>PPYE01758528.1_pt1 | contig 157107 bp, 125 predicted proteins | sample 1559881 | NCBI WGS metagenome assembly PPYE01 (sample SAMN08240022, study PRJNA423297) | Human gut metagenome, whole genome shotgun sequencing project. | reverse complement strand
TTAAAGCAAGCAAAAAGGACAATTATCAACTTGAAAATAAAGAAATAAAGAATTTACCACCAAATTTGAAGAAGAACCGACAGAAGGTTGATATTTCTTCTGCCATTGCCATAATCCGATGCAAGTGGTTAATCGTCAGGGTATAGAACGGGCTGTCGGAAACTTAAATAGATACGATCATTAACAAAGTTGTCTATCAGACCGTAAGAATAGAACTCTTTGAAGAGTCCATCCGAAAAGAGAAAAATCAAGCATTTTTCTTATCCTCGTATATAAACATTACATATTCTTATTGACTAATAAAAACGAATCAAAGACTATTTTTATCTAAGAAAGATATATGAGAAGGAAACCGAGAACAATTATAAATCTTAAATAAGCAGATTAACCTTCTGGAAACGGGGAGATTTCTCTTAAATGAGAAAGCCCCGATTCCTAAGAACCAGGGCCATAAAAGTAGAAATTAAGTTGAAAAGCTCACTATTCCTTCACAATCTCACCTTTCTCATTCAAAAGAACAGTGATATCTTCTGTAGATTGATCTTCCTTGGTTACAGTCACAATCACTTTATATACCTTACCATCTTCTCTTTCCGAAACAAAAGCCTCCTTTATAGAAGCACCTTCATAATCTTTGGCCAATGCATTGATGACAGGAGTAGGAAGTTCCTTTGCGGCAACTTTTGTAAATTCGTCCTGAGGAGTCTGCAGAGTTTGTTCTACTGCTAAAGTGTCACCCGATACACCGGCAAATGCTACTGAAGTGCCTAATCCCATAATCATTGCTAATGCTACTAATACCTTTTTCATAATCGTAATTTTTTAGTGTGAATAATTAAAACTAACTCTTATGCTAAATAAAAGACAAAGGACATGCCAGAATACTAACAGGCCACAAAGCAACTATAAAACAGCAAGTTACATTCAATATAATAAAAAAAAGATTGGGAAATAAATGGGGAATAGACACACACTTTGGGGAATAAATACACAATAAGCTCCGAATCTTTCGATCCGGAGCCTTACACGATTATAAGAGAAACAACGAGAAGAATCGCGTAGTTTTCCGTTTACACAATATTTGGAGATAGCCACTTTGGGTGCCAGAGGTACCGATTTACTATTCAAGTAACATATTTCCATACTACCTCGGATATTTCTTCCTGCCCTATCATCGCTTTTCAGAACCCGCCCATAACATTTAAAGCACATCAACTAAAGTACCGGACAAATAAAGAACTCCTTGGTTTTGCTGCTTTGTGCAAGTATATAACATGCTTGATTCTCTTTGAACGAAGTAACCGTATCATAAAACGAATCGAGATTTCCATTATTTAAATCTTTGTCTGTTCTTCTATCTGTAGAAAGTTCCCACATAAACCAACGTCTATCTTTCTCGCTGTGGAAATATGCAATAGGTTTGCCCAAATGCACAAACGCAGTCACACTTGGGTAATAGCATGCCCAATTGCCACATCTCAATTCTGATTGACCGTTCCATTTTGTAGATAGCTCAGAAACAAACCATCGATTGTCTTGTGCACTATGCGCAAACAAATAACTACGTCCATTTTCGACAAAAGGTATCAAGACCTTGTAAAAACGTGCCCAACGCCCTTCTTTAATCCTGTTCTTTCCATCCCAATTAGTGGACAACTCAGTCATAAACCAACTCTTATCCGAACTGCTATGAGCAAAAATATAATTTTTACCGTTTTCATTAAAGGGGATCATAACATCATAGTCTTTGCCGAATCCCTGGCCATTTTTTATTTCTTTCTGTCCATCCCATTTAGTAGATAACTCAGAAATAAACCACCGATTTCCTCTGTTACTATAACAGAATATGTAATTTTTTCCATTCTCAACAAACGGAACCTGAGAATTATAATACCAATGCCATTTATCATCGATAAAAACCTGACCTTCTCCCTCTGACGTCAGAGATGACAACTTAATCTTATTTCCATCAGCACTATGAGAAAAAAGAAAATTCTGACCATTCTCCTCAAATCTCACCATTGGTGAAAAGAAATAACTCCAATTTCCTCTCTTCATACCTTTCACATTAAGCAGGTTGCCCGCTTTTCCGTTACCCGCAATATTTCCTATGTTGAAACCTGCTGTATCTATCTTTTCATTCATAACCCTAAAAATATTATTCTACTCTATCAAAGGCTTTTCGAAACCCGCCTATACGTTTTAACTATTTCTGCAAGCTTACGATACAAAAATATGGGATAAAAAGAGCGGGAACAATTATGAATTTCTGATGAGCATATTGGCCTTCCGAAAACCGGGAGATTTCTTTTAAATCGAAGAAAAAAAAACGAAATAGCATCAGTCAGATGGATACCGGAAAGGTAATATTACCAATATCATCTAACATATTTGTGGTATTTTTCATATAAATTTAAAAAAAAAGCAATGAAATGTGTTTGTTTTCCGGCATAGAATAATAGTTTTGTAAAATATAGAAGTACCTATTTTAATCAAAACCTGAATATATATGAAGAAATTTAAAGTTTATAGAGATAATCAGATGTAGGCGAATTCTTTCCACAAGAAGAATTCGCCAAGTGATATTTCAATCATAAGATACCTGAATATGATTGAGCATGCTATGGATCTGAGTAGCATAAAATCCCATTGATGATACAGTTCCGTTGCACGTTTCTCGTGACAGCATTAATACACAGTCGATACCTGTTCGTATTATACCTAATTTAATCCACCATAATTTACTTATTCGAACCACAACATCCGTTTGGTTCTTTGTTTAATTTAAACATTAATTTTATGAAAAAACAAGTAGCAATTTTCATTCTGTTAGGAATTATAACAATTCCTTCATCTGTAAAAGCACAGAAATTAAAAGTTAGTTTGGATGTCGGTATCTCCAGGAGTATTTTAAGTAGCGACGTTTCCAATCTGGTCAATACACGTTACAATACCCAAACAGGGGTTGCAACCGGTGTAAATCTTGAATATAACTTCTTTAAAGACTTTATTGTGGGAACAGGTCTGGGATTCATACAAAAAAACTATGAATATAAAAAGACGGATAATATTACGGGAACGCATACACTGTATAAAAACAACTTTATGAATGTACCGCTGAATGTTGGGTTATATATTTTCAATAACCCTTATAAAGAGAATGGTGTATGGCTCAAAATTCAAGGCGGTGTTTACTATGAATACTTTACAAGAATGCACCGGAAAGGAGAATACCCGATCTTTGCACAATTACAGAAAGACGGTTCCTATATCAGAGCTCAAGTGAATGAAACGTATGATTTCAAGCGAAATGAAAATAACTTGAAAAGAAACCTGTTCGGGATAGAGGGCACAGGAGAAATCGGTTATTCTTTTAAGAAGATCGATGTTTTTGCTTCATACACCTATCAGTATGGTCTAACCGACATATACAAAGCAAAAACTTCTTCGAATCGTAAATCGAGAAGAATCTCAAACATAATATCATTGGGCGTCGCCTATAAATTCTAAAACTATAGATTATGAAAACTAAAAAATATAATTGGACATTACGTCACTTCTTTCTTTTATTTCTTGTGCTCTTTATTTCTGGAAGTTGCGTTGAAGACGTTACAGAATCAACCAAAGAACCAACACGGTATACAGCAAGTGATATAAAATCATATTCTGACCTGTTCGATGTGTTTTGGAATACAATGAACCAGAAATACAATTATTTTTACGAACAGAGTAGTTTGAACTGGGAAGCGATATATAAAGAATATACTCCAAAGTTCAAAGAATTAAAAACGTTTAACAGGGATAAACAGTATACCAAAGCTGAAATATCAGATGATTGTAACAAAGCAATAGAATACTTTACAGAAATCATTGATCCTATCATAGACCAACATTTCTATGTAAAAATAGCACTTCCCGTGTCACATAGTTATTTCAAAAGCACCATTTTTTATGGTGGAATGAAGAGTAAAGACAAGATATATGCTTATCCTTTTGATCTAAAGTATGAATATATGAAACCTAAGATACAACCTGACACAGGAGTATTCGGACATAAAAATGATATGTTAGGTGGCTTCTTATCAGACAATCCCGACATATACTATTTCGGTTTTAAGTCGTTTACAATAAGTAATGATTATATAGTTTCTTTTGGTGATGAATACTTGGTTATAGATGATAAAAGCCCGTATTATTTAACAGGAAAAGAGATAAGAGATACCATTGAAGCGAAAATAAAAGACCCTGCTGTAAAAAGTGTCCTGATTGAGAAGTCTATAGAATATATAGATAAGTTTAACTCTTTTATGATGTCCGAGATCGCGCAAGATGCAATAAAAAAAATAGAGAACTTTAAGCAATCTGAAACTATAGACGAGAGTTTTGTCGACGCATTACTCAAAGCCAAAAAGAATGCACCCAATATAAATTTAGAGCTATTACAGCTAAGCGGCCTGGAAGAGTTTAAACTAAATCCGAATTATACCAAGTGGTTTAAACAACGCTCGACCGAGCATTTACAATTAGCATGTGAGTATACAGTTTTTCTCTCGGATATAGATAATGTTATCAACAATCAATATAAGATAGATTTCTATAAGAATTTCCTGGTACCCCTCAAAAACGGGGATATAAAAAAGATAATACTGGATCTTAGAGGAAACGGTGGTGGTATGGTTCTTGATGCAAGAACATTTACAGATCGCTTTATCACCAAAGACGCCATCTTTGGCTACCAGAGGTTCAAAGAAGACAATAATCCATTCAGTTATACCCCATGGACACCCTGCATGACAAAGCCAACAGACATTGGGATAAAAAAAGAAATACCGGTAGTTATTCTCTTAGACAAGAACAGTGCAAGTATGTCTGAAATCAGTACCCTAATGCTAAAAAGCCAGGGGAAACATGTCACTGTCGTAGGACATTATAGTGCCGGTGCAACTGCCGGATTAGGAGATTCGGATCAGTTTAACGGAGGGCTGAGAGGTAAAGTCGGTGATTACTTAGAGTTTTATATGCCTTTACTTGCAATGCAGGATGCAACTCATACTGTAATAGAAGGAATCGGAATTAAACCGGACTTCCTAATGGAACCACTAACCGAAGAAGAAATTTATGAAATGGCCCTTTCACCTTATACCCATATTGATCGCACGTTAAAACAGGCTGTAGAAATATTAACCAACAATTAACAGCCCTTTTACGATTAAGACCGGAGAGAGCCGGGAATCAACTAAAAATTAATTGCCGCATTGATGTTCCGGTCATGATGTGCCCTGTATTCAGTGTACAATCATTGACGGGATATCAAGCGGCATCCCTCCCGGCATAGCAAATTTGAGAATGTAAATCGAAGCCAGTTGATTTCATCCTTCTCTTTTTAAACTATATTTGTGACCCAATAATAAAAAAATGAATATATGCTTATATTAAGAACTATTTTAGTCTTCATACTTGCTTGCCGGCATTTGTGAAATTGGTGGCGGATATCTGGTATGGTTGTCAGTTAAAGAGGGTAAGTCGGTATGGAGATCCATCTTTGATCCAAACCAAACATAAATTCAATTTATTTGTTAATTATATAATCATAATAACGAAAACAGATATGACGCAACTAATCAAGAAATTCTCGGTAATTATTATTTTATCCCTCCTACCCTTCTCTATCTATGCCCAAACAGAAAGCCATCAGCTAAGTACACACATACTTGATATTAGTAAAGGAGAACCGGCACAAGGAGTTGACATCACCCTCTATAAATTAAATCCTTCCACTCCAAGCCAATGGAAACAGATTGCAACCGGCAAGACTGATGTAAATGGAAGAATCTCCAATTTTTTACCAGACATAGAGGATAATACAGGTATATATATGCTTAAATTTTATACAGAGCCTTATTTCCTGAAACAAGGCTTAAAATCAATCTATCCGTTTGTCGAGGTTATATTTAGAATTGAAGGCAAAAAGCATTATCATATTCCCATTACTATGTCAGCCAACGGGTATTCTACATACAGAGGGAATTAATATATTCCTTATTACAATTTATAAAGTAAGGCAGCCTTATGAGGCTGCCTTACTCGTTATCTTTCATTTCTGTTCTTCTACATTATACATTACTCTTTGTATTCACTAATACTCTTTCTCAGCACGAAGTTGCCAGAAAGCGATGGCAGACGCAGCAGCCACATTGAGCGAATCGACCCCATGTGACATAGGGATGCGAACGACATAGTCCGCTTCGGCAATCCTCTCATGCGAGAGCCCGTTTCCCTCGGTACCCATCACAATAGCCAACTTGGGTTCGGTTGTCAGCACAGGATCATCGATGGAAATAGAATTATCCGTAAGCGCCATGGCAACCGTACGGAAGCCCCACCGAGCCAGATCACTGAGAGGACCATCCAGCCAAGTCCATGGTACAAGGAAGACCGCCCCCATAGACACCCGGATCGCACGTCGGTTTAATGGACTACAAGAGTTGCGGGTTAGTAATACCGCATCTATTCCGAGAGCGGCCGCCGAACGGAAGATGGCACCGATATTGGTAGTATCCACCACCCCGTCTATGATCACGATGCGCCTGGCTCTCCGGCATACTTCCTCCATACTTCGCGGAACCGGAAGACGCATGGCACAAAGTACACCACGTGTCAAAACGTATCCGGTCAGCGTAGCAAGCAGTTCTCTGTCACCTGTATAGACGGGTATATCACCACAGCGTTCAATGATATTCGCAGCATCCCCCGTGATATGTTTTTGCTCACACAAAATCGCTAAAGGTTCATAGCCTGCATCCAAAGCCACTTTAATGACTTTGGGACTTTCCGCTATAAACAACCCCTTTTCAGGCTCGAGGCGATTACGCAACTGAGCTTCGGTAAGGGTACTGAATATCTCTACTCCGGGATGGGACAAGGATGATATTTCGATAATAGGCATATTGTTATCCTTTATAACATTTGATTAAAGCATTCATATTTCACAGGCTTTATTCCGTTTTTAATCCCTTCTTATCCAGATAAGCTTTAAATTTATGAAGATATTCGTCCGATGGTCCGTCAAAGAAAGAGACACCGGACGCACCATTATCAAACGCCTCATCCAATGCTTTCTCAAAATCATTTTTTATATCAGGAAACATCAATCCTGCATACACTTTCGCACGTCCGTCAACCGTCTTCACACTCTCTTGAACCGAACGTCCGATCCACTCCGGCCCTTCGTAATAAAAACCGTTATAGATCATCGGGAAATAAGCATCCAGTGTCCAATTTCCCCAATCCTGACGTACCATCTTCTTGGCCATAGAAGGTCCCGGGAATACTGCGGCAGAAATTGCTTTTCCGTCAGCTTTCACCGCTTCAGTAATCCGGTCTACAACACGGGTAATGGCATCCAAACGAAAATTGATCCATGACTGATCTTCCATCGGATACTTCAATTCCAACGGATCACGTCCCGTCTGCGCCTTAAACTTGGCACGACAAACCTCACAATAGCAATAATCATATTCAGGATGTTCACTCGTCTGTTCTATGCCATAATTTTTCCACAAACTGACAGGCAGAACCACATCCGGAAAACGAACATAATCCAGATGTACCCCATCTACATAAGGCAAATGAGCTATTTTCACATAATCATCCGCCAGGTATTGCGCCACTCCTTCATGGTTAGGACAGAGAAAACGGTAATAATCCACATAAGCAGGTTTATCATGCGTAGATTCCCCCTTGCGGTTCACCGCAAACCAATCGGGATGCACGTTCAGCAGTTCCGCACGATTCATTGTCCATTTCCAGAAATGGGCCTCAAGACCGGCTTCTTTACACATGCGATATAGATTTTCATCATACCCTTCAAACATCACCCCACTGATTCCGCACTCCTTAAGCAAAGCAAACCACTGACGGTAATCTGCTTCACTTTTATTCTTATTTATACGTGTCCATACCCAGTTCTTCACCTGACGCGGAGCAATCTTCTCTGTCCAGAAACGTCCTTCATTATTAATAACGTAACGCTTGTTTTCACCCGGAACAGTAATAGCTATCTGGTATGTATTCCGGGTAGCCTCAACTGAGATTTGCGCACCCTGCGGGAGTCCTTTCAACTCCGCATCCGTCAGGAAAAAATCTTTTTCCGTACGTAAATAGTTTTTCTCTTTTGCATATCTCTCCTGCTGTGCATAGAACATAGCCCAAAGCAGTTTATACACAGCAGTATTATACGGTAGCGCAACAGTACGTTCGGGCGCTCCTACTGCCTCGTCAGCGAAAAACAAATATCCCCAACGATCCGGCATGTGCATATCCACCTTTCCCGTAGGTGTCCAAACCCAATTTTCTTCAGGCCCTCCGGCTTTCAACCACTGTACCCGTGAGAAGTTAATTCGCCAGCAATTGCCTGCTTTCAACGGGTTGTTAAAATTCATAGTCAATGCCTTATGAGGAATAGCCATCTCCACACTCCAATATTTATCTTTGTCTTTCGATTTATTCAACGTACCTTCACGATGAATAGCCAACTTTAATCCCGGACAATCCCATTGCACCATAAAGTTGCCTCCCGACCGATAAGGTTTGTCCAGCATCAAATCGAATATAACACCCCGGGCATTGGTCTCTATTTCAAAATAGTTGTGACCATCCCAATCAGGATCTATAAAAACCTCAAAATCATTATCATAATAAATAATGGTATCCCGCTGAGTAAGACGTGCCTTGATGTCGTCTTCCTGTAAAATTGCCCCGACATACAAATATTCATCATCCCACAACATCTTAGCTGTAGTTTCATATTTGGGCGTAGGGAATCCTTCGCCACTGATATCTACAAACGGAGCTGTCGATTTTGCCTTCTGCCATGAAACTTCATCCAGTTTACCATCTATTTTCAGTTTACCGTCCACACGATAACACACGTATGAACGAGGTTCCGTCAGGAAACGATCGTATTTCTGAAAAATGCTCTGTGCCCCGGACGGCAAACTAAAAAGAGAAAAAAAGAGAAACAGCTTCACTGCCAGGCAATCTAAATGTATTTGCTTCATTATTGATTAGTTTTAGTTACAGCTTCAAAGATATGAATTATTCTGAAACCCGTAAATAATACCACCCATAATTATAACTTCCATAAAGTAGATATGACTTTTTTATTTACTTTTTTGATAAATCCGAAAAAACGGGCAGTGAACAAATGCCTCCATTTATTCACTGCCCGTATAATCCATGACTTGTCGCTGTCTTCCTTATCTCAGACCTGGAATTTCAGATAAATTCTTAGTCATTTCTTCTAATTTTGAACTAACTACATTCCAGTCATTTACTAACACTGTAAGTATTGCTTCTGAGAATTCTCCTATGCAGCAAGCTCTGCCGGAAGTACCCTCACAATTACACCACATAGCTCTGATCGTAACATCTTCTTCCAACGAAGTGACATCAACCATTGCCTGTAAAGTAATGGGAACACGTTGTCCATCCATTGCCACGGAATACAATCCCCGTGCTACAATTTTATTATTAACTTTAATAGCAAACCATGCTCCGTCACCGGCTTTCTCACACCAAGTATCCAAAACGGTAAGCGTAATAAGCAACTGATTCCCCTTACAAGCTTTAATAGAAATTGGGGCCATTTCCTTTATTTCCTGAAAACAAGAGTCATCATTATTATTGTAGTAATGACCTTGAATTTTAGCAACAGAACCATTGTTTCTCTTTTTAGACGACATACATACTTTCATATTATAATACCCTTAAGCTTTTCCTACTCTATTCAAGGCTTTTCGGAACCCGCCTATAAAAAATCACTGAAAATGATTCAATACAATGTTTAAGCCAGAATATTCATAAGGAGGTTTCCCCACTGATTCAGGATCGTAATACATATTTTCTCCACTCGTGACTTTTATATCGCCAATAGCAATCCAATGCATTCCCCCTTCCACCAATACCAGAGAGTTCATGATAGAAAAATTAGTAACATTTTCAACAACTGGTATTCCCGAAGAGACTATCAGAGATATCTCTTCCCCTATCAAATCATCAACATTAAATTGTTCTAAACCTATATTATTTATTACGGATACCAGATTCTCTTTCAACTTTGACTCATTATAACTGACTCTCGGATTCAATCCCATATTTTTTGCATACATAGAGACCGAGGAAGGCAGAGAGTATGTACCTTCAATATTCCGATCATGCAAATATCGAGTTATCCTATCAATAAAACATTTCCTGTTCTTATCGAGAGTTGCACGCTGTATGGCCTGAATCTGATCATAAATACTTTTACCATACGGTTTATCCGGAGTCAGTGACGAATCGAACAAATTAATCATGGCCGCCAAAGCATACCCGCCGCAATACGCATTTTCTAACCGATCCTGATAATTTATATATCGAATTCCCATATTTAACCCCAATATGTATTCAATTCATCATCTATTGAAAGCGCTTCTACCATTCTTTGGTTCTTCCCATCAACTTCCCAACGGCACCACGCCATAACATATAACTTATTATCGCTATTCTTTTGTCCAATAATAAAAGAAAATAATTCGTTATCTTCAGTAATAATCCCACATATATTGGTTTCTATTTTAACAATGTATCCTAACTTTTTGCAAGCATTTTGATAATCATCCCCCCATTTTGGCAGATTAATGATCAAAGATGGCTTAAAAGAAATATTATCAGGAATTAACTTATTAACCTTTGCAATACATTCACCGTTAACTATATCGTCTCCATTCGCGATATGACAAATAATTTGTTTATTGACCGGCAAACCATATACTGTTTTATTTAACCAAAACGAACTCATTAGACAACCAGTGAATTGAGAACTCATAGCACACTGTCCCATTTTATCTAAAGTCACATATGAAATATTACCAGGTACATAGCATAACGGCACAATTTCTTGAGGCCAAGCAGTATTTATACAACTTCTCACGACACTCTCTTTATTCATGAACGTTTCTTTTTCACTACCACTACCACACTTACCTAATACAACAAACCAATCAGGTAGCGCCGTAATCATACCTTCTGTCAAAAAATTCCCTACTAATTTACCATTGATTCTCATCATAATACCCTTTTTGTTCTTACTCTTTCTATCAGGCTTTTCAGAGTCCGCCTATAAATCTCCTGTCTCTTGTAAGCTTACAGTACAAAAGTATGAAAGAGAAAAGGCGGAAACAATTATAAATTTCAAACCATTCTATTTACCTCTCAAATACAGAATCATTTCTCCTGAACAAAAAAATAGCCCCGGTTCTTTCGAACCGAGGCTTAACATAAATTCAGTTGTGTGCTTTCTTCAAAGATTGGGAAACTATCTATTCAGTATATTCCCTCTTTCATTCAAGAACACTGCCTGTTCATGAAAATCGCTCGATAATATAATCACTTTGTAGAGTTTACCTTCCGAACGACTATAGGCTATAAAAGCCTCTTTAATCAGTGCTCCCTCACAGGATAACTCATCAATCACTGCCTCAGGAAGATTATTAACCTCGATTGGCGTAAAATCTTCCCGTGAGTCCCTCTGTTCCACTTTCGCAGATTTTTTCTTTAGAGGTTCATCTGCTTTTACTACTGAAAATCCCAATCCCATTACTATTACCAATGCTACTAATACCTTTTTCATAATTCTTGAAAACTTAATTGTTCTAGATCTACTAACTATAACTAAACATCTGAATATTATAATGCAATACACATGCCAGACATATGCCAATCCAGATCGACAACTCATTTTCAAGTAATTATATAAAAACAGCTTTCATTGGAATAGTGGAATATAAAGGAGTATTCCACATTTATTGTGGAAAAATTCCACAGAATCGCAAATTGATTACATACTTTTAAGTCACTTACTCATATCCGGAAGTCACTTCTCCTCCAGCTTCTCCTTGATACGATACAGGCGAGTAATAGCAGGATTGTAAAAAGCATCCGGATAGTGAGCTCTGATACAGGATAAATCAGATTCCACACAAAGCTTCACATCAAAAATACGCTCTGCCTTACTCAGTTCCAGCTCTTGAGGCAGCTGTGCAGCTTGCGCCCATTCCATTAATTCTTTCACACTCTGTTCGTCAAACTTATATTCCATATTACTCTTGTTTTTCCGCAAATTTACAACTTAAAGAGCATAAAACAAAACACACTCCTCCTTTCCGCCCGGCTCAATCCCTACTTATAGTGATAACCCTCTTCACAATACCTAAATCGAGTGATTGCCCCAAAGCAAAAAACCACCTATCTTTGCCATACATTAATTAGTCATAATTATTACGTAAGTCACATTTAAGTGAGATAAGCCAATCCGGCCGAAGTGATTCTCCCGGATTCCATTTTGTTGAGTTGTTATTTTAATTATCATACTGTTTAATTGTTGTATGTAAATAACGTATTCAAAAATAGAACAAAAACCGTCCGGCCTGTGAAGGTCGGACGGTTTTTGTTTTTTATCTGCGGATAATCTTTTCCGCCGCCGCGTTATCCATGAACAGCTCCACATTGTCAGCATGATGGGCTATGTAAGCAGCCGGACCCGTATCTCCCGAATAAAAGATGTCTTCCACAACCGGCCCCTTCACTCTTCCCGTTATCAGGAAGATGATTCTACGCGCATTCAAAATCGGCATTCCTGTCAGAGCTATCCTCTTTTGCCCGTTATTCGGATTAAAATTCGCCTCATATATATGATCTGTCGAAAGCAGTTCTTCCTGTCCCGGAAAAATAGACGATGTATGCCCGTCATTACCTGCTCCCAACAATATTACATCAAACACCGGAAAACCGTTCTCCACCGGCACCTCCTTAATTACCAGTTTCGAATAGCGGGCAGCCTCTTTCTTTGGATTATTCTCTCCCTGGATACGAAACACATTCTCGTACGGAATAGGTACGATACTCAGCAGCAACGACCTCATCATCCCATAATTACTATCCGAATTCTCAGGAGGCACACAACGCTCGTCGACCCAAAACACTTTCAATCGTTCCCAAGGAGTGATATCCGTATATTCATTCGCCCATAAGTCAAACATCAGTGCCGGAGTGCTTCCGCCACTGAATGCAATGCAGAAGGTTCTGTCCGGTTCATCTAACATCAGTTTCACCAAATGTAATATCAGTGCGCGTGCCGTCTCTATGGACGAAGGGAAAATATAGGGTTTCATAATTCGCAGTATTGATCTGTGTTTGTTAAATTCTTACATGGATTGGTCCAATCGGCACCATGTTCATGCATCATAGCTTCACTTTCCAAAGGTCCCCAAGTTCCTGCCGGATAGCCATATAGCGGTGCCTCGGGATGTTCATTCCAATAACGCAAAATAGGGTCAAAGAAATGCCAGGATGCTTCTACGGCATCACTTCGTGTAAAGAGGGTCTGATCACCCAGAATACAGTCTTCTATCAGGCGGGCATAAGCATCTCCTCCGGGCACCCCTCCCAACTGATCATAACTGAAATCCATTGTAACCTGTTTGACCTCAAATCCCGGTCCCGGCACTTTCATACCAAATTTCAATACAATACCTTCATTGGGCTGCAAGCGAAGAATCAGTTTATTTGCCCTCGGACAATTACCACCCGCACAATGGAACATCTGATGCGGAGTTTCACGGAAGTGTACGACAATCTCCGTCACTTTCGTCGGCATTTGTTTGCCTGTCCGGATATAGAAAGGCACTCCGCTCCACCTCCAGTTACTGATCCCCAGTTTCATGGCGATATAAGTTTCGGTGCGCGAGTCCGGTGCTATATTCTTCTCTTCCCGGTACCCTCTTTTGTTTCCTCCGGCTGTATATTGTCCCCGGACAATGTGTTCGTTCAGATCCGTTTCAGTCAAAGGAGTCAGAGACTCGTATACTTTCACCACTTCATTACGGAAGTTATCTGCATTAAACACAGCGGGAGGCTCCATAGCAGTAAGTGCCACCAACTGGATCAGATGATTCTGCACCATATCCCGAAGAGCACCCGTAGTATCATAAAAACCGCCGCGTTGCTCGATTCCGAGATTTTCCACGGCGGTTACTTCCACATAATCTATATAGTTACGGTTCCATAAAGGTTCGAAAATACCATTTGCAAAACGAAAAGCCAACAAATTCTGAGCAGTTTCTTTACCTAAGAAATGATCGATTCGGTAAATCTGATGTTCATCAAATACGGAAGCATAAATTCGATTCAGTTTCTCGGCCGACTCCAGATCATACCCAAAAGGCTTTTCAACAATAATCCGCGCACGACCTTCATTCAGATGTACTGATTTCAGATGCAACGGAATCACGCCATACAATGATGGAGGTGTAGCCAAGTAAAACAACAAATCGTCCGGCCGGCTGTCCCCGCTCAGTTCTTCAATTCGCAGCCGAAGTTGTCCGTATCCGCTTTCCAGTGCCGGGTCTATTGCCAGATAGTGAAGATGTCCAACGAAAGCGTCCATCTTCTCCTTATTCTGCTCTTCCGACTTCACAAATTTCTCCATCTCACTATAAATGTAAGTCCGATAGTCCGCATCCTCATAAACCGTACGTCCCACCCCGAGAATTTCAAATTCTTCCGGAAGACGCTTGGCTACATACAACGAATACAACGCCGGCATCAACTTACGCTTCGTTAAGTCACCCGAAGCACCAAAGATAGTCATTACAAATTTACTCATATTTCTTTTTTTGCTTATACATTATACGTACCCGACTTTGTATCTCCTCCATATCCAGTCCAGTTTTCATGGAAAAAGACTCCTCGTAACTCATCTTTCCGCTCAAATGTATGAGCACCGAAATAATCGCGCTGTGCCTGTATCAGATTGGCCGGAAGGTCAGCCGACACTAACGAATAGAAATAATTCAAAGCTGAGGAGAAAGCCGGAACAGGTAGTTCTTCACGCATAGCCTGCGCCACCAGATTCTTCCATCCGGACAACAATCCTTTGATTTCCTGCTCAAAATATGGAGCCAGCAGCAAATGTTCCGGTTTTTCTTTTGCCTCAAATGCAGCAGCAATATCATTCAGGAAAATACTACGAATAATGCATCCACCTCTCCACATCCGTGCAATCGAAGCCAAATCGAGGTTCCATCCAAATGCATCGGAAGCACGCTGCAATACCGCAAATCCTTGTGCATACGAAACCAGTTTCGAAGCATACAACGCCGCAAATATTTCTTTTTCCGTATCCTGTTTATTATATACAGCCATCGAATGCTTACATTGGTACTGACGGGCAGCCGTCTCACGGAGTTCCTTCTGTGCCGACAGGCTACGTTCAAAAACAGCCGTAGCAATCAATCCTAATGGCATACCTAATTCCATGGCGTTGATCACCGACCATTTGCCTGTCCCCTTCTGTCCGGCAGCATCCAGAATTTTATCGATCAGATAGGCCCCTGTATTATCTTTATGACGGAGTATATTGCCTGTGATTTCTATCAGATAACTCCGCAACTTACCTTCATTCCAACGAGCAAACACAGACGCCATTTCTTCATTAGGCATATCCAGTAATTTCTTCATCACCCAATAAGCTTCAGCAATCAACTGCATATCACCATACTCTATTCCGTTATGGATCATCTTCACAAAGTGTCCCGATCCGGCAGGTCCCACCCACTGGCAGCACGGACTTCCATCGGGAGCTTTGGCAGCAATACTCTGCAAAATAGGTTTTACCTCCTCCCATGCCTTTTCCGAACCGCCCGGCATAATAGAAGCTCCATTCAAAGCCCCCTCTTCTCCGCCCGACACACCGGCACCGACGAACAGAAATCCCTTCGATTCTGCCAGTTTCACTCTGCGGTTTGTATCTTCATAATTTGAGTTACCTCCGTCAATCAATATATCACCCGGAGAAAGGTATGGGAAAAGTTGCTCCATCAATTCGTCCACCGGACTACCGGCACGCACCATCATCATAATCTTACGAGGTACAGCAATTGATTTCACAAAATCTTCTATGTCCGTAAACCCCTCTATATGCTTATCTTTAGCCCTTCCATTCATAAAACGTTCCACCACGCCTTCTTCCACACCGGGCACCGTACGATTATACACCGATACGCTCCATCCTCTACTTTCCATGTTCAAGGCTAAATTTTCTCCCATTACAGCTAAACCAATCAGGCCTATATCTGTTTTATTCTGAGTTGCCATAATTGTAATATTTATCTAAATCAGTTGATATTTTGTTCTATTTCTTATTATCTATAACACATATCGAAAATATTTGTTCGGATAGTTTCAGAATAAAATATTACTTTTGTAACAAACTTCTAAAAACTCGTAATGAAGAAAATACACATCGGACTTTTACCACGTATCATCATAGCTATTATACTTGGTATCGCTATCGGAAATTTCCTGCCGACGCCTTTGGTACGGCTGTTCGTGACCTTCAACTCCATCTTCGGAGAGTTCCTCAATTTCTCCATTCCTCTTATCATCCTCGGCCTGGTCACCATTGCCATTGCCGATATTGGTAAAGGAGCCGGACGAATGCTACTTGTCACCGCACTCATTGCCTACGGTGCTACTCTTTTCTCCGGCTTCCTCTCCTATTTCACCGGAGCTGCCGTTTTTCCCTCACTTATTACACCGGGAGCACCTCTCGACGAGGTAAGTGAGGCCCAAGGTATTCTACCTTATTTCTCGGTCGCCATCCCACCGTTGATGAATGTCATGACCGCACTTGTCCTTGCCTTTACCCTCGGCTTAGGACTTGCCAGTCTGCACAGTGACGCTTTGAAAAACGTAGCACGCGACTTCCAGGAGATCATCGTACGCATGATCAGTGCAGTTATCCTCCCATTACTTCCCATTTATATCTTTGGCATCTTCCTCAACATGACACATTCCGGACAAGTATTCTCCATCCTGATGGTATTTATTAAGATCATTGGCGTCATTTTTGTACTGCACATCTTTCTGTTGGTCTTCCAGTACTCTGTTGCAGCATTGTTTGTCCGTAAAAACCCGTTCCGCTTGTTGGGACGGATGCTGCCGGCTTATTTCACCGCTTTAGGCACTCAGTCATCAGCCGCCACCATCCCTGTCACACTCGAGCAAACCAAGAAGAACGGTGTATCAGCCGATATAGCCGGATTCGTTATCCCGCTTTGCGCTACCATTCATTTATCCGGAAGTACCCTGAAGATTGTGGCCTGCGCTTTAGCCTTAATGATGATGCAAGGCATGCCTTTCGATTTTTCCTTGTTTGCAGGTTTCATTTTCATGCTTGGCATCACGATGGTTGCTGCTCCCGGTGTCCCCGGAGGTGCTATTATGGCTTCTTTAGGCATCCTCCAGTCCATGCTCGGTTTCGATGAATCGGCTCAGGCATTGATGATCGCCCTTTATATCGCTATGGACAGTTTCGGTACAGCTTGTAACGTAACCGGTGATGGAGCCATCGCTCTGATTATAGACAAGATCATGGGGAAAAGAAAAACTCCCGAAAGCCTTTAATGGCTATCGGGAGTTCACCCTGTTTGGTTATTAATTCCGCTTTATAATGTCATAGCCTGCCCGCCTATTACACCGGCTACAGTACTTGCCACAGCAATAATCAACTTCAATATAATATTCCATCCCGTTTTCTTCATATTCTTCATACCTCCTTTCATTTCCAATAATTATTATATCTGCAATAAACTTTATCAAGCTGTCGGATCATCTACAATATCTCCATCTCCACTACCCGATCCACCATTAATTGCTCCCCCTATCGCACTGACTTTCTGGAATTCCACTCCCTGAAGCAAAGCACGGGTAGTGCCGATAGCTGCGGGACGAGTATATTCCGGAGTAAACAGACAACGAAGAGCCGCCACCTGATTCGGATTCACCTCTTCCTCTTGATCCACTCCATGCCCTTGTGTACAAGCTTTCATCGTGAAAGTGCCTAATCCCTCCAGACGTACCGAACGGCTATTTAACAACTCTTTACGCATGGCAGTCATCAGGTTACGAATCACATTATGAACATCACCCGGTGTCAACGATGATTTTTCAGCTATTACTTCGGCCAACTGTTGTGAAGTTACCATTTTTCCAACTTTCACCAGAGTGAGGTGCCACTGTTTCTTTCCCTCTTTAGTTTTCAACTGCGATTGTCTCGCTCTATAAAATAAAGGCATAATTTTTCTCCTTCTTTACTAATGTTACTACTACGTTTCATTCATGTTTCGTTGATCAACACTGCAAAGATGAAGATTTACAAATTATCGGCAAAGAAAAAAACGGTCCGGAAAGCAGTTTTCTCAGAAAAACTTATAACACGCTTATTATCTGTATCATAATTCTAAGCTCTTCGTTCAATTGAATTTGCAAACTCACTTTTTAATATGATAGCAGTCGGGTAAATGTTACGGATATAAACAATGCTATGTAATCATGATGCAAAAAATGTAAACCAGAAAAGCGGAAATTAGAAATTGAGCGTAATTCACACTAATACAATTATTTGTGTCATTTTTAATGGCTTTAACTGTCTAACTCCTTAAATGCAATAAAAAGCAGATTTAGGAAAACGTTCAGTTACTTATCCGTTCCCTGTTTTTCAAATAGAAAAATGAGGTAAAATACTGAATTTTAGACGGATTTGGCTATATGTGCTGCTTTTCTTTGGTGAGTGTCGTTAGTTAGCCGATGATAGCGTACTGTGGATTAGAATCGCACGTACATGGGAACGTATTGTCGGGATCATCACCCCGAACAGTTCCGCTATCTCAAAATCTTGCATCTGAATATTGCCCGATATAAATACCACACCGCTTTCGCTGATTGTAATTATATTCTTTTTCATATTCACCTTGAGTTAAAAAACAGGCTTTTCGTTATCAGTCGTATTATAAAGCATTAGTATTTGCTCGGCAATTGGATGCAACGCCACAAATGCTTCCGCCATAGTTTTGCCTCTCTTCTGCCGAATATAAAGTCTGCCATCTGCCGAACATCCGATATGATGCGAAAATGCCTATATACATCTACATAAGCCAATCCACTAAACAATGAGAAGAGTTACCTATTCGTTTGCGATAACTAACCTGCTAACAGTTTGGTAACTGAAAATATTAGCTGCAAAAATCTCTCATAGGCATCTTGAAGATTCCCCGCATTCAGTCGAAATAGTTTTTTTCTAAATTCTTTTGCGAAAAGAAGAAAAAACTTAGTCATCTGATAATATGAAGATTATTCTATATTAAGAAAAAATAAGTGTAAAAAGAGATGCGCAAATAATAGCTTTTACGTATATTAGCAAATCATTTGCGAAAAAAGGATTGATATGTTATGCGCTCTTTGAAATATTGTTCTATATATCAGCAACTTACGCAACATAGTTTTAGGGTTGTTTTCGAAACTCGCCAACCCCTAAATATCCAACGATTATTTGCGAAAAATGAAGTTTACACAGTATTCTAATTATCAATCATTTAGGTAAAAATATCACTATTTACACATTAAAATTACAGAAAAAAAAACCACTTTTGCGAAAAATGCTTAAATTAGCATCTACTATTCTGGTTTACAACCTATTATATTCATAAGCAAATACATTCAAGAATATATAACAGTCTAATAATCAGAGTATGTAGATCTATTCCAGTATAATAAGGATTAAGACAAAGCAATAGATAACACTACGATAAGCCAATTAATATGTAGATCTATTCCAGTATAATAAGGATTAAGACGTCCGTGATGCAGCTGTACAGACGGCAGCAGCCTATGTAGATCTATTCCAGTATAATAAGGATTAAGACATTCTTTACGATTGCAATAAACGGAACTGCTCGAAATGTAGATCTATTCCAGTATAATAAGGATTAAGACTTCAGAGTTTCTCTTTCAAAATCATTCGCTTCCAAAAATGTAGATCTATTCCAGTATAATAAGGATTAAGACAAATGCTGGCACGTCAATATAGAACCAGCAAAAAATGTAGATCTATTCCAGTATAATAAGGATTAAGACACCATTGGATTCTCTTGAGCCAGACACCGAATGACATGTAGATCTATTCCAGTATAATAAGGATTAAGACTTTGATGAGTGAGATGTTTTTTACCATGTCATCATATGTAGATCTATTCCAGTATAATAAGGATTAAGACTTCGGCGTATTCACCAAAAATTCCAGTACATCGATGTAGATCTATTCCAGTATAATAAGGATGAAGGCAAGTTCTATTCTCGTACCAACTGCCAACATAGTCCACCACAATAACACCTTAAGGGTCATCACACTATAATACAATACATTATCAAGTAATTAAAAGCCATAATTAAATATTCATAGATCTCTTGGTACAGTTTACAATCTGACAAAAAATGCCTTCCCTTGCATACAGATAAAAAAACTCCCGATCGCCTTATGAGCAATCGGGAGTTAACTCTATATAATATTGTTTTGTAACCCTATTATTTATCCGACTATAACTTATCTTATTTTTTGGAATATATTAGACCTATGGCAGAAAGCATAATATTGCCAATATCACTTCGCTTGATGCAAGCAAAAGAAACGCTTCATAAATAGAATATAGACCAAACTCAGCGCAATAATGGTACCCGACAAATACCCATATTCATTCCCCGGAAATAGAAAATACCCGGCTATAACTACTGCCTGCACCAACATATACACCAATGAAACCACTACGTGAGGAATTTTCAGCTCATTTGCCATAATCTGGTACAAATGTTTCCGATGTGGCAAACCAATATTCTCATGCAACATCAACCGATGAATTATTGTCAGCACACTATCCACCCCATAGAGTGCCAACAAGACAATCCAGCTGAAATTTTCCGTACGGATTATCAGCATACCGATCAGGAAGAGGATCACGAAAGCAATGCTAACCGAACCTACATCCCCCGCAAAACACTTTGCCTGTTTCCGGAAATTGAAGAAGTTAAAGACCAACACAGCACAAAGCATGGTATAAATCAAAGTCGGCTCTACAAATGAAACATATGCCCCATTTATAAATGCTAATGCCGCCAGCACCACCAACGAGTATCCACCTGTAATGCCATTAATACCATCCATGAAATTATAGGCATTGATAATCCCTGTGCAAATAATCAAAGCAACCACAATGGTCCACCAAGGCAAGCTGAACAACCCCCATTGATAGAACATCAAAGCCATCGCCGTAAAATGAAACACCAAACGTAACCCCTGAGAAGTAGAACGAATGTCGTCTACAAAACTGATAAAAGTAATCAATGTCAGAGCCAGCATAAACCAAGGATACTCAAACTGATTCGTCAAAAAGTAAGCTAATGCGCCAAAGAAGAAAATGATTCCTCCCCCTCTCAAAGTGATCCGGGTGTGCGAACTCCGCTCGTTCGGTTTATCAATGATATTGCATTTATCAGCAATACGGAAATAAAAAAGTTCTGCCAGGAATAGCAGAACCAGGATTAGCAGATAATACATAAACTATTCGTTCTTTTTAATGAAATAAAACCAAAGTTGAAGTCCTAAAAAGGCAAAAGAAATACCCCCTATTAGGAGTCCCATAATCAAAAAAAATTCCACTTACAATACCTCCTTATTCCATCTGAAAATTCCTCAAAACATTCATAGGTTTCCACCCAAGTTCACGCGTTGCCTTTTCATTACTAAAAGTCAAAGAGCTTGTGATTTTACGAAGTTTCAAAGAATTGATCGGAGCTTTTTCACCCAGGCAGTCTCCAACGACAGCCATGCTTTTAGCCAACCAATAAGGAATAGACAAAGGTAACTTCTTATTCAATTGTTTGCATATCACCATCTCCAACTCACGAAAACTCGGCTGGTAACTGTCACAAACATTATATATCCCACCCTTTTCTATTAACATAGGAAGAAGATTTGCAATATCCTGAACCATCAGTACACTTTTCCGGGCTTTTCCCCCGGCAATACTTAAGTACTTACCATTTCTAATCCCACGAATCATCGCTCCTAAATTTCCAGGAGGATTAGGTCCGGCAATCAATGAAGGACGAAGTATACTTAACTTCACATTATGCATAATACACCACCCTTCCAAGTATTTCTCAGCCTTAATCTTACTCAAAGCATAAGGAGTAGTTCCATCTAAAGAATGCTCTTCCGTAATATTCTCACCCGAATCACAACCATAAACGGCAACGCTACTAATAAAAATGAAAGCTTTAGGAATACCACTTTGTTCCAAAGCGGTACACAAATTCTTAGTACCTTGTAAATTTACATCAAAAAAGGCCTGTTTCTCCTCTTCTGTTTTAGGAGTAGAATGCGCTTTACCTGCAGCATGCAGCGCAATATCAAATACCTCTGTAAAGACAGGAATATTCCGAGCTATATCTATCTTATAATCATCTTGGGGAGTAAGTCCAACCGTTTTGATTACATACGTCTTTTCCAAAAGCTGATAGATGTTTCTTCCCAAAAATCCGGAGGCACCGGTAAATAAGAGTTTCATTAATCTTTAATCAAATAACTGATAATATTTATCTAATATAATTTCCTTTGCAAACACTGTATCAGCCACACATCTGGCATTACTCCGGAAAGAGGATAATTGATCACGAGATTCATAAACCGACTCAAACATATCTTTCAATGCAGATGGGTTATTTGGTTCTACAATCCAGCCCAAATTAAATTCTTTGATACACAAAGCAATTTCCGAATCCGCTTCTCCCACCATTAAGATAGGTTTTCCGGCTGCCATAATATTGTAAGATTTTGAAGGTACACCAAGACCATACATACCGTCACTCAAAGTTACAATAGACACATCACAAGCGTTTAAAAAATCATTCTGCATAGAACGGGGTTGAAATCCTGACAATGTTACGTTATTCCTAACAGAGGCAAATTTCTTGATTGTTTCATACTTGGCTCCTCCACCAATGAATACAAAATGAAGATTGGGATTTTCAACTAAGGAAATGGCGCTCAATATATTATCTAATCCTTGGGCATGCCCCAAATTACCGGCAAATTGAAAAATAAACTTATCCCGACAAGCTAATTCGGCATACATACATGTCTCCTTTTTGTCTAAAGGAAAAACCTCCTTATTATCCGCCCAATTAGATATTAAGGCTATTTTCATGTCTTTATGGACCTTAGAACGAATCACCCGGGCCATATCCCGACCAATAGAAATACAAACATCTGCTTGAGAATACGCTCGATCAAAGAAAAATTTCAAGCTATGATACAGCCGGGAAGAAGAGTTCATCTTACCGATAGCAACCAAATTTTCCGGAAAAATATCATGAACAAGCAGGTAATACTGAATCTTTTTAATTCGTTTTATCCAAGGAACAAACAACAAAAGAAAAGCAGGATTAGTTACAACGAGCAGTTTATCACCTCGCTTCACATTTTTCAAAATCTTAAACCAAAGTCGGATACTCGAGTTCAATAACCGGAATGTTCGCTTTGCAAAATTGTTTTTATCGATATTCCCACTTAATACACGATGAATGATGACACCATTATGTTTCTCTAATTTAAGTGATTTATATTCGTCTGTTTCATTATATCTGGCATCCGTACAGATCACATGGACCTCCATTCCACTCTTCGCCAAATACTCAGCTATTTCTGTCATATAATACCCTGTAGAAGTAACAATCGGATAATAATACTCAGAAGCAATCCAAATTCTCTTCATTATGAAAGTATTTAATAAAATGAATACAATGATTCATTTTCCTGCATCCAATCATATTGTTCCCGAAGCATCTCTTCATATCCGGGTACAACATAACTAAATCTTGCGGACTTTGCGATCGACTTGTCTATTCCATTTCCATCAAATGGCAGGATCTCAACATCTTGTTTGTGCCATATACGGGAAAACAGATGTAACAAATCATATTTACTTATACCAAGGCCATTACTCAGTTGTATCAAACCGGTTACTCCCTGATTGATGGATACATCAATGGCTTTCGCCAATTCCAGAGTGGTCACACCTCCCCAAATAGCAGTCTGAAAACCATTCACACAACCATGCTGATGCATAAACCAATGAAACAAGCCTTCGCCATTCTCCTTCAATTCAGGACCTATGATAGAAGTACGGATTGTCAGATCTTTGTCATTGATTATCTCACCGAGTGCTTTGCTACGACCATAAACATCGTCAGCATCCCGGAAATCAGTTTCTGAATAGTTACCTTTTTTACCGGAGAAAACACAATCCGTACTGATATGAATCAACTTTGCTCCCACTTCATCCGATAGTTTCTTGAGCAAATGAGGGAACCATGCATTTATCAGAATAGCATTGTCCGGATGTTCTCTGGAACCTCTTATCAATACGCCAATACAATTCAGGATAAAATCGGGACGGACTTCACGAACGAGCCGACTGACAGCATCCCCATCCGTCACATCCACAACGATACTATCATCAGTCAATTGGGTACGATAAACTACATTCACAAGATCGTATTTCCCCGTACATTGCAGATAATAATAAGCCATATGCCCGGCCATACCTGTGGCGCCGAACAACAGAATCTTCTTTTTAACCATAAAAAATAAAAAAACAGGAACTAGATTTCTTTATGCCAAACCGTACGGTTGATATAATCTGTATAGGAAAGAATGATACGGACTACTTTTTTAGATACATTATCCGAAGCATAATCCGGAATAGAGTGAATTACGTCTGCACCTTCTGCATACTGGGAAGTTACAATTTCGATAGACTCCAGAATACGGTCACTATTCAATCCGGTCATGATCAGCGTCCCTGCATCCATACCTTCAGGTCGCTCGTGTGCCTGACGGATAGTTATAGCCGGAAAATGAAGAATAGAAGATTCCTCCGTGATCGTACCACTGTCAGAAATAACACAAAAAGCATTCTGTTGAAGTTTGATATACTCCATGAAGCCAAAAGGTTTCATAAACTCAATCATCGGATTGGAATTAATAAAGCCAATAGATTCCAATTTTTTGCGGGTACGGGGATGAGTGGAAACAATCACCTTTTTATGATACCTGTCCACAATGGCGTTCAGAGAAGAAAGCAGATCGGAAAAGTTCTTCTCGGAATCCACATTTTCCTCACGATGCGTACTTACAATAAAGTAATCACCTTTTTTCAACCCCTCTTTTTCTAAAACATCATTCTCTTCTATTTCCGCCTTATGATAGATCAAAACCTCTGTCATTGGCGATCCGGTTTTGATCACGGTCTCCGGACGTAACCCTTCAGCCAGCAAGTATTTACGTGCATGCTCTGAAAGAGGCATATTGATATCACTCAAATGATCCACAATCTTACGATTGATCTCTTCAGGAACACGCTGGTCAAAACAGCGGTTACCAGCCTCCATATGAAAAATAGGAATCTTACGCCGTTTTGCGGAAATCACGGAAATACAGCTATTAGTATCACCATACAACAATAAAGCATCCGGTTTCACTTGGTCCATCAATTCATCCGATTTACGGATTACATTGGCTATCGTCTCTGCAGCATTCTTTCCGGCAGCATCCAGAAAATAGTCCGGCTTACGGATGCGAAGTTCCTGAAAAAAGATTTCATTCAGTTCATAATCGAAATTCTGACCGGTATGGACCATAATATGTTCAGTGTATTTGTCCAACTCAGCCATCACACGACTCAACTTTATGATCTCAGGACGAGTTCCGACAATCGTCATTACTTTAAGCATACATCCTCCTTTATCATATCAAGTTTCAATAACAACTGTTTCATTCCGTCCACATCCAAACGATGGGTATTATGTGAATGGTAGTCCTCGAATTTAGAGACCTTCTCTTGTCCTTCCACAAAATATTTATCATAATTAAGATCACGGGCATCACAAGGTATCCGATAATAATTACCCATATCTTCCGCCTTGGCCATTTCCTCACGAGTCACTAATGATTCATAAAGTTTCTCACCATGGCGTGTACCGATAACACGTACGGGGGTATCCATTTTGTAAAGTTCCTTTAAAGAACGGGCTAACGTATCAAGAGTAGCTGCAGGTGCTTTTTGGACAAACAAGTCGCCATTATGCCCGTGCTGAAAAGCATAAATCACCAGATCAACCGCATCATCCAGTGTCATCATAAAACGGGTCATGTTCGGATCGGTTATTGTGATATCCTTACCGGCCTTCATTTGCTCCACCCACAAAGGGATCACTGATCCGCGGCTTGCCATCACATTGCCATAACGGGTACAGCAGATGGTAGTTTGACCACCCTCCCCCATTTGACGTCCTTTAGCAATAGCAACCTTTTCCATCATGGCTTTACTGATCCCCATGGCATTGATAGGATAACAAGCCTTATCCGTCGAGAGCACAACTACATTCTTGACTCCATGCTCGATGGCTGAATCAAGCACATTCTCAGTACCTAATACATTTGTCCGAACAGCTTGAACAGGGAAAAACTCACAAGAGGGAACCTGTTTCAGTGCAGCGGCATGGAAAATATAGTCCACCCCATTCATCACTCCATCCACAGAACGTTTATCACGCACATCACCAATGTAGAATTTCACCTTCTTATTTTGAAGGTGATGGCGCATATCGTCTTGCTTCTTTTCATCACGGGAAAAGATACGGATCTCTTTGATATCGGAATCCAAAAATCTTTTCAATACGGCATTACCGAAAGAACCTGTTCCACCGGTAATTAAAAGGGTTTTGTCTTTAAACAATGACATTATCTACTAATTTTATATTTCCAATAATCTTAAAAAAGAAAGGCCATCCCTTCTCTTTCTGCTGAATAAAAGGAGGATACCTTTTCTTTGAATAACAAAGTGCTTGAATTGCTTTTGCCCAAGCTACAGAATCATGCATTTTCACAAAAGTAGCCCCATCATAGGTACCAACGACATCTTTTGCATAAGGTAAATCTATTACCACAATAGGCAAACCAACTTTGGCAGCCTCTAACAACGGCAAACCAAAAGATTCCAAATAGCTTGGAAAAAGCAATGCCGTTACAGATTTATAATATGACATTAACTGCAAAAAAGGAATTGTACCTTCGAATATAAAATTTTTTTCCAATCCCATTTTAGCAATTTCCGTATCTAAATACAATAACTCTCCTGTATTGAGAGTAAAGTGAATCTTAATCCGTTTCAATAAACTCGGATCAATACTCCCTAATGCAGATAGCGCATACACAATATCTAAATGATTCTTATATAAGAAAGGAGTAGCAGGATAAATAAAGTGAAAACAATCGTCACAAAACCTAACTTCTGAAGACTTAATTAGCTCAACATTCTTTATATCAGGACGGACAATATATAGACGTTCTTTAGGAAATTTGAATTTGCGCATAAATGCTTCCTTTGTAGAAGGAAGCTGTACAACAATATAAGTGTTCTCCGTCAATGAATGTCTTACAAAAAACGGATAGACATATTTATATATTAGAAACAACCATTCATCTTTACGCCAAATGCTCCAACTAATATTTAATAACGGAATTACATTATGGTAATAAATTAACTGAGGTATTTGTGAAGCACAATTTACTCCCGTATTTTGGAAAGATATAATTAAACTAGCTTTAATATGATGTTTTGCCAACCACCGCTTTAGTCCTATCTCATCCCAATAAATCCTTTTCATCCACGAGCAAGTGTCTATTGGAATAAATTGGATATGCTGAGTAGACTCAAAAACTACTGATTGTGCAACAAAAATATAATAAATATCTTGATTATAAATTGGAATATTTTCCAAAAACTGCTTTAATATAGATAAAGCTCCACTTGCTCTAGAAGCTGTGGCGTTAACAATGACATTACCCATTAAAAACTTCTCGATATAAATTCAAATAATCAGCAGCAATTTTCTCAACAGCAAAGCGTTTAACATTTTCTTTTCCTTTACTTATCAACTCCTTCCTCAACTCTGCATCATTGATCAACTTTATAAACCCATTCCTGATAGACTCAACATCATACGGATCAACAAACCAAGCAGCCTCTCCAGCTATCTCATTCATAGGGGCGATATCAGAAGTCAACACCACACGCCCTGTAGCCTGTCCTTCAATAATTGGCATTCCAAACCCCTCGTATATAGAAGGAAAACTCACTATGTCACACTCTCGATACTCTTTCACTATTTCATTGTCTGTCAAGTGAGTTTTTACTATATAATTAATCCCATATTTTCTTAGTGCAGCAATCTGTTCTTCTGTTAACTCCCCGATAATATGCAACTCACAAGAAATGTTATGTAAAGCCTGTATAACCCGAAATAGATTTTTATTTTCCCTCGTTCCAATATGTAATATTTTAGGAATCTCTTTGCAAAAAACTTTTTCTAAAAATACATAATCAGGACTAACTGGATTATAAATTACTCTTATTTTCTTTTCAACCCAAGGAAAATAGCGTAATAACTCAGCTTTCGTTTTCTCCGAGATACAAGTCACATACTTTACAGAACGTAAAGGCCAATAATACCAAAACAAGTAAATCAAGACTTTATAAAATCCCGAATAGATAGTTAGCGAAACCGTGTCATGAATCGTCAATATTGTCTTACCAGATGGCAATAACAGTCCACAATAATGCACGTCACCAGTAATGTGATTGATTTCTTTCCTCCTCCTATAACAATAGCACATATTCTTTAGTAAGTGGAGCAATTTAATTTTATAATACGGAACTGTTACTTTGTAAACCTCAACATCCTTTTGTAAAATCTCCAAAAGGACATCAAACACCCTTTCAATACTATAATTTATCCCTGATTTACGATATAATAATAGAAGCTTCATCTGAAATTAAAATATGTTCTTATAGGGAATAAATACTTCTGGATAATAATTTATTCCTTTAACTAAATTTGTATATCCGTAGAATACAATCAAAAAAAACAAAATCAACTTTCCCCAATTATTTTTAAACATGGTAAGCACAAATGGTACTATAAAGATTTCCATTATATTAAAATATATCAACCCTCTACCTACTATAATTTGCATTATTGTATTATTAAATAAAATATAAAGCAATAATGCTATATAATACAAATTAAATGCTATTGCGTAATATTCGTTTTTTTGTTTTACATATTTTGAAAAGAAAAGAAGAAGAAGTATCCAAATACTTCGTTTTAAAATAGCTAATATTGCCCCAACTAACGAAGTAGATACATCACCCTTTAAAAAACTATCAGCGTAAAAGTCCATTCTATCCGCAGAATCTTGGCCCAATAAAGCGAAATATTCCAAAGGTAATTTGTTGATTATACCAGACAACGATATCCCTATAACTAGGAAAAGCAATAATCCATAGTATTTGAGAGGATAACTTTTACACAAGAAATATGCAGGAGCAAAAATTACAACTGATTTATGAAAAGTAAATGCTACCAATAGACACACCAAAAATTTCACAATCTCTCTTGAAACAATATATCTAATAGCAAACAGACATAAACACAAAGCTATGAATTGTCTATTCATACCCAATACAGGTAATGAAAGACAGTAATATAAAAAGAGAGAAAGAAAAGGAGCTATCGAATACTTAGAGATCGATTCAAAAACAAATATATACTGAATAATAGCAAATAATATTAAAAAAACAGAATAACTATCTGTAAATAAACGGACAAACTGATTAAATAGTGTATATCCTATATCATAATCACTTTTAGCAATATCTGTGCATGTTTGAAAGAAAGTGTAATATGGTTGCCAGTCAGTTCCTGTCTCCCATCGAAAGCCATCATGAAAGATTAATAAGAAAAAACAAACAAACCACAACAACGATTTATATCGCTTCTTCTTCGAAAAGATATCCAAAGAAGCAATGATTGACAATGATAAGGTCGAGAATAAGTACATCTTTTATTTATAAACCGAATTGATTATATATTTAATCAAGTGGTCGTAAGTATAATTATCTACAAAATGTTTGTATATTTTGGCTGATATTTCATATCTTTCATTTGGATGTTCCAAATAATATTTTATTTTTTCAATGCCTTCATCAATAGATTTAAAGCTAACCAACTCCGGATCAATAGGAAGTAAATCCTTCAAAATCGGGCGATAGTCTGATAATTGAAAAGCCCCGGAACCATTTACCTCAAAAAAACGATTGTTTACAGATTCTATCTCTGCAAAATGCATATTATTAAATACTATCTTTGCTCCATACAATAACCTGGCTTTTTCCTCACCTGTTATAAATCGATTTTGATTAGCTGTATCCAAACTATGATCATAGAACCGATTAGGTTTAGTTCCATACAACTTCAAATTAATCCCACTATCTAATAAACTTTTTAGCATACGGGTACGATAGGGATACAAAGTTCCATATGTCATAACATCAATCCCAACTTCTCTTTCATATTGCTCTTTTATTATTTCAGGTTTAGGATGAATACGCACGTTAAAAGCTTCATTGTAAAGCTCAACATTTAAATGCATATTATTATACATAAATTTTTTCATATATGAATCTTTAGTAAACCATACATCATAATTAGAAGCGAATATCTGCTGGTATTCTAAAGTTGTCAATTGATCTGGATTAACATGTATGATCTTACAACCAAGATATTTTATCTTAGCCACAAATGATGGATGAATAAACCTATAGACTCCAATCACTAAATCCGGCTTATATAGCTCTACCTTTTTATATAATTGGTTAAAAACTTTTTGATCATAAGAGTCACTATAACGCCTTCCTAAAAAGTCGAATTGAATAGCATATTTAGATATAGATTTAATTTTGAATACCCAATTATCATAAATATCAAATATTTGGCATTCATAACCGTTAAAATTAAAAGATTCATTTAAATGATACTCTAATGAATCAAAGCATCTTGAACCTATTATTGCTATTTTCATCTTTAATATACTTGTTTTTTTATTTTTTCAGAAAAAGTTGTATCTGCATCACGACATCAAATATGAAGCGATAAACATATTTATAGATTACATAAGATAAAAAGAGAGGTAATAATCTAAACATCTGTTTCAAATTAAAGCTATGTATATATTCAGTTACAATAGGATATAGCATTGCTTTAAGCTTTACTCTATAAGATTCATAAACCGCCCTTTCACTTATATCCGCAATATATTCTAATAACAATAAAGCTTCTGACATAATGTATTTTTGATGTATCTGGTTTTTTATATCAAAATCATGAAGGAGATCTTCTATAATAACATAAAGACTCTCAATATTCTTCATTGATTTCGTATTCGTAATTGATCCCACATTCATATGGTATATATAGGTTATATCAGGAATAATATACAAATTAGATACATTTTTTGCACAAAAAAAGAGCCAATGTACATCTTCATGAAGTACATGTGGTTTAAAAAACAAATGGTTATCCAACACAAAAGATCGTTTAATAAGTTTATTACAACCCATAGTTGGCAAACAACCTGAAAGCATCAAATAATTTATAGTCTCACGATTTTCATATGCCCCTTTAATCTTACTCAAATCCATAAGAACTAAAGAAGACTTTCCTATTACAGAAACATTTCCTACAATGAGATCAGGAATAGACGAATCTAATGGTTTGCATAATAATTCAATACTATCTGGAGGCAATTCATCATCACTGTCTAAAAAAAACACATAGTCTCCTTTTGCATATTTTATGCCTGTATTACGTGCGACAGATAATCCCTGATTTCTATCATGTTGAATTATATTAAAACAGATACTCCCTTGATAATTTTGAATAAAAGTTTGAACTAGAAACATACTTCTATCTGGAGTACAGTCATTAACTATAATACATTCAATATTCTCATAACTCTGCCTTACAACAGAAGTGAGACATCGTATTATATATTTCTCTACTTTATATACAGGTATAATTACTGATACTTTCATTATAAAAACCAAAAAGAAATCCTAGTAAAAAAACAAATATTTAAAAGAGCACACTCTTAACACAATCAAATGTGATTTCATACTAGAACATATCAATATTTTATTTCTTCTTTTACAGTGAGTCATTTATACAGATAAAAGTAACATACATTACTTAAATACACATAAATTACAAATATTTTTTCGAATTAGCACTAACGGAAGAGTTAAGAGTGTATATATAAATTCACAGAACTTATTTCGTTTATTCATACCTATTCTATCAAGAATAATTCTTATATAATAATGATACAAAAATGCAAATTGAATTACTAGTGAAACTTTACCTCTAATATACCCGTCATAAACGGACTTCTCTACAGCGTAAAACCGACTAAACAGTAAACCAACTGAAGCTTCACCGAAAACTGATTTTTCATGCACGCGATATTTGGTCGTGGTGACATCCATATAGTGAAATCTATAACCATGATATGTAATATTTAACCACATAGGCCAATCCTCACATAACTTTATACCTTCATCAAATCCCCCTAAATGTAAAAGCAACTTTTTATTCAAAAATACAGTCGGAGCATATATAATACATCCTAATGACAATAAATTATACTGCATCCATGCAGTACTCCTTTTAGACTTAAAAGCCTTTGGATAAATACTCTCTATTCGAGAAAAATTTTCCTCCTTAAAATCCCCATCATATACACTAGTATTGGCATAAAACGCAAGTTCTGAGGGATTTCTTTCTACACAATTGATATATTCATAGATGGCGTTTGGATACAAGCAGTCATCCCCTGCTATATATTTTATCCATTCCCCTGCCGATTTTTCAAGTCCTCTATTACAATTTGCAGGTATACCTGTGTTTTGAGCAACTGTGATAATCTGAGTATTTACAAATCTTTTCCCATGTTCCCGTATCCATTTTTCGCAAACCTCAAGGGTAGTATCACTTGAAGCATCATCACAAATAATTATCTCTATATTTTTATAAGTTTGCTCTTTAATACTGTTTAATGTATCTAAGACATAACAAGATGAATTATAGGTAAGTACACATACCGTGACTAATAAATTATCATTCATAAAAGAAATATTTAGAAATTATATCTTTCTTGATTTCAAAAGCGTAGGATTGATCCCTAAACTCTAAAACAATTATCCTTATCAACGCCATAAACCCTGTTATTTATCCTCATATTAAATACATTCCGAGATTATAGCAAATTACTCTTATGAAAAATCTGTTTAAGCCCATAGCATAATGTTTGTTATTCAGGCCAAACAACGTCAACGATAACATAAATAATTAAGATTTTCCGAAATGGATTATCTGCCCTTGCATTATTATTCATTACCCTTTCGCATATATTTTAAGATAAACCATTCTTTAATAGATAACATTTTATCAAGCATCACCAAAGAATAGATACAAACAACAATTAACACAATCACACCTAATACATAAGAAAGAATAGATTCCCCCAATAATTCAAAACAAGTATAAGCTACCACTACAAAACTCCCCAAACCACCTAACATAGGAAATAATTTATAAGATAAGCGAAAATTATATCTCCAATACACAACGCTCAACAAAACTATTATACCCAAAACATTAGCAATAATAAATGCAATACCTAACCCATTCAATCCATAAAAGCAATATCCCAACAGGCTTAATATCAAAGTAATTTGATTGGAGACGACTCCGTCCATCCAAAAAAAAACCTTCTTATCTCCCTTTGAAAAAGAGATATACCCTATCGGATAAATAAAAGCCTTAAGAAACAAACCAACTCCCATTAGCCTGAGAAGTTCTACAATCGGCAAGAAATCTTGTGTTAATAGTAATCTTACAACTAAAGGAGCAGTCACAATTATTCCTATTACCAGAGGAGTCACAACTAACATAACAATCTCAAGCTGGTTAGTAACAATATCACGCACCTTAATATTATCCGTAGAGATAGCAGCTAAACGGGGTAGATAGTCCACTGCCATAGCTGAAAAAACAAGTCCTACATATTGATTTGTTATAGACGATGCAGCCTGATATAGACCAACATCAGCCGCATTTCCATATCGCCTAATAAATACATTAATTAAATACAGCACAATCGCACCAATAAGTGTAGAGATCATCATAACCACCCCAAGTGACATCATATTCCTACCTTCATGTACTACCTCCTTAAATCCTAGTTTTGGATTATCTAAATTCAGTCTGTTACAATATGATCGATTTATGATGTATGTAGTTATTGCAGCTACTACCATGGCAGGAACTATACCATCTACCCCAAGAAAATAATATAGTGGGACACCTATTAATAATCCTCCAACAGCACCAAACATGGATGACTTTGCTAATGATTTAAGCTGCCTAGTTCCTTGTAGTATTGTTGTTTCAGCTGTAGAAATGGAAGAAAAAAATAACATAATAGAAAGAGCAATAAACCCCCAAGAATATTCATCGGTTCCAAAAGTAAAAGTACTCAGCCATGAGGCTCCAAGCAAGGAAATAAGAGCAGCTATTCCTCCCGTAAGAATCATTAACCGCTGAAAAATTTTAGCAGTTCGTGACAATGCATACCTGTCATGTCGTTCATAGGCTTGCGATATATCCTTGATAGAGCTCAATTGTAATCCAAAACCGGTGAATTGAGTTATTATATTAGTAGTGGAAACGAATAACGCAGAAATACCCATTCCTTCTGGTCCCAGGAGGAAAGCCACAAGTTTACCACGAATTACATTTATCAAAATATTGAAAACCTGAACTCCCCCAAAGATAGCAGTACCTTTCATGATACCACGGTAAGACGATTTTTTATTCTCTTCCATCTATCTTGTTATGTATTCATAATCCATGTAGATACCCTTAACTCCTACCTTTTCAAACTTTGAAATATCTATTTTCAATCCTTGATTCCACTTCTCCAATAGGCCCTGTGTTGAAATATGTCCGGTAACAGGATTCACACATTCTTCCTGTACCATATTCACTGGCACACAGCAACAAGAGATCCGATCCATGCATAACCCCTTACGCACTTTAAAATAAGGCATCAATATTTGCATAGCAGATTCCAAAGAATTAGGGGCTTTATAAAAAATAAGATCGAACATTGCCACAATCTCATGCCTTGAATAAAAATAAGCAGAGACTCCTAACGGATAAGTCCAATCATTAAACTCATCACTATAATCCCAATGGAAAGAATAAAAAGCGCTATCTTCCATTCTCTCAAAAACAGGTAAAGCCATCGTTTTATTTAATACTTGGGAGTAAGTAAAGTCAAGTCCACGACTAAGACATACTATATACTCCAATGGATTATAACGTAGGATTTCATTATATGACACACATTCCGTAAAAATCATATCATCAACATAAAACCCTAAGAGTTTAGCAGTAGATTTTACACAAATCTCGTTTAGCTGCTTGCGAAAATCAGTCTCTTCTATAAATTGAACATCATACCCACTCCATACTTGCTTTAATTCTTCATAACTTGAAACATGCTCTCCTGTGGCTTTATATAATACAAAAAGCCTATCAGCTCCATCCACTTTTTCAAAATAAGATTCAATAAAAGCATGTAATTGGATGGCGCGATCCTTTGAAAAAATAATAGAGTCAATTCGATTTTCTGTATTTACAGTACTCAATTGCTTTAAAGCCAAAGATGGATATAATACAAGAGCCTGATCTTGAGGAATCATACTCTTTTTTCCCAATATATACTTGATCGTTTTTTTAAGAAAAGACTTCATATTTCTAATATACATTCAATATTTTTACAACGTTTTTTATATCACACAAATTCATTACCGAACTCATCGGCAAACTCAACTCCTCTGCATGAATTTGTTCTGTAATTGGAAGACTTAAATGATTCCATTCTTTATAGCATTCTTGTTTATGAGGAGGAATGGGATAATGGATGATAGTTTGTACTCCATTGGCAGCTAAATATTTCTGCAATTCATCGCGTTGTTCGCAACGGATGGGAAATATATGAAAAGCATGGCTATCCCAATCATTTACTATTGGAACAACTATTTTAGGATTCCTGATATTATCAATATAATACTTCGCTACTTTTTTCCGAATAGCTACATCTTCATCTAAATATTTCAATTTTACATTCAACACGGCTGCCTGTATTTCATCCAAACGGCTATTACGACCTATATATTTAAATACATATTTCTTTGTTGAACCATAGTTAGCAATGGCACGTATTACCTTTGCTAATTCTTGATCATTGGTAGTCACGGCACCGGCATCACCAAACGCACCAAGATTCTTGCCCGGATAAAAACTATGTCCGGCTGCATCACCCAATGAACCCGTTTTTTTTCCATTATATAAGCAACCATGCGCCTGTGCGTTATCTTCGATCAATTTTAAATTATACTTTTTACAGAGATCCCCGATCTTTTCAGTATAAGCACATTGACCATACAAATGTACTATCAAAATCGCTCTTGTTTTGGAAGTTATGGCTTCTCCAATCCTTTTATCGTCAATTTGATAAGTATTAAGATCCGGCTCTACCAAGACAGGTTTCAAACCATTCTCTGAAATAGCTAAAATAGAAGCAATATAGGTATTGGCTGGAACGATAACTTCATCACCGACCTTCATTACCCCCATTTCTATATAGGCACGAAATATCCAAATCAAAGCATCCAACCCATTTGCACATCCTACTGCATACTTCGTTCCAATATATGTTGAGTAATTAGCTTCAAACTTTTCATTTTCCTGTCCCTGTAAATACCAGCCAGAATCAATTACGCGACTAACAGCCTCGTGGATCTCTATAGAATACTTCTGAGTAATTTTTTGTAAATCTAAAAATTTAATCATTTTTTATTTATATATTGCAGTAATACCATTGATTGAATTTTCAAGTAGTCAAATAAATTTTTACCTGAATAGTCTTCTAAAAGGGGATTAGCACCATTTTCTAAGAAAAGATCAATTATATTATAATTTTCCGTTCTTAACACAGCATCTTTAGCATACATTAGTACCGTTGTCCCATTAAAATTACGAGCATTAACATCTGCTCCTTGCTCTATTAAATATCGACAAACGTCTATAGAATTATTATAGGCTGCGACCATCAATAGCGTCCAACCATGAGTCTGCTCCGATTCAAATAAATAATAATCTAATTGTGGAATCAACTTTAACCTATATAAATCATTTAATTTGCAGCACTCCAATAAATCATAAAAACGATCCTTATAAACACGAATATTATAGTCAATTGTAGAAAGACAAATATAATTACAATCATCCTCCAGAATCTGTCCCGGCCTTAATGTACTACGGTCATTCGTAATACAAGCTCCTACAACGCTATACCCATACAGCTTGGGTAATTGATAATCTCTAAAATTAAATGCACGAATCTGGGAAGATAATTGAAATGCAGTGACATTTAGATCAAGTTCCAGATCAGAGTAATTCAATGATGACTTTGAAAAATATAAAGAATGTTCACTACTTTGTGGTACAGTTGTATACGTATCATTTAATATTGAATCTATATTTTCAACAACCAAATCTGTCCCAACTTGAATATACTTTTTATACAATGATTTCGCTGTTTCAGATGGAGATAACATAATCGCTTTCTGACATAGAATATCTCCAGTATCAATTCCAGAATCAATTTTATGAAGCGTCACCCCACTTCGTTCCTCAGCGTGCAGTATAGGGAGAGCACTTGTATACATTCCCTTATACGCTGGTAGTAAAGAAAAATGTATATTAAACAACTTACTGCTGGAAAACCTCTCCGGATATATTATTCTATCAAATTCCAATGACAAAAAAATTAAATCAGGTATTGAATAAACATCTTCCAATTCTTTCATTGGAAGATTATTATCATTAGCAAACTTCCAAAAAGATCTTTGAAAACTATCAGTACCGTTATCTGTACGATTTTTTACTACTAAAATAGGAATATCCGGATATTTTTTTAATAAGTAAGAACAAACAGATACTGCTATATTATTTTTTCCAGCTATACAAATTTTCATTTTTATATTTTATAAAATCCTGATAATCTCTTATATAGTCATCTTCATCATAAGCATGGGAAGCCAATACCAAACAGACTGCTCCAGACGAAAAATCATCTAAAGTTCTCCAAATACCCGGAACAACTAAAAGACCTTGATAAGGACGATTCAATACAAATGTCCGTCTTACTTTTCCATCGTCTAAAGTAACAGTAAAACTACCACTGGCAGCAACAATCAATTGCCGAAGTTCCTTATGAGCGTGTCCGCCACGGCTTTCACCACCAGGAATATCATATAAATAATAAATACGATGTACACCAAAAGGTACCGTTTGATTGTTTTCGACTACAGTTATATTACCTTTAATATGATGGTGCTTATCCAATTCAACTATTGTACAGTCATAAACACAGGTATCTTTCATTATGCCACCTCCTCCTTACTTTTAGTAAAAAGGAAAGGCAAATAAAAAATTTTAGGGTTTACCCCCCCCCCGTTAACATTTCTAAACATTTCAAAAATACCTTGTGATTTATAATTTAAAAAGCCTTGATAATCTCTTAAATAATCATCCTCTTCATATACATGAGAAGCCAATACTAAACAAACTGAACCAGAAGAAAAGCCTTGTTCTGAGGCCCAAATACCAGGAGGGATGTGCAAACCATAAAAAGGGCGGTTCAACAATACTGTACGTTTACTAATCCCATCATCTAATACAACCTCGAATGAACCACTTGCTGCAATCAGGAACTGATGACATTTTTTGTGGGCATGGGCACCACGCGACTCACCTCCAGGAATGTCATAAGAATAAAAAATACGTTTGATTTGAAAGGGAATATTTACCCAACTATGAATAGGAGTTATATTTCCCGAACGATTCTCTATTTTAGGAAGTTTAACAATAGAACAATCATACACTGTATTTGGGGGCGAAATATACTGATTCTTAATATGAGTTCCCATCCTATTTGCGTTTCATCTCTAAAAATTCATTATAATCACGAATATAATCTTTCTCTTCATAAACTGTAGATGACAGTATCAAAGCCAATGAATTGGTAGAAAAGTTATTCATTTCACGCCATAATCCTTTAGGTACATAAAGCCCATAATAGGAACGATTTAAAGAAAAAACTTTCTTATTGTTACCATCATCCAAAACCACATCAAAGCTCCCGGATAAAGCCACAATAAATTCTTCATTTTCTCTATATGCATGTCCCCCACGTAACTCTCCTCCTGGAACATCATAAATCCAATAAGTTCGTTCTATTTTGAAAGGGATATTCTTGAATTCTTCGATAATGGATAAGTTACCTCGTTTATCCAAGATTTTAGGAAGTTCTATGATTTGAGCTGATTCAGTTTTCATTTTTAGAAAGTTCTTCTACTACTTTAAGCAAATACTGCCCGTACTGATTCTTTATCATAGGTTGTGCCACTATTTTCATTTTCTCTGTAGAAATCCAACCTTGCCTCAGAGCAATACCTTCTAAACAGGCTATTTTCAATCCCTGGCGTTTCTCTATTACCTCAACAAATGTGCTTGCTTCCGACAAAGAATCATGTGTACCCGTATCCAGCCAGGCAAAACCACGGCCCAGCAACTGAACCTGCAAAGCTCCCTTATTCAAATACATTTGATTAACAGTTGTGATTTCTAATTCTCCGCGAGAAGAAGGACTTATATTCTTAGCTATATCTACCACGCTATTTGGATAAAAGTATAATCCTACGACTGCATAATGAGATTTAGGGACAGTAGGTTTCTCTTCAATACTAACCGCCTTGCCTTCTTTATCAAAATCCACTACTCCGTAACGTTTGGGATCATTCACCCAATAGCCAAAAACAGTGGCTTTCTCTGCTCGCTCAGCCGCATTAACTGCCTCTTGTAATTTAGGAGTAAAACCTTGCCCATAAAAAATATTATCTCCTAAAACTAAACAAACAGAATCACTGCCAATAAACTTCTCTCCAATAATAAATGCTTGTGCTAAACCATCAGGAGAAGGCTGCTCTGCATACTCAAAATGTACTCCAAAATCAGAACCATCACCCAGTAAACGTTGAAAACCCGGTAAGTCATGAGGAGTAGAAATAATTAGTATTTCTCGTATCCCAGCTAACATAAGTACAGAGATGGGATAATAAATCATGGGTTTATCGAAAATTGGAAGAAGTTGTTTGCTTACTCCTTTAGTAATAGGATATAAACGTGTACCAGATCCTCCAGCTAAAACAATGCCTTTCATAAGTCAAATAAATAAAAAAATAGAATTATTCTATTCCATTTCACTATAAGGATATGGATTCTCTTCCAAATTTCTCAAATTATTGATTGCTTCTTTTTTATCTTCAGAAAGTTCTTTATCTTTCCAACTTTCTATGATAGTATGCGCCTCTTTCGCCAACTCCTCTTCAAATACCTCACCATAACAATAAGTCAACAATTGGCATTTCAATAAAGTAGCAGGAAGTTGGTCAAGCACGTCCCAACAACGATTGAGAACAACTTGCTTTTTCTCCTCCTTGTCACCCTGATTATAGATGGTTGCATTGTAACCCATCAATAATGCCAGACAGAGGTTTGCCTCCTCTTCGGGAGTAGCACCGCGCTGAGGATACAACGCATCGGATTGTTCTAAAACTTCTTTGTTCAACTGACGGAAATGATCGGTATAAATAGGAGCACCATCCACACCTAAATAGAGTAACTCGTGCGCGAGACTCTGTAATTGTTCAATTTGAGAAGTGAGTGTATTCATAACTTAAATGACACGTAAATAACTTTTGGGAACTTTGACGCTGGCGCTCAATACACCGGCAATACGAATAACAACATAAGTTTTGTTGGCCTCGCTGGCAAGTTCGCCCTCGACACCACAGAAATCACCTTTAACTACCTGAACCCTGCTACCGACAGATAAATGGTCATTATCGAAACTGACGCCATTCGGATCTAAATCCATGACAAATATGAAGTCCTGCATCTGTTTATCAGGAACTATCAGCATAGCCCTGGTAAGCAGGTCTTTCATATAAAAAAGCTGGATATTGTATTTATTAGAAATATCACAAGCATCTTGCTTGGTAGCTTGGATGAAGATAAGATTCTTAATAACAGGGACTTCCACCCGTTTTCGACGATACTTCAACTGCCGGATGACAAATTGAGTGGGAAGATAGTAATTGAGATCAAGTTCAGTCTTCAATTTTTCAAGAGAGTCACGAATAGCAAACTCTTGTTTATCTCGGGTACGGGCGGCAAACCAATACTTCTGTTGTTCAGACATTTACAATTTATACTTGGGGAAAATTTCCTTTGTTTCGGGTGCGCTTCGCGGTTTGAACGAGACATTTTTTCTCTTTCAAACCGTCAAATTTTACGAAACATTTTTAGAAGTTGAGAACGAACGAATGTGTTTCAAAAAACGTTCGTCTTTTGAAACAGCATTTTTGAGTTTTTTTTCGATGAAAAAATGAATATTGTAAAGTAGCTGAGCAGAGAACTTTTTTTGCTCTATATGTGTTTGAAAATCAATAATATAAAATGTTTGATAAAATTTTATCCACTAAATATTTTGTACATTAAAACAGACTCCTTACCTTTGTTCAATCAAACGAACGTTTTTTAAAACAACACCTATATCTTAAGATAAATAACTAATAACAAGATCATTACACTTCAAGATTCTCCCTTTAAACTAAAAAAATTCCGGTATTCTTTCATATTTATATTTTTTTATACAAACTTTGTCCTTTCATAAATTCATTTAATAACTAACATTATGGAAGAAAAAAAGTAGTTATCTCATTGAATGATAACTTAGTAACCATCGAAGTAAATGGAAAAGTAATCTTTGCGGGTAAAGCCGACTTGCAATTCAGCCTCAATCAAAAGGTTAGAGAACCACTACACATCACAAAAGGCAAAGGAAAGCTAATGGAGGCACTTACCGAAAGCTTTATCAAAGGCGGAATCAACAGCATGGAAAACAGACCCATCGAAGAACTACAGGAAACAATAAAAGAATATCTCACCTTTGAATATCAGCGCAAAGGCATTGCTACAGAGCCTAATAAACGTTCTTTTCTATCAGAGCTGAAAAAATATGCCAGAGCATTCCGGAAAAAGCGAGATGAAAGCGAATAACCGATTGTTAAAATCCTGTAAAATCCCCTTTCTAAAGTACTTTTACAGGATTAGTCTATTCAAAACTTATTACCGTACTTTGCCACGGGTAAAAATAAAAACCCGACAATAACTCATTAATAAACTTAAAAAAATCAATGATGAAAAAGAACAGGAAATCAGTATCGAAAAACGAAATGATGAAAGGAAAATGGAAAAGACAAATCATGCTCGAAAAGGACTACACAGAACAGTGCTCCGAATGGATGGCAGAACGACTGGAAGCCCTCATAGAATATATGCAATATGGACATGCAGCCGTAGCTTATATGAAACAGGACGGAACATTCAAACTGGTGAAAGGAACATTGGTGGGATACGAAAAAGATTTCGGAAAGCAGTATGATCCGATGGAAATAAAAAACACAGTGGTCTACCGGGATGTGGAACAACAAAGGTGGATGACCTTCAAAATAGAGAATTTCATGGAATGGAGAGCGATCGTATAGGAGAATCTTTCAGTGACCAATTAATCAGCAACATAACAACTTAACAATTATGGCAACAACATACGATGGAATAAATTACTTTCCAATAGCTGTGAATTTTATGGAAGAGAACGCAATGGAGGTAATAGAAGCAAAATATGGCATGAAAGGACTCGCGATTGTACTGAAACTCCTATGCAAAATATATAAAGAAGGATATTATATTCCGTGGGGTGAGGAACAATGCCTTATTTTCGCCAACAAGACGGGAAAAGAGGCAGACGCAGAAGAGGTGCAGGGGATTATCGAGATAATGATCGAGAAAGGAATGATAGACAGGGGAAGCTATGCGGAACATAAAGTACTGACCTCTGAAGCAATACAAAAAGTATGGATAGAGGCAACCAAGCGAAGAAAGAGGAACTGGACAGCCATGCCTTATCTACTGATAAAACCGAAAGAGACATGTAATGAAGAAAAGACCGTCTGCACGCAAAATGTAGAGCAGGATGCAGGCTCTGATGCAAAAAATGCATGCAATACCGAACAAAGTAAAGTAAAGCAAAGTAGAGAATTTCCCCCCTCAGCTCCCCCAAGGGGGAAGGAAGAGGAAGTCAATGCTACGCCGGTCAGTATGCCCGGATACGCATTTAATACGATGACACACAACTACGTGGGATTAATGGGAAACCTGGAACGATTCGGAATAACAGACGAAAAAGAGATCGAAGCAATCCTGCGACTGTCGGATTACGGGAGAAAAGGAACCCCTGTATGGAAACTAATTTGCAGCACGAACTGGAGTAACATCGGAGCAAAAGGAAAATACATGATCGCAGCGTTGAACCGGGCAAAGAAAAGAAGCGGAACCTAAAAAAGAACTTTTCTGACAAACAGTACGTTTTTATATTCTGGAAAATGCTGTTTGCTTGCAATCAATTAAAGAATGTAGCTGTTTTCCTCCGGAAACGAGCACTGATTCTCAAGGGGTTGAAAAGCGATTCAAAAAGCACTAATACGAAGTTAAAATCGTGACTTCAGGAAGTTAACTTCCCGAAGATACGATTTTAACTTCGTAAAATTATGATATTAACTTCGTAAACGACAAGATGTTAACTTCGTAAACGGCATCATCCGGACATCAAAGCTATCAAAAAAGATTGTCAGACTATAGTATTTCAGGCAGTTGCCAGACTTGTATGTGACGAATCCCTTCTTTGGAGGGCAATGTGGTATCGTCCATAGAAACGACCCACTTTTCATAATTGTCTTGTATCATCTCCAGCGTGTTGTACATTTGCTCCACTTGAAAATCATCATTGAGCAGAGGTGCACATTGCAAATACACAATGCGGTCTTTCTTCCTGCCAACAAAATCGACCAATTTGCCTCCTCGAAGCACACCTACAAAAACGGTATATCCGGCACGCCGCAGTTCCAGATAAACCTGATTCTCAAAGCAGGATTTTCGAGAACCGGCAAAAAAAGGATACAGATGGCGCATGAATGCCCAATCGTTAATATAGTATTTGCAGCTACCCAGAAGAATCTCTTTACTGCGGATCTGATAACGTTCCACGCGATGAATCAGAGAGGTGTCTTCCAGATAGCAGATATAGTTGGCAACCGTATCATAACTCGTCTTCCGGTTCTGGGCAGCAAAGTGACTGACCAGCTGACCGATGGTAATCAACTCAGCGAGATGGGTGCACAAATAGACGAACACATCTTCGAGCAGGCGGGCATCCTTAATCCGATACCGACGGATGATGTCACGAAACAGAATCGTATCGCGAAGAGCGGAAATGGCTTTCCATCCGGCCTCCGCATCCGGAAGATTGAAAAGAATGGGTAGTGCCCCCCTACCCATATAGTCCGCGTAATTTTTGCCGGTAGCCTCTACCCTCTCCAATATCCTGTGCTCGGAAAAGCTAAAGGGAAATATATCAAAACTGACATAATGTCTGGCCAAAAGCTTCTCGGCTTCACCCGAAAGCATATCCTGGTTGGAACCACTGATAAACAGCTCGCAAGTATCTACAAAATCCTGTGAATGGGAATGGACAAAATGTTCCCAGCCCTCCACTTTTTGTATTTCTTCAATAAAAATATAGACTTTACCTACCGGATGGATTTTCTCACGATAGATAAAAAGCAAGTCGTCCAGATCACGATAGCCGGAAAGTACGCCCGAATCTGTGAACTTCTTACTTATATATAGAATGTTCCGTGATGAAACACCATCGGCAATCAACTGATAGATGATCTGCCGCAACAGGCATCCTTTACCTACCCCTCTCTGTCCGGTCAGGACCTTTACAAGGCGGTTACCTACATACCCGAATATACGGTTTGTGTAACTTTTACGGGCAAATTCCACTTTCGGAAGTTTTCCATTCCAGTAGTTGGATAATGCCAATTCATCAAATATATCATTCATACACTAATTTATTTAAAATAAAATTCATTATATAAAATAGAATAGATATTTTAATATTAAAAAGCATAATATTCATTTCTATTTTAATAAATTACAGCAAAGATATGTTTTTTCCGTTGAAAAAAGAAAATAATTCAGCAGATAGATTGCCCGTTCTTATGAAAATACCGAATATTGCATCGTCAAAAAGATTATAAACTCAAAACAATAGACATGAAAAAAGCTCTTATTTCAGGTATTACCGGACAGGATGGTTCATTCCTCGCCGAGTTTCTTCTTCAGAAAGGTTACGAAGTACACGGCATCCTGCGCCGTTCATCTTCTTTCAATACAGGCCGGATCGAACACTTGTACTTTGATGAATGGGTGCGCGATATGAAACAGAAACGTACAGTCAACCTGCACTACGGAGATATGACCGACTCAAGTTCACTGATCCGCATCATCCAGCAAGTACAACCCGACGAGATATACAACCTGGCGGCACAAAGCCACGTAAAAGTATCGTTCGATGTACCGGAATATACCGCCGAGGCGGATGCACTCGGTACATTGCGTATGCTTGAAGCTGTCCGCATCCTGGGACTGGAAAAACAGACACGCATCTACCAGGCTTCCACTTCCGAACTCTACGGAAAAGTACAGGAAGTGCCGCAAAGCGAAACGACTCCGTTCTATCCGCGTTCTCCGTATGGAGTAGCCAAGCAATACGGTTTCTGGATCACTAAGAACTATCGTGAAAGTTACGGAATGTTTGCCGTAAACGGTATCTTATTCAATCACGAGAGTGAACGCCGTGGCGAGACTTTCGTAACCCGTAAGATCACGCTGGCAGCAGCACGCATCGCACAAGGCGAACAGGATAAATTATATTTGGGTAACCTGGATGCCAAGCGTGACTGGGGCTATGCCAAAGATTATGTAGAATGTATGTGGCTGATCCTGCAACATGACGTACCCGAAGATTTCGTAATCGCTACCGGCGAAATGCATACCGTCCGCGAATTCTGTACATTGGCATTTGCCGAAATAGGCATCAACCTACGTTGGGAAGGCGAAGGCGTCAATGAGAAAGGAATCGACACGGCCACCGGCAAAGTACTGGTAGAGGTCGACCCGAAATACTTCCGCCCTGCCGAAGTGGAACAATTGCTCGGTAACCCGACCAAAGCCAGGACCGTATTGGGATGGAATCCATGCAAAACACCATTCCCGGAACTGGTAAAAATCATGGTACGCCACGATATGGCCAAAGTGAAAAGAATGATTGCGACTAAACATGATTGACAGAATGGATAAAAACGCAAAAATTTATGTAGCCGGACACCACGGACTGGTGGGTTCGGCTATATGGAAAAACCTGCAGGAAAAGGGATATACGAATCTGGTGGGACGCACACATAAGGAACTGGACTTATTGGACGGTGCGGCCGTAAAGCAGTTTTTTGATGAGGAAATGCCGGAGTACGTATTTCTGGCTGCCGCCTTTGTAGGAGGGATCATGGCCAATAGTATCTACCGTGCGGACTTTATCTACAAGAACTTACAGATACAGCAGAACGTGATCGGAGAAAGTTTCCGCCATCAAGTGAAAAAGCTACTTTTTCTGGGAAGTACCTGCATCTATCCACGAGATGCCGAACAGCCGATGAAAGAGGACGTCTTGCTCACTTCTCCGCTGGAATATACCAACGAACCTTATGCCATAGCCAAAATAGCCGGACTGAAAATGTGCGAAAGCTTAAACCTGCAATATGGAACGAATTACATCGCCGTGATGCCGACCAACCTGTATGGGCCGAACGATAACTTTGACTTGGAACGCAGTCATGTGCTGCCTGCCATGATCCGTAAAATTCACTTGGCACATTGCCTGAAAAAAGGAGATTGGGAAGCTGTGCGTAAAGACATGAACCTGCGTCCGGTGGAAGGCATCAGTGGTGCCAACTCTAACGAAGAGATCCTGCAAATCCTCCGGAAATATGGTATTACTGAAAAAGAAGTGACACTCTGGGGAACCGGGACACCGCTACGCGAGTTTCTTTGGAGTGAAGAAATGGCCGATGCCAGCGTATTCGTAATGGAACATGTGGACTTCAAGGATACCTACAAAGCCGGAACAAAAGATATCCGCAACTGCCACATCAACATAGGTACCGGAAAAGAAATAACGATCCGCGAACTGGCAGAACTGATTGTAAGCACAATCGGCTATCAGGGTAAACTGACTTTTGACAGCAGTAAGCCGGACGGAACCATGCGAAAACTTACCGACCCGTCGAAATTGCACAACCTCGGATGGCATCATAAGATCGATATTGAAGAGGGGGTACAAAGAATATACGAGTGGTATCTGGGATAATTATTCACCACAGAGGGCACAGAGGACACAGAGTTTTAAAATAAAAAAAAATAAAACTCTATGTCCTTCGTGTTATCCCGTGATGAATACAATGAAAGCTGCAAAAGAAAAATTTAAATAGCTTCTAAGTTTTCAAATCTCAATTAAATGGCTATATTTGCACAATTTATCATCAAATGTGCAAAAAACAATGGAACAAAGTTTTATAGCTTACATTGAAAACAGTATCAAAAACAATTGGGATCTGGATGCCCTGACAGATTATAAGGGTGCCACCCTACAGTATAAAGACGTAGCCCGCAAAATAGAAAAGCTCCACATCATCTTTGAAGAAAGCGGAATCCGTAAAGGAGACAAAATAGCCGTTTGCGGAAGAAATAGTTCCCATTGGGGAGTTACTTTCCTCGCGACTCTCACTTATGGAGCGGTTATCGTCCCCATCTTACATGAATTCAAAGCAGATAACGTACACAATATCGTCAATCACTCGGAAGCCAAACTCCTGTTTGTAGGAGACGTGGTCTGGGAAAACCTCAATGAGTCTGCCATGCCGTTGCTCGAAGGTATCCTGATGATGAACGATTTTACGTTACTGGTATCACGTAGCGAACGACTGACTCACGCACGTGAACACCTCAACGAAATGTTCGGGAAGAAATTCCCCAAAAATTTCCGTAAGGAACATATCGAATATCATAAGGATCAGCCTGAAGAACTGGCTGTTATCAACTATACCTCGGGAACCACCAGCTATTCAAAAGGTGTAATGCTCCCCTATCGCAGCTTATGGTCGAATACGACTTTCGCTTTCGAGGTACTTCCACTGAAAGCAGGTGATAAGATCGTATCCATGCTGCCGATGGCACACATGTACGGACTGGCCTTTGAGTTCCTGTATGAATTTGCGGTAGGGTGTCAGATTTACTTCCTCACCCGCATGCCAAGCCCAAAGATTATCTTCCAGGCGTTTGCCGAGGTAAAACCCAACCTGATTGTGGCTGTTCCGCTGATTATCGAAAAAATCATCAAGAAGAACGTACTCCCGAAGTTGGAGACTCCTACCATGAAGCTGCTGCTTAAAGTGCCGATTATCAATGATAAGATTAAAGCAACGGTACGCGAAGAGATGATAAAAGGCTTTGGCGGCAACTTTGAAGCTGTCATTGTAGGTGGAGCCGCCTTCAACCAGGAGGTGGAACAATTCCTAAGAATGATTGACTTCCCTTATACAGTGGGCTATGGTATGACCGAGTGTGGTCCTATTATTTGTTACGAAGACTGGAAACGCTTCAAACCGGGTTCATGTGGAAAAGCTGCACTCAACATGGAGGTGAAAGTCCTTTCGCCCGACCCGGAGAATGTGGTAGGCGAAATTGTTTGCAAAGGGCCGAACGTAATGTTGGGTTACTACAAAAATGAAGAGGCTACCGCCCAGGTAATCGACAAAGACGGCTGGCTGCATACCGGTGACCTCGCTTTGGAAGATGCCGAAGGAAACATTACAATCAAGGGACGTAGCAAAAACATGTTGCTCAGTGCCAGCGGACAAAATATCTATCCGGAGGAAATAGAAGATAAACTGAACAACCTGCCATACGTGGCCGAAAGTATTATCGTACAACAAAACGACAAACTGGTAGGATTGGTTTATCCGGATTTTGACGAAGCCTTCGCGCATGGCTTGAAGAATGAAGATATGGAACGGGTAATGGAGGAAAACCGGATTACCCTGAATGAAATGCTCCCGGCTTATAGCCAGATTTCGAAAATGAAAATCTATCCGGAAGAGTTTGAAAAGACTCCGAAAAAGAGTATCAAACGCTTCTTGTATCAGGAAGCCAAAGGTTAAAAATAATTTCTATTTTCATTAAAAAGACATCGATTACGCAGATTTGCATAGATTTTAATAGGATAATCCGTGCAAATCTGCGTAATTTGCGTTTTAAAAACTTAGCTTATGAAGAAAATCATTCTTGTTGCAGCTCTTCTTTCGGCTGCAGTCTGTCTGCCTGCACAGAATAAAGGCGGAAATAAAAGTGGTGGAATTAATCTTTCTTTATGGAAAAAAGCATGTACGCAACCACTTGACAGTACACAGACTACTTATGTCAACCTGGGACTTTTCTCGGCTATGCATAAGTTACATGGTGTAGGTATCAATGCTTTCGGCAGTATGGTGCAAAACGATATGAACGGTGTTCAAATCTCCGGGCTCGCCAATCTTGCCGGAGGAAGTATGCGTGGCGTACAAATTGGAGGTATCAGTAACGTAAATGGTAACGACCTGGCAGGATTGTCCGTCTCGGGACTCGTAAATATTACGGGAAATAAAGCGAAAGGCGTATTGATTACCGGCTTAAGCAATATCGCCGGAGACAATACACGCGGATTAATGATCAGTGGTATCATGAACATCACAGGTGATAAAGCCGCAGGTGTACAACTGGCAGGTCTTGCCAACGTAACCGGTGAGGAATATGACGGACTTATGATGTCGGGACTGCTGAATGTAGTGGGAGAAAAAATGAATGGGTTGCAGCTCTCCGCACTCGCCAACGTGACCGGCGGCCAAATGAACGGAGCACAATTGGGGTTGTTCAATTTTGCGTCGAAAGCGAAAGGATTGCAAATCGGACTTTTCAATTATTATAAAGATGACATGAAAGGGCTCCAATTGGGACTGGTCAATGCAAATCCGCAAACCAAAGTACAATTAATGGTATTTGGAGGCAACAGAACCAAAATCAATGTAGGTGCCCGCTTTAAGAACAAACTCTTCTACACTATACTCGGTGGAGGTACACATTATCTCGACTTCAATGACAAATTTTCTGCAGCTTTATTCTACCGGGCAGGTCTCGAACTTCTTCTCTACAAAAATCTGTTTGTAAGTGGCGATTTAGGCTTTCAGCACATCGAAACTTTCCGGAATAAAAAAGTAGAGGGTATTCCGGCGCGTCTCTATGCCTTACAGGCACGCCTCAATCTGGAATATCGGTTTACGGATAAATTCGGTTTATTCGTAACCGGCGGTTATGGTGGCAGCCGTTACTATAATAAAGCCAAAACTTATGACAAGGGACTGATCGCTGAAGCGGGAGTGGTTCTGTTCTAATTGATTTACCACAGAGTCTCACAGAGTTTATATTTAAATTATTCCTCTGTGGGACTCTGTGGTGAACCTGATCAGACCTTCTCCTTGATCAACCCGATCCGATAAGCTACCAATAACTTCTTTAAATCATGAATTTGCGTTACCAGCTCTTTCCCCTTATCGGTATCTTTCACCATCATCCGCTGTGAATTGAATTCAATAACAAAAGTAGTCGACTTAATGTCCTGCCCCTCCTCTATTGCCTTCTGAGTAGACTGGAAAGGTTCATGCTGGACCAACTGCAGCCCATGCGAATGATATACCAGCGTATATCCGGCAATACCGGTCTCCGGTTGATAGGCTTTTGAAAAACCGCCATCGATCACCAATAATTTTCCACCTGCTTTCATGGGTTGTTCCCCTTTTATGGTTTTTACCGGCACATGCCCGTTGATAATATGAGTATGCTGTCCCGTCACTCCGAATTCTTCAAGAATACGGTCACAGATTTCTTCTTTATTACGCAACGCATAATAATATCCTTTCGTCTCTTTATGCAAACTTTTGTCCGCAATGAAATAACGTTCAAAAGTAGCCATCTTATCTTTATCGAACGAGGGAGCATCCGGACCGCACCACAGATACCAGATATAATCCATCGCAAAGCGTTTCTCCTCTTCGTCATCTTCATCAAAATAAGCCGTACGGATTAGCTGATCGATCTTATCCAGCAAATTCTTTCCCCAATATTCTTTTCCGCAGATATTCACATGTTTGAAACTTCCATCTTCGTTGAGAGGCACAGAGGCATGATAAAGCAGATTGGAATTGCACACCAGATACATACCTCCATAGGTAAAGAGACAACGCATATGCTTCTTCAACTTCTCACTATTCATAAACGAATAGTGTATCTTTTCGATCAACTCCTGTTCTTCATCACTCAGGCGATAAGGGTCTGCCGGATCGACCGTGGGGAAGTTTGTGTCACGCAACGAATATTCTTTGCCCTCATAAACAAATACCCCCCGTTCAAAATCGATTTTCTCAAGTAGTTTGCGGTCTTCCATACCAAATTCCGGACGACGATTGATGATGCCTGCCTCCAGCTTAAACTGAATGATAGTGATGGCTTTATGCATCTGGGTAATCAACCTCAGAGTCTTTTCATTATAAGTAGAATCGGCAAAATTGGTCTTAGGCGCAAAAATAGTGCAGGGATCATCTGCGTAAGTATCCATCGCAAAAGTAGCAAGCGGCAAAAGATTAATGCCATAACCGTCTTCCAATGTCCCGAGATTACCATATCGCATGGAAAGGCGAATGACATTGGCCATGCACGCTTCATTTCCCGATGCCGCTCCCATCCAGAGAATATCGTGATTCCCCCATTGGATATCGAAATTGTGATAATCGCACAAAGTATCCATAATGATATGGGCACCCGGACCACGGTCGTAGATATCGCCAACGATATGGAGTGAATCGATCGTAAGACGCTGTATCAGATTGCACATGGCTATGATAAAATCGTCGGCACGACGGGTTGAAATGATAGTACTGATAATCACATTGATATAAGCATGCTTATTGGGCTCGATAGTCGATTCGTGAAGTAACTCCTGGATGATATAGGAGAACTCGGCCGGCAATGATTTGCGAACCTTCGAACGGGTATATTTGGAAGATACATTCTGGCACACCTTCACCAGCTGATTGAGCGTGATCAGATACCAATCGTCAATATCTGTTTCGGTAGCTTTTATCAACTGCAGTTTCTCTTCCGGATAATAAATAAGGGTACAAAGCTCTTTCTTCTCAATTTCACGGAGAGTGTGGCCGAAGATCTCGTTTACTTTCCGCTTTACGGCTCCCGAAGCGTTCTTCAGCACATGCTGGAAAGCTTCATATTCGCCATGTATATCAGTCAGAAAGTGTTCGGTTCCTTTAGGGAGATTCAAAATAGCTTCAAGATTGATAATTTCGGTACTGGCGGCGGCAATGGTCGGGAAGCTGCGTGAAAGCAGTTGCAGATAACGCAGATCGGCAACGATACTTTCGGGGGTTATATTACTTTGAGCAGTCATATGATTTACGATTTAACGATTTACAATTTTAAAATTCACCCTAAAATGATTACAGAAGAAACATGAGCAACACCTGGGCTATAATGACGCGGAGGAACATACTCAACGGATAAACCGTAGCATAAGCTACCGACGGATTATCCCCGGGAATGGTATCATTGGCATAGTTCAGCGCCATCGGATTGGCCATACTGCCACATAACATGCCGGAAACGCTACCAAAGTCGATCTTCATAATCTTAAAAGCAAAGAAACCCACAAGCACAGTAGGCACAACGGTCAGACCGAAGCCAAGGCCGATCCACAAAAGACCTTCGGGACGAAAAACCGTATCGAAAAAATGGGCACCTGCATCCAATCCCAGGCAGGCAAGGTAAAGTGACAATCCCAAAGCACGCAGCATCAGATTGGCACTACGGGTGGTATAAGTAATCATATGCAAACGGGGACCGAAAGTTCCGATCAGGATACCCACAATGATAGGTCCGCCCGCCAATCCGAGGCGAATAGGTGTACTGATACCGGGAATTGAAAACGGCACGGCACCCAGAGCCAATCCCAGGATAATACCTACAAACACAGCCACAAGATTGGGTTCTTTCAAGCTTTTAACAGCATTTCCAAGTACCTTTTCCACATTCTGAATGGCAGCTGCTTCACCGACTACTGTCAGGCGGTCACCCAACTGCAATGTCAGTTCGGGAGTAGCCAACAACTGCACACCCGAACGGTATACACGGCTGATATTGATTCCGTAATGATTACGAAGACGAAGAGCTCCCAACTTCTTCCCGTTCAACTCTGGACGGGTAACGACAATGCGTTGTGATATCAACTGGCTGTCGATGGCATTCCAGTCGATATCTTCTTTATTCCAATCCGTATTCTCTTGCTCGCCAAACAACACGGTAAGCGCTAACGCATCTTTTTCGGAAGTAACAACCAACAGGCGGTCACCCTCTTTTATGATCTTTTCGGATGTGGGAATACTGACATTACCGTCTCTCCACAAGCGGGAGATAACAAATTTGGGATAGCTCATGTGAGCGATATCTTTAATGCTTTTATCAAAAATAGCGGGGTTGTGTACCTGGAAAGCGGCAATATAGGTTTTGTTGGCATCATCTTTCTCCTTCACTTCAAGGTCTTCACGACGCACTAACAGTTTACGGATCAACAGAACAGCCAGAATGACTCCGATCACTCCAAGAGGATAGGCCACTGCACATCCCAGAGCAGGTGTACTGCTTTCAAGCCCCATCTGTTTCAGTGTCTGCTGGGCTGCACCCAAAGCCGGGGTATTGGTCGTGGCACCGCACAGGATACCAACCATATTGGGCAATGAAACTTCTGTGGTATAACTGCAAACAACCGTAAGAAGAGTGCCCAGAATCACCACGGCAATAGCAAGCATATTGAGGGTAACTCCTCCCTTACGGAATGAACTAAAGAATCCTGGACCAACCTGTAACCCTAAGGCATACACAAAAATAATAAGTCCGAAACTCTCGGCGTAGTTCAGCATCTGCGGATCTATGGACAATCCGAAATGTCCGGCCAGAATGCCGGCAAAAAAGACAAAAGTAACGCCAAGTGAAATGCCACAAACATGAATTTTGCCCAATCCAAGCCCAATGGCGGAAATCAGGGAAAGAACGACAACTGCCTGCAAAGCAGAATGTTCGATAAAGAGACTATATAACCACTCCATGTGAATAATTTACCAATGTATCCATAAGCCAATGTATCCGTGAAACGCATAAGGATACATTAGCGTCCGCAAAGATAGCAACTATTTACGACCTCACAAAGCTTTTATTCACCCACTTCATCCCATACCAGCGACGGACAAAAATAATTCCTCGAATGTTCTCGTCGAGAGCAAAAGCAACCCACATACCGCAAATGCCCCAGGCCCAGTAAATTCCAAATAAATAACCGACACCGACAGCAACACTCCACATCACAATCAACCCGACATAAAAAGGATAATTCACATCACCCGCTGCACGCAGGGCATTCGTCGCAAAAATATTAATGGGACGGCCTATTTCAAGTACCACATCAATCAGCAATACAATCACTCCCATACGGATAATTTCGGGATTGGAAGTCAGCCAACTCAATAGAGTGTGGCCTGAAGCCGCAATAATACATGAAAGAATCAAAGTAATCATTACCGACTTCTTCATCACATATTTCCCAAGCAGAAATGCTGCATGGGGTTTCTTCTCCCCTATCAGATGTCCGATACAGATAGCACCTCCCTGTGCCATGGATATACTGAATAAATAGACAAACATAATGATATTGACACAATAGGTGCGGGTAGCCAACGCTTCAACTCCAAGCATGTTAATGAAAAAAGTAATGACTACCTGCGATGAACTGTATGAAAGTTGCTCACCTGCAGAGGGCAGACCAACCCGCATCAAATTTTTCAGCTCTGCAAAAGGGAAAGGCCGGAAATAAGCCAAAGGGAAACGATGGATATGTTTGCGGAACAGAATAATAAACAGAATAACCATAGACACTCCCCTGCTGAAAGCAGTAGAGATTGCAGCCCCTTCTACCCCGAGTTCGGGAAAACCGAACTTACCAAAAATCAGCGAATAGTTACCGATGATATTAAGAATATTGATTACCACTGTTACCAACATCGGATATATAGCCTTATTGGCACTGCGTAAAGAAGCTGAAAGTGTAAGAGAAATGGCCTGAAAAAAGGCGAAAGCACCCACGATACGCATATAATCCATACCGTCAGCCATCAGTTCGGGTCCCAACCCCATCCATTGCAGAATGGTGCGGGCCATCGTAAACAGAAGCACACTGATAATCCCTCCAACCAATAAATTAACAAGTAACGACACACCTACCACCTGTACCACTTTCTTTTCGAGCCTCGCACCAAGATACTGCGAACAGAGCACGGACGTACCCAAATTGATCACTTCAAACACCAGGAAAGTCAGCATGATAATCTGATTGACAACTCCGACCGCAGCTACACTGTTATCAGAATGGCGGCTCAGCATAATGGTGTCGACCGCTCCCAGCATCATTATCAGTAATGTTTCAATAAAAATCGGAGCGGCCAGTTTTGCCAAGCGCCTCTTTATGCTCTCCTGTTGAATTCTGTGTGTCATTTTACCTTAATCCTTTTCGGGCTGCAAAGGTATTTAAAAACACTGAAAAAGCGGATTGACATATATCAAGAATATATCAATCCGCCTACAATTATTTCAATAAAGGTTCGGGTTATCTCACTCCTGTAAAGTCAACATAATTATCATGTCCGTCCAAGTATCCACTCAGTACATTCCCCCTGATCCAGACATCATCCAGATAGGAAACATCACCGGGACCATAGACCATCCGGAGAGAATATTGAGAACGGTCTTCCCAATTCCAGGTAAAAGAGTACACCGATTCGGAATAACGTCCATTGGGATATTCCACACGGATATAATCTTCACCATGACGGTCCAGATAAAAATTCAACTCCTGATAACAATAGTTTCCGTCAGCATCATAAAACGTATCTGCCCAGGTACGACTGCACAGATCGAGGGACTTGTTATAATAGGAACCGCCAATGTTATCATCGTCATAAAAGTCATCTATCTCTATCTCACATGAAGTAAGATTTACCATTGCCACTGCCAGCAGAAACAATTTTAAATATTTGAAAGCTAAAGTTTTCATATCGTATAGTTTTTTAGTTATATCAGTTTGATGTGAACAAAAGTAGGGAAACAAATGATCTCAGGAAAAAGAAAAAACCTACATCTTCGGAGGGAATCGCCTAATTAAAAGAGGGAAACAGGAGTAAGAAGACCGAAAGCTCTAAAAAGGACATATCAAACGTTAACAGAAAACGACAATTCGCTAAATAACGTTACAAGATGGAGATTTATATCCGAATAATTTGCAGATATAATCCAAATCCGTACATTTGCAATGTGTTTTTCATAGTATTAGATTTAAGGTTAACAAAGATTGGTTGCTCGTGAGAGTAGCCTTTTTTTATATCCGATAATCTGCACTCCCACCCTTTATATATAATTCCGGTTACATGCATTGAGGACTATGACTCATAAATCTGATTATTATACCTAATAAAAGGTATTGAACGCAAACCTGAAACTCGCTAATTTTGCAACCATTCATACTAAACATACGAAATGGACGTGCGTAAAACCTGTATCTTATTGCTTTTAATTTCCGGAATGGCTATTGAGCTATATGCCCAACAGCCCCAAAGAGTCAGCGGACAAATATGGAGCATGGCAGCAGACGCAAAAGAAAAAGAGTCCTTACCTTACGCCAGCGTTCTCGTCATCAACGAAAAAGATTCTACGCTTGTTAAAGGCACGACAAGCAACGCAAATGGGAAGTTTAGCCTCCGGTATCCTGCGTACAAAGATAAACGCTATTTATTGAAAGTTTCTTATACAGGAATGCAACCAGTATTCCATAAGTTAACAGAAAATGTTCCTGACATTCATCTGGAAAACATTATACTGAAAGAGGGTATCGAACTGGATGAAGTAACAGTTACCGCACAAGTACGTGAAATAGAGCAGATAGGCGATACTACCATAATCAATGCGTCTGCTTATAAAACACCGGAAGGTAGTTATCTGGAAGATCTCGTAAAACGTATTCCCGGGTTGGAATACAACAGCAAAGATAAAACTCTGGTCTATAATGGTCTGCCCATTACTGAAATCAACGTTAACGGTGAAGCCTTTTTTTCCGGAAATAACAGTCTGGCATTGGAAAATTTACCGGTAGAACTGATCAATAAAATAAAGGTATACGATAAAAAAAGTGATCTGGAAAAAACGACAGGAGTCAGTAGCGGAAAAGAAAATTATGTCTTAGACCTGCAAACCAAAAAAGAATTCAACAGCACTTTGCTGGCATCGGGTAAAGCCGGACTGGGCAACTATAATAAGAAAGACCTTGAATTATTAGGTAACTACTTTAAAAAAGGCGGTGAGAACCTTTCACTGATCGTCCGTTCGGGTAACCGTAACATGACAACCAGTTACAAGGACAATATACAGGATAACATAGCACTTAACTTTGTAAAAAGATTCGGCAAAAATTTGACCATTAATGGTAATACGACTTATAATCATAACAATAACGGTAATAAATCGGCCGGATACTATGAACAATACCTGAGTACGGGAAATAAATACCAATATTCTGCCGGTGAAAGTACAAACCGAAACCATACCATAAACTCTATGCTTGCCCTGCGTTGGCAAATAAACGAAAAGACCTTTGTGAGCTTCTCCGGCAATCTGAACTCAGGCAGAGGGAACAACACCAATAACAACCGGCAAGCCGCATTCGACGAGAATCCCAATCTCGAAACATCAGACCCTTTCGGCAATATCGGTAATATCCCCGATGATATGCGGCTCAACGATATAACAATGAATTCATTATCTACAGACAAGCGCCTCCAATATACTTTCAATGCCAACATCACGCGCCAAATAAACCGAAAAGGAAGCAGCCTCAGCCTGATGGCACAATATAGTGACAGCAAAGGTAAAAATGAAAGTTTCACTATTTCGTCAACCACCTATTACCGATTGGAAAATAGCTTAGGGAATGACTCGGTTCTCTATCGGAATCAATATCAGCGAAGCCCTAACGGAAACCGGAATCAGAATATCGGACTGATATTCACTCACCCTTTTACAAAAAAAGTTCAAATGCAGCTCTCTTACAATTTGAACTATAGCAAACAGCAGAGCGACCGTAACACTTATAACCTATCCGGTCTGACGGATGAAACAACAGATCCTCCCGGCTATCTGCCTCCGCAGTATGAAACCGGATATACCGACAGCCTTAGTAACCGAAGCCACAGTCACACACTCGGACACGAAGTCTCTTTCCATATAAACTACTCCACCCGGGTATGGAACATTGTTACCGGACTATCGATTCAGCCTGAGCAACGCAGTCTGGATCAGAAGACAGGGCTGAGACAAGCTGATACTACCATGTATTCAGTCGGATTCCGACCGACATTCACCATTCTGTGGAAAAAAGGGAAAAGTCTGATACGCTTGAACTATCGGGGAGATACCCGACAACCTTCCCTAACCGACTTGCTTTCACTGACCGACAATAGCGACCCGCTAAATATCACACGCGGCAATCCTGACCTGAAGCCCTCATATAACCAATCTGTCCGTTTGGAAGCACAAAACATCCGAAAAGGTATATTCGCTACATTGAACTGGCAAAACGAGGTAAACAGCCAGACCCGTACCATTACTTATAACCGGCAAACGGGAGGGCGAGAGAGTTATCCGGTAAACATAAATGGTAACTGGAACATCCATGGAACACTACGTTACCAGAAACGCATCCGTAGTTTTAATATTTCGGCCGTCGGAGGAGGATCTTTTATCCAAAATGTCGGTCTCATCAATGAAGGGGAAAGTGAACAACCGGACTACAGTACTACCCATAACACCGGACTGAGCGCAAATTTACGACTGGGATACTTCCCTAAATGGGGAAGTATCGACCTGAATGGGAACTGGCGCTTTCAACACTCTTCCAATTCATTGCGGCAGACAGATACGTACACCCGTAACTATTCTCTGGGATTCAATGCCTATGCCGATTTACCCGGCAACATACAATTAAAAACCGACGCGACCTATACTTTTCGTAATGGTACAAATATCCGGAAGGGAGAAGACGACCAGATAGTATGGAATACAGGTATCACCTGGCGCTTCCTGAAAAAAAAGCAGGCCGAATTATCAGTCTATTGGGCAGACATGCTGAATCAAAAGAAAAACTACAGCCGAAGTACAACATCGAGTGGTTTTTCCGAACACCACACCCAACAAATAGGAAGTTATTTTATAATCTCGATGAAATACCGCTTTAACCGTCCTCTACACAAGCAGTAATAGCACGATTCTTTTTAACATAAATATCTTCTATAAAAAGTCATCTTATAAAATACAAACTACAACAACCAATAAAATATATTTATATTAAAAAGTTTACTATTAAACTTCAACAGCAGAATACCCATAAATGGGTATTGTACATATTTTAAACCGCATATAACTTTGTAACCGGATTAAAACAAATATTAATTATCAAAAAACCCATCATTAAACAATGAACAAAATTCAAACGTATATTAGCACGTTTATAGCTGTTTCCGGTATATGTTTCACTTCATGTACTAACGATAACAACATTGATTGGAATGGAGTGGAAGTGACAAATACTGAACTAAGAACTATCTTGCAACAAAAAGGATATACCTTTAATGCAGAAGGCAAACTGGTACAGGATGATAAAGTAAAAAGTACAACTTCGCTTGATCTATCGGGCACCAAAATTGCTAATCTATCGGGACTGGAAGTATTGCCTAACCTTGCTGAAATTAATCTATCGAACAATGAGTATGGCCCCGTTTTCGACTTCTCCGCATTGCCCAAAAACATTACTGCGATTGATTTATCAGGTAATAAAATATATGATTTTAAAGGTTTGGTAGATGTGAAAATGGTAAATGATGAAATGAGCACTACTGTCTTACATCCACTCACCAAATTTTATTTACCGGAAGCGGCCAAATACAATATAGAGGATCTGGTTCCATTCCATGCCGCCAGTGCAGCCACCGACATGCAGATGCAAAATGCAAACGGAACCCTGCAAGCCTATACCACCTTGCGTGACATTCCCGATGAATACTTCCGCACTTATCTGAAATCGAAGTTTGCAAGCCTGTTTACAAAAGATGGAAACCAGATTGACATTAGTAAGCCAATGGTCCTGACCGAACAAGGCAGCGGCATTAACATAGATGCCTGGTATGCGGATAATGAAAATATACATTCAATTGAAGGATTAGAATATTTTATCAATAATCCTTTCTACAAACCATTCTATGTGCAAGTTGAGTGCATGAATCATTGTTCGGTTGCTTATCTTATGCCTCGTGACAACCTTAAAGCCCTTTTCATTCTGAATGCAGATACCCCTGAGGGCATTGATCTTTCACAATCTGCCAAGTTGGCAAGTTTCGGTTCAAGCAACAACAAATATTTGACAGAACTGGATCTATCAAAAACACTTGTCACCAATCAGGAAGCAACCGACTTTGATAAAACAGTCTCTAATGTACTACATGTATTCGATTGTGAGAATTTAAAAGAAATCAAATTTCCGGAACAGAGCAAAGGGCTTGTCTCTCAATTAGAACTGGCCAGCCTGCCTTCATTGAAAAAAATGGATTTAAGCTTTCTCCGCGGTTTTCAGGCTGTCATATTATTGCAACTCGAGAATTGTACCATCACTTATCCCAATTTCCAGTATGTCTATAGTGCAGCGTACGAAACACTAAAGCCACTGGCTGACGCACAGAAAGCCACAATCCTTATTTCAGAAAATGAATTCAAGCAAGAGGCATGTAAAACATTCCTTAGTACTTACAAAAAAAATCTAAATGACTCCGGATACAGAGACTACAGTGATTATGGTGCTTTCCGTTGGACAAAGAAGATTTAACAGCTAACAAGCATATATATATGTGTTATTTTTTATTTTAATTTTAAAACCAATCTTATGTTGAAAAAAGTTTTTATCTGGGGAATAGCTTTATTCGGAATGACAGCTATTTCAAGTAATGTTTCTGCAAGTGCAGCAAGTGACGTATATTCAGTAGCAACTGTTGCCGAAAGTCTGGAAGGTAACTATCAGGGTAACCTGATCCGAGTTTACATGAATGGAGAAAAAAATCCGGTTTATGGAAAGGTTGCCAATGTAACCGATAATGGAGACGGAACAGTCAATATTCATATTGATTCATTCAAAATAGGTTCGATGCCGGGATCGATTACGGTCGACGCAATGGACATCACTGTCCCTGCATCCGGAGGAAACTTCAGCCAGACCTGTGAAAGTGCCGTAAAACTCAAGATCGGTATACTCCCCCTAACCTATGATGCTTTAGTGGAAGGAGAAATTACCGGAAACTACCTGAAGTTTACAGTTACCGTAAATACTCAATATTCAGGTTCACTATTCGAAGCAATTGTTACATTTGAAGGAACAAAGTGAATTTTAGTGGAGCATAAAGTTTTTTATAATATTCTCCACAAAATGAACTAATGTACCATAGGTTGTTTTCTTGTTGTTGTGACAAGAAAACAACCTTTCATTCATATAAAAAAAACAATAACCGAATATTCATTATATAAACCATAAAAAACTATTTTTCAAGATGAAAACAATAAAATTATCCTATATCATTCTTTGCAGTATCTGTCTATTTTTGGCATCCTGTTCATCCGACGAAGAAATAACCAAAGGAGGAGCTTCGGAAGAACTCGTAAAGAAAGCAAAAGATTTTCTGACCGGAGAAATCGTATTGAATACCCATGCCACCCTGAATGGTGTCAATAAAACATTGCTTGAAAAAGGATGCCCCACCAAATTTAAGTTTGACTGGAGTAATACAGATACAAATACTTTCAGTGTGTCTCTTCTTAATTTCACCGTAGGCAAAATGGGAATGATCATCAACTTCAAATGTGACGTACAAACCATGCAACTCAACACATGGGAAAAAGACGAATATCCGGGTGCAGGCTGGATCAAATTCTATGGTGAGGACGGCTCTACTTGGGGGGAAGAAAAAGACGGCACTCCGGCCAATGCTAAAGGAAGTAGTGTAAAAGGCTATTATAATACCGACACTCACCAGATTAATTTTATTGTGGACTACAACATGATGAACGTTCGCTCGGAGTGTTTCCTGCAAACAATAGACAAGACGCGCATCAACAACTATGAAAAGGAGTTCGCACAATTTGAAAAAGACTTGGAAGAGTATAAGAAGGAACATGGGTTATCATAAACTGTGAATCACACACCCTTTTAGAAAAATGAAAAAAAGAGAATTTGTAACGATCACATGTCTGCTTCTGTTTATATGTTCCGCCTCTATGGCCCAAACAAAAGTGCAACTCACAATACTGGAAGCAAAGACCGAGCAACCGATAATAGCGGCAAATATAGCATTTGCAGAAAATGATAATCCGGAAAAGACGTTGTATGCCATCACTGACCTGAATGGCAATGCCATCTTGAAGCTCCCTCGTCCCGGTACATACCATTATCACATCACTTCCGTAGGCTACATACCCCTGAAAGGAAAAATAACACAAGCAACCCGAAACCTGACCCTTCACATGACGGAAGATGTAATGGGACTGAACGAAGTAGTGATAACGGGTTCACGCACGGCACGTCCCATCAAACTTTCTCCGGTGACCACGCAGGTGTTGGGAGGAAAAGCACTGGTAGACGCCGGATATGGAAACTTGCAGCAGGCTCTGCAGCAGGAAACACCGGGATTGAACATACAGAAAGTAGGCTTTGGCAATGAAATAAGCATGCAGGGACTGGATGCACGCCATGTGTTATTCCTGATGGATGGAGAACGACTGACCGGAGACATGGCCGGAAACCTGGATTACGAACGTTTCAATCTGCATGCCATAGACCGCATCGAGATTGTGAAAGGTGCCAGTAGTACTCTGTATGGTTCGCGTGCGGCAGGAGCCGTTATCAATCTGATAACTAAAAAGACGAACAAACCTCTTAGTATTGATGCCGGAGTGCGTTACGGGCAAATGAACGAACGTAATTATAAAAATCCATCAAAGAGTGACTTCCTCTACATGTTCGAAAAGAATGCTGACCGCCCAAATCTGCAAAGTTGGGTCTCCGCAGGTTTTAAGCAGGGAGCATTTACCTCGCAAACAGATGTATGGTACAGCGAAAGTGATGCTTTCTATCTTTATCAGGCGGAAAATGACAAGAAGATATATACACAGGAAGCCAATCCCTTCCTACCTCACGATATCATTGTAACCAGTGCTACAGCGCGTCCGCCTATGGGAATCGAAGGAACCGAGCATATTTCAGCTTCACAAAAGGTTTATTACGATCCGAACAAAGATTTATCGGTTTTACTCTATGGCAGCGCATTCTTCATGAATACATACGACCTGATACAAGATCTGACTTTTAGCCAGGCACGTGACTGGACGGGAGGAATCAAAGCCACTTACCATGTGAAGGACTGGTTTTCTGTAACCGGAAGTTTACATAGCGATTTTTATGACCGCTTTAAACGACACGAACGCCGGAATGAACGGCAGAAGGTATATGAAAGCCGAATCTTGCAACCACGACTGACCATCACCAGCAATTACTTTAAAGCCCACCATCTGATCTTTGGAGTGGAACATATTTCGGATGACCTGACAAGCGACCGTTTTGTGAATCGCAAAATGACTACACGGTCACTGAAAGAAACGGAATATTTTCTGCAGGACGAATGGGAAGTGTCTAAACAATGGATGATTTCCGCCGGGTTGCGTACTAACTTTTCCCATGCTTTCGGATTCATGGGAATGCCCAAAATCGCAGCCAAGTTTTCACCCAACGACCAATGGAGTTTCCGTGCCAACTATTCAATGGGTTACCGTTCACCCAGTATCAAGGAGCTTTTCTTCAACTGGGATCATCTGGGCATGTTTCAGATAAAAGGCAACGAATACCTGCAACCGGAGAAAAACAACTACATGTCAGTTGGAGCCGAATACACCAACGACCGGCTATTTTTGTCCGGTACGGTTTACGGAAACTACTTTAAAGATAAAATAGAAGGAGTCTGGAGAATCTATGACATGCAATACAATTTTGAATACACTAATCTCAGCAAACAGCGCTTACTGGGCCTGGAGGCACTGGGACGTTGGCGCATGTTTGACTTCCTGACGCTGAATGCCACCTACAGTTTTGTCAATGTGAGCAAACTTAAAGGTGTACAGGTTAACACCACCTCTCCTCACGCAGCTACAGCCAGTTTGGACTATAAGTACAATCGCAAAAACTATCGGTTGGGTGCCATATTCAGCGCATCATTTATGGGTAACAAGAAATTCGATGTGCAGGATCGTGTATGGATTGAGGAGGAGAATACCAGCAAGGATGCCTACTTCCGTTGCGATCTTCCGGCATATGTGCTGTGTAATCTGTCCGTTTCACAAACCTTCTACAACAAAGTAAAAGTGACACTGGGCGTCGACAACCTTTTAAACTATAAGCCCAAAACATTGGGTTCGGGAGTGACCATGTTCAATGTACCCGCCACCCCCGGTGCCCGCGGACACGTACAGATTGAGTTTATGATAGACGACGTAATAAATGCATTAAAGAAAAAGAAATGAGAGAAATGAATGTTTTTAAAGCTTTATGCTTGTCATTCTGCTGCATTATAATAACTTCGTGTGTAAAATATGATGCCGAACCGTTTACCGGTAAGACACTGCCCCGCACATGCGGTTATTCCACCGGTGTTACGAACGATTGGATTTATTTCAACTTACGTACCGGAGAGCGGTTTAATACCCTTTCACCTAATCAGGATATTACTGAAGGAGAACAGAAAGAGCGCACAGATTGGGATCTCGCATTCTGCGGATATCGCCTGCGCACCAACAGTGGTACCAGTGGCATCGGTCAGGGTGCTGCCGCTGATCTGGGATATGGAAGCTATGACAAATGGAAAACTGTTTCGCAACTACCCGCTGATTTGAAATGGACGGTAGACAATGATACTGAAGTATACGTCACAATGTCGCAAAACGACTGGAACAAATATCTGATAGAGCATGGGCTGGATTTTAATGAGAATCCGTGGTTCGACCCCAATACCGGTCCGGCTAAAACATTGACCAGCGCCAATCCGATATTGGCTGAAGCCATGAGTTTCGCCGGCCCCCCTCCGGTTTACACGCCCTCTTATCACACCTATGTGGTACGTACCGCCGATGGTAAACGATATTTCAAGATACAAATCATCAGTTGGTATAATGCCGATTCGGAGATAGGCGACAGTGGCGGACAAATCAGTTACTATTGTGATGAATTAAATTAAGTATAACCCAAAATGAGACAAACAACAATGAAAAATCAAACCAGATATTGGTGGAAAACAATTGCTTCTTTTCTTTTAGTTCTATTTACCATGCCTTTGGGACATGCCCTAATGATTATGATGGAGCATCTGATCATTCCTACTGCACTCCATTATACGGCATTTGCCATGGGAGGAGTAGGATTGCTTATGGTTATCATCGGTGTCTTCGCACGAAACGACACGCAACAAACGCTTTGGGGACTGTTCGGTGGCCTGCTTTTTTGGACAGGCTGGGTAGAGTTTTTATTTATGTACTATGCCAACCGATACGGAGTACAGCCCGAAATGCTAAATGGAGAAGTAGTAACACGACCAGAATATCTGATTATGCCGACCTCATTCGGATTCTGGGCTATGTTCATGGTGCTCTATCTATTTAGTGTAAAAACAGGCTGTAACTTTATCAATTGGTGTCAGGCGGCATTGTTCCGAAGTAAGAAAAGTGAAATCGTGGCACGCCCCATGACCCGTCATACATCTATCGTTACCTTCATGGAACTTAACATGATGTTATGGAGTTGCTACCTATTACTAATGTTCTGTTACGACAGTAACTTCCTTGGGGACCATCATCCGGTGACAATGTTGATAGGTATGGGTTGCCTGGTCGGTTCAGTGTTCATGTTTCGCCGACAGTTACGACTTGCCTCTTGGGGAGCAAACATCCGCATGGCAATAGCCACGGTAATCGTATTCTGGACACCGGTGGAAATATTGGGACGAATGGATTTCTTCAGCGAAATATGGGTTGATCCGTTAGGGCATCCAACAGAGATGATCACGATTCTGGCTGTTTTTGTCATATTGGCTATCTATTTATGGTATATAGCCTCTAAGAAAAAACAAAAAGCGGCACATCAACCCTCTCGGTAATCAACGCATCGCCAATTTATTCATAATCTTCGGGAACTGAACAGCGAAGATGGCTGTGCAACAAATAGCTGCCGTAGCATCCGATATGCCTTCGGCAGCATAAACTCCTACCACGCCCATCAGATGCGGAAGTATCAGAGCCAACGGAACCAACAAAATCACCTTACGGAGCAATGCTATGAAAATGGAAACTTTTGCCTGCCCCAGTGCGACAAACATATTCTGGCATGCCCGCTGCAATCCGAAAATCGTCATTCCTGCCAGAAATACGGGCATCACCCGCACTACGGTTTCTATCAGTTTTTCATCGGACGTAAAGGCTGAAGCAATGACAGACGGAAACAGGATCATCAGCAGAATCAAAATAAAATTGAACAAGAACATAAAGGTCATCACTATCTTAAAGCATTCTTTAACCCTCTCCCGGTTTCCATGCCCGTAATTATAGCTCACAATAGGTACAAATCCCAATGCAAATCCGGAAAGCGGAACGCTGACAAAAAGCATGGCACTCTGCATGATCGTCAATGCGCTCACGTAGATATCACCAAATGTTTTCAGAGACCCATTCAAGACAAAGCCAACCAGACTTTCGGTACTCGCCATAATAAACGGTGAAGCGCCCAGTGCCAGTATAGCACCCACTACTTTCCTATCCAATTTCATATATCGGGATTCAAGTCGCAAAGAAGCACGGCCGGATGTCAGAAAAACCAATACCCAAGCAGCACTGCAAGCTTGCGAAATGATAGTAGCAAGTGCCGCCCCTTTCACTCCCCATCCAAAAACAAAAATAAACAGAGGATCGAGTAGGATATTGAGTAGCGCTCCGATAACGATCGACAACATAGCGATACCGGGACGGCCCTGAGTATTAATAAAGGTATTCAGTCCTACAGAAACCTCTACAAACAAAGTACCGATCAAGTAGATCGAAAGATAATCCGTAGCATATCCGAGAGTCTGATTGGACGCACCTGTAAACAAAAGTACCGGCTCCATAAAAAGATAGGATAAGGCAGATGTCAGGAGCGTAAAAAGTAATAATAGCACAAAACCGTTCCCCAATATTTTTCCTGCATGTGAGCGATTGCCCTGCCCTAAAGCTATGGCTGCAAGGGGTGCACCTCCCCCCGCCACAATAGCAGAGAAGGCGGAAATCAAAATAATCAGAGAACCTGCCACACCGATACCAGCAAGCGCCTGTGTACCAATTCCGGGAATGTGTCCGATATAGACTCGGTCTACAATATTGTAGAGTAGATTTACAATTTGTGCAATTACTGCAGGAAGTGCCATCCTGAATACAAGCGGCAACATACGGTCAGTACCAAGCCTCTCTTCATATGGGATTCGAACCCCCGGTACGGTTACCCGTACGTCAGTTTAGCAAACTGGTGGTTTCAGCCACTCACCCAAACTTCCTTTTTAATCGCATTTCCTCTCAAATGCGATGCAAAGATAGAGGGAACTTTTGAACTACGCAAATCTTTCTACAACATTTTTTTCACGGATTTTATGCGAAATAAGTTAACCAGCTAAGTTTCAAATGTTAAAGGAGAGAACTTTTTTTTCATACTCTCGCTCTCCAGGGCAGTCATTGGAGTAGAAGGAATCTTTTTACTTTGAAAAATTGATTTATATCAACTGATTTTCGTATTTTTGTCTCCGCAATCTATAATAACTTATCAATATATACATGATGGAAAACCTGAAAGAGACAGTGGATGCTGTTGTAAACTCCAGATATCCGGAGATGAACAAAGAGGGACGGGAACTACTGGCACAGGTCTTGATACGTAAAGAACTGGAAAAGGGTGAAATGTTGTTGAACGAAGGACAAATAAGCCGTCACATGGTTTTTGTCGGAAAAGGAATGTTACGGCAATTCTATTATAAGAACGGGAAAGATGTCACCGAACACTTCTCATACGAAGGATGTATTCTGATGTGCATCGAAAGTTTATTGAAACAAGAACCCACCCACTTGATGGCCGAAGCGTTGGAACCGGCAGTGATATACATGCTTCCCTACGACATCCTGCAAAAGTTACTGGAACAGTCCAAAGAGATCAATGCTTTCTATCGCAGAGTGCTGGAATATTCACTCATTGTATCACAAATAAAAGCTGATTCATGGCGTTTTGAAACGGCACGTGAACGTTATAACCTGCTTTTACATCACCATCCGGAGATTATCAAGCGGGCACCGTTATCACACATCGCTTCCTACTTGCTGATGACCCCGGAAACACTCAGTCGTGTACGTTCGGGAGTACTGTAAAAAATATTTTTTGATTTATATCAAAACGTAATCCAATTACATGCTGTATTTTTGCAGCAGTTAATAAATAGGTTGTTTTTTATAGGAATAAAGATTAGTTTTTAGGTAACAATTAAAAAAACAGGCAGTGTCGGAAATCCGCCACTGCCTGTTTTTTATAAGTATACCTTCCCCATCATTCATAAAGGTCGTGTTTCACCATCTCTTCGAAAAGTCTGGCGAGCTTCTCCACGATCGGTTTCACATAGCGTTCACCTTTTTCAGCAGTAGCTTTTCTGGGATCTCCCACTCCACTGTCTGCTGTCGCTTTATCCCAATGGCGGGGCACCCAGGCTACTTTCTCATTCAACGAAGCGATGGCAAACGGTTTCGACTTTCCGTCACCGGCTTCAGCCAGATTCACCAATTCCGGATGATAATGCATCATCACAGCAGTTTCCGACTCTCCAGCATGATCGTCAACCTCCGCTTCAAAATACCCTTTGGGAGAAACCACTTCAAACCAGTTTGCGGCAGCAATCAGAAAATCGGGATATTCAAAGGCAAGATCACGAATCATCCCCTTAAAATTGTTTCCTCCGTGTCCACACAGGATGACCAGTTTCCGGAATCCCTGCACATAAAGAGAAGATACGATATCTTCCAGAATAGCCTGTTGAGTAGCATAACGGGTATGAATACAAAACGGCAATTCACGTTGTCCCGGATTATGCGCTCCAAAAGGTACGGGCGGCATCACCATACAACGTACTCCCGAACGTGCAAGTGCCATTTCGGCTGCCTCTACGGCAATATCGTGAGGAAGAATACAATCGGTAAGATACGGTAAATGCAGATTATGGGGTTCCGTAGCTCCCCACGGTAAGATGATAACGTCATATTTCAGCCCTTTCACCTTTCCAAGGCAGGATACTGAAAGATCTACTTCTTTATTCATGGTCTTCTTTTTTTTAATTCAAATGTAACATCACAAAGATATGAATAAAAACATTCCGACGAATACCTGATAAGTAAAAACGAGTTCACCATAAAATAGACAGAGCCCCACAGAGTTTTTCCTATTTCTTCTCGATAAAACTCTGTGAGACTCTGTGGTGAACCCGGGATTTAATTCATTATCTTTATTCCCACAAAATAAGTCCGTGGCTGAGTCGGTCCGTAAAAGTAACCTGCATCCCGGAACTCTCCTTTATCCAAGTCCTTTTGGAAACTATTGAATATATTTTGTATTCCACCGTTCACCTGCATCTTGATATGATCTTTCAGCACAAAAGTATAGTTCAGTTTCAGATTAAGGTCCACAAACTGCGGGGTGTGCTCCATACGCGACTTCTCGATGTATCCCGCCATATGCGGCACAATCATCTTACCGGTATAAGTACCGGAAAGTGAAAAGTCAAAGCTCTTCAACGGTGCCGACGTGAAAGTGAAATAACCGTAATAATCCGGTGTACGAGGCATCCGTTTCGTTGTCTGTTCCTCTTCCCCTTCACTGGTCCATATCTCTGCCCGGTTGTATCTGCTGCGTTGCACTGTAAATCCCAATTGCAACTGTGCCTCACGCCCGTGAGCTACCTTCGCATCCAGATTGACACCATATACTTTCGCTCCGCTACCATTCCGGCGCTCCTTTATCTTATCTCCATTCTCGTCCAGACCGATATCCTCGAGCACAAATACATGATGCAGATCAGTATAAAAACCTTCCAGAAGAATATTAGACTGCCAGTGTCCCATTGGGAACGACCAATCCACCGAACCACTAAAGCTGTTGGAACGTTCTTCACGTAACCCCTCAGCCAGTCGGATCTGCACCCCTTCACCTCCCACAGCTGTCACATGCAGGTCTTCATCGTAAGCCTGCGGGGCTCGGAAGCCGGTAGAGTATGTCAGACGTGCCTGCAAATTATCGCTCGGCTTATATAGAAAATTCACACGCGGGCTAAAGATCGGATGATCGATCAGGTTATGCTTGTCCAGACGTGCTCCCACGAGCATGGTCCAGCGGTTCAAGCGCCATTCGTTCTGTACAAATCCTCCGGCAATACGGACATCCTGCTGCATGTCACGATGATACCCGGTCATCACATCGTGCAGAGAGTTATTCTGATACTCTACACCACCTGTAAATGTAGCAGGGGCAAAAAGACAACGGTCCATATTTCCCACATACATACCTCCCACTACCCAAGTCAGATCGTTTGTTTTACCATACGCATTCATATCCTGTTGAGCACCGTAATAGCTGTTGCGATCCGTATGCTGGATAGATCCATATACAGACATCTTATGCTTCTCTCCCCAATAACGGTCATAACTTAATCCTCCGCTATTGATAATATGTTTTGTTTGTTCGGTAATATCCGATTCGTGAGGTTGTAAATTGAATTTATTGCCACCCCGGCGAAATTCATTTGTTGTGTGATACTCCACATTGATGCGGCTGAAATAGTTGGGACGATAGTATGCACGCATCCCGAAAGTATTCATATTCAATTTGCCCAGTTCCGAAAAACCATCCCCGTCCGCATCATAAGGATTACGATTTCGGTATGTCTCATACAAAGCGATACCGTACGAATTATCTTTCGCAACCAGAGAAACGTTTCCTCCCATATATTGCTCCCACGACTTACCATTCATATTAGACATCGTGCTTGCCACCTGAAAAGAATTGTTTATCGGATCTTTTGTAATAATATTGATTGTACCTCCCACAGCATTGGCCCCAAACAGAGCCGATCCACCTCCGCGCACCACTTCCACACGTTCGATCATATTTACCGGAATCTGTTCCAGCCCATACACTCCCGACAATGCGCTGATGATAGGACGGCTATTAATCAGAATTTGCGAGTAAGGACCTTCCAATCCATTGATACGTACTTGCGGAAAACCGCAGTTCTGACAATTGTTCTCTACCCGCAGCCCTGATTGATAATTAAGCGACTTCGCCAGGTCGGTAGAATTCACCGTTTCAAAAAGCTTGGCGCTCATCACGTTCACCACCACCGGCGCCGCCTTCCGGCTCACCTCATTCCGGTTGGCCGAGACAACCACTTCATCTGTCATAAAACTTTCTTCTTCCATCTGGAAATGAACCACCGATGTGGCCTCTGCACTGACCGTGATTGTTTTTTCCTGTGTTTTATACCCCATTACCTGTACACGGAGTGTATATTTCCCGGCAGCCAACTTACGAAACTCAAACTGCCCTTCTTCATTGGATACCGCACCACGGTTGGTCCCTAATATCATTATCGTTGCGAACGGAATGCTTTCTTCAGTGCCTTTCACAATAACGTGTCCGGCAATCATATTACCTTCTTTAATCGGATTGACTGCATACAAACTCATGCTTACACACGCAAGCACAAGCATAACTATATAATTTTTCATTGTTTGTTATTAGCTATGATATATAAAAGAGTAAAAGAAACGGAAAGGGGCTCTCCCCTAAATTTAGTTTAAGCCTGTTCGGCCGGAGGGGCACGCAAAGAAATTACCCGTAAATGTGTTTCTGTTGTCACCGGTATACTCTCAGGTATCTCTACCGTAAACAGCACCGGCCGTTCGGGTGTAAAATCATATTGCACATGGGCTTCCAGCGAATGGAATGTAGCAAAATGGGCAATAACAACAATATTAGATGTAGAATGTGAGTGAGTACCTTTATAGGGGTGAGAGTGCGCAATCATTACACCGTTTACGTAATGCACATGGGTAAACATCGTAATGCTCACCTGGTACGTCACGAACAGCGTCAACAACAGAAACGATAATAGAACTCTTTTGATGTATCCCACCTATTGCACTCTTATTTTTAAGTCGGCAAAGATAGTTATTATTTTCATAAGTATCTACACATTTCTTCCAGATATTTCCGGTCGGTTTCATCAAAGAAATTCAGGAGATCACTGTCTATGTCCAACACTCCCCATACCCTACCTTCCTTTATCAGTGGAACCACAATTTCCGATCTGGAAAGCGAGCTGCAAGCAATATGTCCCGGGAAAGCTTCCACATCCGGAACCAACTGGGTTTTAGCTTCCTCCCAGGCCGTGCCGCAAACTCCTTTACCTTTTCGAATGCGCGTACAGGCCACCGGTCCCTGAAACGGTCCCAATACCAGCCGGTCCTGCTTCACCAGATAAAAACCTACCCAGAAAAAATCGAAAGCTTCCTTTAAGACAGCAGCTACATTAGCCAAATTGGCAACCAGGTCCTCTTCCCCCTCTATCAGAGCCTTTACCTGAGGCAACAAAGAGAGATATTGTTCCTCTTTGCTGCCCGATATAAATGTAAGTTCTTCAGCCATATTCTATTATTTAGTTCCAAACAGATATTCATAATCCCTCTCTGCAGCGGGCTTCACCCACTCTTCGGGAATAAATTTCCACTGGTTCAGCGCACGGGGATTCAGTGTGCCTTTCTTTTCGATATACTGCATCAGATAAAAACGGAGATCTTTATCCGTTGAGAATATGATACGCTCTTTCAGCTTTTCTTGTGGAATTCCCGATCCCTTTGTCAGTAGTTCTCCACCGCCGTTGCCACGGTAAGAGTTCAGTGCTACCTTATATATATGATCCATTCGGAACGGAGCACCGTCTGCCATGCTGACGATGGTCACTTTCTCTCCTTTCGGTTTAGTCACATCCACTGTATAAATGATTCCGGCAGCCGAATCGAAGTTAAAGCTGAAATTCTGGAACGAGGCCCGGTCTTCGGCACCCGCCGTACGTTTCTCCTTCAACCACAGCAAATGATCTTCCGGCGACTTCATCTGATTCGTCCACATATAATAGGATTCCTCCAGAAAATCTTTAATCTCTTTTCCCGATAGCTTCATTACATAAAGCATATTTTCATATTTATACAGGTTGAACATATCGCTCACGCGGATATCTCCTTTCTTTATCTCAGCATCAAACGATAGCGGAGCGGCAAACGAAATGTCTGCCCCCGAAATGTCGAGTTGCAGCGAATGGATAAAATCGATAAACGCCGACGAACCGAAATAGGCCGGACGAGTAGACAGATCTTCCGTAAACACACCGATTTTCTTCGAAACAAACTTCTCTACCGCACCATATTGCACTGCGAAATGTCTCATAAAGGCTTCACTTACACCATATTCTTTTGTATCCGTCAATACCCCGTCTATTTGTTTGCTCACCACTCTGCCGTCTTTCAGTTTCAGTGTCACATCAATGTCCGACACTACAATCCCGTTACTTGCCGGATCAATCACCAGCACGGAGTCACCCGCAACGTTCACTATCTTTTTGCACTCCTTGGCATGGTCATGCCCCATCAGTACCATATCGAATCCCGGCACATTCTTCGCCACATTCAACGATGCATTCTCGTTATACTTACCCGACATGACAAAAGCATCCTGACCTGCATGAAACAGCCCGATTACCAAATCCGGTTTTTCTTTCTCACGGATCACTTTCATCCACTTCCGTGCTGTCTCCTCCATATCGTCAAACCATAGCCCCTGCCACAGATTCTCCGACAACCAGGCAGGAATAGCCGGTGTAATCATGCCCAGTACCACAATCTTCACCCCGTCACGTTCCAACACTTGATAGGGAGGAAGATGGGTCTTGCCCGTAGCCGTTTCGATAATATTAGCCCCCAGCACCGGAAATTTACACTCACCGATCCAACGATCGAATACAGGGCGTCCCGTTTCTACATCATGATTTCCCATGTTTCCGGCATCGTATCCCATAAAGTTCATCATTTCGGCACACACATGTGGTGCTACTGTATCTATATAATTATAGTAGTAAGCCGAAGGCTGTCCTTGCAGAATATCTCCGTTATCCAGCAAAATAAGGTTTTCTTTATAAACTTCCCGATTCTTCTGCACCAACGCATACACGCGTGCAAGGCTTCCGCCCCACTCCTTCTGAGTGATAAAATTATAAGGAAAGTAATTACCATGCACATCGCTTGTCTGCACAATCTTCAGTTTCACTTCTCTCTCTTGTGCCGGCAATACACACACCAGACAAAGCAAGAAAGCACAAATACAAATCAATCTTTTCATCATAATAATGGTTTAAATTTGAGTCACACAGAGTCACACAGAGTCTCACTGAGAGGATTTAAATAGAGAATAAACTCTGTGTGCCCCCGTGATAGTCTCTTTTTCTTATAACGGATGCGAAACTACAAACCTCGCCCCTCTTTCATAGTCAGGATCAATCCAGATACTACCACCCCACTTATCCACTGTCAGCTTACAGATCGAAAGTCCTAATCCGGTCCCCTGAGCATATTCGTTCAGCTTCTCAAACCGTTCGAACACCTGCTTCTGTTTCTCTTTCGGAATGCCGCAGCCCGTATCCGCCACAGCAAACAATACCCGCTTCTTCTCCCTGTCTACTTCAAACTGCAATGTGATTGTACCGTTTTTGGTAAACTTCGCCGCATTCGTCAGCAAATTGATAAGCACCTGCTGCAAACGCTGAACATCTACCTGTAAAACAAAAGAGTCGATCTTGGTTTCAAAAACAAACCGGTTACCCGATTCCCGGCGCGACATCTCTACCGACGACAACGCCTGCCTGCATAGCTGAACCACGTCACAGTCTTCCGGAGTCAGCGTCACTTTATCTGCCTCCAACCTCGAAAGATCGAGTATATCATTAATCAGCCGTAACAACAAATCGGAGTTCGACTGGATAATTCTGAAATAATTCCGCTGATCCTCGTCCGAGCTTCCACCCGAAGCCAACACGTCCGAAAAGCCCACGATCGCGTTCAATGGTGTCCGTATCTCATGGCTCATATTAGCAAGGAAAGCACTTTTCAACCGATTCGATTCTTCCGCCCGGTCTTTCGCTTCATACAAATCCGCCTGCGAACGTTCCAAATCATCCTTCAGCCGTTTCGTCCGCAGATAGAAATAGATAGAAATCAGCAGTCCCATAACCAGGACACACAGAACGCCTACTCCACCCCAGATCTGATACCGGTATTGTCGATAGAAAGAAGGTGATTCGTTTACCAGCTTTACCGCCATAGGCAATGCAGCCACGTTTATCTTCTGTTCCTTCACTTTTTTACTATCCAGTAGTGCTTCCGTACCTACCACTTCCACCCGTAGTGTCGTATCTCCGGGATTTTCCAACAACCGGGCTGTTTCCGCCGCCAGCTCTTTACCAAATGTCCGGAAAGCAGGCACTACCCCTCCGACAGCCCAATAACCCAGTCCGATGGAAGTAGCTGTAAATGTCGGTATGTCCGGAATCGCTTCCATCATCGAATACGTGGCATTCCTCATAAAATAGCCTTCGTTCTTGTCCACCCTCCACGTGCCTATTAGTACAGCCGTATGTTTCGGCAGTTTCCGAAGTTCGTCCACAATGGTATAAATGGTGTGTTCGCGCCCGTCCAGCAGAATCAGGTTCAGTTCAGGAAACTGTTTCATCTCCCTCCGCACATGCGCCTGCAAAGTGACACCCCCATAAGTATTGTCCGATATAAAAGCGATATTCTTTGTATCCGGATAGATAGCCCGGATCATGCGGATGTTCGATGCAATGTCATATTCGTACATAAATCCGCCACGTACCTGCCGTTTCAGATTATCTTCATAAAAATCGGATGATTTCGGCATCCAGTGTGCCAAATCTTTTTCATCATCCGGAAGTAGTACCACATTCCGGCTGGTCAGTGCGCACAACACGGGCACTTCCCCTGTCACTGAATCGTTCAGTGACAAATAAGAGGCCCATGCCTCCTGTCCGAACAGAATAATCAACGCCGGCTCCTGATTCCCCCGGTATTTATCTAAAATGTCTCTCATCACCCCTTTCCAGCGAGGAAAATCAGAGAAGCTCTTACAGTTCATATTTTCAATGACCACTCCCCGTTTGCCCCCTAATCTCTCATATTCATCCATAAAATCGGAAACATTGGCTGAAGTAGGATACGCTCCCGGATTATACGAACAGATCATAAGGATAGGTTTCTCTCCGGTAGCGGCATATCCCGTCAGGGGACGGCAGAAACCCATAACTACCAGAAGCAAAAAAAGAATATATTTAAGCGACACCGGCATATTCATCTGTTTTAGAGTGTGTGTATCCGTTTTTTATGCCCGCAAAGATACTAAAAGTTGATGGTTATAGTAGATTATTGCGTACATTTGTCGCTCAATGTCCTAAAAATAGTTTATGGAAATCTTTCACAAAATGATTTCGGCAGCGCTCAACCTGCCGGAAAAGCAAATCAGCAATACCCTCAGGCTATTGGCCGAGGGAGCCACTATCCCTTTCATCAGCCGCTATCGTAAAGAAATCACGGGCGGCCTGGACGAAGTGCAGATAGAAGCTATCAAAACGCAGTACGATAAACTCTCCGACCTCGCCAAGCGTAAAGAGACCATTTTCGGCACCATCAGTGAACAGGGCAAACTGACACCCGAATTGCAGCAACGCATCGATGCGACCTGGGATGCCACTGCCCTTGAAGATATCTACCTGCCCTACAAGCCTAAACGCAAGACCCGTGCGGAAGCCGCCCGTCAGAAAGGGCTCGAGCCCCTCGCCCTGTTGATAATGATGCAGCGGGAGAACAACCTCAACGCCCGGGTTTCCGCCTTCGTGAAAGGCGATGTCAAAGATGCCGATGATGCCCTGAAAGGCGCCCGGGACATCATTGCCGAGCAAGTCAGCGAAGACGAACGTGCCCGCAATGCCGTGCGTAACCTCTTTGCCCGTCAAGCTGTTATCACTGCCAAAGTAGTAAAAGGAAAAGATGAAGAAGCTGCCAAATACCGCGACTATTTCGACTTCTCTTCTCCCCTGAAACGCTGCACTTCACACCGCCTGCTCGCCATCCGCCGTGCCGAGGCCGAAGGTTTGCTGAAGGTCAGCATCACCCCTGACGACGATGAATGCCTCGAACGACTCTATCGCCAGTTCGTACGCAACACCAACGAATGCGGACGCCATGTATCCGAAGCCGTGCAGGATGCCTACCGCCGCCTGCTAAAGCCTTCCATTGAAACTGAGTTTGCCGCCCTCAGTAAAGAGAGGGCCGACGATGAAGCCATCCGTGTTTTCGCCGAAAACCTGCGCCAACTGCTCCTTGCTCCGCCTCTGGGGCAAAAACGTGTCATGGGCATCGACCCCGGATTCCGTACCGGCTGCAAGGTAGTCTGTCTCGACGCGCAAGGTAATCTGGTACACAACGAAAATATCTACCCGCATCCCCCGGTAGACAAAAAAGCCGAAGCCGCATCCAAACTCCGGAAAATGATAGAAGCCTACAAGATAGAAGCTATCGCCATCGGCAATGGGACTGCCAGCCGCGAGACAGAAACCTTTGTCACCCACCAGCAGTTCGACCGTCCCGTACAGGTATTTGTCGTCAGTGAGCAGGGTGCTTCCATCTATTCCGCTTCCAAGATAGCCCGCGACGAGTTCCCCGATTACGATGTCACCGTCCGCGGCGCCGTATCCATTGCCCGCCGCCTGATGGACCCGTTGGCGGAACTGGTAAAAATCGACCCCAAATCCATCGGTGTAGGTCAGTACCAGCATGACGTAGACCAGACGAAGCTGAAGAAATCGCTCGACCAGACGGTTGAGAACTGTGTCAACCAGGTAGGCGTCAACCTCAATACCGCCAGTAGCCATCTGCTCACCTACATCTCCGGGCTGGGTCCGCAACTGGCACAGAACATCGTCTCCTACCGTGCCGCCAACGGCGCCTTCTCTTCTCGCAAAGAGTTGATGAAAGTACCCCGCATGGGAGCCAAAGCCTTTGAACAGTGCGCAGGATTCCTTCGCATCGCCGGAGGTGAGAACCCACTGGACAACACCGCCGTACACCCCGAGAGTTATGGTATCGTCAATCAAATGGCGAAGGATCTTTCGTGTACCGTACCCCAATTAATTGCCGACAAAGCCCTGCGCAACCGTATCGAAGTAGAAAAGTATATCACCCCTACTGTAGGGCTCCCCACTCTGAAAGATATTCTCCAAGAGCTTGATAAACCGGGACGTGACCCGCGCGACACGATACAGGTTTTTGAATTCGACCGGAACGTTCGCACCATCAATGACCTCCGCGAAGGCATGGTGCTTCCCGGTATCGTCAGCAATATCACCAATTTCGGTGCTTTCGTGGACATAGGCATCAAGGAAAACGGACTTGTCCATCTCTCCCAGCTTGCCAACCGATTCATCACCGATCCCACCGAAGTGGTCTCCATCCATCAGCACGTCACGGTGAAAGTACTGAGCATTGACTTCGAACGGAAACGGATACAGTTGACGATGAATGTCGAATAATGGCTTCAAACAAAGATTTCACCGCAGAGGTGAATAAAACCCCGGTACCTCCTCCAATTAGCCCCTAACAAGAATAAACGACAACCACTGTTGTACATGCTCTTATAGAAAGAGGTAACCGGGGTCAGACAGATCTTCAATGTCTTTATTTCTTCTTTGCGTCCCGTGTCGCCAGATAACCGATTAACTGGTCCATCGATGCGTCCTTCAGGATCACCCGCTTCCGGCGGTCCAGCAAATAGAGGCTCGGCGTGGCATGAATGTCATACAGCTGCCGGCTGCGGATATCCCCCGCCTTATTCCAGCCTACAATCCATCCCCGCGGCATGTGTGCCGACTTCACCAGCCATTCTTCTTCGTTCTCATCCGGATAGACAGCCAGCACGCGCAGCGTCCCTTGTTCCACCATCTCTACAAAAGCGGGCATCTCCTCAAATACCTTCTCAAATTTCCGGCAGTTTGAGCAGTCCGGATCATAGAAAAACAGCAACGTATACTCTGCCTTCAATCCGCTCATCCGCCCGCTCTCACCCTTCGGGGTGACGTACGCAAAATCTGCTGCCTTCATCCCCGGCCGGTTCTTGCGCGCCTGTTTCAAGCGATCCGCGGGGCGTATCTTCTCCCACTCCGTCAGCCGCCCGGATGCCACCATTTGTTCCAACACAGCGATGTAATAATCCTCGTTGCGCATCGGCGAGTTCGGTTCGTAAAGATACTTCTCACCCAGCAGGCAGAAACGCTTGTACGCCGTACTGTCTGCCTCCATCCTCACCATCATGGTATACAACGCCTTCAAATTTGCCTCCGGCTCGGCATACTTCAGCGCGTCGATGAAGTCGGCATACAGTTGCTCCGTATCCATGCCGTTCACCCACGCCGTATCATCCACCAAGTAGTCATCCCAATAATGTTTCACGTAATATGCCGCCCGATCCGCCGGCTCAGTCATCACCTGTGGTATCTCCGGCCGTGTGTAATGCACTACATGTACTGAATCTTTCGCCGCAGATCCAACTACCGGTTCTATTCTTACCTCTTTCCATTCATCCGTCCCCGAACAAACTTTTACCAGCAGCAGACCCAGACAAACCACCACCAGGGCCATCAACACTACCGTCGATACAAATGCCACCAACTTCTTCTTTATATTCATTTTGTTCATGCTTATTATTTCGCCACAGAGTCTCACAAAGACATATAGTACTTAATTCCATATATTAAGAAACTTTGTGTTACTATATATCTATCGTGGTAAATCCGTTTATTGTCCCTCATCTTCTCCATCTTCCCCTCACCACCCACACCGCAGGCAACACATACACCTTTCCTTCATCATCCTTCAATCGTACCGCAGGACGATATTCTCCCGGTTTGAGTTCCGGAATAGCCGCAATCACCTTCTTATCCGAATATGTATACACAAGTTTGATCTCGATTACCTCCACCGGTTTCCTCTGTGCCACCAGACACAATTTAAAATCCTCCAGCGCATAATGTCTCAAATTACGTCCCCAAACCACCAACGGTGCCATTGGTGTGATCGTCCCGTCTTTCTTTCCGCTCAGCGGATCATAAATACCCGTAATCTCCGGAATATCCACACCTCTCCGTACCTCTTCAATCTTCCTTATTTCTATCATACCCTTCCTGGTTAATCGTTTATAGTTCATCATTCATCACGCTTCTTACCGGAAACCCATATTTCTTCATATCGTGCATCAAATACATCTGTCGACTGGGTTCTACGCAAAGCGAATAGCCATATACCGGACTTTGACTACTCCCCGTCCAGTAACGATGACCGTGCGGAACCACAATCCGGCAGCCGTTGATATGGCTCCGGTGTCCGCACAGCGGCAGGTATACTGGTACTCCGTCGTCACTCAGAAGGCAGATATTCGTCCGGTCCTCCTCCCGTTGAAGCTCCATCGGAGCAACGGGACTGTTCATCAATGCCTCCATTTCAATACGCGATGGTAGCCTCCACCCCTCCGGTGAAGGGTCCAACTCATTAATCCGTGCAGGACTCTCTGCCGTGCCATCGTACCAACTGCCGCGACAGGGCGTAAAATTCTCCTCCCATCGATCAGTAGGACAGCCAAACTGAAAATACGTACCCTGATTAAGTGTGGTACCCACTTCCAACCCCAACGGGATGGCTACCTGTGCTAATTTCCCGCCTGCCGCCAGATTACGGTCCAGCCAATATTTACCCCGGATACGTACGTATCCACCTTGATAAATAAGGATATCGCGTACCACGCCCGTATCATTCACCAACGAGAGCACCGTGTGACGCGCTGCCGGAAATCCACCACGTACCCGGTATCCTGCATTAGAATGTACCTTCACCGTGAACCGTCCGTCATAATGTCCCTGCAACAGTTCAGGTTCGCTCACCTCCACCCAGACCGCCGCCTCATCGCTCACGATACGCCACGACTGGTTACTGTCCACACACACACTGTATGTCCTCACCTCCTCCCTGTAACCCGGTGGCATCTCTATCACCCCGCTATGTCGTGCACAAGGATCTTCCGGCGGATACTCTATATAATAATCAAAGCAGACACCCTGCATCAATAACAGATCTGTCGTCTGGCTGAAAGGATATGTACCCGTCTCCAACGTCAGAGCCAGCGAGCGCGAGCGCACATTGGCTGGTTTCGCTTCAAGATGTACTTTCAAGTTCTGACTCCCTTTCTGTTGCAGGCCCACAGGCGGATAGACCGAATACCAACATCCACCGTCGTTAGCGTTAGCACTCTTCACGCACCAACATGCCTGTTCATTGTCAGGGATAACGGTTAGCGTCACCGCCTCGTTCTTCCGCCCGGCACTGACGTAGAGCCGACGACTGACCGTCAACGTGGGATGAATACCCATCACCTGCTGACGCACCTTGAGCAAGTGTACTCCCTCGCCATTCCCTATCTCAATGGTTGCCTCCCGTTCCACGGCAGAAAAGTTGGTACGAAACTGCATCAACAGCCGGTCCCCCTCACGGCGCACGGCAAGCCAGTTATCCGGTTCACCTTTCGCATAATGCACGCTTCCCGTATACCATTGTTCGCTACACCCCTTCAACTCTACCGGAAGATCCTTTGCCATTGCGTCCGTAACCAATTCTCCCGGAAGCAATGCATCCAATGTGGCAGAATCGGTCTTCTCATTTTCCTCGTCTGTTTCCGTACCGGCAGCTATCAACTCCAACGATGCGCCATGAACAATCTCCTGTAATCCAGTTTCGGCAATACAGATGCCGGTATGACCGGCAAACAGGCGATCCACATCATCACGATGATGTATCCCGCTCAGGCAAAGCGCATGGGGGGTGAATAGCACACAGAAGTTCAACATCCCCTCCTGTACAGTGCAACGCAGCCGCCATTTCTTTTTCCGTTTCAGCACATCCGCCTCAGGGTACTTGCGCACCAGATATCCTCGTCGGTCAAAGACCAACAAGACCGCTCTCCGGCACTCTTCCGACAAATAATCCATACGTTTCAGAATCAGACTCACCGGCCACTCACGGGCAATGTGCACCTTTCGGTTTACCCGCCAATACTTCACGGCGTTGTATGTCATCCCCGAAGCGATAAATGCCATTGTTGCTATTTCCGCTATATCCATAACTTTCGTCAGTTTGTGTTTTCCATTTTTCTTTTCACCACAGATTACACAGATTTTCACAGATTCTTTATTCATACTTTACTAAATGCAACCACACGGAGAGAAAAAACGACTCCGTGTGAATCTGCGTATTCTGTGGTGAGCCTTTACTTACTTTGCACGAAGCGCAGTGCCCTCCCTGCCGGCACGCTTCCTCCTGCCTGTGCCAGGCTCAGGTAAACTTCCGCCTTTCCCCGGTCACCTTCAAGCAGACAGAGAATGCCCATGTTACACCCGGCCTGAGGCCGGGTGGCAAAGCGTTGCAGATATCTCCGGGCACGCTCCGTATCGCGGCGCAACAAGGCTACTCCGGCAGCGTTGATGCACGCCACCGGACTGTCCGGATAAAGACGTCCCGCCAAGTCCATCAAGTCATTGAATTCAGCCGAACCTACGGCATGTGCTTCTGCCAAGCGGCAGAAGTCCGCCACCGAGAATGCTTCCGGTTTGCCCGAAGCAACAACTGCCTCCCCTTCTGTCATGCTTATCGATGGCTGCGCCGCCAAACTTCTGTCTACGTAGCTTACCTCGTAGTCGATGCGACGCAACTTCCCGAAGAAAGCTGACGACAAATAGTGATAGGCAGTCCCACCCGCCAAATCCATCAGCATTCGTTCACGACCGTCCACCACATCCACTGTACGGATAATGTCGAGTACAGACTCTTTGAATGCCATCTCCAATCCAACTATCAGATCGGTCAGTCCTTTCCAATCCTCCGCTATCCAGTTCACCTCAAAAGGCACTGTGCCGAAGCTTTTCTCCCGCCGGATATAATCTTTCAATGCCAGTGCGCGTTGTAAGCCCAGACGTTCGTTCACCCGATAGTCACCGTCCGGAGCCGTATAACCTGTCAAACGAATACCTTCCAGACTCACACCCGGTGTTTCTTTAAGCGGACGTGTCACAGCCAAAAGTTTGTAAACAGCTTCTACAAAATTACGCTCATCATATTTCGTCTTCTGCCCGCGACTGTAATCCAACACGATGCTGCCACGTACCGTCTGCCGTACTTCCTCAACCTTCGGTGCCTCCGTAACCGAAGGTGACAAAAAGTCTACCCACGAGAGCAACATGCTGTCCGTAGGTAAGTTAACTTTCACCTCGCATACGGACAAGGGGCGTACCGAAGTAGACTTTCGAGTACCCACCGGGGTTATTTTCTGTCGTACGTTTTGTTTATTGTTCATTGCCGACGCCGTTTTTTTCTCCGGTGAGTCGGCACTGGCCTTCACTCCTGTCATTCCCGGAAGCAGCAGCAGACACAAGACTATGCTCAGTTCTCTTTTCATCTTATCTATTTAAAATCAATTTATTAAAAGGTGTGGATAGTCCGCTCACATTTACCGAGCCTCTCCCATCACTTATTATCAGTCATTTTAAACCACACTTGGAGTGTTATTCTGAATGGTAGTATTATCCGTCGTATACCCATTGTCGATTACATTCGCATTCGGAACAATCTGCACATCATTGATTGTCAATGTAACATGATAGTATCCTCCTGCATTCAATGCACCACCAAACGCAGTAACCGTGACCGTACGGACTTCACCATCTACCGTTACCGAAATGGTCAATTTACTATCGGTCAAAGGTTGCGGAGGAAGTAAATATTCATAAACCCGGTTCCCGGATGGAATTTCTACATTCGGATTGTATACATATCCCCCCGCCGCAGGGGTCCCTCCAGTAATCGTGCCGGTAGTTATATCGACTTGCCGCTGAAGATAAAAATTGGTTGAATTATTCTTCAACACTATGTTTTCAATTTTACATTTACGGCCTGACATCACATTCGTCCCTCGGACAAATGTAAGTTTCAACCGGGCATACGCATGTTTCATATTAAGAAATTGCACTGCTTTATGATCATTATTTATCTTCGGCGATCCATCTGTAGCCGCAGCGGTACCGTAACACACATCTTTAGCTACATCATAAATTTGAGCAACTAACGTCGCAGTCGTCGTGTTATCGACAAATGATACAGACTGGTAAGGGTAATATGCGTATAGACCCACCGGACGGTGATCCACCAGTATTTCTGTGAATGCGGTCCAACCGGCTGCGCTATAAGTATAAGGAGCATCATACTGAGGTGGATATCCGTTAGCATTCGTACGGAAAAGACCTAATTTATAAGTAGCAGTATTGATGACTCCACGCGTGGACACTCTCGTACTTAAAGAAGCTTCTGTAACCCCGATAGGCACTTGTCTATCGGTTGGGATAGATCCTTCTTCCTCCTTCCCGCAGGAGAAAAAGAGGAATAGACTTAATGAAAGCAAACAACATTCTAATACCTGTTTCATTGGACATACAATTTATCGTTTAACACATCTTATCGTTCTGCCATCAGCCCGCGCCCAGCTTGTGTTTATAAAGGCACTATTCGAGCCTTGAGAGGCATTAAGCCCTTTAGCTGTTGCTCCTGAAGGGATCCGGGACCAATAAAATGCCCAAGAATCGCTTGCTGATATAGGGTTGTTTATTGTAGTAGATGACTGATTTCGGCTTCCCAGAGCAAGCAAGAATACACCATTGTTCCCTCCAAACCAGAAACCTTTAGGAGAACTGCTATAGGTGACTCCCGCATTAATCAGATCTTGTAATTGTTCATCAGAAGGTGTTTCCCAAGTACCGGGAGGGACTACTTGGTAACAGGGATCATTGGCTGTAGAGTAATTTCCACTATTATATTTAGCTACACCAATATCAAGAGTATTCCATCCGATGAATCCTCCTTCTGTCGCACCACCATGATAATTTGTCTGAGAAGCCTCAAAGTAAAAATTAGATCCGCTTTTATAAAGATTTCCCCTTGCCCATTTATAGCTCCTCACTGATATATAATTTGGCACAATGCTAACCGTTATCTTATAATTACCGGCTGCACTGAATAAACGGTTTGTAGCACTAACCGTAATGGCGTTATTCATTTGTCCATTACCGATTTTTAAAGTAGTAAACTTAATTGTAAGTGTACGGTTACTTTGAGGGAGTATCTTATACACATTACTATTCACTGTGGTAGCATTCGGATTGGTCCATGCCACGTTCAACGTCCCGCTTGTCCCTGTTACAGGAAGAGTTGTCTGGCTCGCATTCCAGGTCACAGGGCTGTTGCTAAGTCCCGAGATAGTTGCCGCACACTGCTGAACCGTATTATTATTAAACTCTTTAGCCACTACACACAACTGAAGTTGGGCACACTGCCTTGAAAAACTAATGCCGCTCAACAGGCATTGCCCGCTTGCATTGGCCGTAACATTTACCCCGGTCTTCTGACACAACATGAAATCCTGGTTATGCGTCACTGTTGTCGACCAATTACCGGACAAAGCGGCCGGAGCTGTATTGGTTCCGTATGAATAAAAGACAAACGCATACGTCCCGGGCCTTAACACCCACTGTCCGGAAACACCTGCGGGAGTGGCTGTATTCGCTACAATCGAGGCAATGCCGGAAGCATTGGTACTATAAACCGCTGTACCCGCATAATTAGCAGCCGTTATGGAATTGTTTTTATAGGCTACAACCCGAAACTGCATATTGGCCATATTGCTACGCGTCTGCACCGGATTAACGGGAAGTAAAGATTCAATTGTTGTTTCTACATCATAGCCCGAATCATAAGTACTGTCCAAAGGCTGCACTATCTTTGTCAAAATCTCTCCGGAACGGGTAACCGCACCACCTAAAAACTCATCTACCCCATCTACTTTTACGTTGATAGATACCATCTCCCCATCTCCCTCTATCGGATCATGATGTCCCGAAGGAAATCTTTCATCTTCCTCCCTGTCACACCCTGTCACTGCAAGCAAAATCAAGAACAAAGAACATGAACGAGCCATTAGGCGAATCATACTTCTAAGTATTCCCGTTTGCGTCCTGTCAATTATGCATCTCATATTTATAATCAAAATTAGTATTCCCTTGAGTCCCGTAATCATTCACTGTCAAAGCATTCGTAGGTACCATCTGTATATCTGTAATCGTCAGAGATACATTGTAGTATGATCCGGCATCCAACGAACTGCCGAATCCCGTAATATTCAAAAAACGCACTTCACCGTCCACCGTCACAAGAACTGTTAATGTATTGCCGGCAAGTGGCTGTGGAGGCAGCAGGAAGTCATAGCTCAATTGTCCCCCGATCGCTATATCCACATTCGGATTATAAACATAGCCTGTTGCGACGGCAGTTCCTTCGGTTGCGCCGGCTACCGTAGCGATATTCAAATGACGTTGCAGATAAAAACTTGTATTATTAGATTTCAAAGTAATATTTTTGATATTACATGCCTTACTCTTATCATAATTCGTTCCGCGCAGCAATGTCAGTTTGAGCCGGGCATAAGCGTGTTTCATAGCTGTAAACTCCACTTCCGGAGCATCATTATTAATCAGGCTTGCACTTCCCACAGGTAGCCCCTTCCCATAACACATATCTTTGTCCGCACTGTAAAGTTGCGCATTCAGGACGGCTGTTGTCGTATTGTCTACAAAGGAAACGGATTGATAAGGATAATAAGCATACAAACTCACCCCGCGATGATCCACCTTCACTTCTGTAGAAGCCGTCCATCCGGTTGCTGTATACGTATAAGGCGCATCATACTGAGGAGGGTAACCTTTGTCACCGGTACGAAACAGTCCCAATCGATAAGTGGCGTTAGCAATCAGCCCACGCGTAGTCTCCGCACCGTATTCAGGAACAGCAACAGTCGATATTCCTATAGGAATCTGCCTGTCGGATAATACTTCGGATGAAGTATCCGTTGTAATCTCTGCCCCGCATGATATAAACAATCCGCACATGGCAATAAAAAACATATTATTAATTTTCATGACCAAAAACAGTTTAAAACAGAATTTGTATGTATAGTAGCCTCACCTATCAAGTCTCCCGAAGCCTCTTGGGGCGTAGGCCAGTCAACAGTAGAAACTCCATTCGCCCCAATGACGATTCCATGCGCCCCCTGTACGGTAATCTCAATCAAATATTTTTTCCCGGCTTCCAATTGAGACAATTTAGTAAGCGGAATCCCCAATGTATATACATCACCATCTACTGTAAGGTCTACTTTCATGCCACAGTCAGCTACTCCCAGAATGGTTCCGATCGATCCTAATGTGCAAGGCGCGATAAGGAAGCCCACCTCTACATAATCAGTTTCCAGTTCCGGAATCGTTTCGTCCACTTTCTCTGCGATTCCCGGCTCCGGAGTGGCTTCAGAGGCGGCATAAGTTCCGTTTGTAATATCCAGAGTAGTGTATGTCAACACATTGGATACCTTTATTTTTGACAGCTTAGCATCTTTGGTATACTTATGTCTGTTGACCTGAAAAACGACCCAGCTATAAGCATGCTCCATATTTAAAAAAGAAATATCTACAGGAGTTTTACTTTTTGCAGGCTGAGTAAAACTGGTCTCATCGGTTGCCCCGGTTCCCGGCCCATAACACAAATCTTTCTCAGCCGAATACAGTTTTGACTTTAGAGGAATGGCTGTCCGATCCGTATAATCCAATCCGTTTTCCTTATCGGCATGATAAGGATAGATTGCCCAAAGATTTGCATATACATCTTCAGCCAGTGACACTGTGTTTTCATCGTCAATCGGGGTCCATGTTCCTGCCATCTTGGTATATTTACAATTATTCCTATCCGAATATTTTCGGGTGCTGGTTGCTCCATTCTTTACCACATCATCGGTCAGAAAAACTCCGATGGCTTCTCCGTCACTTAGTGCGGCACGAGTATTGACCTTATGCGGTTCGATTACACTCACGCTATTGACAGTGCAAGGTACGGTGGCATCATCGGGTATACCATCCATATTGTCATCCTGGCTGCAGGCGACCAAAACCAGTAGCAGACACCAAATCCTGATCAGATCATTTAAATTATTCATTATTCATTTTTTACGACATTACACTTCACCATTTTCAAAATTTTCATCTTTTGACGCATCTTATCGGGAATGCATCCCAATACCAATAATAGTTATTTTTAACAGCATAACTCTGATTAAACTCCAGATAATAGCAACGCTTATTACTGGCGCCCGTACTGCTTCTGTAATACCCCGTTTCACGCCAATAGTTTACATTATTTTTACCTCTGTTTCCCATTGCAGGCAGAAAAACTTTATCACCGCCAAAAAATCCTCCCCTCTTACCATTCATATTTCCAGACCTATAGCCACTATTTCCCAGATTCTGTAACTGGTTGGCAGTCGGAGTACACCATGTTCCTTGGGGAAGAACCTGATAGCAAGGATCATTGTTGGAGGAAAAAGAGCTTCCTCCATACGTATTATTACTGGAAGAGAGAGTATTCCAGCCGAAAAAAGATCCACCTTCTGTACCACTGTGATAACCACTTTGTGAAGACTCTAAATAAAAATTACTCCCACTCCTGTAAACGTTCCCTTTCGCCCACGTAGCTCCTCCCACAGTAATACCGTTTCCGGTTATCTTAACAGTTATCTTATAATTACCTCCTGCCACAAATTGACGTCCGGTGACATTAACCGTCACTCGGTTGTTGTATTGTATATTGCCAATTCTCAAAGTCGTGAACTTAATGGTTAATGTACGGCTGCTCTGAGGGAGCACCTTATATACATTACTATGAACCGTAGCCGCATTCAAGCTGCTCCAGGAAAAGTTTACAGCTCCTCCTGTGCCGCCTGTTGAAAGGGCTGCCTGACCGGCATTCCAGGTTATGTTATTGCTATTCAAGTTGGATACAGTGGCTGCACATTGTTGAACCGTATTATTAGAAAAATCATTGGCCGTGACAGCCAGTTGGAGTAGAGCGCACTGACGTGTAAAGCTGATTCCTCCCAATGTAAACTCTCCCCTATCATCGGGAGCTACTACAACTCCTTCTTTCCGGCAAAGCATAAAATCCTGATTGTGCGAAACGGTTGCGGACCAATTACCGGACAGCATTGCCGGTGTACTATTCACTCCATAAGAATAGCACACAAAAGTATATGTGCCCGGCCCCAATATCCATTGTCCGGCACTATTGACAGGAGTAGCTGTCTTGGCTACAATAGCCGCGACTCCCGAACCATTTGTCTTGTAAACAGCTGTCCCCGCATAATTAGCGGCAGATGAAGCATTTGTTCTGTAAGCCACTACACGAAACTGTACATTACCCAAGTTGGCACGGGTCGACACACTATTCTCCAATGGAACCGACTCCACTGTTGTCTCCACATCATATCCGGTATCATAAGTAGAATCCAAAGGCTGCACTAAACGAGCAACAGTTTCTCCAGAACGCGTCACCGCCCCTCCGTAAAATCGATCAACCCCGTCCACACTCAATTGTATCGGAACCATCCGGCTTTCATCCACAGCGGGCTGTTCTTCATCCGGAATCGATGGATAAAACGTATCGCTTTCCTGACTGCAACTCATTACGAAAAGAGAAAACGACAGGCTCAAACAAACCATTTCCATGTACCGTCTCATTCCGCCATTTACTTTTAGTTTATCTTTCAGTTGTATCATCTTTATTCTCCGTTTATGTTATAATTCCGTATCTATCGGAGTATTTCCTTGTCCGCCAAAATCATTGACAGTAACAGCCGCCGATGACAGGATGATTCCCACATCCGTAAATGTCAGCGATACTCCATAATATTTCCCCGAATCCAAAGAACTGCCTAATGTTGAAATGTCACAACTCCGAGTCACCCCGTCGACAGTGACAAGAATAGTCAATTTACTACCGGCAAGTGGTTGCGGAGGAAACATATACTCGTATGTCACGCTTTTACCGGCGGCAATATTAACGTTAGGATTATGAACATACCCGGTAGTCACAGCGCTTCCTCCGGTAGCTCCGGCAGTTGAGGCAATATCGAGGCTACGTGTCAGGTAGAAATTGGCATTATTCGATTTGAAAGTAATATTCTGTATATTACATTTCTTAGTCTTATCAAATTTTTCCCCGCGGGTCAGTGTCAACCTCAACCGGGTATACGCGTGTTTCATATCCAGAAACTCAACAAACGGATTGTATACACTAACCGGACCTCCACCCAAGGCTCCACCTGCCCCATAGCAAATGTCCTCTCCGGCATTGAACAACTGTGCTTGCAGGGTCAAGGTAGTGCCACTTGCCAGTCCGGCATAATTTCCGGTCGCTGTATGATAAGGATAATAGGCAAAAAAAGAAGCATTCCGATAATCTACCTTGATTACATCATCAGATCCCCACTCTCCTCCTGAATAAATATGCTTCACATTGAATAAAGGCGTATAAGTACCGGCAGTGGTCCGAAAAACCCCTAAAGCGTATGTATCATCGTTTATAATTCCGCGTGTTGAGGGCCTATCGTCAGAAGAAGCGGACACTACAGCCAGTGCCTTTTCTCCAGATACCTTGTCTTCTTGTTCACAAGAGACTAATGCAAATAGGATGCAAATAAAAAATAATAGGTTTGTCTTCATACGTTTAATATTAAATTACAGTGCTCCTGATCCATTTTCTATAGGATCCGACGCCCAATCTTCTGTTCCCACTTTACCACCATCAATAATGATCTCTGTTGTATCTTTAATAGTAGTGGCATCACCACCGTCAAATTCTGTTGATTGCCACTCTGTCGTGGTAACCTCCACTATATTAATCGGTATTCCCCCTCTGATATCCAATCGGACTACGTGGCGCTTTCCTGCTACCAGCCCGCCAAGATCCTCCAGTGGCACAATCACACTGAAATCACGTTCATCGATGGTCAAAGTCAGTTTCAACCCGGACGCGAGAGTCTGAGGAACAAACAGATAGTTACAAGTGGTATCTCTCGCCGCTTCTCCTACCCCCAATCCCGTGTCATGCATAGGTCCGGAGGTTGGATATGAATAAGAAGTAACATCCGTTGTGTTTTGCAGGCTCCCGTCTTTTATATCGAACGTCCCGGTGTCAACCATCGGGTCTCCGTTATCCAATTCTATACGTACATTGGTTATTTTACACTGCAACGGATACCTTCCGTTACGAATCATCTCCAAAGAGAGCTGAGAATAAGGTTTCTCTAATAAAAATTCTATCTGTGGTGACAGATTATTGACTGTGACAGCCGCATTGTCTTTGGCATACCACCAATCCGCATCCTCCGTGTAAGCTTGGTTTTTTAATGTGGTCTGTGTAACTGCGGAAAAAGTAACTCTACCATATGGATAATAAGCACACAGACCGGCTCTTGCCCCGCCCACCCAAACAGGGGTCTCTGACGTCCATTCGTCATCAGGCTGATAAGTGTATTTCACATTACTCTGAGGGATAACATAGTTAGCATCCGCTATCAAAAAAACTCCGATACTGCTCCCTTCAGGCAAGGGTTGAGCGGTAGCTCTTGTAGTCACATCCGCCTTGAACGAAGTGAATACGCTTAAAGGCACACTGTCCGTTTTTTCTGTCGGAAATAAAATTCTTTCCTGCGAACAGGCAACCAATAATAACATCATTGCATATATGGCAGCCACAGAAGTATTTATATTCATATTGAGTTTCATAATCATGCTGTTCATTTTTGTATAATCATTAAGGTCGGGGAAGCGGTTCGTAATCTATACCTTCATTCAGTATTTTCTCATCCCAGTCAGTAGTGGTTACGGTCACCGATTTAATTGCAATCCCTCTCAATTTCAAAGAGACAACGTATTTTTTACCACTCTCGAAATCAGAGAGATCGTCTATCGGAATGATCACCGTTGCCGGAAATCCGCTTACATTCACTATAATGCTAAGCCCTTTAGTCGGTTCAAAAGGGTCAGGCAATAATTTTGTAGGAATCATAAGCAGATCAGCCTGGTATTTTTTATCAGGACTGTCTAAAACATAAGGAAGGCCTTTTGTAATGTTATATCCACCCCTGAATTGTTTCTCCGTATCATCCGGATGGATGCCAACAGTACCACTCGTAATATCTATCACCGCTTTTCGAAACAATGAGTCGTTTGCCAAAGCCACCGAATTAATACTACATGTAGCCGGATAAGCATCTTCGACCCCTATATTCAATACTAAACGTGAATAAGCATGCTTAAAACGCATATTTACAAAATATTCCTTAGCATCAACTACCTGGTTAGTCACATAATACAGTTCTTTTGAAGGATCATAATCTTGCGTATCCATAGGAATGGTAGTACGGACATTATAAAGAGTATCAGCAGTCCCAACTGTCCCTTCCACATAGGGATAATACCCGCACACATCCGCCTTCTCGCTACCTAAATAAATGGTACTCGCCTCCGACTCGGCTGTCCATTGACTCTCATCGGCATTTAGCGTATATTTTCTGTTATTCACAGGCGTATAACTCGTTTCGGCAGCCTGCCCATGACAAAACAAAGCAATGGAACTTCCGGGCGTAAAAACTGCATCGGCACGGGTCTGTAGATTGCCTTCCACAATGGAAGCAGACGCAATCTCCAACTCAGTACGGGCTGTTTTGTCTTTTTTCCAATCCGGTAAGCTATCACCATCGCTGCACCCCAGTAACATGCAAACTAAAAAACTTATGTATAGTACTCCTTTCATAGTAGCTCAGTTTTAAATATGATTTTATTCAACAGGATATTTATCCCCGCCATTGACCTTATCATCTTCCCATTCCAATGCTTTGACGGTAGGCACGATTTCTGTTCCTTTGATCTTTAATCCGATAACATACTTCTCTCCCTGCCTGAACTCTCCAAGTTCGGAATACGGGATCTCCACGAGCATCTGTTGTCCATCTACCACAAGGCTGACAGACAGCCCGAATTGTCCTCCTTCCGCATCTTCCCGGTCTATTCCAAGCAGAACCGGAATCATCAGTACACGGCGTACATAAGATTCGTCAGCAAGCAATGTATGAGGTGAAGCTGCAGTTACTGTTGTCAAATCATAATTCCCTGTTTCCGAAGCCTGTATGCTTCCGTCAACGGCAATGTTAATAGTGCCTTTTTTTATTAAAGCAGAATTCATCAAGGTTATTTTACTAATTTTACAAGGCATGAAGTAGTTCTCACGACTGATCTTTAGCTCCACCAAAGAATAAGCATGCACCATATCAAAAGTAATCGCAGGAGTAAAACCATTTATCATTGTATTCAATGCATAATAGATATCTTCAGTATCCACATAATCCTGTGATTGTAATGGAATGACCGTCTTATCCGCATACGAATCTTTATAAGGGTAGTAAGCGCAGACATCAGCATCGTTACCCACTAAATAAATTGTATCATTAGCCGTCGGAGGTCCCCAATGACCTTCGCTGTAAACGTATTTACGGTTGTCAATAACTTTATATCCGCTATCCTCTTGTCCGCTTTCAGGTTCTGTGCCCGACAGAAAAATCCCTATGGCCCCTTCCGTCAAAGGTACCGGATCGGGAGCTAAACGTGTAACCACCTCCTGCTTAATGACTGCCGAAGATACCTCGAGCGGTACTCGAAGTGCAGATGCTTTCCATCTCCCGTCATCCATCTCACTGTCATCAGAACAGCTACTCAATAAAATACCTCCCACCAGGATCAATAATAAACGTTTCATAATCTTCATATTCTAATTAAAACTGGTATCATAATCACTGCCACTGCCTCCGGTCCCTGTCTGCACCTCTGTCCAATCCCTGTCAATCAGGATTTTGTCACTCATCAAAGTTAACTTTCCACCTTTGACAACCAATGACACAGTATATTTAGTACCTCTTACAAATGTGCTCAGTTTATCGGCCGGAATAGTGACGGAATAATCCATGCCATCCACCGTAAGTGTCAAGACTACGCCTCCGGAAAAAGTTTGTTGGGGCAGCAGCCAGTCAAAACTCGTATCATCTGTAACCCCTATTGCAAATCCGTCTTTTAAACCGGTCGTCACAGTGTGAATATATTGAGGTGTTTGTGTTCCGCTTCCTTCGGTTCCGGTACTGATGTCAACCGTATTGGCTGTGATTATATTTCCGGCAGAAGCCTCTATTTTTGCTTTCGTTATCTTACACGTGTTCGGATACGTAGCATCCCGTACCACAGACAATACCAAACGGGCATACGCACGCTTCAATTCAAAATTCGCAGTAGGAGTCTTTTTCCAGACTTCATCTCCCCCACTGACAGCAAAACGCATATCTTTCTCCGCCGCATAAGTCTGCATTGTCAGGCTGGCTTCTGTTTTCAACGAACTATTTTTAAACTCTACAGAGTTATAGGGAGCATAAGCACATAGCCTGGCGTAAGTGGCACCGACATATATCACAGTAGAAGCCGGCTTCCAGTTTTCTCCCGCAACACGGTTATAACGAATATTTTCCAATGCCGTATAATCCGTCTCGGGTAAACGGAAAATTCCTAATGTTCCTTCAGTCATTTCTACAGCAGTAACAGCACGAGTGTCGACCTCTGCACCGGTTGTAGCCCGGATTTCAAGAGGTATCTCTCCGTTCTCACCCCCTACAGAGTCTGCAACCTCTACTTGTGAACAAGAGCTCCAGCCTACTATTAAAAGCCACATCAGCCACAAGCGTCTTGCCAAGTGAGAATCCGGATTATGCGTATAAAGTCGTTTCATGATTCATCCTTCCTTTTTATGGTTCCGGATTATATTCACCATCTACCGGTTGATTATCCCACGGAGTATCTTTCACACTCAGTTCAAGTGCAGTACCTTTCAGTTTCAGGCTGATCTGATGAATAATGCCTTTGGTTAATGCGCCCAATTTAGTATACGCAACCGGAACTGTCATCAGTTGACCGTCCACCGTCAACTCCAGTGTCACTCCTGTATCTCCATTGTTGGCCAATGTACAGGGAATCATCAGTACATTACTTTTTATAGTCCCCGATTCAGGAACCACAATGCCATCTGCCTGCTTTGCCACATTTGTCCAATAACTGAACGCAGCATTGATTTTAGTCGATGTATAAACCGCTGTTGCCAGGTTCAGCGTAGCATTCTCAATTATATTCGCGTTCTTTATGGCTATTTTAGTTACTCTGCATGTATTAGGATAATTCTCCCGGCTAAAGACAAATTCGATTTGCGAATAAGCATGTCCCATGATAAACTCAACGCTCTTAGCGGCAGAAGTACCATTCACTGTTTTCTTACCTGCATATACCAAATCAAGTTCGGCGTCAAAAATCTGAGAAGTCAAAGAAACAGCTTCTTTAGTTGCCAAATCTAATTTCGTTGTTTTCTTATAAGCACACACATTGGCATTCTCTCCACCCAGATAAATTGTTTCCGTGTTGGGTTTCCAGCCGGAGTTATAGTCATACTGTATATTGTCTTTTTTTACATAACTGGTTCCGGATTCGCCTTCCAGAAAAACTCCGATCGAACCTGATGTAAGTAATTGTGGCGTGACGGCACGTGTCTGCACGTCACCTGTTACAAATGCAGAAGCAATCTCTAAAGGAACTTTTTGTTCTTCTACCGGAAAATCATCATTACCACAGCCCGCCAGTAAAATCAGCGATAAAGTGGCTATTATAATTGGTTTCATATCAGACTTGGTTTTCATTACTATCCTTTCTGTTACAATCAGTTATTAATCTAAAGTCGCATCGTTATCACCACCGGGTACAACAGAGGTATCCCATGGATATACTTTCACTCCCGAAATATCTACTCCCGTACCCTTGACCTCCAGGAAAATGGTAGATAAATACCCGGCTTTCAGAGCTTTCAAAGTCTCGTACGGAATCGTTACCGAATATTCACTTCCATCAATTGTCAATATCAGTTGGGTATTGTCCTCAAAATCCTGTGGAGGAAACAATTTGCTGATACTTACATCCGTACTCCCTTGAGCTATCCCTACTGTCCCCATAGCAAGCGCAGATGTATCCAGCGTCCAACCGGAAGCTGTGCTCCCTCCCAACTGTCCCGCATCCGCAGCGGATTTACTGATATCCATGCTACGTTCCACATAAAACGTCTTTCCGCTCGTTGCGGGTTTCATCACAATCTTGGTTAACTTGCACTTCAACGGATAAGTCGAATGACAAGCAATGCTGAACTTCACACCGGCATAAGCATGCTTCAGCAAAAAGGAAGCAACCGGATTGCGGTTATTGACTGCCGCTAAAGGAGCATCGGCATAACAAAAATCATTATCCGCCGTATTATCTTTCACTGTCAAAGCAGTAACCGTACTATTATCACCATTAAAAGTGACCTTACCATACGGATAATAGACATGCAAAGAGGCGTCCGTACCGCCAACATATAGTTTATCTGCCAAACTCCATCCGGTTCCGTCGTGAGTACACTGTACATCATATTGTTGCGGAAACGTAGCAGTGTAAGGTGCCGTGCGAAATATTCCTATACTGGCATTTGACAAAGCAACCGCACGTGTTTCAACGCCATTATCCTCAACGGTTTCCACTCTGACAGGAACATACTCGTCCTCCCCGCCGTTATCCACCGGATCCATCCCTCCGTTGCTACAAGCAATCAATACTATTGCCATCATCATATTTGCCAGAATGTGTTTCATCTTTCTCTGCTTTCTTAAAAACATATTTATTCCTTTCTGTCTCTTTATTGCGGCACAAACGGATCACCGGAGTCTCTGACTGCCTCTTCTATCCATTCCTCCACATCCACAGTTCCTATCTCTACTTCAGTGGGACGAATAATGACATCTATCTCATACTTTGTCCCTTCCACCATTTTCTTGTTCGTACCACAAAGCTCGGCAGCGCCAATCTTACCTTTCATCTCCTTTCCATCTACCATTAGTGTAAAAGAAAGATCCCCGGTGAAGTCAGCAGGCACCACCATATAATCCAGGACGGCAGGAGCTGCAACGGTTCCGATAGTTATCGGAACGGTATAGCTGAACATCACCCCCTGCACTCCTCCTTCAACGATCCCTGTAAACAGATCCAGTGTTCCGGTGATCCGTAAAGCCGCAGAAAATGTAAATGAGCTGATCTCACCGTTCCCGGTATACTCTCCTTTATTCAGAGCCACATCCGTTACTCCCCTGATAAAATTGAATCTCAGGAGCGAATAGGCTCTGCGTAAATTCAGCGTTACGGCACCTGTTGTATTCGAAGCCTTAAAAGGGCAATAATAGATTTCTTTTGAAGCCGCATAGAGCTCACTGTTCATCACCACACTACTTGTCCGATCCTCTTTATAAGGATAGTAAGCCGTCAGTTCCGCCGGCCCATCGATCAACACCAGTTCTTCCCCATCCGTCTTCCAGTATGGAGTTCCATATGTATATTTTCTGTTATGAATGGCTTCGTAGCCATTCGCGATATCTTTTTTCTGAAAAATCCCGATAGCGTCGGTTGCTGTAGTAAGCTCAGCAGCCGAACGCGTAAGTACCTCTAACCGCCCTGTTGAAACTCCTCCTATGCATAAAGAAGTGCGCTCTCCTTCTCCTGTCCTTCCGTCATCCGGAACAGCGCAGTCATACTGCGAACAGGAGAAGAGCGCAACACACAGAAGAATGCAGGACTTCTGAAAACAATCTATTTTACACTTCCTTATTATCATCGTTCTCATTATCTTTTTATGAAATCATTCAATTCACTTCTACATCCGGTGGAGTTACTATCCCATCGGGAACTTTCCAATCGGTAGGGACAGTAACCGTTCTTATACCAAAACTACCCGCTCCGTATGCCTCATCGGGAGTGTCAGCCCCCTGACTCAAAACATCTTTAATAACCACCGTATAAGCATTGTTACGTCGTAAATACTGCACATCATTTTTATCGATATTAATATTCACCCGATACCATCCCTTATAAGGAGACTTTTCACATTGCAGCAGCAGACATACCGCCTGTGTCTGTAGCAGATAAGGAGTATGAAGGGTACGCAACACCTCAGTGGCATACAAACCGCCTATGATACTGAATTGCTCCGGTGCATTTTTTTCATTTGCATAGGTCAACGGCAGGAAAGCCATATCCTGCGGATCATTAAATACAGGTATTACCGGTGAAACATTACGAAGCATAGCCGATTTCAAGAGAACCGTCCCCCTTTTATCCTCAGCCACCCGGACATCTATGCGTACGGCGGCACGCAGTAGCTGTACACTCATATCTTTCCCTGCTTCTTTGAATGTTGTTCCGCTCATAAGTAAACTGTTATCCGTAACGGTATATGTTCTGTCCGTTATTGACTGCAACGGCATATCTCCCCGGAGTTGCACCCGCACTGCATTTTCAGTCTGTCCGGAACAATATGTATCAAAATCCATTCCGGGAAAATAAGCAGAAGCATTGGCAAGCACCAATACATTATAATCCGTATGATTGTCGATGCTTCCACTTTCCGGTATAATCACCGATATTTTCCCTGTCTTAGCCAGATGATTGCCATCGACGGTTCCCTGCAAGGAACCGGCATACAACCCGTTGCCATGTTCATCGTAAATGAAAAATAAGAGCTTTACATCATTTATCACACTTTCCTCCGGACGGGCCACAGGTATTTTCCCTCCTGTATCGGATGCCCTTGTTTCCGGATCATCAGCATCGGGGATGGTATAGTTCAGCGTGAAAGCGACAGGCTTGACAGGCTGCATATCACGTCCCTCTTCACCTGAACAGGCTGTAACCCCCATCAAGCAAAATACGCTTAGAAGCATACATCCTTGCCGTATATTTCTTTTAAATCGTTTCATAAGCCAACTAATCTATGTTTAATTACGCAGTTCATCTTCCTGGCTTCCTCCGTTTCCCCAATCATCGGGAGAACGGTCTACCTGAGTCAGTTTATAATGCACTGTCAAATTCTTTACTTTTATATAGAAGTCATCGTCATAAGCCTCACCGGTGGCAAGGTCTCCATAAGACTTTTTGGCCTTTACGGTAAGCGTACCCGCAGTGACGGTTATCTCATAGCGTTCATTAGAGATTACGGCCGACACTGCACCGTCAGATACCTTTACAGGTGCAACCGTCGCATTACCGTTAACCGGACTCGACGCATCAAAACTCAACTCCCAGAAAGGACCGAACGCGACATCGCTTTCTATGGGAATGGATTTCAGCGAACCTGCGTAACCGGATAAAACGAGCTTCTTTGTACCCGAAGAGAACCAGTTCTCACGGTCAAAGTCAATTTCGGTATTTACGTCTATCCAGTCAATCACTTTCACATAGATATTCATCGGTACCCCCGTAGCCGCATCGTCAGGATTGTCATACCCCGGACCCGAGACATTCATAATCTGAAAAGTGTACTTATGATTGCGCAATAGTTCAACCAGTTTTTTCGGATCGTCCGGATCCGTCAGATCAATCCGGTAATAAGTGACATCCGCATCGTCTCCATAAATTCCGCCTACCACCAAACGAGTGGTAGCCACTTTGTCGTTGCCGGCAATATATCCGGGCTGATCAAAGCCGTTATCCGAGTAATAAGTGTTTTCGTATAGATAGAGCGGTCCGGCAAGGGGCAAAGAAGACTCACTCTTCAAAAAAAGCTTGTCACCTATCGGGCGAACCCCTAATTTGGCGGGTAAAGTCGTTTTAACCACATTACGGGTCTTTTTCTCGTCTTCTGAACCTGCGGCAACCACTTCATAGGCCTCCTTTAACGGAGCCAACCTACCGCTATCCGCCGGGAAATAAGCATAAAACTCACGCAACTTAAAAATCACCTTACCATCGCTATCCAACAACTCACCCGGATTTCCCGTATGCGCGTCATCCACTTTTGCCTGTACAGCGGCTACCGAACGCAGCACCGGTACACTAAGCGTTTGCCCTACCGACTCTTTCGAAACAGTCACTCCTGACAAAAAACCATGCATAGGCAAACAGTCTATCCCGGACGGATTATTCTCCACTTTGGATACCATTTTTTCCAATAATGCACTCATCTCCATCCCTAAACCTTTATAGGCACCACTACGCACCAACTCTGCATGGCTATTCGTAAATACATGCACTTCCAATCCTTCTCCCACAGGCATAGTCACCTGAAACGTATTTTTACCGGCAACCGGAGTTCCTTCGGATGCTGATTTCAGATACAGCCGGTTCCGGTCGGACACTCCCGGAGCAAATACCAATACGTCAATGCCATTGATCACCGTCTCTTTGTTATCCGTCCCATCGGCTCCGGAAGCATAAGTGCGGGGAACATTCACACGGAGGTACATGTCTTTATCCGGGTTCTGAGAGATACTTTCGGAAGTATCATCCGAACACGAAACCAAAGCCACGGCCAGAAATACCATCAGTTGACATATCAGAATTCTTTTCATGCTATACTCTCCTTTTATCAGCTTACTTACATATTACTTTCTATTGCCGCCACTTTCCATCCGTTGACACGAACTTGCATAACGGGCTTCACATAATGTCCGTCAATCACCAAGTCAATATAATTGCCCGGAACAGAAGTCAACTCAATAGGAGCACAATCAAACGAAGCGACCTGTTCATCACGAATAAACACGTCTACTCTCAGGAACTTTCCTTCCGAAGAAAAAGAACCGAACCAGGGAGTCAGTACATTTCCGGTACTTTCTTCGTAATAACATTCAGGTTCAAGTATCACTTCGTCCGTATTTGCTTTATTATTATAATCTACACCACTACGCGTACCGTAAAGGTGGAACTTAAAATCTTCGGGGGAAGGAATAATACTGCTTGCGGCACGTGTTGCTCCTCCTTCTTCAACGACCTGATCCTCTACTGTCTGAGGAATCATTGTTATACGCGTACGGCATACGGCACGCACAAACGGAATAGTCACAATATTGCGGTTTTCACGCAGGCCGGCATCTATGGCAATGCGTCCGTACAACAGATCGTCTACAGGCCGGCAGATTCCGCTGCCGTCGGTAATTTCTTTTAATTTCACATACCCCTCTCCTATGGGAGTATCAGGAGTATCTACATAATCAATTGCCTCATCATATGTCCAGGCTATCAGTTCCAGACTGTCTATATCATCAAAGGTTTTCAAGAATCGATAAGGTTCGGTCAATCCTACTTCATCCAAACCTATTTCCAGTTCCCGATATTTATGCTTCTGTTTATAAAAATGAAGTTGCGTAGGAGTAGAAACCGTTTCGAAAAAACGATTGGCTCCACCATAAATATAGCTGAAATAGATGTGCATATATCCGGCACAAGCATCCATATCATCTTTAATACATGAATTCAGCAATAGGGCAACCCCCAGAAGTATCGGTAGCAGTTTCTTCATTTTAGTTTTGTATTCTTCTCTTTCCGAAAAAGAAAGAGATATAAACCGGAGCGGATTTTCCATCCGCCCCGGATCATATAAAAAAAGAGATTCTGATTACATATTTATATTGTTAACAACATATTTCCATGGCTTAACAACTACCTGTACAAGCATGTCAATATTATCCGAATTGATAGCATCTTCAATACTCTTGGCACCCAAAGTAGTAATAGTACCTGTAATATGATAGAATGTGTTGCGTTCGGTAATCTTCATTGAGGTTGTTTCGTCATCGCTATAGTTGGCAACATCAGCACGATAGTAACGTTTGTCGTTAGGTTTAATCGTAATAGCAGCTTCTTTCTTAGCTTGTTCCGTTTCACCTCTCAACGCAAGTTTATACGTCTCATTCTTTTCCAGGAACGTAACCAATGCTGTTACATTCGCACCAGTATTCCAGAAATCAGCAGCCAATTTATCATAGGTGGTACCTGCAGGAACAGAAGTATTATTTTTGAAATCGGTATCGTCCAAAGCTTCTTTCAACATTTGCTCCGTAATAGTCGGTTCAAGCAGGGTATTTACACCGATATAAGTAGCCTGGGTAACTACCACAGTAGCACAACCGGCATTATCGGCATAGTTAGGAGTTACATAAAAATAAGGAGAATATAACTTGTCACTCTTAACGTATACCATCGAAGCAGCTGCAGGAGTACCTCCATCAGTCAGCGCCTTTTCACCAACAACCCATGTCAGACGATATTCTTTCGCGTCAGCATTGTATTCTCCCTTATTCAATGCAAGAGTCGTTCCAGCAACTTCTGCAGTACCAGGCGCAGATTCTTTCTCACCTGCAAATGCTTTCAACCAGCCTTCCACATCCCAGTCTTTAGCAGTTGCATCCGCACTCTGCGGGAAATACCAGTCACGAGTCTGTGCTGTGAACGGAGAAACACGTCTCGGGATACGCACTACGACAATACCATCGGGATCTTTAGTACCAACTGACGCAGGGTCCCAATCTGCATCTTTGATTGCCATCTTACCATAAGCCTCGTATACGGGATTGGTAGTAACAGAGGCATTAAAGAATACCTTCGCTAATTCACGATTCAGAGGAATCGAAACTTTAACGGTAGATCCGTTCGGGATATTCGGGTTGGTAGGAATAGCCGATACACCTGCCATGATATACTTCTTAGTCTGCGTTCCGTCTTTAGCAACGGTCAGATCATTCAAGTAGCTCTTAGACAGATTAGAAATATAGGCACGGATAGCGGCTTCCGATTTGTCAGCCTGGTGTGCCAGTGTCTGAGCGGTAGCAAGGGTCATCTGAGGATCATTCACAATGACATAAACGCTATCTCCCTGACGTACGCCGTTAAACGTACACATATTTTTCTTCGTTCCGGGAGTCGCAACATCGCCCTCACCAATTGCGGTTGTCACACCAGTGTCTTCCGCATTAACATCACCTGCCACACGCTTCACAGTCCAGTCACCTACTTTCGCGCCTTCATGCTGCGGATCATTTTCTTTGGCAAACAGATAGGCCACATACACGTTATTTTCAGTGCCTACTCCTTCTATTTCACCCTTATCCGCACGGGTGGCAGGAGCTGTAGAATTGGTAAAAGCAATGCTGATAGCATCAATCAATTCACCTTTTTGACCACCATTGTCAATTCCCGGTTCATCATCATTACTACATGCAGCCATTGCAAGGGCCGCCAATGTAAACGTAAATAATTTGTTTAATTTCATGTTACTAAAAAATTTAATTATAGATATAAGTTCGAATATTTTATACTCTTATCCGCTTTGGATATTCCTTTCTCCCTTCCGAATCGCGAAGGGTGAAAGGCAGAGAGAAAAAATGCGGATACTCCCTGTTCCATCGTTCTGTTAACTGTCACTGTCTGTTTCGTTAATCAAAAATTCCTTTCCATCACTTTTTAATTCTATTATTACCATTCACTAATTAATTTGAACTATATATTATTGCATTAACTTCAGCTTCTTTCTTTCGGTCAGCAATGCGGGAGCGGTGGCATCAGGTATATACAATGTCATGCCGCAATGATCGCTAATCGTAAATCCGCCCCGGCTCTGTGACATAAAGTTCTCCGTAGCCGCTTTATAGATTATCGCTTTCTCCAAGGCCTCATCAAAAGCGGCAGACTCTTCTGCGCTTCCAATCCTTTCCACATAGGCCGAAGCGTCATAAAAGAGATGTTGTCCATCCGGCAAACGATCAAAACTCTGTAAGCCGCTACGGTCTATCCACTCCCAACGTTCCACCCGGCTCTCGGCTGCACGAAGTTGCGACTTCAACATTTCCAAGCCGTTAGTCCGGATCACACTGATGGTAGCCGAACGGTAATCCCCTTCCAGATTGTTATAATAATCATAATAGGCGGCAGCCACTGCCGACAGATCCGCTTCCTTTTTATAAAGCAACGGAAACATTTGTTTGTATACCGGAGTGAAGCCCGGTGAAAGCATCTCGGCCGATGACCCGACCACATATTGTGTTTTATCTTTCAGTTCATAGGCTACCTCGAGTCCGGCCATGAAACAACCTTCGAAAAGGATGAAATTGAACTGGCCATCCGGGATGGCTGATGCAAAATCCTGTAAAGTCATTTCAGAATGATTATCCTTGACAACCGAACGGGTCATACCGCCCGGAACCACTGCCGTACCTACCGGCAGCCATCCGCTGGTATGAGAAAATACGATCAATCCCGGATCAACGGAAGGATACCGGGCCATAGCCTCATTGACAACCCGTGCAAATACGGAGGCACTGGCTGAATTCTCCTGCTTATACTTAGCCAATATTTTTGTTACCTTTTCTCCCTGCTCATCAAAACAAACCTCTAACAAGCGGGTACTATCCGCTCCTTTTTTATCCTGATAAATCAATAGATGCCCCGGAAACCTGTCCCATGCCTCTGCTAATGCTGACAATTTTTCGTCGGTCTCATCGGCTAAATCATTATCCCCTCCCATATAAACCAAAAGGGTACGATCAGACAGACGTTGCTCCAACAGACCGTCCGCTTTCTCACCGACTACACAACCGGCAAGCAACAAGCAGAGCATATATCCTATGTAATACATTCTTTTCATATTCTTATTTTACGTATCTAATACGACATGACACTCGCCGGAGCTTCGGAAAATATTCCCGCAGCAAGACTCCGAATGTTTTCCCTTTATTCAGCGTTTTCAAAGATTTTTTCCGTTGATTGTTATCTTTTACGGTACGCAGGATTGAAAGAATTTCATCACGCTCCGGAAGGTCGGAAAGTTCTATATCTTTCTCAAACTGTTCCCAATCTTCGCCTACCCATTCAACTGCGATCTCCATGCGTTCGCCATATTTATTTTCAAGAAACTCCTGAAGAGCTTTGGCACGCTTCTCGGCCAGACGTTCGTTATTCAAGGCATATCCTTCCGGGGAAGAGTAGCCGGTAACAGTGACTCCCGATATGGAATTCCGGTTATCCCGCTCAATAGAGTCCACCTGATTAACGAAATGCATCCAAGAGGCACGGTTCAACTCATGATCGGGAAGAATGCGCATTTCGTTAGTAGGGAAATAAATATCAGCTTCATAGCCCGCCTGAATAGGAACCACCTTCCTATGGGAAGAGGCATCCGCAATCACAGGTGGCTGTTCAGATACATCCGGAACTACCCGGACGGTGTCACGAATCACAATAGTATCCACCCGCTCTACAATCAATGGGGGTATCTGCTCTGTCTGCATGGCAAAAGGTACCAAACGGGCATCACAATTGCAATTGGTATCCCGCATCCACACTTTCACATCTTCCATCCATGCCGCATAAGGAACTTCGATTCGATAATGGATGTAAGGCAAGGCGTGATCTCCCTCACGAAGCACAGTATAAGGAGGAATCTTCTCCAATCCCGAAGTAGTGCCCAAGGCCCGGCGTCGGCGATACATCAAATCGCTTTGAGGCCCATTGAGCACAATGGGAGGCAGCGACAACGAATCGGCGGCATTGCCCGAAGAGAGTAGCGGAAACAGATAGACCGTACAGTCCGGCGCCAGATGGACGCTGGTCAGGTCGACAGCCAGATCGACCAACAAGACAGAGTCCCGGCGTTCCAAACGATACACCTCTGTACGGACAGGCTGCGTAGATCTATCTGCCGCTAACACTGATAGAGAGATGAAAAATGAGAAACTTATGAAAAAAGCTTGCCTGATATTCATGTCTTGCCCCCTCCCCTACTTTAAAAGATAGATAATGGACACACCAACCTTGGTAGGGCCTACATAACCGGTCCGGTAATGATCGACACGCTCACCGCAGGTAGGACAATAAAACTTATCATAATCAACTTGAAGGTATCCCAAACCGATATCGACTCCGATATTCACCCGGTTACTGATAATCCACTGATAACCATAAGTAACCCCTCCACCATACAACTGACCTTCAAGCCGATAATCCTTCAGGATGCCAAAAGGAAGGTTACCGAAGTTGAAGATACCTCCCGTAGCATGCACGCCCAGATAATGCCCCTTGAAAACTTCACTCAGCCAGTAACGGTATTCTACCTGCCCGACCAAATGTTTCATTTTCCGGTTTTTAGCGTAAGTAAAAGGATTATATTGAATAAGACCGGCTACACTCATCTTTGAACTAAAAGCATATTCGACTCCTACATTCGGAGTAGCCGTGGCCCAGTAAAGACCATTGGTAGTCAAGCCCCATTGCTGAGCGCGCCCCATACAAGGAAACGCTAAAAGCAAAGCAACAACCACCCCCAATGTGCATAGTACCTTTTTCATATTTATGGTTTGTTTGATAATTAGGGGCTCTTTCTTATAATGAAAGGGAAAGCTTCAGAATTACCAACATAATCACCTGTAAGACAGAAAAATAAAAGAGTACCGATCCGGAAATGTTTCTGATTTTTTTTATTTTCAGAAACAATTGCAGGAAGTATGAAAGTAAAGCACTGATTCATAGAGCATTGCTTGATATTGACTCAGAAACGATTTCAGAAACATAGATGGAAAGGGCCGTAAAAGAGCAATACGAAGGATGGTGTACAACCTGCATATATCTGATTATAAACAGATTAATCATCCTTGTGAATAAATAACGGCATGTGCCTGAAGCAGTGGGGACGGGCAGATGAAAACCGTTGGAAAAGAAATAGCGAGAAACCGGTGTATGCTTTCTTAGAAGAGTCTGTAGACAAAAAGAAGGTGTACAGGAGGATGTTTTTTTCTATATGGAAAGAGAAAATAAATAATTGACAGCAAAAACAAAAAAAACTAAAAAAAGATTTGCTTTATTAATAATTTAATATGTATCTTTGCAAAAGTTATTTGAGATCAGAGGGTATCTCACGGTTGGCTCTTTCATTATAAGAAAGAGTTTTTTTTGTCCTTTTCTCACCCCCTCTTTACCGAAGACAGTTTATCACTAACCGATTGGCCCTGTCAAGCCGCGTAGTATCTATACGATCCAAATAGATGCGTGTAGTCTTCTCCGATGTGTGTCCCATGCAGTCACTGATGACCGAGACAGGTATATCGTTCGCATGAGCAAGGGTCGCCCAGGAGTGGCGGGCCACATAAAACGTAAGCGGCACCTCCAACCGAAGCCTGTCACCCAATTCGCGGATCTGTTTATTAAGCTTGCGTTGCTGTCGGCGGTAATCCTGATAGCTGTCACCACGGCGGAGCATCGGGAGCAGATAATCCGATGAAGAATCGGCATAGCGGTCAATCAACTCACGCAAACCGTTTTCAACTCGTATCCGCAACTCTTGTCCCGTCTTCTGCCGTTTATAGCAAAGGTAGTCTCCTTGCAGATTTTCTTTATTAATATAGCACATATCTACAAAAGACATTCCACGCGTATAGAAACTGAACAGGAACAGATCACGAGCCAACTGCATATCGGCACGGGAAGCAGTCAAATCGACTTGCTCGATCCGTGCAATCTTCTCGCGGGAAATGGCACGCTTGGCAGTCACCTCTTCTTTAAGGTTCAGCCTCCGGAAAGGTTTCTGATCAGTATAAACCAAGTGGTCGGCACAGGCGCGATTGTAGATGGCACGCCACTGGCGGAGGTAAAACGAAATGGTGTTTGGCTGATTGCCCCGGTTGCGGAGGAAGTCGGCAAAGCGGTCGATTACTTCGGGAGTCAGTTCTTCGAACGAGAAAGGACGGTCACCCACAAACAACTCGAACGCCCGGCGGGCACTACGGTAATTGGCGGCTGTGCCCTGACGCCCTTTATTTTCCAGACCGGCTATCACGGAGTCGGCGTAGACCAGTACCTGGGTCAAATCATTGTGATAGTTGTAGACGCGTACAATGTCGTCCACCGTATAAGCACTCCCCTTCTCCGCTTCCAGCGATTCGCAAATAGCTGTCAACTCCTTCCTTATATATATAAGGTATTCGTTGGCTTCGCGAACAGTGAGCAGGCGACGGCGATTGCCACCGGTATTCTCTACCATTTCTAAACGGGTGTTGAACTCTGCCTCCCAAAATCGGTAAGGCGTATAAATCTCTCTTTTCTTTCGATGGCGTATGATCTGTATCACGAGTGGATAGCTGCCATCACGACCCTCGCGCGAGCGATTGAGCCGTGGAGTGATGGAGGTCATCTTCTTTTTTACTTTTGAAAATTTTGCAAAAGTATAACAACGTCCACTATCAATATGTTGGCAGCTTTTTGACTTCACTATCTTAAAAAATCTTATACATTTTGTTTGTACTCCCCTCCATGAAGAGAGGAGCAAATGTAGCCCACCCCCCGGAAACGACCTAAAAATAGCCGTTGCATTTTTGCAACACCTCTCTTTTTCAGGGTGTCGCAAATATGCAACACCGGATTTCCATCGATGAAATGGGCTATTTTTGAACTACCTGCATGATTTTCTTTATTTCACCGGGAAGAGAAAAAAATCTGTCCGGATAAAAAAGGCATGGATATTATGGGGTATCATATGATCTAAACTTTCGATTACCCGATTAGCACAACAAACAATAACCTACGCCATATACGCGATATATATGAAAAGTATATACACGATAAGAAAACATGAACCCCATATTACCTGCTATTTGTTAATCAGAAGTTATCGAGACTTCAACTATAAATAACACTCAGAATGCTTTCCTTTCATTGAAAAAGCGCAGAAGCAGCACTTATCTTTGCACTGCAAAGCGTAATGTTTGCTCTCGTAGATCAATCGAATCACTTATTTGGCAATAGAATCTGAAAATTGTCATTTTGTATTTTCTATAGCTTATAGAATTCATTTTTTCCGTCCAAGTTCCAAGGTTAATCAAAAGAAGCTCAAGAATCCGTATCAGAGTAAATCGAAAAGAAAGCAAATAAGGCAATACGCAATCCACAAAATCGGCATACGTAACCGATTGCAATATAAAAGATAAATATAATTCCAATTATAGATCATTTTCATATATTCGGAGAAGTCATAGACGAGAAGCAACCAGAAAAATATGCAGTGTTTTATGCCCCTTTTCCGAAAGAAAAAAGAGAGTTATCGGCTGCAAAGCAACTTGCCACCGGTTAGATGTTAACTTCCTGCCGGCACAAAGCTAACTTTCTGCCGACAAAGAATTAACTTTGTGCAATTACAAAGTTAACTTCCTATAGATAAAAAAGTGAATATCCGGTTCTTTTTTACTACCAAACTCTCTTTTCATCTGTCTTTATATCCCCGCAAAGCCCCTATTCCAAGAAAACGGAGCATTGCACGCGTCAGCAAAAAAGGAAATATCAAAGCAAATAGTTAGAATTTGAAGGAAAATCAATACGTCCTCTACACACTCTCAGAAGAGAATCCACCAGCCAATTCATATTTAAGCAAATCAGGAGTTCTACTTATCAAAAACATTTCTGAAAGTTTTCATTTTTTATCTGTATCTTTGCCCCAATTATATGCGGCCGGAGAAACAAATCGGTTTTAGCAACATAAACGATAGCCTAATCGTCATCAGAATCACCACCTCCGATAACCAAAGAAAGGCTATAATAGACTTACTCATTGGGGTAACTGTACCGTCTCAGGACGTGGTGCACTGCCATTGAGTAAGCAGGCTTGTGGTGAGCCTTGATGACGTATGGCGGGCGCACTACGTCTTTTTAATATATATATGTTTGAATTGATTTTGAAATTATTCACATTTATTATGGGGGAAAAAGGACGCTGTGAGAGTTTTGTCCACGGGACTCGCAAACATTGTGCGAATAGGACATAACCAACATCTGACATTGAAACCAAACATAAATATGAATCTTAAAAGCCTTCCTTTTCATAAAAGAAACGAGTATCTGCAAAGAAAATACCACCAGTTCAAGAATATAGAAAGTGCGGAACAACAAACGATCTATTACATCTATTATAGTACAGTGGTCTGCTTCAGTATCGGAATCCTGGCCGACCTTTGCGTCTACCTCATGCGAAATAACTTATTGCTGGCAATATGCAATATACTCTCCCTGGGATTATTTGCGTTATTCACTTATTTACTGATTCGGAAAAAAGCCCGGATCGTATCTCTACTAAACAGTGTTTTCTATACGATACAAGGCAATATACTGATCTCGATGTACAACCGTATCTACCTACCGCCGGAAGAAGCCGGATTCTTTTTGTCGCAGGACCTGATTATCGGAATGGTGACCTGCGGACTGGCTTCCATTTCCGTAAAACGCCACACGGTCATAATCCTATCCCTCTCACCGGTTTTGCTCTACCTGGGCATCGGACTCTATACATCGTCCGGCCTCTACCTTATGAATTTTCCCAGCCTGACGGTAGCTTATATTTTTCCTCCGGTAATGCTCGCCAAGTTACAGGAAATATTGCGAAGCATGCACCGGCAAAAAAAAAGGATGACTTCCGAACTAAAGCTATGGGCGGCTTTCAACGCCCTGCACCTTCAACCCAGCAACAAAGAAATACAATTCTGCTGCCTGATATTGGAGAACAAAACGACAGAAGAGATAGCTGAACTTCAATATATAGCCCCTTCGACTGTGAGAAGCAACCGAAGCCGGCTCCGACAAAAATTACAGATAGGGCAAGAGACTGATTTACAGGAGTATTTATCAGAATTAATAAAAAAAGATTTCGATTAGTTGAAAAATGTAAATTAAAACCTCTATATTTGTCACCGACAAGAATAAACGACAGCACGCTTTAGACAGAAGTGAGCGCGTTTATGAATACATTTAATTTAAAACTAAATTTCCCCAACTTGTTGTGGGAGATAGCCGGATATAATTTCCCGTCTCTATTCGGGAAACGGGCTATACTCTTTATTTTCATAGCAATATCTTTTCAAGTATCCGCCCAACGTATGGCCATCAAGACTAATACGCTGGAATGGTTAGCGGCATCTCCCAATCTGGGAGTGGAATTCCCGCTAAACGATTGGATGACAGCCGAAATTTCGGCATCGGCTAATCCCTGGAAGATTACAGATAAACTTTTCTACCGTCATGGGCGCGTACAAGCTGAAGCTAAATATTGGCTTCGGAACCTGCTGGCGCGCCATTACATCGGTATCACAGGATTCTATTCCATGTTCGACGTAGGAATAACCCCCAGGGCATATTATGGAGATGCCGTAGCTGCAGGTGTCACGTATGGATACAACTGGATTCTGTCACGCCGCTGGAACCTTGAGGTTTCAGGCGGTGTGGGTGTGGCACGCTACAGGTTGGTGCGTTACCAACCGGGAAGCACTCACGGTGAACCGAATGAATCGGGATGGGCCCCCATACCGGTTAAACTAAGTGTATCTTTTATCTATATAGCCAAATAAAATAACCCTAATGAATATCAAAAGATTTTTGCTATTGGGGATAGTGACCCTATACGCCATTATTCCGGCATGGGGACAAGCCCAGAAAGTAGAAATACGCGGAAGCGTAATCGATGACGAAGGAGAGCCTGCCATCTCTATCGTAATCAGAGACCAGAATGAAAAGGGAGATGTATACGGCATCACAGACCTGGACGGAAAGTTCAAGATCATGGCAGATCCCAGTACGACCCTCCATTTCTCGGGCTTTGCCTACGCATCAAAAACAGTAAAACTTAAAGGAAAGACAACGATAAACGTAGTGATCTCGTACGAAGCATCGATGATTGACGAAGTGGTGATCACCGCCAAAAAAGTGGTGGACAAACTGCTACCGGAACCAACCGACATCGAGATCGTCGGAAATCAATACATCATCCACCCAAAAGTAAAAATTCCCAAAGAAATGTATAAGCCGAACACACGTATCGTAGTGCAACCGATGTTGGTGAATATTACCCGTAAAACACAGAGCCTGTTCCGCCCGGCAGTGGTGACCGGAAAGGAGTATGCCATCACATTGGAACGAATGATGGAATTCGACCTGAGCAGAGACCCGTTAGCACCTTTTCAGGAGAAAACGCAAAAGATTGATAAAAATGAAGTGATTGCCTACGTAGACTCCCTCTATATGGATAACCCGGACGATGAATGCCGGTGTGACATCTACATGTATCTGGTAGAATATAAAAAACTGGCATACAAAGATACAGTAGTGATAGCCAAAGGTACGGTAAATCCGATGCGTTTCTTTACGTACCAAGCGGATGGCATGAAAATCAGAGATGAAAAATACATCCCTAAACCTCAAAAACAACAAAGAGGCGACAGAGGAGAAGTGAAGCTGAACTTCCTGATCAACTCGGCAACGATAGACGAAAAGGATCCGAACAACCAAAGAGAACTGGAGAAAATGCGCTTGCGCCTGCAGGAAATAGAAAACGATCCGAACTCGGAATTCCTGTCGTTTTCCGTCAAAGGAGTATCGTCGCCAGAAGGTCCGTATCAGTCGAATCTGAAACTGGCACAAAAACGCACGGACAGTACGCTGAAACGTATCTTTGGTTTTCTGAACGGAGGTACTATAGACGCGATAAAAGACAGTACATATACAGAAGGAGTGGTGGCCTCATGGGAAGAGGTAGCAGAATTGATGGAACACGACTCACTGCCTACAGACAAGTTACGGGAAATCATCAATTGCTATCCGGACAACATGGCCTCGCAATACAGCCGGATCCTACGACTACCGGAATACCGGAATGTCATTCTAACGACTTACTTACCACGGCTGCGCCGGGTGGAATATAGTTTCAACTATTCGGTGATGAGATTACTGAACGATGAAGAAATACGCATAATGTATAAACAAGACTATAAAAAATTGGTACCCTATGAATTTTGGCGGATATACCTGAATGCCGATAATGACTCTACACGGGAAGTAATCTGCCGACAAGCACTGGAACAATATCCTAAATTTATGATTATGGCCAACGAATTGGCTGCATTACTGATAGAACAAAAGAAAGCAGACAGCAAATTACTGGAACCGTTTGTCAGCAGATCGGCTCCCACAGAACTACTCTGTAATCAGGTAATCGCCTTAATGGACGAAAGAGCTTATAACCGGGCGGACTCCATTATAGACTTTTTGCCGGACAACGACATGACACAAGACGTAAGAGCCATCGTTGGAGCTTACAACGGGCATTTTGAGGATGCTTATGAACGGTTCGGAACACAAGGCGGCATAAATGAAGTGGTATTATTAATGGCCATGAAGCAAAATGAAGAAGCGTGGGAAAAGGCACAAGAACTACCGGATGAACCACTCAGCTATTATCTAAGGGCGGCATGTGCCAACAGGTTGGACAAAGTGAGCGAAGCATATGCTTTCATAAAACGGGCCCTGAACGAAGATCCGTCACTGAAAGAGATTGCGCAGATAGACGGAGACGTAACCGACCTACTGCAACAGTTGGAAGAGGAAAAGAAAGAACAGAAGGAAAAAGCGGAGAAAACAAAAGAAAAAACCGAAACGGAAGACACCGAAACGGAAGAGAACGGCTTGAATGAAGAAAGAACGATAAAGCAATGAAGAATATGAGAAAGAGCTATAAAAGAATCCTGCTGTTAGGAGTCGGTTTCGGCTTATGCGGAACTCTGGCAGCACAAGAGCAAAAGCAAGATTCAACAGCGGGAAAAAACAATATAGAGGCCTCAGAATATTTGATACCCAAAAGAAAGGGAGCGGAAAAGTTCCATTCGAAGAGAGGGTCGGAACATCTGTTTTTCTCTGTCGGATCGGGCATCGGTTATCTGTTTAACGTAGGAGGCGGACAAACCGCTCACGGACCACGGGCATCATTCATGGCAGGCAATTGGCTGACTCCCGTCATAGGATTACGGGCCGGAGGGGAATATACACAGTGGAAACAAGGAAATACGGATATGCATCTGGCAGGAGCCAATGTAGACTACCTGATCAATATCAGTGCATTTGCCGCCAGATACAACCCGAAGCGGGTATTCGAAGTGATCGGCGCTCTCGGACTCAGTTATCAGGCCACTATCGTAAAAGACCAAAAAACAATCCATTCATACGGATTGAGGGCAGGATTACAAGGGAAACTGAATGTATCGTCTGCTTTTAACCTGTTTATCGAGCCACAACTGGCACTTTATCCGGACCGGGTGGACAACCAGCCATCGTGGAAAAGATATAACCTGGCAGGATCACTAATGGCAGGTATTACTTACAAACCGGTAGGATACACTACCCTGACCTTCCTTAAAGGAGGTTTTGCCTCACTGGCGGCCGGCACGGGAAACACCGGAAATGTATTGTTCGACACGGAATTCGCTTTAGGTAAATGGTTCGACAAAATTAACGGAATGCGGATCAGTGCCGGCAGTAGTACCGCCTTTTTAGATAATGAAGAAAGCGGAAGCAACCGCGATTTTAATATCAGCCTCAACATCGACTATCTGTGCAACCTCACAAGGCTTTTTTCCGACCGGGACAGCCACGTGTTCAACCTGACAGTGGCAGGTGGCATCGGGAGCTATTTTCCCGGAACGGAATCATCATCTTCCATCATCCTGAACGGCCGCATCGGACTACAGGGAGAAATCAGGTTGTCGGCGCATACCGGGCTTTGGCTGGAACCCCGAATCAATATATTTAAAGACAGAAGTTATCGGGCTGACCTTCAGGAACCCATAAGGGGAACAGTGGGGTTAATGGTGGGAACAACGTATAAATTTTAGAATAAGATTCACCCCCACATACTTTATGCTCTCTCTTATGGACAAATTAATATAAACCTACATTGATGCAAGTGTTATAATGGCTGTTGTACAGCTTTTATTTTGTTTTGTTTGTGTTTAATAGTGCGCAACAAACTTACTGCGAAGTAAATGCGTCCTTGCTTTTCCACTCTGACTTACTGTGAAGTAAATGTGGTGTTTGTTTTATCAATGTCCCAGAGTTCAGCGGAACATGGGACATTTTTTTATTGTTCAAACCACCAGATTATGAGCAGTGTAAAGAGCGTTGCCAATGCCGTGCAAACCAGCGAACCTTCAAAACCAAATGCTCCTCCGTTGATCAGATTATTTGCGGGCAGGCGAAGTGAAAACAAGGTTTCACAGAAACGATTGCCACTGACTTCAAATCCAAGCACGGGCCCTTGAATCCAGTTCCAAAAGAAATGAAGCGAAATTGGAAACCAAAGGTTACGGGTATAAAGATAGGCAGCTCCCAGTAATAATCCTCCCAACACCAGATTAAGCATAGGCAAAAAAGCCACATTGGGATTCATCAGATGGAGCAACGCAAACAAAAAGGAAGAGATGAAAAGAGAAATAAATTTATTGAGTCGCGTACGCAATAAGCGCCCCAGAATATATCCGCGCATCATAGTTTCTTCGACAATGGCAACCATAGCGAAAAACAGCCCGCTCAAGAACAGATCGCTCCAATGAAAATGAACACCGACAACCTCAATCTGACCGGTCAGCAAACAAACAGCAAAGCCAATGGTATAGATAAGCACTGCCATCAAAAAGCCGTATAAGATGTCTTTACCACGTCCTTTCAGACTGAATCCTAAATCGGAGAAGGGACGATGATCCAGAAATTGCATCATCAGGAAAGTAACAACAAACACGCTCAGCAACATAGCTCCCTCCCCAATAAAGAAAGCCCCCATTCTCCACTCTTTTAATACAGGGATAGAACTCAGGATAATCCCAAACAGAGGTATAAGAATATAGAAACCCACCAGAAATAATGCAATACTTGCAAATGCCGGAATTCCTCCCGAAGAGGGGATCGGACTGTTCTCTTTTTCTTGTTGTTCCATTTTGTTAATTTATTAGTTGAAGGACAAAAATAACTATATTTTCCTAAAACTCTCAACGAAATAAAGTATGATTCGCTATATTTGTCTAAACATTTATCATAAATATGAAAATAAAACATCTGTTTATAGGAATAGCCCTTGCTGCCAATCTATTTGCAGCTACAGCACAAGAAGTTAAGAAAACATATTTCGTCAGCAAACCGGGAACTCTTATTTCGATGATGACGGAAGAAGAAGCAAACCAGGTGACTCACCTCACTCTGACAGGAAAGATCAACGCAGTGGACTTCAAGCATCTGCGCGATGAATTCAAAAATCTGCAAGTGCTCGATATAGCGAATGCAAGTATCAGTATGTATTCGGGAAAAGAAGGTACGTATCCGGATAAATTCTATATTTACATGCCAAACTTTGTTCCGGCCTATGCTTTCTGCAAGATGGAAAACGGCATTGCCAAAGGGAAACCGACCCTAAAGAAAGTGGTTCTTTCGGAAAAAATCAAGAACATTGAAGATGCAGCCTTTATGGGATGCGAGAACCTGAACATCTGCCAGATCAAAAAGAAAACTCCTCCCAACCTGCTGCCGGGAGCTTTGGCTGACAGCATCACTGCAATCTTCGTACCACTGGGAGCAAGTGATGAATACCGGCTGAAAAATCGTTGGGATAACTTTGCGTTCATTGAAGGCGAACCATTGGAAGCTAAAATAGAGGTAGGTGCTTTGAGCACACTGGAAAGTGAAATACAAAAAGCAGGGCTACAACCGAAAGAGATCAACTTCCTGACCATCGAAGGTAAACTGGATGCAGCCGATTTTAAACTGATACGGGATTATATGCCGAATCTGGTTGCCGTAGACATCGAAAAGACCAATGCGACAGCTATCCCGGACTTCACTTTCTCACAAAAAAAATACCTGCTCCGCGTTCGTTTACCTCATGGACTGAAAAGCATCGGACAGCGGGCTTTCAGCAATTGCGGACGTCTGTGTGGAACCGTGGAATTGCCGGAAAGCATTACAGCCATCGAATATGGTGCTTTCATGGGATGTGACAGGCTACGCTACGTAGTTGCCAAAGGAGATAAAATCACAACCATAGGAGACAATTTATTCGGGGAAGGGAAAAATAAGTTGATTTATAAACGATAAAAAAACGGGAGCATATCAAAAAAACTCACCACAGAGGACACAGAGGAACACAGAAGGAATTTTAACGACACGAATAATCTGTGGAAATCAGCGCAATCTGTGGTGAGAGGACCTTTGACACAACTTCACTCCTTCTTGTTCATCGCTTTTTTATCCAATAACCTATACCCAAAAGAATTAGCAGGCCAGTGAGGATAAAGGCCCAGATGTTGGGTACGCGCGACTCGGCAGTCAAAAGATATTCGCCTGCCAAAAGACGATAGGCATCTACTTTCCAGACCCAATGACCATCCTCCCTAAAGGTTGTATTTGCCGAAAGCATTTGTCCGGGCATATTGAGTTCATATTGAATCACCACTCCAAATAACTCAACGGAACGTGTTTCCTCATCAAATTTTTGATCCACTTCCTGCTGTTTTTCTTTATAGAGAAGCGAAAAGCAATCAGTATGAAAGTGAGTATCAAGTAATTGACAAACGAGTGCCGGAGAGAAGTCCGGATCATCATTCTGAGGCCGATATGCCTGATACAATGAATCCTTAGCCGCATTCAGGCGTGAAAGATAGTCACCCTGCTTCAGGTCAGCTATAAAAGGCCGCATCACTTCAAGACTTAATTCATAGAGACTCCGGTTGTACCATTGAACAAATTGTCCTTCCAAACGATCGAGCACTTCTTTCATCTCCAATCCGTTCATTCCCCGATACGCAGTGTCGTCGCCCTGAAACCAAAGTTTCTGTTCCGACTCGTTCAGATAGTTTTTCAGAGGTACAGGCCCTTTTTCTGTCAGTTCGGGATAAACACCGTTATAGGTATAATACGTATAGAACCAACGGAAATGTTTGGTCAGTGTTTCCCGCGGAGTCACCAAAGGACGAAACATCGGATCTTTAGGCCGGACCTGCTCCGAAAATAAGTCGACAGAAGCCTGCTCCCTGCTGGCACACACGTTTATCTTTTCCTTCTCTCCAAAATAATTATGCATCCGGACAGAATCAAAACGCGTCACCGTCCAACCGGAATCCAATGAGAACATAAAAGGATTTTGTGCCCGATTTCCGGCCATGAATGCAGAATCGCCAAAGGCATAAACTTCCCTACGAGCCGATCCATCAGGAAAAACCTGGGTTTTCACTTGATAATAGGTGGTGCAGGACACCATTGAAACGGCCAGCAACAATATCGGTAAAAGATTTTTTGTTTTCATATGCATCTATTTTTTAAAGATCACTCACTCTTCATTATCTGTTTATACTGAGTATAAAGCCGTTCTCGTTTAAGCATTTCCCTTTTCCGATTACGGGATGCGGTAAAGAAAAGTTCCTGCTTCTCTCCTATCGTCAAACCTCTATGCTCCAGACTGCCTGTGAAAGTATTCGATTGATAGGGCTCCGGTATGATGATTACTTCAGACGAGGGAAATGAATCAACAGACATCGTTTCTGCTACCCATATCGCCAAGAGCAAAGTTGCAGCAATGCCCGAACACCAGGCAACAAGATTCGGTCTGCGCTTGGCCGGACTTCTGAAAGAAGCCGCCTTGACAGCACGCATAATATCTTCGGTCAATACCTCCGGATTTTCCAGAATGGGGGGTGTCTTTTTTAACTGTCCCAACCACCTTTCATAATTAATTTCTTCCTTTTTCATCTTTCTTTATTTATTTCATTCAACTTCTTACGGATACTCTTCCGAGCGAGATAGAGGTTTGTTTTGATCTGGATCGATGTAAGTCCGGTAATAATCTCGATCTCTTTGATTTCCAACTCTTCTATATCGCGCAATGTAAATACCAGCTTCTGCTTAGGAGTCAGTTGTTGCATAAAGTACAGGATATGTGCTTTCAACTCCCGGTTGACTAACACTGCTTCGACGTTATCATCGGAAAGAATGGGCAACTCGGAAAACGCAATATCGGAAAGCGCTCCGGCCGGCGAGTGTTGTAAAACCCGCAAACGATCATAACAAATATTACACGCAACCCTGTAAAGCCAGGTCGCAAAGCGAAATTCAGGACGGTATTTGTCCAACGAAAGCCAGACACGCAGGAAAGTCTCCTGTACCATATCCCGCGCTTCCTCTTCATTACACAACAAGCGGAATGCCAGGCGAAAAACAAAAGTCTGATACTCTGCCACAAGCAAAGCAAATGCACTTGCATCTTGCTTCCTGCTCCTTTCTACTAATGCCTGTATTTCCTTTTGTTCCATAAGCCACGGTATATGTTGTTTATATATGATACGTAATAAATGGAGAAAGGTAAAATAACGATGAATGATAAACTATGAACGATGAACAACAGTAAACGATAAATAAAGTGAATGCGAACAAAAAAACGATGAACAGGTGCCCATTCAGGCACAACCTGTTCATCGTTAATCGTTCATCGTCCAAAACCGTACATCATTACTTGTACATCTTGGCTCTCAGCTCTTTGATGTGATCGGAAGTAATGTATTCGTCGTATTCCATCATCTTATCGATAATACCGTTCGGAGTCAGCTCAATCACGCGATTGGCAACGGTCTGAATAAATTCGTGGTCATGTGAAGAGAAAAGGATATTGCCTTTATAGGTTTTCAGGTTGTTGTTGAATGCCTGAATAGACTCCAAGTCGAGATGATTGGTCGGAGTATCGAGAATCAGACAGTTGGCATTGCGCAACTGCATACGGGCAATCATACAACGCATTTTCTCACCTCCCGAAAGTACACTCACTTTCTTCAGTACTTCTTCACCGGAGAAAAGCATACGTCCCAGGAAACCTTTCATATAAACTTCATTGCCCTCGCCGTATTGGCTCAACCAGTCGACCAGATTCAAATCAGTATTGAAATATTCGGTATTATCCAAAGGAAGATAAGCAGTTGTAATTGTTACCCCCCAGTTGAAATGTCCTGCATCAGGCTTCATATGACCGTTGATGATCTCAAAGAAAGCAGTCATCGCACGCGGATTACGGGAAATGAACACAATCTTGTCACCTTTCTCCACATTGAAGTTCACGTCGTTGAACAATACAACCCCTTCTTCGGTCTTCTTGCTCAAACCGGAAACTTCCAATATCTGATTGCCCGGCTCACGCTCCGGAGTAAAGATGATACCCGGATATTTACGGGAGGAGGGTTTGATTTCTTCAACATTCAACTTTTCGAGCATTTTCTTACGACTGGTAGTCTGCTTGCTCTTGGCAACATTGGCACTGAAACGGCGGATAAATTCTTCCAGTTCTTTCTTTTTCTCCTCAGCTTTGGCCTTCTGGTTCTGCTGCTGACGGAGGGCCAATTGACTGGATTCATACCAGAAACTGTAGTTACCGGCAAAAAGATTGATTTTTCCGTAATCGATATCGACCGTATGTGTACAGACAGAATCGAGGAAGTGACGGTCATGACTTACAACCAACACGGTATGTTCGAAATTAGAGAGATACTCTTCCAACCAGGTAACAGTCTCCATATCCAGGTCATTGGTAGGCTCGTCAAGCAACAGGTTATCCGGATTTCCGTATAATGCCTGTGCCAGCATCACACGCACTTTTTCCTTACCGCTCAATTCACCCATCAATGTATAATGTTTATCTTCTTTCACACCTAAACCGCTCAACAACATAGCTGCGTCACTTTCAGCATTCCATCCGTCAAGTTCGGCAAACTTCTCTTCCAGTTCGGAAACCTTCAGACCGTCTTCATCAGTAAAATCTTCTTTGGCATAAAGGGCTTCGCGTTGCTTCATAATATCCCACAACACGGTGTGCCCCATCATTACGGTATCCATTACCGTATAAGCGTCCCACTTAAAGTGGTCCTGGCTCAATACCGAAAGGCGTTCGCCCGGACCTAACGTAATGTTTCCGGTAGTCGGGTCGAGGTCACCGTATATCGTACGGAGAAAAGTTGACTTGCCGGCGCCATTGGCACCGATAATACCATAACAATTTCCACTTGTAAACTTCAGATTTACATCATTAAACAATACCCTTTTACCAAACTGTACCGAAACGTTTGAAACTGTAATCATTCTATTATTATTCCTTAATTTATTTATTATCAAATAATGCGGTGACAAAGGTAGACATTTTTAGTGAATAACGAACTATCAGTAATGTGTCAATCTGACATAAAAGTATTACCTTTGCTGCGTTTTTTGGCAAAACAAACAAACTGGCAAAGTTTTTGCTGCAAAGCCAATACATTAAAATGCCGTATTGACATGAAACTAAATCCGTTTAACAAGAATAAAAACAGAATAGATATGGACCCAAAAGAAAAAAAAACCAAGAAAGAAGAAGAGTTGGCAGTAGACGATATTCAGGATACCGTTGAAGGACAGTCGCAAAACGAAGAAACCACTGAAGAAAGCACACCGCTGACCGCAGAGGAGAAACTGGAAAAAGAACTGGAAGAAGCCCATAGCCAGATCGAAGATCAGAAGGACAAATACCTCCGTCTTTCGGCTGAATTCGATAACTACCGTAAACGGACCATCAAAGAAAAAGCAGAGTTGATTCTGAACGGTGGTGAGAAGAGCATCAAAAGTATTCTGCCGGTAATCGACGACATGGAACGTGCACTGACAACTATGGAAACGGCTACGGACGTAACTGCCGTAAAAGAGGGTGTTGAGTTGATATATAATAAGTTCCTGTCTATTCTGTCGCAGGATGGAGTGAAGGTTATCGAAACTAAAGACCAACCGTTGGATACGGATTATCACGAAGCCATCGCTGTGATCCCTGCTCCGACAGAAGAACAGAAAGGTAAAATATTGGATTGTGTACAGACCGGATATACCCTTAACGGCAAAGTAATCCGCCATGCAAAAGTAGTTGTGGGTGAATAACCGGGACACGACAAACTTGCTAACATAATTAAAATCAACGAAACTAAAATATGGCAGAAAAAAGAGATTATTACGAAGTGCTGGAAGTCACGAAAGAGGCAACAGTCGAAGAAATAAAGAAAGCATACCGGAAAAAAGCCATCCAATATCACCCGGACAAAAATCCGGGTGATAAGGAAGCAGAAGAAAAGTTTAAAGAAGCAGCCGAAGCGTATGACGTACTGAGTAATCCGGATAAACGTGCCCGCTACGACCAGTTTGGTCATGCAGGAATGAGTGGAGCAGCCGGAAACGGCGGACCGTTCGGAGGATTCGGTGGCGGAATGTCCATGGACGACATCTTCTCTATGTTCGGTGATATTTTCGGCGGCCATAGCGGCGGCGGATTCGGTGGTGGTTTCGGAGGCTTCGGCGGATTTGGAGGCGGAGGTTCTCAACAGAGAAAATTCCGTGGCTCAGACCTCCGGGTGAAGGTGAAGCTGAATTTGAAAGAGATCTCTACAGGAGTTGAAAAGAAATTCAAACTAAAAAAATATGTACCTTGTTCGCACTGTCACGGAACAGGGGCAGAAGGTAATGGCGGTTCTGAAACTTGTCCGACCTGTAAAGGTAGCGGTTCGGTAATCCGTAACCAGCAAACCATCTTAGGAACCATGCAGACACGTACTACGTGTCCTACTTGTAATGGCGAGGGAAAAATCATTAAAGACAAGTGTAAGGTTTGTGGTGGAGAAGGTATCGAATACGGTGAGGAAGTAGTAACAGTAAAAATTCCTGCCGGAGTAGCAGAAGGCATGCAACTCTCTATGGGCGGCAAAGGAAATGCCGGAAAACATAACGGTATCCCGGGCGACCTATTGATTTTGGTGGAAGAAGAGCCACATCCGGAGCTGATTCGTGATGAAAACGATCTGGTATACAACTTATTGCTGAGCTTCCCTACAGCAGCTATCGGAGGTGCGGTAGAAATTCCAACCATCGACGGAAAAGTGAAGGTAAAAATCGAAGCAGGTACACAACCGGGAAAAGTGCTCCGACTCCGCGGTAAAGGATTGCCAAGCGTAAACGGTTACGGCACAGGAGACCTGCTGGTTAACGTAAGCGTATATGTGCCGGAGACACTGAGTAAAGACGAAAAAAGTACTTTGGAAAAGCTGGAAGAATCGAAGAACTTCAAGCCAAGTACTTCAATTAAAGAAAAGATATTCAAGAAGTTCAGAAGTCTTTTCGACTAAGAAGTTTCACCGCCGATCACACTGATTTACACAGAGAATATCTCATAAAATTTGCCCGGGTATACATCGAAAGATGTAAGCCCGGGCAAATTTATATAAAACAGAATATTCTATTTATCAGAGACTAATTGCAGCACTTGCTCCGCCTGTACAGATACGACCGGAGAGAAAGCCGGACTTGCCATATACTTTTTCAAGCTATACAATAATTGGCATGCTTCGACACGCTTATCCATGTTTTGCCAGAAATCAACGCCCGATACCAACAATTTTCCATTACCTACTTTTACCTCAAATAGCAAGGCGAGAGGACGATTTGTAAACCAATCGTCGATGACACGCACTATCGGAGCTATTTCAGGGGAAAGTTCGGCCACTTTAATGGCACCTGAATGGCTCATAGCATCCCACCATTGATAATCACTGTAATATTCTGTGGGGAATTGACTCAAAGCCGGATGTTTCGGATTACACAAAATACCCAATGTATGAGGAGCTTGTCCTCCTGTCCAAGCAGTATTCCAGAAAATACTGGAAAATCCGACCTGAATATCACCTCCCATTTGACGGGTCAGTGTCCCTTTCTTTAAAGATAACAATACAGAAGCACCTCCTTCAAGAGCCTTTAGGGTAGTGGCATCCAAACAGTCGACCATCCGGATACTCTCTTCTCCCTCTACTTTGAGTGGCAAAGCGGGATAAACCCAAACATTCCAACTGTTCTTCCACTCACCGACTGCCACCTCCAACACCAAACGCCGGGGAGTTTCCATCTGAGCTAAAGAAGCGGAAATATCTCCTAATGGGAAGTTATTGCCTATGGGAAGTAAATCTACTTTCCACTGTCCGGACTGCAGTACATTCCCTGCCGTATCGGACAAAGTCCATCCGGCTGCCACATTCTTTAGTGGAGTTTCGCCATAATGAGCCACTTCTACCCGGGCGTTCAACAGTTCGTCATTTTTATAAATAAGTTTAGGCAAACGTGCCAAAGGGACGGTTGGAGCACAGAAACGGCGGTACTCTTCGGGAGAAATATAACCTTTTTCTTCCCAGAAAGCATCCAGCACACCGACCAATGCTGTACCTTGTCCCGGAAAGTCATTGAGTCCCAGTAACTGGAATCCACCGAAATTCCTGGTACGTAAAGCAGCCTCAACATCTGCTTTATAGCAGAGTGCCTGTAATTTGCCGGACGCAAGCAAGAAACTGTCTGCAAGATGTATCATACCATTATTTTGCAGAATATCCCTGAAAATTTCCATATTTGCAGGACGCATGACACCGTCATATTTGCTGATCTCTTTAAAATTAGGATAAACACACCATTGCCCGATTTCGTGACTTACAACAGGTTGGCTGAAGCGACTGACATATTCCGACCAATCATAATCGGTACGAGGAGGTTCTGCGTTGATAATACTCCGAAGTCCCTGTCCCCATCCCTGAATGCGGGGAGCAGGATCACTTAAAAAATCATTGACCGCCAACATGGGCCATCCTGCACCGCTACAATACAAGCGGCGATTATCCCGATCCTTCCATGTTGTGACAAAGTTGGCCAGATAAGTACTACTCCCCACACCTGCCGGTTCATTGCCATACATCATCATACAAAACGAAGGATGATTGCCAAACGTGTTGACAATCCGTTCACTTTCGTCCCAAATGAACCGATCGAGCGGACGACCGTCACCAATCGTCGTAGACTGATTGGCCCAAGAGGAACATTCTATTTCCAGATAAAGTCCCATTTCATCAGCTGCACAAAATGCAGCCTCAGGAGGACACCATGAATGAAAACGAACATGGTTCAGCCCATGTGCCTGAAAAGCTGTGAATATTCTTCTCCAAGTTTCTTTGTCAGTGGGCGGATAGCCTGTTTTAGGAAAAGCGGCACAATCCAACGCACCACGCAAAAAGACAGGACGGTTGTTAATCGTGATACAACCATTGACTACTTTAAAATCACGCATACCAAAAGACTCTTCACTAAAATCAGTGGTCTTTTGCTCCTTATCAGTCAGACTTACTTTCAATCGATATAAATTCGGATGAAATTCATCCCACAAACGGATATCATCTCCCAAAGCCAGAACAGCCTCCACTTCATTAGTCCCCGGCTGAAGATTGACCTCCTTTTGCAAAAGTTTGCCATCAGCCTCCAAAGCGAGCAAAGCTGTCACTTCATTCTTCTTACGGTTACGGAGGAATGTTTTCACACGAATGCTTTTAGCTGATATATCCGGAAAAATAGTCGTACGTGCAATGTTCACCTGAGGACGCACCTGAAGAAACATATCCCCGATAACCCCGTTCCAATTGCCCTGAGTATGATCGGAAATACTGTGGGAATTTTCACCCGGATCGATATCCTTTACACGATTATCGATACGTAAAGTTAATGTGTGTTTTCCGGGAGTCAGGACATCCGATAAGTCGTACTGATGTGGAGCACCCAATGCATTCTGCATACCGACCTCTTTATCATCTACCCACAAACGAGTTTCCCAATGACAACGTTCCAGAAATAAACTGATATCCTGTTGCCCCCAGCCTTCCGGAACAGTCACCTCTTTTTTATACCAGGCTGCCCCCTTGTAATACTTCACAGGCTGCAACCAAAAGGGGATTTTAACATGACCCGGTTCACGATAACGGGCATAGGCATCACTCCGGAAATAGGCTGAATCAACGATACCTCCGGTCCACGGAGTATTGGCAGTAATGTCTTCTCCCAAGCCATTGGAAGCCATGGATCCGGGTAACAGGACCGTACTGTCCCAATGAGTAGAATCGGTCGTAAACTGCCAACTACCCGACAAGTCGATCTTAGTAACCTGCTGCGAACAGGAAGCCAATAAAAACGAGAAAAGTGTTAGTGTTTTGATCTTCATTATTTCATATTATCTATAAGGTTGAAAACAATGTTACTTCACTGATTTTGTATCAATACGCAAAAGTAGCAAGAACGATTTACCTTATAAATAGATATTTCTAATATAATGATGGATTATTTTATGATTTACAATAATCATCTCCACATAATATTTTGCAATTTTAATATCCCGGATTCTGTGTCAGATTGGGATTCATCAAACGGATTTTCTCCGGAATAGGAAATACTGTGGTATAGCCACTTTCCTCACCCGGAAGCCGGGGCCTGCTTGTATAAGCACGGGTATATTGGCGAAAACGAACCAAATCTTGCCTGCGCCAACCCTCCCAGGCAAACTCTAATTGACGTTCCGAAAGCAAACTTTCTAATGTAGCTGTCCGGAAAGGAGCATTCACACGGGCGCGAACAAGATTCAGTTCTACATCTCCATTTTCTCCGTTACGGACTTTGGCCTCACTCTTCATTAATAAAACATCGGCATAACGATAGAGTACAATATCATTTTCCATCAGTTTACCATCTTTTGTGGCGGTTTCATCAATCTCATACTTTTTCATCCGTGCGCCTGCGGTTTTTTCATAGGAGGTATTGGAGATATCGACATCCACCTTCCAAGGAAAATACTCCAGCAAAGTACCGTCATCGAGTGTGATGACCTTTCCCTTCAAATCGTAAACAACACCTGCAAAATAACATTTATCAAAACGGGGATCGACAGTTTGGGTATCATACCCAAAGGTTCGAAGTACTTCCACAGTAGCACTTGAACCATTCTCTCCTCCCAATCCGTAGGCCTTGGCATGATTATAGTGACGGGAACGGAAAAGATATTGCATCTGGTTAGTATATAAAGTCTTACTCATTGGAATGGTAAAAATATTCTCGGCAGAAGATTCATTGTAAACAGCAAAGTTTGCTTCATAGTTATCTTCCAGACGATATCCCGCCGCAGTAATGGAATCACAATATGCCTCCACCGTTTGCCAGGCATTGAGCCGGTTGCCATCTACTTCAAAATAGATGTCTCTTCCATCGGGATATTGTGTATCGGTCCAGTTATCATCCGCATATATCTCAGCATTCAAGACAAGTTTGGCAAGCAAGAAATGGACTACAGGACGGGTAATCCGCCCATAATAACTGCCGGAACGATTGCTATATGTTTGCGCCAATAAAGGGGCAGACTCCTGTAACTCCTTCACAATAAAATCAAAAACTTCTTTACGACTGTTTTGTTTCACCTCTTTCAAAGGTATAGCAGATGAGAGAATTAGAGGAACACGTCCGAACAAATCCATTAAATGATAGTAATACAAAGCACGGAAAGCACGAACCTCTGCCCGGTAAGCAGGAAGTTCCGTGTCATGGTGAGTCTCCTGATAAGTATCGATTCGTTCAAGTGACTGATTGCAAAGACCTATAACCTTATATAAATATTCCCACGTAGCCTGAATAGCATCATTATCGACTCCCCAACGATGAAGAAAAAGCCCCTGCCAGAATCCTCCATCATACCAGTCACCTCCACGGGTAGGCATAATAGCCTCATCGGTGGTAAAGGTATTCAGATCGTAAATTCCCCTGCCGGTGCCCTGCAACCCCTGACTATCACTATAACCTCCTATGTTATTGTATAAGGAAGCCACTGCATTATAATACAAGTCGGTGAGACTCTTGTAAGCATCCTCTTCGGGAATCTTGTCTTTAGGATTTTCATTCAGAAAGTCATCGCATGAAAACAGCAGACTAAACATCAGGATACAGACAAAGGAATATATATAGTGCCTTTTCATAATTAATCCTCCAAATTAAAAGTTAATACTCAAACCAAGCGTATAGGTACGTGCTAAAGGATATCCCCGTTTGTCATCCACTCCCAAAGTAGAATTAACGGTAGAACTGTTGATCATAGGTGACAGACCGGAATATCCGGTAATAGTAGCCAGATTATTGACAGTCAGTGCGAGACGGAGAGACTGGACGTATTTTTTCCACTTCGACACCGGAACATTCCAGCCTATCGTAACATAATCGAAGTTTACATAATCACCTTTCTCCAGCCAATAGTCCGTAGCGGTCTGGTCTTTGATATTACGTCCGGGAGCTTTCTTCATTACATTGTAATCAGGGAAAATATTCATATTCATGTAGGTCAGTGAAGTACCGTTATAGATTTTATGACCGAACGCCCCGTTTATCTGTACTGAGAGATCGAAACGCTTATAGCGAAAACTGATATTGGAGCCAAGCAAAGTCTTGGGCACCGCCTGACCTGCCACATAGCGGTCTTCTCCATCTTCAAGGCTCACCCCTCCTCCGTTCAAATCGGCAATGTCATACGTATACCCACCATTGCCATCGGAAATAAGCCCTTTGCAATGAGGCAGGTAGAATACCCCTAAGGGTTGTCCTATCATCTGATACACAATATGATTATATCCACCATGAAATCCGGCTCCGTCCAGACTTGCCAGGCTTTTATACTCAGGTGCCGAAATATTCTCTCCACCATACATTCCACTTAATGAAAGCAATTTATTTTGCTGGAAAGTGACATTAACATTAATGTTCAATTCCATGTCGCGGGTCTTCAAAGGAGTGATGCCGACAGCAATCTCCGTACCGCTGTTGCGCATGGAACCTATATTTGCCAAAAGAGTGTTATAGGTAAAAGGCGGCACACTGACATTATAAAGATAAAGCATATCAGAGGTCTTGGAATTATAGTAGTTCAAAGAAAAGAGTAACCGGTTGCCAAACATACCAAGATCCGCACCTGCATTAAAAGTACGCTTTACTTCCCATTTCAAATCGGGATTGGTATTACGCATATTACCCAAAGTAACCACCTGTGAACTACCAACAGGAACAACTCCGTTAGGCTTTACCAGATTAAGCGTCGTATAAGAGTCGATGCCACTCTGATTGCCGGCCAGCCCGTAACCGATACGGAATTTCAGATTATCCACCAATGAAATACGTTTCATAAACTTCTCTTCACTGACAACCCAGGCAGCCGACACGGATGGAAAAAAGCCCCATTTATGATTGGCACCAAACTTGGAAGAAGCATCGGTACGGGCATTCACCGTAAGGATGTACCGATCGTCAAACGTATAATTGAAGCGACCGAGAAAAGATGCCAACCGCGGCTGTTCAAAATAAGAGTTCGTTCCTTCCCAAAGGCGAATGGCACCTGCCTGAAGGTTGTTATAACCAAACTGATCGGAATTGAAATTGGTCACAGTGGTGTAAAAACCGCTATAAGTCTCTTTTTGAAGTTCCGCCAGGGCCAGCACATCAAAATAATGTTTATTCCGGTTCTTTTTATAGGTCAACATCAGATTGCCAAGCAGTGATTCCATTTTCCGGGTACCTTTATATGCTTGTCCGTGTGCCCATACAGATGTAGGCAGATACTGGGAATTTTCAACAATATTATAAGTATAAGAACCAAAAAGAATCAGTTTAAGCTCGCGCAGTAAGTTAAAGGTCAGCCGGGCATGAGTACTGATATGTGAAGTCGCATCATGATCTTTCACTTCCATCCAGGCCAAAGGGTTAGTGATCTGGCTGGCATTGGTAATCTGATCCCAGGAACTGGTTTCCGGATTACGGTGATTGGGATATGTAGGATTAAAAGTTGCAGCCGAATAGAATGTTTTTTGAAGGTCAAACAAATTATGGTTCTTTTGGATAGAGCCAAACATACCTAACTCGCACACCAAGAAATCATCAAAAACATGCTGGGTCATGTTCATATTCGAAGTGAAGTTCTTCATATCCTCGTTCAATATAATGCCCTGACGATCCATAAAGCCCAACGAAACACGATAGCTTGAAGCATCCGTCCCACCATAAAATGCAACATGATGATTCTGTTGCAGACCTGTTTGCTCTATCTCCTTCAAAAAATTGGTTTCATTCCCTTTATCAAGTATTGAAATGCCCTGTTGCTGCGCCAGATTGCGAAACTCACTGCCGGAAAGCATCTCCAGATTTTTGTATACGGAGGATATGCCGAAACTACCGTTATAGCTGACTCTGGTTTTGCCCCGAATTCCCTTCTTGGTAGTGATCTCGATAACACCTGAAGCACCACGGGAACCATATTGTGCTGTCTCCGAAGCATCTTTCAAGATAGTAAAGCTTTCTATATCGGTAGGATATATAGAAGTCAACATACTGAGATCACCAAACACACCGTCAACAATAATCAGAGGGTCGTTACCACTGGTCAGTGAAGTGGTTCCCCGCAAACGTACGGCATCCAAAGCAGCCGGACCATTGGTTCCTTTTTCTATGGTGAGTCCGGGAACACGTCCACGGATAGCCTCCAGAGGATTGGTAATCTGGTCCTTATTCATTCCTAACCCCGTAATTTTTTCCACCGAACCGGAAATATTCTTTTTATTCCCGGTAGCGTATCCTACAGTAATAAGAGAATCTGCCAGCCAAACAGGCTTATCCTGTGCTCGCAAAACAGAGCTGGTAAACATCAAAAATAAAGCTAAGACGAATGTTGGTATGTGAATGATCCGGTATTGTTTCATACTATCATCATTTAAGGTTTGCATATAAAATATAACAAAAAAAGAGGGTATCTGGTTGCCCGGATCCCCTCCTTTCTTATCTTTATCTGAACGGATTATTTACTCTCGATCACCAATGTACCTTTTTTCAGGCCCTTCGCGGCAGCCTCGAGTGTAATCTTTCCTGCTTTCTCGGTAGATTGCACAATAGCTGTCATCATGCCACTGAACACTTTCATCTTCGGAGTCTGGAATGACTCGAGTGAAGCCGGATTACCATTGGCTCCTGCGCGATAGGTACCTGCCCCTTTCACCTTGAAGCTGATTTCATTGTCAGCCAACGGGCAAAGATTACCATCTTTATCAACCACCTTAACCGTTACAAACGAGAGGTCCTTACCATTAGCATCGATCACACTGCGGTCTGCCACCAACTCAATATGATCGGGCTTGCCGGCAGTATGAATTTCTTTTTCCGCAACGGCCTTACCATCCTTGTCATAAGCGACTACTTTCACGGTACCCGGTTCATACTTCGTATCCATCCACATCAGACGATAACGCTGCTGACGTTTGAAATTGGCGACAGAAGCAGAATCACCACTATTATGTACTGTAACCGAAAGGTCTTTTGTGCGTTTACCCTGGCTCTTACCGTTGATAAACAGCTCGGCCGAAGGATAGTTGGTATATACAAATACAGGGGTCACTTCACCTTCACGTCCTTCCCAATTCCAGTGAGGCAGGATGTGCAAGGTTTCCGCATCTTTATTCCAGTGGCTGCGGTAGAGGTAATAACGGTCTTTCGGAAGTCCGGCAAGGTCGATAATCCCAAACAATGAAGAGTGACTGGGCCAATCAGTATAATACGGAGTAGGCTCACCTAAATAATCGAATCCGGTCCATACAAATTCACCAATGCAATAAGGCAGATCTTCATGCTGGATAAAATCATCTTCAGGAAGATTGGACCAACCACAGTGTTCTACATCATACGATGAAGACTGGTGGTCGTCATATTTCTGCATGGCACGACGTACCACCGGGAACTTGTAAACCCCACGTGAACTGACAGTAGAAGCAGTTTCGCTACCCAAAATAATCTGTTGCGGAAGTTTCTTGTAATTTTCCTGATATTTGTGAGGGCGGTAATTGAAACCGGCTACATCCATCACGGCAGCCATGTTGTTATTAACCACAGCATCAGGCGCATCCATACCCTGAGTAACGGGACGTGTAGGGTCTTCACGATGGCAGATGTCTTGCAGGAAACGTGAAAGCTTCGGTCCACGATCGCCGTTCCACTGATCTGGCACTTCATTACCGATACACCACATAACCACACTTGGATTGTTACGATACTGATGAATCAGATTCACCAGATCTTTTTCTGCCCATTCATCAAAAACTTTATGATAACCGTTCTGCACTTTGGCCGCTTTCCATTCATCGAATGATTCCGCCACAATCATCATACCCATCTCATCACAAGCCTTAATCAACTCAGGAGCGGGCATATTGTGTGAAGTACGGATGGCGTTACACCCCATATCCTTTAGGATACGGATCTGACGGCGAATACCGGCTTCATTGGCGATACCTCCCAACGGACCGAGGTCATGATGATTGCAAACACCCTTGAACATGGTTTTCTTTCCATTGAGGAAAAAGCCTTTGTTCGGAATGATCTCAATGGAACGGATACCGAACGGAGTAGTATATTCATCCTTCAAAGTGTTGCCTTCGTACACTTTTGAAACCGCATTGTAAAGGTTAGGAGTATCGGGAGTCCACAAAGCCGGAGCAGTAACAACAAAATCCTGTTCAAAAACATTGCTGTCGAACTGACTGCCCTGCTTTTCATTAGTTGCCACAACCTTACCATTCTTATCCTTCAATTCGGTGACAATACGGTATCCTTCAAATGTTTTGCCTGCAGGTATATCGAGTTTTGTCTTCAGATTGACTTTAGCAAATTCGTCCTTCACTACCGGAGTGGTCAACTGAGTACCCCAAGTAGGAATATGAGCGTCTTCATTCACTACCAGATGTACATTGCGATACAATCCCGCACCGGGGTACCAGCGTGAAGATTCGTTTTCGTTTTCAAGACGAACAGCCAGTGTATTCTTTTCACCCGGCTTCAAATAAGGGGTGGCATCCACATAAAAACTATTGTAACCGTAAGGCCAGTAACCGGCCTCTTGTCCGTTGATATAGACATGAGCATGGCTCATAGCACCATCAAAAACCAAAGTAGCCTTCTTACCTTTACTGAATGAAGGAGCCTCAAAATCGAGACGATACCATCCTACACCTACAAAAGGAAGCCCACCGGTACGTCCGGCATGCTCCATCGCCTCTTTTTGTCCATCTTGCGAAATAGCCACATTCTGCTTATCGTTATTAATGCTGAATGGCCCGTAAATAGCCCAATCATGGGGTACCGTTACCGACTGCCACTTTGCATCATCATAAGTGGAATTACTGAAGTCCTTACTGTCTTCACGGGTAAACTTCCACCCTTTTTCAAAGGTTTGTTCCGTACGAACCTGTGCACATACCAACAGTGGCACAGCGAGCATCGAAGCAAATGCAATTTTGATTTTCTTGTTCATGATTGATCTGTTTTTATTTTAATATAAATTCCATCGTTCCGGCATGTACCAACTCATCATGGCTGATACGATAGCCTGCATGTTTCTTTCCATTCAACTTCACCTCTTTGATCAAATCGGCATCATTTCCGGGACGTACTGCCGTAATAACCAATTCTTTTTCTTTGTAATACTTCGGGTCAAGCCGAATAGTCACTTTGTCGAAAGTAGGTGTAGTCAGTGTATAGTCGGGCATTCCCGGACAGTCGGGATAAAGGCCTATCATACTGAAAATGGCCCATGCCGACATAGTTCCGGTGTCATCATTACCGGGAATACCATTAGGCTGGTCAGTGAAATATTCAGCAAGCAGCCGTTTCACCTGTTTCTGAGTACGCCACTCTTCTCCCTTGAAGTAGCTGAACAAATAAGGATAGGCAATATCCGGTTCATTAGCCGGATCGTATAGCCCCTCATCAAAGACTTTCTGCAATTTATCCACAAACTTCTTCTTACCTCCCATCAGACGGGTTAAACCTGCAATGTCATGGGGAACATAAAAAGTGTAGTTCCAGGAATTGCCTTCATGAAAACCGGGACTGGGAGCAAAATTGGCACCCTCCATCGGGTCGAACGGAGAGTAAAATGTTCCATCGGGTAAAATAGGACGCAATGTACCAAACTCTTTGCTGTAATAATGTTTATAGCCCAATGAACGGTCATAGAACAATTTTGCATCTTCTTTCTTTCCTAAAGCCTGAGCAAAACGAGACAAGGCATAATCGGCAATATAATATTCAAGTGCATGCGAAACAGAATTGTCATACTGCTCTGTCAAAGGTACATATCCTTTAGCAATGTAATCATCGATATCGGGACGCATCAGATTATCTTTACCCGGAGTCGTAGCGGACTTATACATGGCTTCATAAGCTGCCTGTACATCAAAGTCACGTAAGCCTTTCATCCAGGTATCTACGATAACAGGAATACTCGGATCACCCTCCATAGTAAGCGTTTCACGGCCGTAAAGTTCCCATTTGGGCAGCCAGCCGTGTTCTTTATACATATCGACCATCGTGCGAACCATATCCAGTTGGCGATCAGGGAAAAGCAGGGTCATCAGCTGATGTACATTACGATAGGTATCCCAAAGAGAAAACACGGTATAACGATTTCCCTTCGTTGTAAGGATCTCACTGCCTTCCATAGCCGGATATTGTCCGTTCACATCCTGCAAAATATTCGGATGGATCAGCAAGTGATACATAGCGGTATAGAATACTGTCTTCTGCTCTTTCGTACCACCTTCAACGAGGATACGCGAGAGATCGTCCTCCCACATGGAACGTGCTTCGGCACGAATCTGATCAAATCCTTTACCAGCCTGTTCCTTATCCAGATTAAGACGGGCATTGGCTATGCTGACAAAGGACACTCCCATGCTTACCTCGATGGTTTCGCCTTCTTCGGTATCGAAAGTAAACCATGTACCAATGTCATCGCCACTCATCTCCTTGGTATAAGCAGTATACAATTTATTCTTGCCGGACGTATTGTCCCATTGGGCTTCTACTGTCATCGGACGCATCTTTTTCCAGTAGCCACGGGCACGAGGGACCTTATTGATACGCATTACAAAATAAATGGGAAACACAGCTTGCGGATTGTAGCAAAAAGTACCCAGTAGTTTAGTTCCCTCTATCTCACGCTCATTGACAAAACGGACGGTAGCTCCCGTCTCATTAGTCAACCCTTCACCAAGATTCAGCAAAATATTACTTTCTCCTTTAGGAAAAGTGAAACGAGTGATTCCGGTACGTAAAGTGGCCGAAACCTCATTCTTGATTCCGTATTTAGTCAGGATATTCGAGTAATAACCGGGCGTGGCCTTTTCGTCTTTATAAGCACTTCCGTACTGTAAATAATCGACGTTCAGCTTTCCGGTTGTAGGCATCAACAGTAGAGAGCCCAACTCCGGACATCCCACTCCACTCAGATTGACGTGTGAAAATCCGGTAAAATAAGCATTGGTATGTTCATAAGGAGTAGACCACCATTGGCTGTCTTTATCTATTTTATTACCAACGGACTTTCCTCCCATCACATTGAAAGGGACAACCGACATCATGCCTTGAGGACAGATGGCTCCGGGATTCGTTGTTCCGTAATTCGTTGTTCCGATAAACGGGTTCACATAATCCACCGGACTCTCTTGCGCAGAAGCTACTGCTATGGACAGCCAAACGGCTGCAAGTGATACTAAATAAGGTAGTTTCTTCATTCTTTCAATACTCTATATTTATGTAATTTATACGTTCGGTTTTACCGGACCTGCGGAAAGAGTTACTTTACAACGATTTCGTCTGTAAACACCCATCCCCCGAATTCCTCTCCGGCACGAGCCTGGTAACGGACATAACGTCCTTTAGCATTTCCGTTCCATGCATAGTTCTTAAATACTACAGCATCCGATTTAACCACTTCATGCGTCTGACGGCTCAGCTCAGTGAAGTTTTCTCCATCTTCCGAGACAGAAATTATCACTTCGACAGGCAGAAATACTTCAGGACCCACTACCTGCATAAAATCAGCACCAATCAAATGCAGATCTGTCGATTCTCCCATATCGATAGTTACGTCCAAACGATCGCGGGAAATAAATCCCTGCCATGCCCCGTCGCTATAGGTCCAACTCCCACGGATTCCATCAGTCAGGGTTTTATCACCTTGTGCCGGATAAGACGAATTGTAGGGAGCATTATATTTTACGGTCTTGCCCAATGCAAGATGCTGAATCGGTTGCGCTGCTTCCGGCCGATTGCCGATCTCCTTTTTCAAATCGAACGGATGATATCCTTTGGATTGTAAATATCCTACAGCCTTTAAAGCACGGGGACGAAAATCAGTCCATGATTTCCGTTCAGGTGCAGACCAAGCCACTTCGGCCAACGCAAGAATACGAGGATAAATCATGTATTCACAATGCTCGTCAGTCTGAATATATTCTGCCCAAAGATTGGCTTGAACACCATAAATCAATTTTGCTTCATCGGGTGTAAGCGAAGCGGGAATCGGATTGTAAGAGTATACTTTTTCCAATGGCAGATATCCTCCGATGGCTTCGGGCTGAGAATAAGGAGCATCCTGATAACTATCTATATAACAGTGCGAACCGGGAGTCATAATCGCCTGATGACCGGATTTTACGGCATCGATACCACCTTGTTCACCACGCCATGACATTACAGTGGCATTAGGTGCCAATCCACCTTGCAGAATTTCATCCCATCCCAGTAACTTGCGGCCATGGGCATTGAGGAATACCTCCACACGATGAATCAGATAACTCTGTAACTCATCTACATTATCCAGTTGCTCATCCTTCATGCGTTTTTGGCATTTAGGGCAGGTTTTCCAAGCAGCTTTTCCGGCCTCATCACCTCCAACATGAATGTATTGGGAAGGGAAAAGCTCCATAACTTCCGTCAACACATCTTCAAGAAAAGTAAAGGTTTTCTCGTTTCCGACACAAAAATCGGCATTCTTATAAGGCTCTCCTGAACAAGACAGTTCCGGATAGGCAGTCAGAACCTCTTCCGAATGGGCAGGCATCTCTATCTCAGGAATAATAGTAATATGACGTTCACGGGCATAATTGACCAATTCACGAATATCATCCTGCGTATAATAACCTCCGGAAGCACCGGGAGCATCAAAACGACAATATTTCCGCCCACCTTCATTCCACCATCTTTTCCAGTTGGCTTCCGGACGCCAGGCAGCAAGTTCCGTCAATAAAGGATATTTCTTAATCTCGATACGCCAACCGGCAGCATCGGTAAGATGCAAATGCAGGCGATTAAGTTTATAATAAGCCAATGCATCTATCTGCTTTTTCACAAACTCTTTAGAACGAAAATGGCGGGAAACGTCAAGCATCAGCCCACGGTATTCGAAACGTGGCGAATCCTGAATCGTCGTAGCCTGAACTGACCAGGCACCCTCCATTGCAGGTTGAGCCATTTGCAAAAGAGTCTGAACACCATAGAATAATCCGGCACCGGAAGTAGCCTGCACTGTTATTTTATGCGGAGTTACCTCCAGTGTATAGCTCTCGGGAGAAGATAACTGAGGATTAGCCTTCGTTATCATAAGAGAGACCACGTTATCTTTCGTTTGCTTTTTACCGTTTTTGAAATGGATAGGTAATGTCTCCAGATAATCCATCAACATTTTCTTCTCTTCACCTTTCAGGTTGGTATACAGCTTAGTGTCACCGGTAAATAGAAAAGTACCGCTACCTTGCTCCATCCGGAGAGGAATAGGAATGACAGACTGCGCTTTCACACCAGCTGTTGCTATCATCAAACCGGCTGCAAGCAAGAAAGTACAAATTTTCATTGTAGGTTTTATCATGATATGATTGGTTTTAGTTTTTTGTTTTCAATGTACAAATATAAGTAAAATGTCAGATTATCTGCAATCAGTCAATCATTATCTTAACTATTTCCGGGGTACGGATTCCCGGCTTCAGCTCACCATTGATATTAAAGAAGGTCTGTCCCTGCCCTGTCAATGCAGCACCGGCACGGGCAACATCTTCACTCCGAACAGCCTCTTCCCACTTATCCCGACGTGTATTATAAATCAAAATCCGGTCATTAAAACGATACCATCCTGCCGGATGCAACATATACTTTTTTGCTTCCAACTTCAGACTGTCTACAACAGTTTGCTTGCCATTGGCCACGGCTGTCTTCATCATTTCCTCGCGCTGAAGAGCAGAAAAGAAAATATCTTTGTTGACTCCACCGGTACAAAGTATCAAACTGTCCGTCAGCGCTATACCGGCTCCACCACCCAAAGCGACAAGCACAGAATCATTGCCAACCGGAACAGATACCGACTGCCATTGTTGCAAAGATGGAGAATAGCAATATCCGTCAGTAGAAAGGCTTGCAGACCGTCCATCGGATGCACCGGCAAAACCTCCCCATAAATATAGAAGGGTTTCCCCCTCTTTACGTTGTCCTACACATACCGGTTGTACACGGGGAGAACCCGGAAAATCGGGAAGCCTCTGCCATCCGGTCTCCGGGCTACTCAGACTGAGGCAATAAAGTGCATTCGAAGGTTTACCATCCACATTGCCTCCGGCTACGAAAAGTGTATAATCCACTACTGAACCGCTCATATTATCCATTGTACAAGGTAAAGAAGGTAGTGTATCTACAATCACAGTCTGTTTATCGTCAGTCAAAGAAAGGCGGTAAACAGCAGATAAGGATCCATTTTCGTTCGATCCACCCACACAAACTACCCCTTGAGGAGTCGAAACCGAAACTCCATAAGCAGCAGCAACAGGCAGCTGACCGACCTGTCTCCATATGAAAACTGAGTCTGCAGAAGCGTCAGCGGCATAAATACTTTGGTAGAATTTCTTCTTTCCTCCTTCGGCTGCCGGCATTTCCGGAAAATTACATCCGCCGGCAATCAATAACTCTCCCTGATAGATGCCGGCATAACATGCCGATACACCCAAAGAAAAACCGGGTTCTCCTTCGGGGAATCCGGTCATTTTCTGCACGCTAATCCCTTCTTCATTAGGCGCAACTTGCCGGGAGCTGCACGAAGCAACCATCCCGGCAAGTAAACATCCAATGATAGAAAGAAAACGAATCGTTTTAGTTTCTGTCATTTCTATTTTTTCAATTCAACGTAATTTCATCTACAAATAAGAAGCCCGGATTACCTTTACCACCATGCCATGCCGGAATGGAGTGTTCCGACGTTGCAACCACTTTCACATAACGGGTTTTCACCGGATCAAAAGTCAATTTGTGCTCATAAAGCCCATTGCGATCTGTCTCTTTCATCTCGGGATATGCTTCAGAAGCAACTTTAGTAAAAGTCTTATCATCATCTGAAACCTCAATTGAGAAAGAACGTGCATCGAATACCCAGTCACCCTTCTCAACACAAGTTGTAATAGCCACACTTGAAATTTCGGTAGGTTGCTGCAAGTCAATTGTTACATCCATATCATTCTTATAGAATGCGATCCAACGGCCGGTTTTGTAGTTACCATTTCCTTTCAGTCCGTCTACTAATGTAGAAACACCACCAAACTCATATTGCTTGTTTACAGGCTGATTAGCTTTAATAGGCTTTGAAGTAGATTTACTGAAAGCAATCTTTTCAGTCAGCATTTTGCTGTTTCCGGTAGGACGAACAGCAACCGCCTTTAAAGTACAACTTTCCTTAATCGTAAGAATACTGTCACATACGGGAGAAGCTGCCGTAGGCTCAGTTCCATCTAATGTATAATGGATGGGAGCACCGTCAATAGTAGTCATCACTACATCTACTGCTCCTGTGGCCGAATTAGCAACAAACTCGGATTTCACATCAAATACATGTTTGGCATAATTATATCCTTCAGCTTCATATATATTAATCAATTGTGGCAAACGGGTCAGGAAGTTTTCATAATTCTTCTTTTCAGGATTAGACCATTGCACCTCTGCTAAAGCAGCCCAACGCGGCAACACCATATACTGAGCCTGAGAGAAAGTAGGAATGTATTCCGTCCAAAGATTAGCTTGTACACCAATAATATATTTTTGCTCTTCCGGAGTCAATGAAGAGGGCATTGGCTCATAACTATACACTCTCTCCAAAGGTAAATAACCACCAATAGCCAAAGGTTCATTCTCAGTATCTTTGGTCTGATAGTAGTCAAAGTATAGATAAGTGTTCGGAGTCATGATAACATCATGTTTCTGCTTGGCAGCCTCGATACCGCCACCTTCACCACGCCATGACATCACGGTTGCATTCGGAGCGAGTCCACCTTCCAAAATTTCATCCCAGCCGATAATCTGACGTCCGTGCTCGTTCAGGAATTTTTCTGCATGGTTGATAACAAAACTCTGCAAATACTCTTCTTTTGAATGCTTAGCATCACTCTTGATTCCCAAAGCTTTGATACGAGCCTGACACTTCGGACATTTCGCCCATTCACTCTTCGGACATTCATCACCACCAACATGAATATATTCAGATGGGAAGATATCCATAACTTCTGTCAGTACATCATCGATAAAGGTCAGTACGCTGTCGTTACCTGCACACAATACCTGATCGGATACTCCCCATATCTTCCAAACTTCATACGGACCACCGGTACATCCCAAATGGGGATAAGCAGCCAATGCTCCCTGCATATGTCCCGGAAGGTCAATTTCCGGAATAACAGTGATATAACGATCGGCAGCATAAGCTACGATTTCTTTTGCTTCTTCCTGAGTATAGAAACCACCATAAGGTTTTCCATCATATTCTCCTGAATTACGTCCGATTACAGTTTCCGATCTCTTTGAACCGATTTCTGTCAACTTAGGATATTTCTTGATCTCAAGTCTCCAACCCTGGTCCTCTGTCAAATGCCAATGCAAACGGTTCATGTTATGCAAAGCCATCATATCGATATATGTCTTTACTTCATCTACTGTGAAGAAATGACGTCCCACATCAAAATGGGCACCACGATAGCTGAAACGAGGATAGTCGTTGATTTCTACAGCCGGCAATGAAGGAGTTGTACCAATGGCAACCGGAATAGACTTGCGTAACGTCTGGATACCATAGAATACACCGGCTTCAGTGGGAGCAGCAATGGTTACACCATCTGCATTCACACTCAACTGATAAGCTTCAGGGTTCTCTGATTCCATACCCAATTTAAGCAAAATAGCACCTTTACCTTCAGTTCCAGCTTCAACTGCATAATCCTTACCTGTAGCTTTCTTCAGATAATTCGCCAGAAATTGGGCATTACGTTGCATCTTCTCATTTCCTTTCGGATAGATGATTTTCACACTACCATTCAATGTAAATGGTTGGCTTTGAGCAGTAGTAATTTCCTGAGGTAAAGGAATTACCTGGTAATTAGCTGTAGTCTCTTTGTCGTTACACGAAGAAATAAATCCCGTGAGCGCCAGTAAACCGGCAATTTTAAAAAGATTTCTCATACAAATTATTTAATAGGTGTTAGTTATAGGTATCTCGTACATGTTTCACTGTAATATTTTGCTGTTCTCCTTTCTTAATATCCGGAGACGTAATCGTTATCTTCTTGTTTTCCCCCGGCAACAGATCAAAGAAATTATCACTGAAACGGGCGCCCTGAACAGGAATCTGGATAAATACATCTTTAGCCAGCTTAGAAGACGATAAGGTCACTTCACACTTACCATCGGATTGCTTTACTTTCATAGAAACATTTGTTTGGGGCAACTCCAAATCCTTAGTCTTATTAAAGAAATAAACCTCTTCAGCTATTTTCTTACCGGTTTTATCTTTCAAAGCAAGTAGTAAGAAACTGTTTTTACGATGTTCCGATGTCACCCACTCACTCAACGGTTTACGAAAGATGCAAGAAGAAACATTCGCCGGAACCTCGACTGCCCTGACAACTTCCTTATCTAATGTCTTGCCATTAAAGTCAATCACTTTCATTTCAAGTGTAAGTTGACTCTGTTTCTCCAACAAATCAGATATCAGATAAACACTCAAACTATCACCTTCTTGTATCGCATTGACCAGCAGTGGTGCAAAAGCTCGCTTTGCCTGATAGTGCAATGCCTTCCAATTGCCATAATAGTCTATACTTGACCAGGAAACGACAGGCCAACTATCATTAAGCTGCCAGTATAATGTCCCCATACAATAAGGCCGGTTGCGACGATGTGCTTCCATGCCATGGCGCATACCATGCCCCTGAAGTACAAGTCCGATATATACAAAGTCTTCAAACTTCTCAGGAACAACATAATCACGCTCCATATAAGTTCGTATCAAATCGTTACCGATACTGCTTTTCTGGTGTCCGTTCATTACCTCCGATTCAATCTGATAATCTTTCGGAGACGCAAAAGTAGCAATCGTCTTCATTTCAGGGAACGACTGGAAACCGAATTCGCTCATGAAACGAGGCAAATCGGTATCTAATGACTCAAAAGGCTTTTTGCCATACCACACACCCCAGTTATGACTATCGCCCGTGCCCCAGGACTCCGGACGTCCCCAATTTGCGAAATAGGGAGAAGTATGTTTGTAGAAACGCCCTTCATCAAGTTCTTTCACCTTTGCAGGCAGCAATCCCCGGAATAACTTATCATATCCCCGGAACATGTTTTCATATACTTCCGGAGTATAATTCTTTTGCCATCCCCAGTATTTTAATCCTTCCAGAATTTCATTATTCCCACACCACATGGCGAGTGAAGCGTGGTTTCGCAGACGTTTGATATTATATTCCGCCTCCTCTTCCACTCGCTTCAAGAAAATAGGATCACTTGGATAGGAAGTACATGCAAACATAAAATCCTGCCAGACAAGAATACCATTTTCATCTGCCAGATCATAGAAACGATCGTCTTCATAAGTTCCCCCACCCCATATACGAACCATATTCATATTAGCCTCTTTCATATCTTGAAACAGAGTCCTATAACGTTCGGTAGTTATATTGGGGAGCAACGCATCATCAGGAATATAGTTTGCTCCTTTTGCGAACATCGGGATGCCATTCACCTCAAAATAAAAAGATTCTCCATCTTTGTCTTTTTCGTTCACTACGCGTATCGTACGAAGGCCGATTCGATGCTGCCGTGCGGCGACCGTTTTGCCATCACACACCACCTGCACTGAGAAATCATATAAATGAGGTTTCCCCCACCCATTGGGCATCCAACGCACGGGGTTCTGAATATCCAATGGAATTTGGACTTGATTTAAACCCGGTTTTAATGTTACATTTTCCTTTACCATCACTTCCTCTCCTCCTTCCAATGAATAAGAGATCAAGACCTCAGCAGGCTTTTCTTTCTCAGAAATACTATTAATTTCCAATTCATTAGAGAGTTTTGCAACCTGATCTGTCAGACTAAGCTGCTTCACATGAAAATCTGCAATAGTAGCAACATCATAAAAACGAAGAGTAACAGGACGCCAGATACCGCTTGTAACCATACGGATTCCCCAATCCCATCCATAACTATAAGGAGCTTTCCTGGTAAATACACTAAGACGTTTTTCGTGGTGATCATTATCTGCCGGATAATTAAATCCATTGGAGGACCACTGTGGAAGGGTTTGTTTTATCGGAGAATGAAAATAAACATGCAGCAGATTCTCCCCTTTACGTAATACTTGTTTTACGGGAACTACATAGCCCACAAACATATTATCTGATTTCAGAATCAGAGAACCATTCAAATAAACATCCGCATAAGTATCCAGTCCCTCAAAGGAAAGCTGGGCGGCATCTCTCTTCAACTGCTCTTCTGTAACGACAAAACTGGTTTTATATTCCCAATCCTCATTTTCCACCCACTGAATCTTCTTTTCATTGGTACCATAGAACGGATCGGGTAGCAATTTATGATGAATCAAATCCTGATGAACAGTGCCCGGGACAGTAGCTGGTAGCCATTTTTCTGTCCCCACCTGTGAGAATGACCAATCGTCATTCAACATTAACACATCCGAAGTGTCCCTGTTTTGCCCATAAGCTAAACCGCAACAACATACAAGTCCATACAATAATTTTTTCATCATAAACTGCTCTCTTTTTCAAGTTTATCTTCCCCAGTCCGTACGGAACGTAGATGCCGGTAAACCATCACCATTGACCAGATTGGCCCGGGTGAAAGGCTGCCAGCCGTAACGTACACGAAGAGGATTCTTCACTTCTTTACTATATACTTTTATTTGATTTCCTACAACTTCGGCTGTAGCCGGATAATAAACATCCTCTGTTTCAGCCACTTCGAATGTCCGTAACGGTTTCCCATCCGATGAATGCATACCTTCAGCACAATCAAATGACACGTAAGCAGCACCATCACGGAACTCTACATTGCGGAACATCGGCCCCGAAGGCGTTACATTCTTCTTTCCATAAGTCTGATTCAAAGCCCAATGTGCCAAACGCTCCCCAACCGGCTGTTTGTGCTTGGGGTGTACATCAAGCGAATCACCCAGGTCACTCGATACTGCCATACCTGTATTAGGAATCTCATACATCATTCTGCGCTGGCTATCACGGAACCATGGCCATGACGGACGATTGATGCTTGACAACTGCACATAATAAAATGGCAAATCTTTATTTTCCCAGTTTTTACGCCAACTTTCAACCAATAGTTTAAACAATTTCTCGTGTGCCTCACGATTATGTGCATTCGATTCACCCTGATACCAAATAATACCTTTAATAGGATATTGTTCTAAAGGACGGATACCGGCCTCATACAGGTAACAAGGTTCATAAGGATGACGTTGCTGTTTGCTATCCGCCTTTTTCACATTAAGGGCGGCACGACCGCGTACCCAGTCTTGGATAAAGTCATTTTGAGTCCAATTACGTAATATAGCCGGAAATTTATATTCCAATGTATTACGGTCTACCCATGCTTCGGTAGACGAACCGCCGATTGCGTTACAAATCAATCCGACAGGTACCTTTAGACTGTCCTGCAGCATTTTACCAAAATAGTAAGCTACCGCAGAAAAAGAACCGGCAGTAGCAGGCGAACAAACTGTCCATTCGGTATCTTTATAATATTGCAGATGATTTAATGAATCCAATACGGACTCATCCCATTCCACAGCATCTGTACGCCAGCGCGCCTTCATATCGAACAAACGAATCTGATCATTGGCGGCTTGCGGAATATCCCTTTTAGCAGTTTTACTCCAACCAAGATAGAACTCCATGTTCGATTGTCCGGAACAAAGCCATACCTCTCCGGCTAATACATTATTGAAAGCTTGTTTCTGCTTTCCGGCAGAAACAGTCAAAGTATATGGGCCTCCAGCCTTCAAAGGCTGGAGAGTGATCGCCCAATCACCATTGGAAGCAGTTTTCACAGACTGTTTCTGTTTAGCTATTGCTACAGTCACTTTTTCTCCTGCGTTTGCTTTGCCACGGATAGTCAGAGGCTGCCCATGTTGAAGCACCATATTGTCAGTATACAGTTCAGATAAGTGTAATCCACCGAAATCTCCCGTAATCGCAGAATATACCGTTTTCGCAAGAATGCCGGCACCCTCTACATTAGGATGTACAGCATCCGGAAGAAGATACGGATACGGATAAAGCGGCGCATGGAAATCTATCAACTGAACCCCGGCATATTTAGCTATTGTCTCGATACTTTGCTGAATTTCTCCATGCCAATCACGGGTACCCGACTCAAAACGAGGATGACGATCGGCAATCGGTGTCAGTCGGGCAATAATAATATGACATTTAGGATTAACAACACGGAAAGAATCAATCAATGCCAGATAATCTTTCACGAAATGATCACGATAGTTCGGCCAGTCACGAGGATCCGTATCATTGATTCCCAAGTGAATAACAACAATATCACCGGCAAATGCAAGCGCTTTTTTAAATTCTTCCTGCTGCATGTAAGGGCGGTGTCCTTTATTTAATAAAGTAGCCCCTGATTTTCCGAAATTTCCAACTTCATAAGTATCGCCCAAAAGTTGCTGCAACTGTGAAGGATAAGAATCCGTTGCCGGATTTGGAAGAGTATACCCATACGTAATACTATTCCCCACGCAAGCAACTTTTATCCGCTTCTGTGCGGACAAAACTGCGCAAATCATCAAAAATAGAGATAAGAATAGTATCTTTTTCATTTCTTGTTTATATAAGGTTTAACAATATCCACCCATTTAAGGTAGCCTTTACCCAGTAAGTGTAAACCATCATTTGTATACTCAATATTCATCTTGCCGGTCTTCTCATCAACAAAATGAGAATAGAGATCAATATAGGTCACGTGTTCTCTGTCAGCCAGCCGAAGCAGCCCTTCATTAATCTTTTTCACCTCTTGCCAACGTGACGTATGTCCGCCAAACATCTTATAATGATCGGTTACCGGAAGTACACTTTGCAAATATAGCTTTGTTTTTGGAGATTCTTGTTTAATTTTTTGAGTAATCATACCAATACGATGAACAATTGTATCCGCAGAGGTGCCCCGGCTTACATCATTTATACCGATCAACAAGAATATTTTAGCGGGTTTTCCTTTTAAAATCGCATCCAGCCGATCATAAACACCCATACAGATATCACCACTGATTCCCCGGTTTTTGACATGCTTATTATTCAATAATTCACTCCATTCTCCCCCGTTAGTAATACTATTACCCAGAAAAATGATATCTTTTGAAGTCACAGGCAGCTCCTCAAACAGAGTTGCACGTTGATAATAGAACGTAGAATATTTGCGTTCCTGTGCGTTGCCCGCCATTGAGGCGAGCAACAACATCATTAATAAAATTTTCTTCATTCGTTTTTATTTTTTCTCGATCACTTCGTTTTGTCGGGCGAATAGATAAGTCCGTCCACTGCATTTTCTCCGTCAGGAGTTACAAAAACAGTAGTAAACATCCACTTCACCAACCGCACCTCGGGCATATTGAATTTGCCAACCGGCAATTTCAGGAAAACTTTATTCCAGCCTTTATTCAGATGTACGGCGATAGGCGGACGTGCCACACAATTTTCATTTCCCAACGCTATTTCATTACTCTTTGTACTATGAGTAGCTGTCCATACAGGCGGCTGTATTTCTTCATTATTGATCCAGATACGGCTGCCTTTATAGTCCCATTTACCTTGTAACGGAGCCAAGTCCATTTCCGAACGACCATAATTCTGAAATTCAGCCCATAGCCCTACTTCCTGATCTTTCGGAGAGTAAACCCATGTATAGGCATAAGCCGTATGATTCTCTTGCGGATCTTTATAGAAAGTAGGTACCATTTTCCCCCATACATGACGAAGATAGATACCCGCACCAATGGCAGGGTGTACCCCATACTCTTTTCCTTCATATAAATAAGAATCCTTCAATTCCTGTTCCGGAGGAAAGACTTTATTCAAATCTCCACCATTAGGAAATGCATCAGTAATATTCCATTTTACATTCGTCTGTTTTACATAGGCGAACGGATATCCCTTAAATGTATGCTCTTTATGCCAAAGCATACGATTCTCAAAATCAGCAAATTCTTTAAACTCCGGAGAGTCTTCAGAAGGTAAGATAGTACCATTCTTATCAAAATATTCTGTACCTCCGCCTTTCCATGCACGTTCAGCAATAGCCAGCATATTAGGATAGAAATTATTCTCAAGTATAATATTGCGTTCGTTAGCTACGTAACGGTCATTCCAGATGGCAAGAATTGTCCCTGCAATATCGTCACTTCCTTGCTCAACATTATAAATACGGCTGTTATACAATGCAATGATATCGCCAAAAGTATCAAAATGATTGAGATAATGAAACTTAGAATCAATTGCGGGAATACCTTTTTGGGCTTTTCCACGATAACTCCACAAATGCGTCATATCAATTTCGCCAGGTTTATAATGCCATCCCGGATTCCACGAAATTACTTTCTTTCCTTTGGCACGGACATATTCGACCATTTCCGGAACGAACTTTAGATTGGTAAACCGAACTTCATCCGTACCAATATGAAGATAAGGTACATCAAAAGTCTCGCAAACTTCATCTACCAGCAATTTAAGAATTTTCATTCCTTCCGGGCTCTGCATATCATGACGGAATGTACGGACAAAAGCCTCACTATGCCCCGGCATATCAAATTCCGGGATTAAAAGTATATTATGCGCTTTACAAAAAGCGACTAAATCTTTCGCTTCTTCCAATGTATAGTATTTACCCGGCATACGAGTCGTATTCACACTGTCATTCAGCATCGGAAAAATTTTACTTTCCAGCCTCCACGATTGATTTTCAGTCAGGTGCCAATGAAAGACATTAATTTTAAAACGTGAAAGAACAGCAATTTCACGTTTCAATTCTTCAATCGACATATACGTACGCCCTACATCCTGCATAAAGCCACGTATTCGGAAAGCAGGCCAGTCAACAATTGAACAACCGTTGAATGTTGCCTTTTTCTTTCGCACATCCTGTAACTGGGCCAAAGTTTGCATAGCCCAATATACACCATGCTCCGTCACAGCCTCAACCGTAACTTTACCATTATTTACCACCAGGCGATAAGCTTCGTCTGCGTTCAAAGGTACCTCTTCTAATGAAGGTACCAGTTTCACTTCAATACTTGCACGAGCTTTGTCATCAATGACTCCACCCCTATCGACAACAAAAGCTTCCCACTCTTGCCGAAGCACCGGAGTAGAAAGCTTTGTTCTGCCCAGTACAAAACTGGAACTTAAAGGAGTAAACTTTTGCGGCTCCGGAAGCAGGTGATATTCACCTGCCCGGACCGTAGAAATTGTGCATAAGTAAATAATGAAACTGATTAAGAAAATTTGTTTATTTCTCATCGGTGTTTATTTAGTTTATGGGGGAAAATTTCTCATTTAATAATGTCTTTCAACTTCACTGCCTGGAATGTCATATGTGCCACACTGCTTTCATAAAGAATACCAACCGTTTCTTTATCAATCATAGTAAGACAAGAATAACCCCAGTTATTGCCTTCATCCAATAAAAGTTGGTGTTCGGGTGACCAAGTCACACCACCATCCAGACTGATTTTAATAGTAGTATTATAACGTCCTTTCGTCGTATTAGGATTAGAGAATATCAATAAATCCTTGCCCAAAACATTATCTTTGGCTTTCACGCTTATCAAACTAGCCATGCAAACCGATTCCGGCAATGCCTTGCGAGAAGATTCATGTTCTGTCCATGTTTTACCCAAGTCTTTTGTAATAGCCACAGCACGACTTCCACCACGATTATCACGCATATTCAACATCAATACTCCGGGCTCGACCTCGGCAACCTGAGCCTCTGTAGTATTCGTGCGTGCATAATTGTGCATTTTCCAGTTTTTACCACCATCTTTGCTATACATGATACCTGCATTGGGTACACGTGTCGAATCAATAAACTGAGTAGGGAATACCAAAGTACCGTCACTCATAGTGATGCCCCGACCCGGACCTTGCAACAAAAAATACCAAGACGGATCTTTTACCTGTTCTGTGATATTAATAGGTGCAGACCACGTTTTACCGTCATCCGTACTTTTGGCAAGAACAAGTTGCGCAGTATGATTCATATCCATACCCGGATGTGAACTCCACCATGCACGTTGGTTACCCATACCATGTGTCCAGGCAGCAACCACCCAAACATTATTTGTTTTTGTATCAACAAGGATAGAAGGGTCTCCTACTCCATTCTGACCGGCAGGCAGACCACCGAACTCCCCAAATGCCAAAGGCAAACGCATTTTCTCCCAGGTTTTTCCACCATCTGTACTACGGCTTAAACCAACATCAACATGCTCTTGCAAGTCCACGCTACTATTATACCGTACATCATAAACTCCCAGCAGTGTACCTTTATTAGTAGTCACCAATCCCGGGATACGGAATGCGGCAGAATTATCATCTCCGGCATGACGTACTCCTACCCCCATGCGGTGTTCAATTCTTTCTTGCGAAACAACATCCAACAGAGCCTTCTTACCATCCAGAGTGACCGAAGCAATATCGGCAGTCACCTTACTGGTAAGGGATGTACCCGGCTTCATTTGCAGACTAATCCAGAAATAGTTAATTCCCGGAAACAGTTTTTGGTTCCCTTTCAAAACAACTTGATTGCCAGGATTACTCACCTCCGATTTTTTTATTGAATAAGAAGGATTGGCGGCAAGCGTTTTTCCCGGAGTGTTACTGGAGATGTATCCCACAGGAGCAAAACGTTTCTTATCTCTGTCCTGCAATGCTTCTGTACCACCATAATAAAGTTTTATAGACTGAATTTCAGACAGATCCACTCCTTTACCAAAATTCAACACTACATCATTAAGAGTCTGGCTCTCTTTAGCATCCAAACGAAGATAGAACAAGACATTATCTTGTCTCTCTATCAAAATAGGAATACGGGTCTCACGAACAAAAATTGTATCTGCGGCTCGAACTACCGGTATAGCACACAGAAAACAGAAAAGCGAAAATAGAATTACAGCTTTTTTCATGGTATCGACTAATTAATATTTATGTTATCGGGAGCAAAGATAGTATTTTTTATTATACAACAGCTATATTAATTAAATATTTTATTATATACCAGCTAATTAATAAATAGCACGCAAGCTAAGGGATTGTTTTTAATTCTATTTGCCATAAAAGCCTGTCTAAATTTCCTTCGTCTGTTTTTTCACAGAATACAGATACTCCCAAAAGGATAGAAAGAGACTAAGAAATCAATTATAAAACGACAAATTCCTCTGTTCAAAGTGCTAAAGGACCGAAAACAAACGTATCTAAAATGGTAATTAAACTTCATCCTGGCTACCAAGATGAACTTGGCTTGTACGAAGAAAACATTTCTCTAAAGATCAAGATATACTTTACTCTGAATCTTTCGGATTCTGAGTTTTAACTTTGTGATGAGCATATCTGAAGTCAGAATAAAAAAGAGAGAGACGTTATCTTCAATAACACCCCTCTCCTCTACTTTATTTTAATAATCTATTGAAAACCGAATTATTCTTCAGCAACCTCTCCAATCTTAGTTGGCCAATAAGGATTCTGGTATAATACAGACGTTTCTACTTTTTCATCCGGAGACAGCAATTCCATCTCGCGAACCGGCACAGGGTTGAGATAATGAGCTTTCTGCCAGGTATAACCGTCGTATACGTCATTATTGGCTTTCAAAATGGCATAAGGACGCAAATACTTAAAGGTACGTGAAGAGATATTGGAACCTTCTTCACCGGAATCTTTAAATGTAATCTCAGCACCATTCTCATCTTTGTTAGCCGACTTATACATTTCATCCCAGAAATTACATCCTTCAGGCATATAGTTTTTCGTCAGCAAGTGATCCATCGAACGCCAACGAACCAAATCATCCCAACGCATACCTTCACCAATAAATTCACAACGACGCTCACGACGTATATTTAATAAGGTAGCATCTACAACCTGGGCACCTGAATACTTACCCCAATCTGTTTCCTGATTCAAATCAGTCGCATTGATAGTTTTTGTAAAATCAGGATCCAATCCGGCACGCTCACGAATAGCTCTCCAATACTGAGCCGCTTTGCCTGCCACATTACCATTCTTCATATAATAAGCTTCCAGATAATTCAGATAAGCCTCAACACCACGGTAAATAATACATCCTGTAGTTGATTCAGCCTTTCCCCAAACATTCTGTGCCATATCAAAGCTGGCATATTTACGAATGCGATATCCTGTCTGGTCTCTCATCTCTTCACGGTTAGACACCGGGTGTGGAGCAAACATTTTCACCGTACCCGCTTCTTCGGTTGAATATACAGGCACAAAATTACTTTCACCAAACATAAACAACTGAAGACGGTTATCACGATTTGCTTTCACATTATCCAATGTAGCATCACCTTTATAAGGAGCCGCACTGCTTGCCGCATACCAAGGTAAACCATCCTGCATCAAGAAACTTTCAACATAGCTTTTCAACAAACCATGATTAGAACCAGATGCAATCCATGCCGGAGCACCATGCATGATAGAGAAGCTACCGGTTTTTGCATATTGGCGCCAGAAAAGCACTTCATCATAGCCACTCAAATCAACAGTAGCATACATCTCAAAATAAGGATTCCATCCGGATGTAATAGAAGGATTAGCCGGGTCCGCAACTTTCGTGTTGGGTGTCAAAGTGATTTTATCTGCCACTTCTTCCGCAGCCTTCATAGCCTCTGTCAAGAAGAAATCAACTTCTGCTTCCACATCCAACGAAAAATTAGGATGCACTTTCTTTCCCGGCCAGTTGTCATCTCCCGGTACCCTTCCTGTACCTTTATGGTACCTTTCGAAAGAAGCTTCATACAATGCTACCCGTGATTTAATCAACAAAGCCGTCTCACGATTCAAACGAGTATTATTCTTAAATCCCTGACTATACATCATACTGGCAGCGTCATCCAAATCTTTCAAGATAAAACGGGCAACCAAATTACGAGGCTGACGAACACCTTTCTCCATCAGTACCGCTTTATCGTCAGGAAGAACTTCCGTTATGATCGGAAAATCACCATAATTACGCAACAGATTATAATACACAAGCGCACGCATCAAATGCATTTCTCCAATATAATGACGAATATCAGCGTCCGCTCCGGCAACTTCACCCGCTTCATATTTAGGCACAGCATTTTCAAAGAAGTAATTGCAATAACGGATATTACTAAAACTCCAGTTGCCATCACTGGAAGGAACTTTCCAAAGTCCTTTTACATAGCGGCTACTGCGCCCTCCGGCTACCATATTATCTGTTCCGCCATCATTATTGGCTATGCCTGCTCCATAACCGCCATGCGAAGAAAAATAGTTCTGATACTTCGCTATGGAATAAGCAGCGAAATGGTCTACTGTCTGAAAATAGACTTCCGGTGTGACAGAAGAAAGCGGTTCTCTGTCAAGAAAGTCATTACAGGATGTGAGTGTCAATGCCCCTCCTGCAATAAAACATGCTTGTATAAACAGATTTTTTATTTTAAGTTTCATAATACTTCAATTTAGAAATTAATGTTAACACCGACAGATATTACTCTTTGCAAAGGATACAGTTTACCGGATCCTGTTCCGGCTAAACTTCCGGTAGCCTCCGGATCGAAAATCTTAGAAAGGCTGGTGATTGTAGCCAGGTTATCTCCTGAAAGATATACACGTACAGAAGAGATTCCGGCTTTTTCTGTCCACACCCGAGGCAATGTATAACCCAACTGAACATTTTTCAAGCGCAGATACGCACCATTCTGCAAATAACGTGTCTGGACTTGGGTATTACGGCCACCACTAAAGTTAACACGTGGATAATACGCATCTAAATTAGCACCCAACGGGTCACCTTCCGGACGGAAGAAATCCCAATGTTCAGTAAATCCGGTAGATTGCCATTCATTTCCTTGTCCGTTGGCTCCCCAGAAATAACATCCGTCCAACCACAGGTCACGTTTTCCGATTCCCTGCATGAAAATACTGAAATCGAATCCTTTCCACGCAGCGTCCAACGTAAGACCATATTTCAAGCGAGGGGTTGAATTACCGATAATGCGATAGTCACCGGTATCTCCTAACTTATTAGTACCATTGCTTATTTTTCCGTCACCATCCAAATCGGCATACATAATGTCACCGGCTCCCCAACTGGTTCCCAAAGAAGACTGATCAACTTTTGCCAAATGGGCATCCATCTCTTCCTGTGTTTTTGCAATGCCAATTGTTGTCAATCCCCAAATATCATTCAAGTGTCTGCCTTTATAGTACGAACCTACATCATATGAGTCATTCGGATAACGCAAAATTTTCTGTTGGTCATCAGAAAGCACTAATTTAGCTCCATAAGAAACTTCACCAATCCGGTCTCTCCAATTCAACTCCAACTCAAAACCATATGATTTCATATCCGAGTTGTTGATTTTAGGAACTGAAGTTCCCAACAGACTTGAAAGTTCAGGAGCCGGACCAATCATATCATAAGTATAACGTACGAAATAGTCGAATGAACCAGACAAACGATTATTAAAGAAAGACCAATCCAAACCGACATCCCAAGTCTCTACTGTTTCCCATGTTTTCTTAGAACTGACAATACCCGGATTTGTAGCATAGTTAGGACGTTCGCCATTTACTAACCAACCATAATTAGACCCTACAGGCATAGTCTGATAAAATGGATACCAAGCATCATTGGTATTCGTATTACCCAACTGTCCCCATGAAGCTCTTAACTTTAAACTTCCCATATTGATCTTTTCAGCAAAGCTTTCCATAAATGGTTCGCGGGCGATATTCCAACCGGCAGAAAACGAAGGGAAGAATCCCCAACGTTCTTTTCCGACAAAACGGGAAGAACCATCATATCGGCCATTAGCCTCAAACATATAGCGATCTTTATAACTCCAGTTGACACGCGCAAAGAAACCGGCTACAGAGTTGTCGGCATAACCACCATAAGCCTGTGGGTCATCAGTTGCCGTATTAATAGTCGGTACCCCCGGAGTAATCAATGTGTTTTTCTCAGCCGTAATGTTTCTGGTTTTATATAACTCTGCATTAAAACCAGCCATCACTTTAAAATAATGTCCGTTATCGAACTGTTTGAAATAGTCCGAATAAATATTTGTGGTATAATAATTTTCCTTCCAACTATATTCATTCACGCGAGAAGAACCTGCCGCATAAGAACCATATCCCATATCCCACACTGTATAATAGGGATCTCCATCTACATTGTAGGCATAAACAGGTAATACTTCCCAATGCTGATATTGAGTAGTGGTACGTACACTACCTTCAAGATTGATTTTCCAGTTTTTAATAGGCTCAAAAACCAGTTGCAACTGATTCGTATAAAAATCTTTCTGGCTGTTCTGCTTTCCTCCATTTTCCATCTGCTCCACTTCACCTTCGTCCATAGGGAATCCGTTAGGATCATAAGCCGGATGCACAGGCCATTTACGAGCTAAGTTATGGAAAAAGTTTCCTGTCAAGTAAGTAGGACGTTCAAAATCCTCACGGGTCCATTTAGTAGAATATGCCACCTTGAACCAGTCAGTGACAGCCGTTGTGATTTTGCCATTCAGTGTGTAACGTTGAAACTTGTCAGATCCATGACGCATTAAACCTTTCTGATCCAGAAAACTTCCACTAATCAAGTATTGGGTTTTGTCCGTACCACCATTAATACTAAGGTTATGTTCCTGAGATGGCGCCCAATGATCATAAAATTCTTCAAACCAATCCGTGTTTCCATTCGCACTAGCCCATTTTTGCCAAATACCTGCTCCATTATCAACTGTAGTAGCTTTCAACGTTCCTTCTTGATAGGCTTTGATGCGTTCCATTACGGCAGGTGCAAAAATATCACCGCCACTTTTATTAGCAGAAGCACGATTGAAGTACTGAGCAAAAGTGTAAGAATCCATAATATCGGGAATACCAATAGCATCAGAAAAACGTGCGCTACCGCTATATGACACATTTGTCTTACCGCTCTTACCACTCTTTGTAGTTACAAGAATCACACCGAACGAAGCTCTTGCACCATAGATAGAAGCCGATGCAGCATCTTTTAATACCGAAACAGATTCGATATCGTTAGGATTGACAGTATTCAGATCACCTTCAATGCCATCAATCAAAACCAATGGAGAAGAACCCGATCCATCACCGATCGTTCCGGCTCCACGAATATTCATGTTCAATGTTCCATCCAGAGAACCACCGTTATTGCCAACAGTAAGATTCAAACCGGGAACAACCCCCTGTAACGCTTGTGAAGCATTTGCTACCGGCCGTGCTTCCAATGCATCAGCACTAACCATACCTACAGCTCCCGTAACGTTCACCTTCTTTTGTGAACCATAACCTACTACAACAACCTCATCCAGAACTTCCGAATCTTCTTTCAGCACAATATTATAAGTGCTTTCAGAACCAACTTTAATAGTTTGTTGTTTATAGCCAATATAACTCACCAAGAATTGTGAATTAGGCGCCACTTTTAACGAGAACTTACCATTTAAGTCAGTAATTACTCCATTAGTGGTTCCCACTTCTACAACACTTGCCCCAATAACGGGATCTCCGGTAACATCTGTTACCACCCCCGAAATCGCCTTTACCTGTGCCATCACATTAAACGATAGCAAACAGCCCAACAAAATAAAAAGGACTTTTTTCATAAATTGATTTTTAGTTAATAAAAAAGGAAAATTATCTCTTCTAAATCTCTTAAATATAAACACCTGAAAATGAGCACAGTCCTATCGGTACTTGGTTATATGGTATAACAGAAATAAGGACAATAAATATGCAATAATCTAAACATCAATTGTTTATCTTACAAACGAAAGATTTTAAAAAAATATTTTCGTACAAATGTTCACAAACAAATTTATTATGGTGAAAAGTAGTGAATCATCAGGCTATACTTTTCATCTTTTCTTGTGTTCGGAAGCCACTTTTATGTAAGTGAAATGAAGTGATCCATCTTTCAACACAAAGAAACATCTTATAACATATAATAAGGTTATTAGATATAATCTTTGGCACTTTTCAAGTTAATCAAACAGTATTTCAAAATAAAAACATATTACATTTGTCCATTTTAATGAAAGCAGTCTCATATATAATATAAGAAATCAATATTATATATATAGCACTCTTCCATAAACAATCTTTTATGAGAATCCGGAGCTGATTATCTTAGTTTTTCAATATTATTTCGGTTATATAAAAAATATATTTAAAATATGCTTGTGAGTTTTTAATATAATATATATATTTGCAACGGTTTGATAGTATATAAATGAAAAGAAATAATAAAATTAACCTTTTTCATTTATTATTTAGGTAGTAAAAATACCAAGTACCGATAGAACTTAGTAAACAGTTTTAAAAACACATATAAACATCTTTATTATTAACTCAAAAAGCAATACTTATGAAGA
>PPYE01384126.1_pt1 | contig 157230 bp, 138 predicted proteins | sample 1559881 | NCBI WGS metagenome assembly PPYE01 (sample SAMN08240022, study PRJNA423297) | Human gut metagenome, whole genome shotgun sequencing project. | reverse complement strand
CAAAACCAAAAATGGATGGACGACATAACCTCAGGCGAGTACCAGCAATACTATCAGAGCATGTATAAGGACAGGTAAAAGCGTCATTTGACGGATGTAGCGTTCGGCCCGAAATGCAGGAAATCTCCCCAAATAATAAACGAATAGCCAAGAATACGCTTCTGCTCTACTTCCGGATGCTTTTCACCATGGCGGTAAGTCTCTACACTAGCCGAGTGGTATTGAATATTCTGGGAGTCGAAGATTTCGGCATCTACAATGTCGTGGGCGGAATAGTTGCTATGTTCGGATTTATTAACGGCTCCATGGCATCGGCGACACAACGATACCTGACATTCGAATTAGGCCAAGACAACAGAAATCAATTAGCAAAAGTTTTCTCCACCAGTCTTTCAATACATGCCATTATATCTTTTTTCATTGTATTATTAGCAGAAACGATCGGACTTTGGTTTTTATGGAATAAAATGCAAATACCGGCCGACCGCATGAATGCCGCATTCTGGGTATTCCAGTGCTCGGTAGCGGCATCGGTTATTATGATTATGAGTGTACCCTATAATGCGGCCATCATCGCCCATGAAAAAATGAGTGCATTCGCCTATATTTCAATCATAGAGGTCTCTTTGAAATTACTGATCGTTTATTTTCTTCAATATTTTCATGTCGATAAGCTGATATTGTATGCCGTATTAATCGTTATTGTCCAGTTCATTATCCGTCTATGTTACAGTTGGTATTGCAACAGGCATTTCAAAGAGACAAAATATCGTTGGATATGGGATAAAACGCTGTTCTGCGAAATGACAGGATTTGCCGGTTGGAATCTTTTCGGCAACCTCGCAGCTATCACATTTACACAAGGACTCAATCTTCTGTTAAATATGTTTTTCGGTCCGGTTGTCAATGCGGCCAGAGGTATCGCCGTGCAGGCCCAAACCGCCATCGGTCAATTCAGCAGCAACTTCCAAACAGCCCTCAACCCACAAATAACCAAATCATATGCAACCGGAGACCGGGAATATATGCACAGCCTGATTTTCCGGAGTGCCAAATTTTCATTTTTTCTCCTGCTGTTCCTGTCATTGCCGATCCTCATTGAAACCAAGGCGATATTGACGCTCTGGCTGAAAATCGTCCCTGACCACACAGTCGTATTCCTAAGAATCATGCTATGCACAACATGGGTGTATGCGATCTCCAATCCGTTGATTACAGCAGCTTCGGCCACAGGTAAGATCAAACTCTACCAAAGTGTCGTCGGAGGTTTATTATTACTGATCCTGCCGATCTCTTATCTTTGTTTACGGTTGGGACTTCCCGCATACAGTGTCTTTATCGTGCATCTAGGCATGGAGATCACAGCGCAATTCGCCCGGCTGTGGATGCTGCGGCGAATGATTCGGTTGTCGTTGCGGGAATATTTCACCAAAGTGATCTGGCGTATATCCAAAGTTACGATAATTGCGCTTGCAGCGCCTCTGGCCGTTGCATACTGGCTGCCGGGAGAAGGAATATGGAACCTTCTGACGATCTGCCTGATTTGCGCCATATCGACAAGTATGTCCGTTTACTGGTTCGGACTTACATCCGGAGAGAAAATATATATATCCTCGAGAGTCTCATCTATCGTATCAAAATTCAGAAAATGATTTCCATTACTTCAAAGGAAATGTGCTGCGGCTGTGCAGCATGCGAACAGCGGTGTCCCAAGTCCTGTATTGTGATGCGCGAAGATGAGGAAGGGTTTCTTTATCCGCAAACAGACATGTCAAAATGTATAGATTGCGGCTTGTGCGAAAAAGTCTGTCCGGTACTCAATCAGGGCGAAAAGAGAAAGCCGCTCTATGTATATGCCGCAAAAAATAAAAATCCTCAAATTCAGCTATACAGTTCTTCAGGAGGTGTTTTTACCCATATTGCAGAACAGATTATTCAGAATAACGGTGTGGTTTTCGGAGCTCGTTTCGACGAGAATTGGACTGTTAAACACGACTACACCGAAACACTCGAGGGACTCGCAGCCATGCGAGGCAGTAAATATGTACAAAGCCGAATAGGCAGTACTTACCAGCAGGCAAAAGATTTTTTGGAAGCCGGACGTTTAGTGCTCTTTTCGGGCACTCCCTGTCAAATAAGAGGTTTAAAGCTTTTTTTGGCAAAAGAATATGAAAATCTATTGACCGTAGATTTAGTTTGCCACGGTGTTCCCAGCCCCGAAATCTGGCGACAATATTTACATGAAATAATAGCGACGGGGGGGGGCCGACATACAAATTCCGAGTTGCGGACCACATCCCAAATTACGGGTATCAATTTCAGGGACAAGACGACCGGATGGCAAAGCTACAGTTTGCGGTTCACACTCCGCAGAGAGACCGGGTTCGGTCTTCCGGAGACGGCAGACATATCCAGAATACACTATAAGGATCCATTCTTTTACTGCTTCCTGTCGCATGTGATGGAAAGATATTCATGCTACGCCTGTCCGGCAAAAGAACTGAAAAGCGGCAGTGACATCACCCTCGGCGATTTTTGGGGATTTCGCGGCACCAAAGACTTTCCGGATGACAACAACGGTATAAGTCTGTTGCTGATTAATACTGATCAAGGCAACAAATATATTACCGGCACATTACGTTCGGAGCAATCCTATGAAAAAGTCATCAAACAAAATCCGATGATCACCGCCAGTCTTATCAAGGATCCGAGAAGAGATACTTTTTATAAGGCGGTTGCAAAGTCTTCGCTGCACCGGCAGAGCAAAAAACTGAGGCTAATAAACAAAATCAAAAGATATGCGAATCGGCTTGCTGACATTACCCTTGGAAACGGGATACGGTAGCATATTGCAGGCATATGCGCTGAAAACGGTACTGACGCGGCAAGGGCACGAAGTCATACTCATTCGCCGTCTCGTTAAAAAAAAGCGGTTCGACGGCTGGAACATCTTGAAACGAAGCGTCAAGAAATACATATTCAGGAAACCGGCCTGTGTTTTCTACGATAAGAAAGTCTACGACGAATACCCCGTAATTACCCAGCACACGCAACCATTCATCGACAAATGGCTGCAACCCTTTTCACCGGTCTATTATAACAGCAGAGCATACGAGGACATCCGCGATTTAAAATGCGACGCCTACATCGTAGGTTCCGATCAGGTATGGCGCAAAGGGTGTATGGAGGAGATCAAAGATTATTACTTCTCCCCGATCGACGGCCGTACAGCGAAACTAATTGCTTACGCGGCGTCATTCGGTATCGACGAATGGACATATTCGAAGAAAGAGACCCGATTCTGCACCCGGAAGCTAAAGGAGTTCACCGCAGTCAGCGTACGGGAAGATTCCGGTGTGGAATTATGCAAAAGGCATCTCAACCATACCGCTGAACATGTTTTAGATCCGACAATACTTCTGTCACCTGCGGACTATCGAAAACTCATCGGCGAAGAAGGGGCCGAAAAGTACACAAACAAAATAACGGCTTTCATATTAGACCGTTCCGAGGACAAACTGGCGGCACTGGAAAAAGTTTCGAAGGTCTTAGCCATGGACTACAACTTTGCAGCGACGGAAACCGAAGACAGACTGGCCCCTCTCGAAAAAAGAATAGCGCCATCCGTAGCGGACTGGCTGAAGGCGATGTATTATGCCGATTTTATTTTCACGGACTCCTTTCACGGCTGCGTTTTCTCCATTCTGTTCAACAAACCGTTCGTATTATATGTCAACAGAAACAGAGGCGTCGCACGATTCGATTCGCTGTTGAAGCTGTTCAAAATAGAGAACAGAACCCTATCTGATTCAAACGAGTTGGAGAGTTGCCGCATAAGACAATCCATAGACTGGAAGCCTATAAATGCGAAACTGGAAGAAATGCGTTCGAAATCCATGCGTTTCCTCGAAAATGCGCTTACCGCAAAAGACGAACAATAAAATCCGACTGATGAATATAACCTTCCTGCTACGTTTGTGGCCCGTATACGGCGGCGGAGAAACCGTAACGATCTGCCTTGCCAACGAAATGATAAAACGAGGGTGGAATGTATCTGTTCTCTATTTCAAAAATAACACACGCCCCGACTTGCCTTTCATCGATCCCGCCGTAAAGGCCGTTCAAATACCCGATATCCGCTGCGACGAGTTTACGACTCGCTTTCCCGATGCCGACAAAGTAACCAGCTATCTGAAAGAATATATTCAGGAAAACGACATCCATTATCTTATCAATCAATGGTGGCCGGTCGAATATATCCGTGGAATAAGGGGACGGTATAAGACAAAGATCGTCACATGTCTCCATCAGGCGCTTTATACCCCAATGATCGAGGGAACGGGGATAAACGGATTTCTGAAAAAAAGATGCACTTCGCTGTATAAATTCTGGAAAAAGAGACATAGTTGCAGGCAGGTGACAAGATTCCTTCCGCATACGGATAAATATATTTTCCTGTCTCCGGCCTTTCAACATCAGTACGAGCAATTTGCCAACCATAAAAATACGAATCGACAATTGGGTGCCATCCCCAATCCGCTGGTTTACCCGAACGAAATACGGCCGGAAGATTTGCAGTCGAAAGAGAAGACCGTTCTTCTCGTAGGCCGGATGGTGGAAATCCAGAAACGCATAACGCGGGCGATCAAAATATGGAGCGCCATCGAAAACGATCCCCGCTTGGACGAGTGGAATTTCCGAATTGTCGGTGAAGGACCGGATTTGGCCATGTATAAACAACTGGCGCAGACATTAGGATTAAAGAGAATTTCGTTCGAAGGCTTCCGAAATCCGCAGCCCTATTACAAGCAGGCCGCCATTTTCATGATGACCTCCGCCTTCGAAGGGTTTCCTATGACATTGGTCGAAGCACAACAATGCGGTGTTGTTCCGGTTGTAATGGATTCCTACCTGTCGCTGCACGACATCGTCGAAACCGGATACAACGGCATCATCGTTTCCAATGAAGACCTTACGGGTTATGTAAACAAAATAAAAGAGCTGATGACAGACACCTCCCTTCGGGAAAAACTGGCAATGAACGGCCTGCACTCCTGCCGCAGGTTCTGCGTAGAAGAGATTGTCAACAATTGGGAAGAACTGTTCAACGACCTAAGTGCAAACCGCCGATGATTTCGAATGTCAACAAACTTATAATCTGGATATTGCTTTTTTCATGCTGCTGGGGATTACTCACTCCTCAGTTTGTTTTGCTTCCGGTGATTCTGGCGCTGTTCTATATGATGAAAACCATTCTGGAAAGACAATCCGGAATGTTTAAGAAACACCTGATCGCATACTTCATCTTTTTCATAATCAGCGGATTCTCAAGCTTATATTACGAGCAGCAAAGCCTATTCAAAACATTCAGCTCGATTGCCTGCCTGCAATTTTTCACAATTCTGTCTTATTTTGTTTTCCTATCCGGCAAATACTCTATAAAAGACATAGAAAAGGCAATGGTGATCGCCTACGTTATTTTCTTATGTTGTTTTACAATCCAACTGATATCTCCCGATGAAATATTCAATCTGGCAACGGACTATATGGATATCGGACGATTTACCATGTACGGACAACTGATCGCCTATATCTGTCTATTCTATTTTTACGGGAAATATTTATTTTCAGGCAAGACCAAATACCTGCTATACATACTGCCTGCGTTCTTCGTCCTTTTTATAGCAGGATTCAGGACCCAGATAGCTGCCATATTATTGGCATTGGGCCTGTTTACCTACTCGGTAAAGAAAATCGCGAGTATAAAATATATGCTTCTGTTCCTTATTGTCATAGGTGTTCTCTACCAAACTTCGGTCGTTCAGAACTCCATAAACAACATGATGAAACGGCAGGAAGCTGGTGACACATTTGCCAACGAAGATTATATACGGGTCATCCAATTCAACTATTTTACAAAAGAGCATTTCAAATCCCCCGTCGAATATATATTGGGAAGCGGAATCCCCAATCCCAGAACGAAATACGGTCAGCCGTTCTATACTGTCGATCTTACATTAGGTCCTTATAACGGCTGGCAGGACTGGGGTATCGTCGGACTGAGCTGGATGATCGGAATTCCAGCCGTATTGGCCCTTCTCTTCCCCGTCTTTCGAATCATCAGAAGAAAATGCGATGACAAAATTCTCTTTTTGAAATTCTTCTATATTTTTCTGCTGCTGTCAAGTTTCACTACCATAGAATTTTACAGAGTCGGTTCCTTCTTTTTCCACGGGTTATTATTTTATCTGTACGAACTATACCATAGACACTCTAAACATGATAACATCGGACACACTCAAAAGGTATTGGGTCAAACTCGCCGTGTTGTTAATAGCTGACGGAGAGAAAAAAGCACAATGGCTGAAAAAGCACCGCATATTCCATCATATCGGAGAAAACTGCAGCTTCAAAACGAATATTCTTCCGGCGGAACCGTTTCTTGTCTGCCTGCACGATAACGTACGCATCGCCGCCGGCTGCAGACTAATCACCCACAGCATGACATGCAGCGTATTCAACAGAGCCACCGGCTCCAATCGCTTTTATTGTCAATACGGCAAAATAGAAATCCATAGTAATGTTTTCGTGGGGGGGGGAAGTACCATCATGTACGGTGTGACCATCGGTGAAAATTCGATCGTCGCGGCCGGCTCCGTCGTTACAAAGGACGTACCCGCCGGCAGTGTAGTGGGAGGCGTCCCGGCTAAGATCATAGGCACATTCGAAGAATCCATGAAAAAAGCGGAATCGTTCAGCAGCAATTTCAGGGGCAAAACTACGGATTATTCCGTTGCTGCTCTTTTGAAAATAAAACCCGTTCAGTTCGATATCGACAAACAATGAAAACAATTTGCTATATAATCCCCTATTTCGGGAAATTACCGAAAAATTTTGCACTTTATCTATTAGGCTGTGCACAAAATCCGACTATAGATTGGAAAATACTGACCGACGACAGAACGCCTTATGAATTTCCAACGAACGTACACGTCAAATACTGTAACTACGAAGAGGTCAAACAACGGATAAAGGCTTGGTTCGATTTTGAAACCGTGATTGACAGGCCGTGGCGATTATCGCTTTTCAAGCCGGCATATGGAGAAATCTTCGCAGAAGAACTTTCCGGATATGATTTCTGGGGACATTGCGACATTGATCTGATGTGGGGAAATATACGGACATTTTATTCGGAAAACAACCTGAATAAATATGAGCGGCTCGGCTTTTTGGGGCATTCCACACTCTATAAGAACACGCCGGAAGTAAACGCCCGTTACAAGCGGATCGTCCCCGGAGAAATCAATTACAAAGACGTATTCAGCGGCAGAAGCAGCTATAGCTTCGATGAAAACGGGATGGATGCGATTTACCGGTATCTGAACATTCCGTATTTCGACGAAGTGGTCTTCGCAGATCTGGAAAAATATGAACCGGGATTCGTTCTAGGCCATTTCCCCGCTTCGGAAAAGGATAAAAACAAATATCAAATATTCACATGGGAAAACGGCAGGTTATATAGAAACTATCTGCAAAAAGACGGAATTCACCGCGATGAATTTCTGTATATCCATTTTTTCTGCCGTCCCATGAAATACGTCGCCGACCGTTTGTCCGCAAACACGACATATTACATGTATCCCGATGTCATGACAGACAAGCCGATCGGAGTAAGTGCGGAAAGTTTGAAAAAATACGGCACCCGCAACAGCATCGCCTTCTTAGCAAACAGCATATGGGCAAATCGACACAAAATAACATGGCAGCGAATCCGGAACAATTTCCGCACCTTTTTGAATTATAAACGTCACAGCAACGAATAACAGCACGGAAGCGCACATCCATCAAATGAAGCGAATCCTATTTATCGCCACAGAGTCTGCACCGGGGATGATTCCATACACATCCTCTGTCATAAATGCATTATCGAAAAGCAATGAATTCGAGATATACGCAGTGGTTGTCAATTCCGGAAAACGATCTTACCGCAACTACCTGAAGGGAGTCGAGCATATCGAATATATAGAATATCCCCGCTCCAAACTTCTCAAGTTAATATACAAAATATATCCGGCAAGAATCATACACACGATAAAAAGAACTGCGAAAACACACAAAATAGATGCAATTCATCTACTAACAGGAGACTTCAGTCTGTTTTTTTATATTCTATGCCAACGCCCTAAAGAGCGGTTGTACTATACGGTTCATGACCTGAATCAGCACGAATCGGATACAATGACTTTTCTAGGCAGGCTCTTGCACAAATACGTCGTATGGTGTACACATACCTACCTGAAAATCATTCCGAATCTAACGACATCATCGCAACATCAGTACGAAACTTTAAAAAAAAGCTACCCGAATAAACACGTTGTATTCAATCATTTCCCCTCGTTAGTAACCCAAGCGATAAAAAATGGAAGAAAACAAATAGAGGAGCTGAAAAACACATCCGGTTACATTCTGTTTTTCGGTACTGTCGATCACTACAAAGGTGTCGATCTGCTGATGGAGGCATACGATCAAAAAGTTTTCCACGACAAACACAAGCTGGTAATAGCAGGAAAAGGCAGGCAGTACGTAACCGACAATAAAAACATTATCAGACTGAACCGGTTCATCGAAGATGCCGAAATCAGAGATCTGTTCACCAAAGCCGCAATCATAGTTTATCCGTATCGTTCGGCCACCATGTCGGGCGTGCTTTCCCTTGCGTTCTATTTCAGGAAGAAAGTCGTGATGTCGGATGTGCCTTTTTTCAAAGAATACGCCAACCGGGACTCGCTGTTCTTCAGAACCGGAGATGTCGAAGATCTGGCCGACAAGCTGCAACAGGCATTGGATTCCGGCAACGCCAGCACAAATGCGAATCTGTATGCGGAATTCTATTCGGAGAATATATTGGAACAGGACTATATAAATTTGTACTCAGCCCCGGCGGACAAACAGATGTGATGCTATGAAGGTATTGATATTGAATCCGATCCTTTTTACGGCGGACAATAATGTAATTCCCAAAGTCAAATCGATAAAAGACACGATGATTTACAACATGTGTCTCGGATTCAAACAACTGGGGCACGATGTAACATTAGCCGCCGCCGAGGAGTATGCTCCTGCAGAAAAAGAAGCGTATGATTTCGAAATTCTTTTTTTCAAATCCAAGTGTAAAAAACTTTTCCAGCCGGCCATGTTGCCCTTTTCTCCTGAGCTATGGCCATATATCAAAGAAAATGAAAAATCATTCGATCTGCTTATATCCAGTGAAACATTTTCATTTCAGTCTTTATTCGCGGCAAGAATCTGTCCCGAAAAAACCGTAATCTGGCAAGAACTGACCGATCACCAAAACAAACTCCATCGAATTCCATCGAAAATATGGCATAATGTCATTGTACGCTTATTCATGCAACGGATTGCAGCAGTAGCGCCCCGCTCAAGGCCTGCTTACAAATTTATTAGCAAATATATGCCGCAAACGGTAAAGCAAATCGTTGATCATGGAATTAATGTCGATAAATTCACCCATTCGGTCAAAAAAGAACGCCAAATAATCAGTTCGTCACAACTGATTCATCGAAAAAATATCGACGGAATAATTCGGATTTTCCAGCAATTCCATGAAATGGAAGCATATGAAGACATTAAATTGTTGATCGCAGGACGAGGCGAAGAAGAAGCAAATTTAAAAAAATTAGTGACGAAACTGAAACTCACTAAAAGTGTCCGTTTTCTCGGATTTTTACCACACCAAACTCTGAATAAATACATCCGAGAATCCCTTTGTTTTCTTATTAACACCCGCAAAGATCTAAATATGGTGTCTATTCCTGAGGCGATTGTTTCCGGCACCCCTATTTTAACAAACACCCAACCGGCTTCAGCCGGCTACATCCAAGCGAATAAGCTGGGGATAGCCAAGAATCAATGGGGAATAGACGAGTTAAAAGAAATCATCGACAACAACTCCTTTTATGTCAAAAACTGCATCGGCTACCGGGACAACCTGACAAACGTCCATTCTGCGCAATTATTGACGGACATCTATAAAAAATCAATTCAAAAACAGTAAAATACCATTTCCGACATATCAGACGCAACGCCTAACTAGAGAGCCTCAGTATGCTGTTCAATTCATTTGTATTTCTACTTGCATTTCCGATAATCTTCGCCGCATATTATCTCTGTCCGATAAAATGGCGCAGCTGGCTTCTATTACTGATAAGTTATGCAGTCTATATGAACTGGGTGCCCGTATACGCATTGATCCTCTTGTGGGTAACTCTGACGACCTATACCGGCGCTCGTTATATATCCCGCAACAGCCCCAAGAACAAGCTAAAAATGACCGTCGCAGGAATTTTGACCTTGCTGCCGCTGCTTTTCTTCAAATACTACAATTTTATAAATAATATCGTATACGATATATTGACGCCCCTCCACCTGCGCATCGAAATAAATACAATGCATTGGGCCGTTCCCATCGGCATATCCTTCTTTTCATTTCAGGCATACGGATATCTGGCGGACGTATATTACAGACGGATCGACTGCGAACGCAACCTCCGGGACTATGCACTGTTCATTTCATTTTTTCCGCAAATAGCTTCGGGTCCTATCAGCAAGGCGAAGGACCTGCTGCCGCAAATCAAAAGTCTCAAAACTTTCGATGCCGACAAAGCGACACAGGGGTTGCAACTGTTGTTATGGGGCTTGTTTCTAAAAGTCGTGTTAGCGGACCGATTAGGTCTGTACGTAGACAGCATTTATGACAATTACACCTACCAGACGGGGTTCTCCCTGTTCGTCGCCAGTTTGTGTTATTCGCTGCAAATATACGGAGACTTTGCAGGTTATTCGTTAATGGCTATCGGAGTCGCCAAAGTCTTGGGATTCGATCTGATCAATAACTTCAACCGCCCCTATTTCGCAACCAGCATAACCGACTTCTGGCACCGATGGCACATTTCGCTGTCCATCTGGCTCCGTGATTACGTATACATTCCGCTGGGCGGCAGCAGATGCAGCAAATTACGCACCTATTGGAATATTTTCGCGACTTTTCTAGTCTCCGGAATCTGGCACGGCGCGAATTGGACATTCATCATATGGGGAATTATTCACGGAGTCGCGCAAATAGCCGAAAAGGCATTGCGTCTTCAGAAGTATGAAGGGGGGGGGAATCGCCGGCTTCGTATTATCATCACATTCCTTATCGTCAACTTCGCATGGATATTTTTCCGGATGCCCTCGATAACGGACGCATGCAAGGTCATCGGCAAAATATTCACGGATTTCGGAACTACCCTGTTTTTATCAAACAGCAGCAATATGATCTACATGCTCGTCGCCGTCTGCATATTGTTCTTTAAAGACATGCGCGACGAATTCTTCCCACGCCGGTTTCTCTTCTTCGAAAACAGAAACATAGCAATCAGGTGGAGTTCCTATCTGTTTCTAATGTTTCTAATCCTTCTGACGGGCGTATTGGATTCCGGACAATTCATTTATGTAAACTTCTAACGCATGCGGAATTTTCTGATCAAATCGGCCATATTTCTTACGTTATGCGGTCTGCTTGACTTCGGTTTGGGCAAAATCTTCGGTTATCTGACAGTCCATGCAACCGGCGGATATACAAAACGGGATAATTTCATATCCGACGAAGTCGATGCAAACATCCTGATTTTCGGCTCGTCGCGGGCCGCTCATCACTACGTCCCTTCGATATTGTCCGATTCATTGGACATGAGTTGCTATAACTGCGGATTGGACGGCAACGGCATCATATACGGGTATGGAAAGCTAAAAACGATTACGGCCCGGTACTATCCCAAAATCGTCATACTGGACATCCAGCCTACATTCGATCTGTTTACAAACGACAATTGCAAATACTTGGCTCCCTTGCGGCCGTATTATCAATATCCGGGAGTCGATTCATTATTCTGGGACATAAATCCGTCCGAACGTTGGAAAATGATGTCGAATTCCTACCGGTTCAATTCGAAATTCTTGAGCATTCTAATGGATAATTTATCGGATCGAGCCGTATCTTCCGATAACGGCTACATGCCTTTATACGATACGATGACTTACGAGCCGTCAAAATCCACCGCAAAGAAAAACGAAACAGATCCTGTCAAAATCCGTTATTTTGAGCAATTCATTTGTGAAGTAAAAAGACATTCCGCCCTGTTTGTATTCATATCGCCCGAATACGGGAGCAATGCCGACTGGCCTGACATCGTGGAAGGCATATGTGCAAAATACAGCATTCCCTACTACAATTACCTAAGCGACAAACGCTTTGCAAACAACAAAACGTATTTTGTCGATTCATCGCACCTGAACGACAACGGCGCAAGAGCCTATACGGAAATAGTTGCAACCGATATAAAATCCAAATTGAAAACTCGCTGTCTTACCTCCGATCGCTTTTATGAAAGTTCTGCTTGCCAATAAATTCTACTACCGCCGCGGCGGAGACTGCGTATGCACGCTGAATCTGGAACAGCTGCTCAAAGACCACAATCACGATACTGCGGTATTCGCCATGCAGCATCCGGAAAACCTCCCGACTCCGTGGAGCAAATATTTTCCGAGCGAAATACGCTTCTCGCCGGGATCGAACATATTCGAAACCTTCCGGCGGCCATTCGGTTCGAAAGAGGTAAAACGGAAATTCAGCGCATTACTGGATGACTTCCAGCCGGACGTCGTTCACCTGAATAATATCCACACGCAATTATCCCCTCTGATCGCCGAACTCGCCCATCGGAGAGGTATCAAAGTCGTATGGACGCTGCACGACCTGAAACTGCTGTGTCCCCGGTACGACTGCCTGCGCAACGGAGAAACGATCTGCGAAGCATGTTTCACGGACAAACATAAGGTATTGGAGAACAAATGCATGAAAAACTCGTGGCTGGCAAGTATACTGGCGTATAAAGAAGCCCGGAAATGGAACAGGGAAAGGCTTGAGGCATGCACCGATTCGTTTATCTGCCCCAGTCAGTTCATAGCCGACAAAATGATACAGGGCGGTTTCGATAAAAGCAAAATGCATACATTATGCAATTTTATCGACGTTGAAAAATGTGAAGAAGCAGACTATCTGAAAAAAGATTATTACTGCTATATCGGCCGCATATCGCATGAAAAGGGAATAAAGACTCTGATCGCCGCCGCCAACCGGCTGCCCCACAAACTGGTCATCATCGGCAAGGGTCCGCTGGATGCCGAGATGAAGAAACTCGCGGGGCCAAATGTCGAATTCGCAGGATTCAAGCAGTGGAACGAAATAAAACGAATTGTCGGTCAGGCCCGCTTTTGCGTAATTCCGTCGGAATGCTATGAAAACAACCCGCTTTCGGTCATCGAATCCCAATGCTTGGGCACGCCGGTACTGGGCGCTCAGATCGGCGGCATTCCCGAATTGATTCAGGAGGGATGCAACGGTTTGCATTTCAGAAGCAGGGATACGGACGATCTGACCGCCAAGATTCAGGCAATGTATGACGCTCCATTCGACTATCCCTCCATTGCCCTCGAAGCGAAAAAACGCTACAACTCGGAAACATACTATAAACAACTCATACAGCTATACAATCTATAATTCAACCCTTCGGTTTATACAAATCATTCTGTCAAAATCATGTCTGTTAAGAATATCCCGCACCCCACCGACGCCAGCATTATCCTGACCTATCGCTGTCCGATGAAATGCAAAATGTGCAACATCTGGTTCAACCCGACGAAAAAGGAGGAAGAGATCAAGGCGTCGGATCTCCGTACACTGCCGCGCCTGAAATTCATCAATCTGACCGGCGGAGAACCCTTCGTCCGCGAGGATCTGGCGGAAATCGTGGAAGAGTGTTATAAACATACGGAACGCATCGTCATCTCCACCTCTGGATGGTTCGAAGACAAAGTCGTAGCCTTGGCGAAACGATTCCCCAACATCGGCATCCGCATCTCGATCGAAGGACTGAGCTGCAAGAACGACGAACTGCGCGGACATGCCGGCGGATTCGACAAGGGGCTGAGGACACTGCTCACGCTGAAACAAATGGGACTGAAAGACATCGGATTCGGCTGCACCGTGTCGAACAATAATTCCAAGGATATGCTTTCGCTCTATCAGTTGTCGCTGTCCTTGGGCATGGAATTCGCCACGGCAGCTTTCCACAACTCCTATTATTTCCACAAGGACGACAACGTAATCACCAACAAGGACGAGGTGTGCAAAAACTTCGAACGGCTGATCGAATGGCAGTTACAGGAGAACCATCCGAAAAGCTGGTTCCGCGCATGGTTCAATATGGGGCTGATCAACTACATCGAAGGCGGCCGGCGCATGTTGCCGTGCGAGGCCGGATCCGCCAATTTCTTCATCGACCCCTTCGGCGACGTCTATCCCTGCAATGGACTGGAAGAGAAATACTGGCAAAAATCGATGGGCAACATCCACCAAACGCCCGATTTCATGGAGATATGGCAAAGCGCCCGGGCGGAGGACGTGCGTGCCATGGTGCGCAAATGCCCGAAGAACTGCTGGATGGTGGGCACAGCCAGTCCGGTCATGCATAAATATGTAAAGTACCCGCTGAAATGGGCGCTCAGGAACAAGCTCCGCAGCATGAGGGGCAAACCGGCCTGTCTGGATAAAAAATGGTGCGACGTCGGCCAAGACCCGATGCAGGGCGATTTGCGGGAAAAATTCTAACCAAGTCGTGGATGCCAAAAAAAATGAACGTTTTCCGGCCATGAAAATAGTCGTCACCGGAACCCGCGGCATACCGAATATCATGGGAGGCGTGGAGACACATTGTGAAGAGTTGTTTCCGCGTATTGCTCGAAAAGGCTTCGAGGTAACCGTTATACGGCGGAAAAGTTATGTACGCGACACGCTGTCCAGCTACAAGGGCATTACGCTCTCGGACATCGAAACGCCGCGGAAAAAATCGCTCGAAGCAATCGTCCACACGTTCAGGGCCATCGTGCGGGCCAAACGCCTGAAAGCCGACATCGTCCACATCCATGCGGTGGGCCCGGCACTGCTGACACCGCTGGCCCGTTTGCTGGGAATGAAAGTCGTATTCACCCACCACGGGCCGGACTACGACCGGGACAAATGGGGCATGGCAGCCAAAACGGCACTCCGCCTGGGCGAGGCCGCAGGCACGCTCTTCGCCAACGAAGTCATCGTGATCTCGCATGTGATCGACGATATGCTGATCCGGAAATACGGACGTAAAGACTGCCATGTGATCTACAACGGCGTCCCCTCGCCGGATGTCACCGACTATCCGGAATATTTCGGGGAGCTGGGGATCGAACAAGGAAAGTATATCTTCGCAATGTGCCGGTTCGTACCGGAAAAGAACCTGCACCATCTGATCGAAGCGTTTTCACGTACCGAACACAGGGAATGCAAGTTGGTCATTGCCGGGGACAGCGATTTCGAAGACGACTATTCCGCAAGCCTGAAGAAATACGCCCGCGAACAGGGAGTCGTGCTGCCCGGATTTATCAAGGGCAGGAAATTGCACGCATTGCTGTCGCATGCCCGGTGTTTCGTACTACCCTCCTCGCACGAAGGGCTCCCGATCGCACTGCTCGAAGCAATGAGTTACAGGCTGCCTGTGATCGTGAGCGACATCCCCGCAAACCTGGAAGTCGGGCTCGGGCAGGAATTCTATTTCCCGTTGGGCGACAGAAGGGCTCTGGCACGCAAACTCCAGGAAAATATGGACGCCCCTTACCGGCAAATAGAGTATCCCATGGAAAAATACGATTGGAATGCGATCGCCGAACGGACGGCCTCGGTCTACACCAAATACGCGAAACCGGGGAAATAGCCACAGCCCTATTCCCGGCGGCTGATTTCCGCCACGGTCGCCCCGACGAAAGCTATGAGCTCCGCCGGGGCGATTTTCAGTTGGAGGCCGCGGACGCCGGCGCTGATGTAGATGGCCGGAAGCGACGCGGCCGAGGAGTGGATGTAGGTCGGAAACTGTTTTTTCATGCCGATCGGCGAGCAGCCGCCACGGATGTAACCCGTCACGGGCAGCAGCTCCTTCATCGGGATCAGGTCGGCCTTCTTGTTGCCCGATACGCGTGCGGCGGCCTTGAGGTCGACCTCGTGGTCGGCGGGCACCACGCATACGAAATGCCCCGTGCGGTCGCCCCGCAGCACGAGGGTCTTGAATACGCTTCCGACATCTTCTCCCAGCTCTTCGGCCACGTGTGTCGCCGCAAGGTGTTCTTCGTCGACCCGGTAAGGGACGAGTTCATAGGTTATCTTAGCGCGGTCGAGCAAGCGGGCCGCATTGGTCTTTTCGACTTTTCCGTGTGCCATTTCTGCTTTTGGTGTTCGATTTTTCGACTTAAATTATGCAAAAGTAATTTATTTTGACCAAACAGGTTCTTTTTAATTATTTTTGCAAAATGCTCCGTGGCAAAATTACATACAGGCTGCTCGCCTCGCTGATCGCAGCTTTGTCCATGTGCACGACCCTGTCGGCACAGAGCACCCGTGTCCGCGGCCGTGTGACGGATGCCGCCAACGGTGCCCCGATGCAGTTCGTGAGCGTCGTGTTCCCCAGCACCACGACCGGCATCACGACTGATGAGGAGGGTATCTATACGCTCGAGACCCGCGATACGGTGGGGCGCGTACAGGCCTCGATGGTCGGCTACGCCACGCAGACCAAGCCGCTCACGCGGGGCGGCTTCAACCAGGTAGACTTCGCCCTGGAAGCGGTCGAATTCGGCATCGGCAGCGTCGTCATCACCCCGGGCGAGAACCCCGCACACCCGATCCTGAAAGGGGTCGTGCGCCGCAAGCCGCAGAACAACCCCGACGAGTACGAACGCTACCACTGCGCCACGTACACCAAGATGGAGCTCGACCTGACGAACGTCAAGCCGCGCTTCCGCAACAAGCGGCTGCAACGCAACTTCGGCTTCATCTTCGAATACATCGACACGTCGGCGCTCACCGGGCAGGCCTACCTGCCGGCCATGATCTCCGAGACCACGGCCGACTTTTACCACAGCAAGCGCAACCCCTCCCTGTCGCGCGAGATCATCCGCGCCAACCGCGTATCGGGAGTGGAGGACAGTTTCGCCATCGCCCAGTTCACGGGACAGATGCACGGCAACGTCAACTTCTACGCCAACTTCATCGACATTTTCAACGTCCGTTTTGCCAGCCCGCTCTCCGACGGGGGACTCTTCTATTACGACTATTTCCTGGTGGACAGCATGCAGGTCGACGGCCGCAAGACCTACAAAATCCGGTTCCACCCCAAACGGCTCACCTCCCCGGTGCTCGACGGCGAGGTGAACATCGACTCGGCGTCGTATGCCCTGCAATCGGCCTCGGCGCGCATGCCCAAGGGCGTCAACGTAAACTGGATCAAACACCTGCGGCTCGAAAACGAGAACCGCATCGTGCGCGACAGCACGTGGTTCCGAAGCCGCGACCGCGTATCGGCCGAATTCTCGGTCACCACGGCCGACTCATCGAAACTGACCTCGTTCATCGGGACGCGCGAGGTGGTCTACACCGACGTGCGGATCGGCGAACCGATCCCCGCCGAGGTCATACGCATGGACAACAACGTCGTGATCGGCGACCAGGGGCAGGATAGCAGCAAGGACGAAGCCTTCTGGGAGAGCGTCCGCCCCTACCGGCTGAGCGGCAAGGAGAAAGGCATCTATTCGATGGTCGACTCGGTGCAGAACGTCCCGCTGTACCGCAATATCTACACCCTGATCAACACGGTCATCGTCGGTTACTGGAACACCAAGTACATCGGCATCGGGCCCTACTATAAACTGGCAAGCTTCAACAAGCTCGAAGGGTTCCGCATGCAGCCGGGATTCCGCACCACCACGGCCGTCAGCCGCCGCATACGCCTCTCGGGGTATGCGGCATACGGCACGCGCGACGGGATGTTCAAGGGCGGCGGCAGCGTCGAGCTGGCTTTCAACCGCCGGCTGACGCGCAAGCTGACCGTCTCGGGCCGCCACGACGTGATGCAGCTGGGCGCGGGGCAGAACGCCCTCACGGAAAGCAACATCCTCAGCTCGCTCCTCTCGCGCGGCGACTCGCGGCTCTCGATGGTCAACCGCGGCGAGGCCGCCTACGAGCACGAATGGCGGCACGGGATCAGCAACTTCCTCGGCGCCCGCATCCAGAAGATCTACGGCAACCGGTACGTCCCGCTGGTGCGCCCCGACGGCACGGTCATGAACTCGGTATCGGACGCCGCCGTACACGTCGGGATGCGCATCTCGAAGAACGAAAGCATCTACCGCATGCCGTTCGACAAGCAGTACATGGGGACGAAATACCCCGTCCTGACCCTTGGGTTCACGGCCGGGATACCCCGGGTGCTGAGCGGCAGCTATGAATACTACCGCCTCGAGGGCGGCATCCACTACAAGCCCGAGCTGCCGCCGCTGGGCTACTCGGACATCACCGTGCAGGGCGGCAAGATCTTCGGCAAGGTACCCTACCCGCTGCTGAAGCTCCACGAGGGAAACGGCACCTATTTCTACGACCCGATGGCGTTCTCGTGCATGAACTTCTACGAGTTCGCTTCGGACACCTGGGTGGCGCTGTTCTTCGAGCACCACTTCAACGGCATCCTGCTGGGGCGCATCCCGCTCATCAAAAAGCTCAAATGGCGCGAGGTGCTGGTATGCAAGGGCGTGTGGGGCACGCTGTCGAAAGAGAACGACGGCAGCCTCGCCGCAACGCAGGCGCCGCTGCTCTTCCCGCCCGGCATGACATCGGTGTCCGATCCTTATGTCGAAGTGGGATTCGGCGTCGAAAACATCTTCCGGCTGCTGCGCGTGGACTTCATCTGGCGCGTCACGCACCGCAACCCGAAACCCGGGCAGGAGATCCAGAATTTCGCCGTCAACCTGGGCATAAAACTCAAATTCTGATGCACGGAGGCCGGGAACCCGGGGATTTTGACTACCTTTGGGCTGGAAAAAAGGGGACAACTATGATAAAAGGTGCAATATTCGACATGGACGGGACACTCGTGGACAACACGCCCGTCCACATCCGTGCGTTCGAAATCTTCTGCGAACGATACGGCATCCGCGACTGGAAGGAGAAACTCGGCCAGGCATACGGCATGGGCAACGACGACATCATGAAGCTCATCATGCCCGCGGAGGTGATCCGCGAAAAGGGGCTCGCGGCACTCGCCGAAGAGAAGGAATCCATCTACCGGGAGATCTACGCCCCCGAGATCGTGCCGATGCCCGGGCTCACCGACCTTTTGCAAAGGCTCCGCGACGCAGGCATACGCTGCGCCGTAGGTTCGTCGGGCTACAAGCCCAATGTGGATTTCGTGCTGGAAAAATGCCTTATCGAGCCTTATTTCGACGCCAGGATCAGCGGCGACATGGTCTCGCGCTGCAAACCCGACCCGGAGATTTACCTTACGGCCGCCGCGGCCCTGGGGCTGACTGCGGCGGAATGCGTCGTCTTCGAAGACGCCCCGGCGGGGATCGAAGCAGCACGCAGGGCCGGGGCCGGACATATCGTGGCGCTGGCCACGACGCTCGACCGCGCAGCGCTGGCGCAGACCGATGCGGACAGGGTCATCGACGATTTCCGCGACATCACCGACCTTGCCGCTTTGCTGAAATAACCCGGGCACAGAGGCCGGACAGACCGTCCGCAATTTCCGTGGCACCTCCGCCCCGGCAACGATCGGGCAGCAGGCAGAACACAGCATCGCAATTTCCGCGACATCACCGACCTTGCCGCATTGCTGAAATAACCCGGGCACAGAGGCCGGACAGGCCGTCCGCAATTTCCGCGGCTCCTCCGCCCCGGCGCCCGGCAGTCGTCATCGACGGGTTCCGCGCCACCCCAGCCCGGCAACGATCGGGCCGCGGCGAATCGGCAGCATCGCCGATCGCAAGGCATACGGATGCTACCTGCCGCAGGCCGTACCCAAACGCACCGTACACCCGATACCCTATCGCCATCCCGATGAAAAACGTCGCGGATGGCATTTTTTTGCAGGACGTGCATATCATACGGAAAAAATTGATACTTTTGCGCGGTTTTAATCCCGTACGGCATATGTTCAAAGGAATCGCCACCGTCGCCCTGCTCGTCCTGTCGAACGCTTTCATGACGCTCGCCTGGTACGGCCACATCGCATTCAAATCCAAGCTCGAACGCTTCGGCATACTGGCCATCGTACTGCTCAGCTGGGGCATCGCCCTGTTCGAATACTGCTTCCAGGTTCCGGCCAACCGCATCGGGTCGTCGCAATTCGGCGGGCCGTTCTCGATCTGGGAGCTGAAAGTCATCCAGGAGGTAGTCTCGCTCTCGGTCTTCACGCTGTTCGCGCTGGTTTTCATGAAGTCGGACTCCCTGCGCTGGAACCACCTCGCAGGTTTCCTCTGCCTGATACTGGCGGTCTACTTCATCTTCCGGAAATAGCCGCGCCCGCAGCCGGGCGTACGGCAGTACCCGACAGGCGATGCCTGCCGATAAAATCCATACGTATCCTCCCGGGCCCGAGTTCCCGGTTAGGCCTGCTCTTCCCGCCGGTCATGGCGGTAAATCTGATACGAGTTCACGAAGTTCTGCCAGACAATATATGCCGTCGGGGCGATCGAGGAGATCGGGTCGAGGAACGACTGCGACATCCATACGGCCAGCACCGTGTTTTTCTGCCCGAGCGACTGCCCGCCTGCCGGGGCGTCGCCGTAGCGGCGACCCAGCGTGCGCCCCACCTTGAACTGCACCAGGCAGATCACCAGCGCCGCGAATGCCAGCCACAGTTCGGTCGCGGGCGAAGCATCGTGCAAATCGAGGATAAAGGCCGTCGTACGGCCGATGATCACCACCAGCGATGCGAGCCACATGTAGAACGAAATCTGGCTGTGGTTCCCGATCCATTTCGCCGCCCCGGGCAGCACGAAACGGCAGAACTGCGCAGCCGCGAAGGGCATGATCAGCAGCGGCGCGATACGTGCCAGTATCTGCGTGAAGGAGCACGCCCCCGTCCCGGCAAACGACAGGACGACGGGTGCCACGAGCGCGATCACCATGTTACACACGAGGCTGTAGGTGGCCATCGTCGGGACATTGGCCCCGAGCATCCCGGCGATCACCACCGCGGCCATCGCCACGGGCGCCAGCACACAGATCATCGCCCCCTGCGCCACGACGGGATTCAGCGGCAGCAGCAGGAAGTAGACAGCCACGCTCACCACGACCTGAAACAGCAGCAGCCAGAAATGCAGCATCGAAGGCTTCATCTGCCGGGGCTTGACGCGGCAGAACGTAACGAAAAGCATCAGGAAGATCAGCGAGGGTGTAATCATCTGGTGCGTCCACCCCTCGAGGGCGGTCACGGGGCGGCAAAGCAACGCCCCGACCACCATGGCCGTCGGCATGGCGACGGTCTTGACATTGCGGTGCAGGTATTCCAGTACGTGCATTATTTCATGGTTTCAATCGTTAGGACAACATGCTGCCCGGAGGCCGTCCCGATCGCGCACACCGTACCGTCCAGCGGGTCGGGGTCGAGCAGGAATCGGCAGACGTCGCCGTCCCAGGGGTGGCCGTCGATCGAGAGGATGCGGTCGCCGGGGGCGATGACGCCCGCGAGCGCCTCGTCCCACACCTGCCCGACGACGAGCTGCCCGGCGGAAAGGGCCAGCGTGAAATTACAGGCGGGCTGCGGCGGGGCCTTCGCCTCGCCCCCGCGGGGTATGAACAGGAAGCGCTTGCGGCGGAAATCGAGCACAACATGCCCCCAGTCGAACAACTTGCAGCCGAGGATCCGGTTATGGCCGAAGGTGCGCTTGACCGGCATGTCGGCAATAGCCGTCCCCTGAATTTCGAACCGGGGGATCGTACCCCGGAAATGGCTGTTCACCCTGTTGCGGTTCGTCCAGCCGATAGCCGTCGCATATCCGTCGGCCCAGCGCAGGCTGTCGATGAACCACAGGGGCGGGGGCGCATCGCCGGAATCGGCATAGGAGAAATGGAAATAGCCCGCCGAGCCGGTGTCGAATTTGACGTACATCCGGGCCTGCCTGTCGCCGTTGCGGCATGTCACCGGCAGAAACGGGCATCCGCCGCCCAGCTCCATGCGCGACATGCGACGGCCGCGGGGCAGCCCCAGCCTGCGGACATCGTCCGTGACGGTGATCGTCGAGTCGGCATTGGGCATGCGGACGGCGCACCAGCGCAGCAGGTCGCACCCCGCGATGCCGTCGACCCGCAGGCAGGCGAAGACCAGCGAAGTGTCGGGCATGACCAGCACCGGATGGTCGCGGAAAAGCGCGTCGCCCATCCGCAGGCTGTCGAGCCGAACCAGGTCGATGGGGACGACATGTCCCTCGAAATCGCGGACTTTCCGGGTTTTCACGGCCTCGGCACCCAGTTCGCAGCGCAGCGATTCGCTGATGCAGGTGCCCGACGCCCCGGTGTCGAAGATAAAACGGCGGGGGCCCGCAGGCGTGCCGAGCACCACGACATATTTGCCGTGCTCGACCGTATAGGGCAGGTCGAACCGCACGGCAGGACGCCGTGCGCAGACCTCCTGCACCGCGACCAGACTGCACAGGACAAACAGCAGGCGCTTCATCGGCACACCGGCCTTACGAAAGCAGTTCCCTGACCTTGGCCGAAATATCCTTGCCGTCGGCACGTCCGGCGAGCTTCTTCGTGACCACGCCCATCACCTTGCCCATCTCCTTCACCGACGTGGCGCCGACCTGGGCGATCACGGCCCTGACCTCGGCCTCCAGTTCTTCGGGCGTAAGCTGCCGGGGCAGGAACTCCTGGAAGACGGCGACCTGCGCCAACTCCTCGGCCGCGAGGTCGGGGCGGTTCTGCTCTGTGAAGATCGCGGCGGAATCGGCACCCTGCTTGGCCAGTTTGGAGATGATTTTCAGTACGTCGGCATCGGGCAGTTCGGCGATTTCCGGGCCCGCGGTCTTGGCCTCGATGATATACTTCTTGGCATTGCGCAATGCGCCCAGGCGCACGGTATCCTTGGACTTCATGGCCTCCATGATACCTTTCGAAATCTGTTGTTCGAGTGACATAATTTATCTATTTTACAAAAAACAATCGTTTGTCCGTCCTCTTCCGGGGCGCCCCGCCGGGCGGCACACAGTGCTTGGGGCGCCACAGCCGGAGCGTAACCGCCGCAAAACCGGCACCGGAGGCCGGCCGCACGGCCGGCTAATCGTCCCCTCCGCTCTTCCCGCCGAGCAGGAAACCCAGTATGTCGGCCATCAGCCGGTCGCGCTGCACATCGCTCTCGAGGGCTTCGAACGGAAAGCCCATGACGAACGTGCGGCTGTCCGCGCAGGCCACGCCCGCGCAGCGGTTGTTGTCCACATAGCGCATCACGGGGAAAGCCCCGCCACCCGCGGGTCTCAGGGCATCGACCCGTTCGACCCGGTATCGGTCGGGGCGGAAATCGTTGACATAGCGGTACTCGTCGCGCGAAAAACCCGCATGCGAAGTCACGACCCGCACCCGGTTGCGGTCGGCGGCCTGGTCGCCGTCGTAGGTGTAGTGCAACACCTCCTCGGCAAAAGCGCGGTCTTCGCCGGTGGCCTCCCCGCCCGTCCAAAGGTCGGTCGCCACGTAGCTGCCCGACACGAAAAGGGCTCCGTCACCGGCCATATAGCGTCTCAGGACATCCTGTAATTCAGGCGAAAACGTTTTGAACGCATACCCCGCCACACCGCGCCCGATAGTCACGGAGCGCTGTTTGCCCAGAATCAGGTCGACTGCGGAATACTCCTCCAATGACACGCCGCGATCCTCCACGGCCCGCACCGAGGCCGAGCAGAACGAATAGCCCGCCCGGGCTATGGAACGGCCGTGCACATAGGGATAGTCGAACGTATTGCCGCCGATTACCTCCGTCTCGTAGTCACAGTTGCAGGCGCCGAGGGCGATGCTGTCGACCTCGCACCTGGCCATCGCCAGGTCGAACACCTGCTGCCCGCCGATGAACGAAATGTCCTGTTTGTCGGGCACCCCGCCGTCGAGCTCGGTATAGAACCCGGCCAGCGAATCGCGGCGCATGCTCAGCGGGGCGCTGATGCGGTCGAATCCGTTTACGACCAACACGGTCCCTTTCCCGCCGGGGATACGGCAGGCGGCGACGACCTCGCTGGGAAAACTCTCCCCGCCTTCGTTCACGGCGGTCACCTTATAGCTGTAAGTGCGCCCCGGTTCCTGCTCGGAGAGCAAATAGGGCTTGTCGGTATAGCGGCCGTTGTCGAAGCCGCCGTCGTCGATGCGCGTATAGACCACATAACCCGTCGGGGCGGCAGTGACTTCGAGCGAGTCGATCACCGGCGACCAGGAGACAGCTACCTTTCCCTCCCCGGCGAAGTGCGTGGAAAGAGCCTCCACGGGGAGCGGCTGCACCACATAAGGTAATCCGTACTGCGAACTGATATACTGCAAGATACCCTTATAGATAGCGCGGCTCACGAGGAACTTGAAGCGCGGGTCGCTGCCATAGCGCATGTCGGCGAAATTCTGGTGCGAGAGCAGTTCGAGCAGCATGGTCGGGGCACCCGGCACGCGCGCTTCGTAATAGGCGCGGTTCCAGAGCCCGCGGCGGTTCCATTCGGGTTCGCAGCTACGGCGGATGTCGGAGACGATCTGCGTCATGACGATGTCCGTCAGGTCGCGCGAACGGTAGCGGTCGGCACCGCCCTCGAAACGCCCCTTGTTCTCGCGGGTATAGAAGATGCCCAGCGTGCCGATGGTCTCGTCGTTGAGCCGCACGCCCGCATCGGAATGGAAGGCCAGCGCCATGTCGACCGGAATCCGCAGTCCCGTGCTGTCGGGCATCCGCTCCGAACCGCCCATCAGGGCATTGACCCAGTGGGCGCGCGACATGTAGTCGTCCTTATAATCGTCGGCGTTCTCCTTCGGGGTGTATACCTTCGGGTCGAACCCCGCCCACTGGAGCCAGTAGCGGGCGCCCTCGCAGAAACGGGGATAGCCGCTCGTCTCCTCGGCATATTCGACGCCGGGACGGCGCAGCGAATCGCAGACCGAGCGGGCGACATTGCCGTAGCCGCCGCCGACCTTCACGGCGTCGGCCGTGACGATACGTCCTGCCTGCCGCGAGCGGTTGGTGAGCGTCACGACCGGCTGCTCACCCGGCCCGAAGAGGAAATGCCCGAGGTAAATCCATGTCCCGCCGCCCATCGTCTGGTTCACGGCGAACGTACTCTCGCCCCCGAGGTGATGCACCGTATACTGCGCGTCGTCGGTGCTTCCGGGCACCGTTTCATAGCTTACATAGACGGCGTATTCACCCCGCTCGGGGATGGAGGCACGCCACGCGGCGCGGCTCTCGGCACCCCCGGCGACCGTCCGCACACGGCGGGTCGTACCATCCCGGAACGGGTTTTCGCCGGTGCGGTATACCTGCCGCGTATGCGCGAACCCGACACCGCCCGGCTGCCATTTCTCGGGGCCGTCCGTCTCGGCGTATTGCCCGGCGGCATCGTTGTCGGCCAACACCTCGTATTTCTGCACATCGCGCTCGCGGGGCAGCATCACGCAGGCTCCCGCGTTTTCGAGCATCGGCACCAGGTAAGGCAGCACATAGCTCTGGGTATAGAGGTCTTCGCAGGTCATCCACAGCCGCGAACGCTGCCATTTCCAGCGGTTCGCAGGCTGGTCGAAATAGCGCCCGTGGCTCTGCCACAGCGCGATATGGCGCCCGGAGAGCCCCTGCGTGGGAGCTACGGGCGAGGACTGGCGGACGACGAGCGGCCGCTGCGAACGGTTGACGAAGGGCACGACCTTCTTCTTGCGCAGCAGTTTCCTGAACTCGGCATCGGTGCGGTAGGCCATCGGGATCAGCCCCCGCACTTCGCGCTTGTCGGAATAAAGCTCGATGGAGGCTTTACGGTACTCCGGCGGCAGGACGGCACGCACCGAGTCGTACATGGCCCGCAGGTTCTGCTCGCGGAACGGGTAATAGGAAAGCCCCACCGAGGTGTAAATGCGCACCCGCTTGCGCGAGGCGTCCACGCCCTCGATCCGGACAAAGCCGCCCGAAACCTCACGGGCGACGATACGCGACAACGTACGGCCGATCTCGCGGCGAGTCACGGCGTCGACCCCGGCGGCCGGGGCTTGCTGCCAGCCGAAGCAGAGCAGCAGAAAAAACGACAGGAATTTAGTTTTCATTCTTCTTGGCAAGCAACAACATGCCGGCCATGGTAAAGACGGCATTGTAAATCAAAAGTTCGAACCCGATCCGGTAGTCCCACGCCTCGCGCGCCCAGTATTGCACGAGGGCGCTCAGCACGGGGGCGGCGACGGCGACCACGGGCATCCAGCCGTCGCGGATCCTCAGGCGCGTGAACATCCCGAAGGCGAACATACCCAGGATCGGCCCGTAGGTATAGCTGGCAACCTTGTAGACGAGGTTGATGACGCTGTCGTCGGCCAGGTATTCGAAGCCGAGGATTACCAGCGCCATGCCGACGGCCATGCCGACGTGCACGCCCTTCCGGATGCGGGTCAGGCGTTCGTCACCGTAGCGCCTGGTGCCTTGCAGGATGTCGACCGTGAACGAAGTCGTAAGGGCCGTAAGGGCCGAACCGGCAGCTGAATAAGTACTCGAAATAAGCCCTATAACAAACAGTATGCCAACAAATACCGGCAATCCACCCTCGACAGCCACCAGCGAGAATACCTGGTCGCCCTTTACGGGCATCGCAAGGCCGGTGCGGCCGATGTAAATGTAGAGCAGCACACCCAGCACGAGGAACAGGAAGATGACGAATATCTGGCTGACGGCCGTCAGGACGATGTTTTTCTGCGAATCGCGCGGCGTGGCGCAGCTCAGGTTCCGCTGCATCATGTCCTGGTCGAGCCCCGTCATGGAGATCAGCAGCACGACGCCCGCAAGGAACATCTTCCAGAAATAGCGGTCGGAGGAGGGGTCGTCGAAGAAAAACACCCGCGAATAGGGCGACGCGGCAACCTCGCGGGTCATTTCGCCGAACGACATGCCGAGCGCCTGCATGATGAAGACGATCGACAGCACGAGGCTGCCCACCAGGCAGAAAGTCTTGAGCGTATCCGTCCAGATGAGCGACTTGACACCCCCTTGCTGCGTATAGAGCCAGACGAAGAGCATCGTCACCAGCGCATTGAGCCAGAACGGCAGCCCGTAGTGGCTGAAAACCAGCAGTTGCATGACGGCGCAGACCACGTAGACACGCAGCGCGGCCCCCAGCATCTTCGACACGAAGAAGAACCATGCCCCGGTATGGTGCGAGAGGATGCCGAAGCGCCCGTCGAGGTATTCGTAGAGCGACACCACCCGGAGGCGGTAGAAGGTCGGGATGAGCAGGAACGCGACGACCAGCTGCCCCACGGTGAAACCGGCGACCATCTGCATGTAGGAGAAGGAATCGACGGCGACCGAGCCCGGCACCGAGATGAAAGTCACGCCCGAGATCGCAGCCCCGATCATGGCGAAAGCCGCCATATACCACGGCGTGCTCCGGTTGCCGGTGAAAAACCCGGCATTGTCGGCACGCCGTCCAGAGAGCCAGGCGACGACAAAAAGTACGGCTATATAGCCCAATACGGTGGCGATAACGGCGAGAGGTGTCATAAGCGGAGTCAGCGTTCGGATTTAAGTTACAAATATAGCAAAAAAGGCTGTACGGCCGCAATCGAAGGGCATTTTTCGACTAAAAAAACAACATCGGGGAACGGCTTGCGCCCGCCCGGGGGCCGTGCCGAGAAAAACAGGCCGGGGTAAACGGGAGAACGAACGGCAAAGCGACCGGAAAGGCCGCCCGGCAGAGATGCCGCGCAGCGCCCGCACACCCGGGAAACCGACATGCAGCGCAGGAATAAGTATTTTTACTGAAGGTTTGCACGGGGCGGCCAGCTATCTTTGCACCAAAAGGACAACACCATGAAACAGGAACGACATGCGACGACACTCGCGGAGGATTTGCAGGAGGCTTCGGCCAACACGGCCGAATACGGGGAGTTTTTCACCGGGTTGACGGGGATCACCGACAGGAAACCCGTCGACGACGCATTGGGCGAGCGAATACAGGGCTATGTGCTCGGCTGGCTCGAGGGGCACCCGCTGACGGCATTCGACGACTATTCCGCGACCGCCTACCGCCGCACCTATCTGGGCCGATCGCCGGAAACGGGATGGGAGGCGATCGTGATGAGCTGGCAGGAGGGCAACCGCACGAGCATCCATGCCCACCCGCAGTTCGCAGGCTACCACTTCGCCGACGGCAGGTTCCGGCTCGAAATCTTCGAGCCCGCAGGCGACGGCACGGCACGTCCGGTGCACAGCGCCGAGGTCGAAGCCCCGTGTGCATTCTTCGCAATCGGAAAGCCGGGATGTTTCGACAACCACATACACCGCATCACCTGCCTGAGCCCCACGGGGCACAGCCTGCACGTCTATTCGGACGACGCACTCCGCGGCGAGGTATACGGCGAAGCGGATGAATAAGCCCCGGACTCCCCTCCCGCTCCCCTGCTCCGGAGCGCCGCAACTGCCCCCCCCCGGGAATCACGGCAGCAGGGACAACGGGTAAAACCGGAACACCGTGACTGTCCTCCCCCGAAACCACAGATGCAGGGGCATGGGTAAAACCGGAGCAGCCGCCCCCGAATAATCAGGTAAAAACAAGCCCCGGAGCCACACTTCCCGCCCGGGGAAAACAAACCCCGGAACAGGCGTTCCGGGGTTTTCCATGCAGCGGGGATCCCGCGCTGCTTCATGCCTTGCGGTAAGACAGCGCCCCCGAGGGGCACTTCTCCACCTGCGCAATGATCTTGTCGGTCGTGGAATTCTCCAGTTTCACCCACGGACGCTCCGAGGGACGGTAAACTTCCGGCAGCATCTTGACACATACGCCCGCATGGATGCAGAGATGCGGCTGCCATACCACGACGATCTCGCCGTTGGTATATTCGATACGTTTCTTTTCCTGTTCCATATAAATAATGTTCATGTGTGTCCGTCAGCAAGCAAAAATAGCAAAAAAAACGGACACGATGAAGGCGGAGAGCGGCGGATATGTCAACAAAACCAGTTTTAAGGTATACATTTCTGGCGCACCTGCCGGACACGGCAGCGCCGCGCCGGGTATCGGGCGGCGCCGGCAGCCAAAGCACGAGATCCCAGAGAGCGGCCAATGCAGGGTTACCGGGCGGCGGCCAAAGCACGAGACCCCGGATGGCAGCCAAGAAGGGTTACCGGGCGGCAGCCAAAGCACGAGATCCCGGAGAGCGGCCTAAGCAGGATTGCCGGGCGACGGGCGGCGTCAGTGATCGTGAGACCCGACGGCGGCGGCCGGGAGCCCGGACAGCAGGCATTGCCTGCGACAGAAAGCAGGAACCAGCCATTGCAGACGTCCCGAGCCCGGAAACCGGATCCGGCTGCAGGGCCCGGATGCCGGCATTGCAGACACCCGGATACCGGGAGTGCAATTTTTGCAAACTCCCCGCACCGATTGCCCGCCCCCGGAAACAGGCCGTAAGGGACAGGCGAAGATCACGCCTAAGGTGTTCTGGGTTGATTTTGGAAATATATTAAAAAAATTTACTTGGAATTTTGTTTTTTCGGACAAAATACATACATTTGTCCCAACGACAGCATACATGGCAATATTTCACCATATCCATCATCACCATCACCACTTTCCGAAGGGGTAAGACGGATATGCACATGTAAACGAAACCATAAAGTTTAACAAAAGTATATACGAAGCTCACCCCCTGCGGGTGGGCTTTTTCGATGCTTATGCCGCGGGCGGTGTGCCAAAAACGAGACAAAAATGCTGAGAATCGCAATCCAGGCCAAGGGCCGACTCAACGAACAGAGCATCGAACTGCTCTCCGAGGCGGGCATCCGCGTCGCCGAAAGCAAACGCAAACTCATCTCGCGCGCCGGGGGCTTCCCGCTGGAAGTGCTCTACCTGCGCGACGACGACATCCCGCAGGCCGTGGCGATGGGCGTCGCCGACCTGGGCATCGTGGGGCTGAACGAAGTGGCGGAGAAAGGATTCCGCGTAGAGCAGGCGATGGATCTCGGGTTCGGGAACTGCCGCATCTCGCTGGCCGTGGAACGCACGGTGGCATACGAAGGGCTGGATTATTTCCGCGGCAAGCGCGTCGCCACCTCCTACCCCAACATCCTCACGCGGTTCTTCGCCGAAAAGGGCATCGACGCCGAAATACACACCATCGAGGGTTCCGTGGAGATCGCCCCGGCGGTCGGGATGTCCGACGCGATCTTCGACATCGTATCGTCGGGCGGCACGCTCATCTCGAACGGGCTGGTCGAAGTCGAGAAGGTCTTTTATTCCGAGGCGGTGCTGATCGCCAACCCGGAAATGGACGAGGCGAAGCGCCGTGAAACGGCACAGCTCACCTTCCGCTTCAACTCTATCCTCGAAAGCCGGGGCATGAAATACGTGCTGATGAACCTCCCGGCGGAGAAACTCCAGGAAGCGATCGTCATCCTGCCCGGCATGCGCAGCCCCACGATCCTGCCGCTGGCGCAGGAGGGATGGTGTTCGATACACGCCGTGATCAGCGAATCCCAGCTCTGGGAACGCATCGAACGGCTCAAGGAGATCGGCGCGGAAGACATCCTGGTGCTGACGCTCGAAAACATGATCCGCTGACCCCGAAAAACACCCGGATATGGAAATGCTGAAAATCTACAACAACCCGCCGCGCCGTGAATGGCCGGCCCTCACGGCCCGCTGCACGCGGCAGGAGGGCGAAATCACGGAACGGGTCGCCGCCATCCTCTCACAGGTGCGCACGGGCGGCGACAAGGCGCTGCGCGACCTCGTGGCCCGCATCGAAGGTTACGTCCCCGAGAGGTTCGAGGTTTCCCGCAGGCAGCGCACCGAAGCGGCCAAAGCCGTGCCGCAACGGCTCAAGACGGCGCTTGCGATCGCCAAGTCCAATATCGAAGCCTTCCACAGGGCCCAGCTCCCGCCGCAGGTCGACATCGAAGTGATGCCCGGCGTGCGGTGCGTGCAGCGTGCCGTAGCCATCGGCCGCGTGGGGCTCTACATCCCGGGCGGCAACGCCCCGCTCTTCTCGACGGTGCTGATGCTCGCCCTGCCCGCCCGGATCGCCGGGTGCGGCGAGGTCGTGCTCTGCACCCCGGCCGGACGCGGCGGGAAGATTGCCCCCGAGGTGCTTTTCGCCGCCGACCTGTGCGGCGTCGACCGCATCTTCGCCGTCGGCGGGGCGCAGGCCGTGGCCGCCATGGCCTATGGCACGGAAAGCATCCCGCACGTCGAAAAAATCTTCGGCCCGGGAAACCGTTACGTCACCCGCGCCAAGCAGCTGGTAAGCGCCCAGGCCGTGGCCGTAGACCTGCCGGCAGGCCCTTCGGAAGTGATGGTGTTGGCCGACAACAGCGCCCGGGCGGAATTCGTCGCCGCCGACCTGCTGTCGCAGGCCGAGCACGGGGACGACAGCCAGGCCATCCTGGTCTGCCGTACGGAGCGTTTCGCACGGCAGGTAACCCGGGCCGTCGAGGAGCAGATCCGGTACCTCAGCCGCGGCGAGGCGATCCGCAATTCGCTGGCCAACAGCCGGATCGTATTGTTCGACGAGGAATACAAGCAGATTGCGTTCGCCAACGCCTATGCCCCGGAGCACCTGATCGTCTCGATGCGCGACGCATGGGGCATCGCCGCCAAGATCACGGCCGCGGGCAGCGTCTTCATCGGCAATTACTCGCCCGAAAGCGCCGGGGACTACGCCTCGGGCACCAATCACACGCTGCCCACGGGCGGCTGGGCCCGTGCCTGCAGCGGGGTGAACGTCGACAGTTTCATGCGCAAGATCACATTCCAGGAGCTGACGCGCGACGGGCTCGACGCGCTGGCGCCCGCAATCACGGCCATGGCCGAGGCCGAAGGGCTCGACGCACATGCCAACGCCGTGCGCGTCCGGATGAAAGGAGGGATACTATGAAACCGCTGTCGCAGTTGGTGCGCCCCAACATCCAGGCGCTGCAACCCTACTCCACGGCCCGCGACGAATATGCGGGCGGCGGGATCGACGTATGGCTCGACGCCAACGAAAGCCCCTACGACAACGGCGTGAACCGTTACCCCGACCCGCACCAGCGGGCGCTGAAAGCCCTGATCGCGGAACTCAAGGGCGTGGACGCCGGGCGGATCTTCATCGGCAACGGCAGCGACGAGGCCATCGACCTCGCATTCCGGATCTTCTGCCGGCCGGGGCTGGACAACGCCGTGTCGATCGCCCCGACCTACGGGATGTACCGCGTGGCGGCTGCGACGAACGACGTGCAGATGCGCGAAGTGCCGCTGGGAGCCGGCTACTCGCTCCCGGTCGGGGCGCTGCTGGCGGCAGCCGACGAGCGCACGAAGCTGATGTGGCTCTGCTCGCCCAACAACCCCACGGGCAATGCGTTCCCGGCGCAGGAGATCGAAAGCCTGCTCCGCCGCTTCGACGGCATCGTCGTGCTGGACGAAGCCTACATCGACTTCGCCGACGGCGGCGGGTTCCTGCCGCGGCTGGGCGAGTTCCCGAACCTGATCGTCCTCCAGACGCTCTCCAAGGCGTGGGGCATGGCCGGGCTGAGGCTCGGACTGGCTTTCGCCTCGGAGCAGATCGCCGGCCTATTCGGCCGGGTGAAATACCCTTACAACATCAACACGCTCACGCAGCGGGCCGTCGCGGAATCGCTCCGCAGGGACATCTCGGCCGAGGTGGCGGCGATCCGCGCCGAACGCTCGCGCCTGGCGGCGGCACTCGCGGCATGCTCCTGCATCGGGCAGGTCTACCCGTCGGAAGGCAACTTCCTGCTGGTGAGAACCGCGGCACCCGACCTGTTGTACCGGGAGCTGGTCGCAGCGGGGGTCATCGTCCGCAACCGTTCGCGGATCGCAGGTTGCGAAGGCTGCCTGCGCATCACGGTCGGGCGCCCGGAGGAGAACGACCGCATGTTGGAAACCGTCAAAAATTTCCGCCCATGAAAAAAGCGCTCTTCATAGACCGCGACGGCACCGTGATCGCGGAGCCGCCCGCGGATTACCAGGTCGACAGCCTCGAAAAGCTGGAATTCATACCCGGTGCGATCTCGGCGCTCCGGACGCTCCGGGGGCTGGATTTCGAGCTGGTGATGGCGACGAACCAGGACGGGCTGGGCACGGAGGCCTTCCCGGAGGAGGATTTCCGGCCGCCGCACGAAAAAATGCTGCGCACGCTCGCAGGCGAAGGCGTCGCGTTCGACGACATGCTCATCGACCGCACGTTCGAAAGCGACGATGCCCCGACGCGCAAACCCCGTACGGGCATGTTCGGCCGCTACACGGACGGGTCGTACGACCTCGGGACGAGCTACGTCGTCGGCGACCGGGCGACCGACATCCTGCTGGCGCGCAACCTCGGGGCGAAGGGCATCCTGCTGGCGCCTGCCGCCGAGGGGCGCAGGATGCTGCGGGAAGCAGGCGCGGAAGAGGCATGCGTGCTCATCACGGACTCGTGGGCCGAGATCGCGGAATACATCCGCCGCGGGGAACGGCGGGTCGTCGTGACGCGCGAAACGCGCGAAACGCGAATCACCGTACGGCTCGACCTCGACGGCCGGGGCTTCGGCACCTGCGGGACGGCGGAGAACGAAATGGCGGAGAATGGAACGACGGAAAACGGGACGGAAGGCAGACCGGAAAATACGGCTGGCAGTAAGAACGGCACATCTGACGATGCGGCGTACGGCACCTGTGGCGCTGTACGGAACGGCGGAAAGGAAACCGGAGCGGGCACCCTGCCGGAAACCACGGAAAACGGACTGTCGCGCAGCCCCGGGAACGGCACACCGGGAAATCGGGCGGACATCCCCGGCACACCGGGCACGGACATCCCGCCGTGTTCCCCGGCGGGCACCCGGACAGGATGCGGCGGCGCCCCGGGCGATGGGATTTCCACCGGGCTGCGGTTCCTGGATCACATGCTGGCCCAGATCGCCCACCACGGCGGGGTGTCGCTCACGGTGGAAGCGCACGGCGACCTGGACATCGACGAACATCACACGATGGAAGACGTGGCGATCGTGCTGGGCGAGGCCATCGACCGCGCCCTGGGGTCGAAGGCGGGCATCGGCCGCTACGGCTTCGCACTGCCGATGGACGACTGCCGGGCGCTGGTACTGCTCGACTTCGGGGGGCGCATCGACTTCGAATGGGACGCCGAATTCCGCCGCGAGCGGGTCGGGGACGTCCCGACGGAGATGTTCCGCCACTTTTTCCACTCGCTCTGCTGCGCGGCACGCTGCAACCTGCAGATTTCGGCGCGCGGCGGGAACGACCACCACAAGGCCGAGGCGATCTTCAAGGCTTTCGCCCGTGCGCTGCGCATGGCCGTGGCACGCACCGGCTTCGGATACGACATACCCAGCAGCAAAGGCATACTATGATAGCGATCACGGATTACGATACGGGCAACCTGCGTTCGGTAGCCAATGCCCTGCGGCGCATCGGCGCCGAATTTACGGTCACGTCCGACGCCGCGGTGCTGCGGCAGGCGGACAGGGTGCTCCTCCCGGGCGTGGGCGAAGCCTCGTCGGCAATGGCCAAACTCCGCGAACGGGGACTGGATGCGCTCATCCCCACCCTGACGCAACCCGTACTGGGCATCTGCATCGGCATGCAGCTGATGTGCCTGGACAGCGAGGAGGGAGACACCCGCTGCCTGGGCATCTTCCCGGCGCACGTCGTGCGGCTGAGAGGCGGGGAAAATCCGCTGAAGATTCCCCACGTAGGCTGGGACACCGTCGGCAGGCTCCGCAGCCCGCTTTTCGACGGCCTCGGCGAAGACACCTACCTCTACTATGTCCACTCCTTCGCGGCGCAGGCGTGCGACGCCACGATCGCCCAAACCGACTACGGAGGGATCTTCAGCGCCGCCCTGGGGCGCGGCAATTTCTTCGGCACGCAGTTCCACCCCGAAAAGAGCGGGCGGGCGGGCGAGCGGATACTGCGCAATTTCCTAAAACTCTGATGACATGAAAATCGAAATCATACCCGCAACGGACATCATCGGCGGCGCCTGCGTGCGCCTGACGCAGGGCGACTACGGCCGCCGGACGACCTACTACCGCGACCCGCTGGAAGCGGCGCAACGCTTCGAAGAGGCGGGCATCCGCCGGCTACACATGGTCGACCTCGACGGCGCCAAGGCGTCGGAGCCCCGCAACCTCGCCGTGCTGGAACGCGTGGCGACGAAAACCACGCTCGAAGTACAGTACGGCGGCGGAATCAAAAGCCGCGGGGCACTGCGCAGCGTATTCGACGCAGGCGCCAGCCGCGCCATATGCGGCAGCATCGCCGTGCGCGAACCGGAATCGTTCGCCGAATGGCTCGCCGAATTCGGCGGCGAGAAACTGATCCTGGGCGCCGACATCCGCGACGGCGCGGTGGCCGTACAGGGGTGGACGGAGCGATCCGAGATGACGGCGCAGGAGCTTATCGCCCGCTTCGCACCGCAGGGGCTCGCGCAGGTCATCTGCACCGACATCGCCCGCGACGGGATGCTGTGCGGCACCTCGGCGGAATTCTACGCCGGGTTGCAGGGGCAGTTCCCCGGGGTGGAAATCACCGTGAGCGGCGGCATCGCCTCGATGACCGACATCGAGGCGCTCGACGGCGCGGGGCTGCGCAGCGTAATCGTCGGCAAAGCCCTCTACGAAGGACGTATCACCCTCGAAGAACTGAAAAGATGCTTGCCAAACGCATAATCCCCTGCCTCGACATCCGCGAGGAACAGACCGTCAAGGGCATCAACTTCGTCGGGCTGCGCAACGTCGGCGACCCGGTGGAACTGGGGGCGAAATACGCCGCCGAAGGGGCCGACGAACTGGTATACCTCGACATCAGCGCCACGGAAGAGGGGCGGCAGACCTTCACGGAGCTGGTCGCCCGAATCGCCGAACGCATCGACATCCCGTTCACCGTGGGCGGAGGCATCGCATCGGTCGCCGACGCCGGGCGGCTGCTCGACGCCGGGGCGGACAAGGTCACCGTCAACAGCGCCGCCGTACGCGACCCTGCGCTGATCGACGCCATCGCGTCGAAATACGGGTCGCAGTTCGTCGTCGCGGCCATCGACGCGCGGATGACCGACGGCGTATGGCGCGTCACGACCCACGGCGGCAAACGCATGACCGACCGCGAGCTTTTCGCATGGGCGCACGAAGTCTGCCAGCGGGGCGCGGGCGAGCTGCTCTTCACCTCGATGGACCACGACGGCACGCGCGACGGCTACCCGTGCGAGACCTTCGCACGGCTGGCCGAACTGCCGGTGCCGGTCATCGCCTCGGGCGGCGCAGGGTCGGTGCGGCACATTGCCGACGTACTGACGCTCGGCCGTGCCGACGCGGCGCTCGCGGCAAGCATCTTCCACTACAACGAAATCCCGATCCCCGTGCTCAAACGGGAATTGCGCCGGCTGAATATCAACGTAAGACAATAGACACCATGGAAATCACAGCAAAACCCTTCGAGGCGCTCGACGCCGCGAAGCAGGCCGACGGACTGATCCCCGCCATCATACAGGACGCGCGCACCCTGCGGGTGCTGATGCTCGGCTACATGAACCGGGAGGCTTACGAAAAGAGCCTTGCCGAAGGCCGCGTCACCTTTTACAGCCGCACGCGCCGCCGCCTCTGGACAAAAGGCGAAACGAGCGGCAACTACCTCGACATCGTATCGGTCACCGCCGACTGCGACAACGACACGCTCCTCATACGCGCCATCCCCCACGGCCCGACCTGCCACACCGGGGCGGCAAGCTGTTTCGACGGGGCCGCCGCCGGGACGGAAGGTTTCATCCGCTACCTACAGGGCGTCATCCAAAGGCGCCATGCCGAGATGCCCGAGGGCTCCTACACGAGCAAACTCTTCAACCGCGGCGTGAACAAGATCGCACAGAAAGTGGGTGAAGAGGCCGTGGAAACCGTGATCGAAGCCGTGGCGGGCAACCGTGAGGCGATGGTCTACGAAGCCTCCGACCTGATATACCACCTGCTGGTGCTGCTCGAAGCCACCGGATGCTCGATCGCCGACCTCGAAGCGGAGCTGGCGCGTCGCCACAGCTGAAAAAACAGCACACCGCCCGGGAGCAGAATGAGCATGAGCCCCACGGCGCAGCGCATGGAAAAGGCCGGCATGTCTTCCGACATGCCGGCCCGTTTATTCACCATGCCGCCGTCCAACGGACGGCAGCACGCCGTTACTTGAAGACCAATGCACACTGCATGCCCTTCTCGGCGCTGCCCGAAGCGGCCTTGGAGTTGAGTACGGTTTCATGTTTGTTGACACGCATGTTGGGCGAGCTGGAGCCTTCGAACGACATGGCGGAGACGCAGCCCAGCTCCTTCATGACCTTGGCCAGGTCGAGCATCGAAACGCCGACGCTACCCTCGACCTGCTGGCCGCAGAATGCGAAGACCTTACCCTGGGCCGTGACACCGACCGCAGCACGTGCATACGCGGGATTGTTGGCATACCAACCGCTGTTACTACCGTCGTTGCAGATCGTCTGCGCTTCGGTCAGGACATTCCCGTTCCACAAAACCATCGGGATTCCGGAAACGGCCGTCTTTGCATCCCACACGGTACCGTCACTCTGAACCCGAGCCGTGAAACTACTGCCGTCCCTGAACGGGAATGCATAGAGTTTACCATCGAACTTCTGCGACCAGGCCATCTTGTAAGCACCGTTGTTATCCTGTCCGATCGTAGCGAACGAATTGATGGCATGAGGATCCTGAACGAACTGTCCGTCACGGATGATGGTCTGAACTGCGGTACCGGCAGAAGATACACCGACCAGGTATACGTTCCAGCTGCCGTCCAAACTTTCGAGCTCCTGAATCGTCTTAAGATCGGAGCCGTTGCCGACAACGCCCATCGTCGACTGCGGGCCCATGATGGCGATGTAGGCGATATTATTGTCGACGCCGTTCAGCTTCGTGGTCTTATAGACCTTGATATATTTGGGCAGCGTGCCGAAACTTCCCGTCTCGTCCGTCCAGCCCTGGCTCAACAGGGGGTCGGTATAGCCGGTCTGTTTGACGACATAGGTGTAGTCCGTCCCGCCATAGGTGACCACCAGCGTCCCGTCGGCGAATTCGAGGTCGAACGTCCGGTCGGCGGGGGACTTCAGGGAAGCGCCCGGCACCAGCTCGATGTCGAATACCATGGCATTGACATTCATGCCCGTCTTATAAGCGATCGTGATGGTGTTGCCGGCGATGACAGCCTCTTCGTCCCCGACCTTCGCCGAAAGGATCGGGTTGGGGATATCCTTGGGCTTGGCCGACATCAGGTAGGTTTCTTCGTGGAGGTAGCCCACGTTCACGACGACGCTGTAAGGAGACGTGAGGTTGACCTCGGCGGTCGCCGTGCCCGGCGTTTTGAGGATCGCACCCCAGGTCATGTCGAACGTAACCTTCACTTTGGAAAGGTCGGTCATGTTCTGGAACTCCCCGAAGGTAATGGTCTTGTCGGCATCCGAAATAACAGCGGAAATCGTCGAGTCGCCGTCGGCAGCCGTCACGGAAACGAAAGGCTGGGAAACTTCCGAGGGCCATTTTTTATCGTCGTCCGAACACGATGCAATAAGAAACGCACCCATGCAGCACAACAGCGCAGTCAACAGGGGGGGGGTAAAAAGTTTTTTCATAATCAGGTATTTTAGATTGAATAATTATGGGTTAGTTCTCCTTCGGGTACTTTAAGAAATTTATTCGGGGAAAATCTCGATACAAGTAATTAATTTTATAATAGGAATGTCAGACCACAAGCATCACACTTATATAATATAACAATCCATTTTAAAAATATAAATGCAACATTATTTCCACACGAATGTAGTAATAATATTTATTATGACAATGTTTTTTGAGCAAAAAAAGTTAATAAATAAACCCTTCAAAGTAATATTTTTTGGATAACAAAATACAACTAACTGATTTTATGCGACATAAGAATATACAAAGCAACCCGTCAGGACAAGGCAAGGCGGACGGGCTCGGCGACCGCGGAGAAATAAAACCGGGCGGATCGGCGGTCGGAAGGGGCGGGAGTGTCGGGAAGGGAAAGGCTGACAGACCGGAAGGGCAGTCGGAGGGCTGTCGGGCTGGAGGCAGGAAGGTTCCGTGGAGGAGGGAGCCGGAGCGGATGAGGGCTATACGATCATCTGGTTAAGTTTACGGTATTCACGCGGAGTTTGATGGTAAACGGCCCGGAATGTCTTGTAAAAATGGCCCAGGTTGCGGAATCCGCAGTTGCTGCAAATTTGTTTGATCGGCATGTTGGTGATGGCCAGCTGCGTGATGGCATAGCGCATACGGAATTCATTGACCAGTTCGGTGAGCGTCTTGTAGAAATGGATGCGCACGATTCGGTTCACATGGTCGATATTCCGATCGCACAAATCGACAAAGCCCGCCACGCCCCGGGCAAAATGCTCGGGGCTGTTGTATTTCTGAATGGCATTGAAGAGCCACAAGGGGATCTCGGAATTATCCTCGACCTCCTGATTGGCCGTAATAGTCCGGAAAATAAAGAGCAGCAAACTATCCAGCTGCAGCCGGGAGCGCCGGTATTTCATCGCCTCTTCGGCTCGCGAAGAGAGTCTTTTGACGATATCCTGCGAGAGTTTGATATGGAAAGGCAGCAGCGTGGAGCACCAGAAATAGAGGTTGCTGTCCCCGAAATAGCGGCTGCGCAGAAAATCAATCGTTTCGGTCGGGAATGCGATGTTGACCAGGGTGATCCCGCGCCCCGTCGCCGAAAAAGTATGGCAGTCCCGCGGGCGGATCATCACCATGTCGCCGGCCGAAAGCCTGACCTGCCTCCCGTTGACATGATGGTACCCGGTGCCTTTTTCGATCCACAGGATCTCGGCATAATCATGCGTATGCAGCGATAAATCCTGGCTCGACGTAATATTTACCCGGGCAATATGAAAAACTTCATTGGCGCTCAGGAAATAGGATAATTTAAATTGGGAATCCCGCTTCATCGGATGGCATTTTGGGCAAAAATAGCATTTCGAAACGATATTAGCAACCCTGCCCGCCCATTCCCGCACGCCGAAAAACCCCGGTTCACCGCAATTCGGGCGAACCCTACTATATATTAAGGTAATATAGACCCCCGCGCTAATCCGGCAGCGAAAAAAAATATTCCTCCGCCTTCGGGGTCGCCACGCAGGAAGGCTGGGAATAAACACACTGGCAAGCAGGAACCCTCCGGACGAGAAACAGCGAAATATCGGAATAACGTAAAAAAGCTTCGAAATGCAGGAAACTTTGTCGGTGCTACATGTATTTTCATCCGATATATTTGCAATAGTAAAATAAGTCCCGGAAATGAAAGGAATCATCACGACCATACAACGCATGTCGATCCACGACGGCCCCGGCATCCGCTCGACGCTCTTTCTCAAGGGCTGCGACCTGAGGTGCGCATGGTGCCACAATCCGGAAACATGGAGCAAATACCGTCAGTTGCAGTATATCGCAAGTAAATGCATCCGCTGCGGAACCTGTATTGCGGCCTGCGACCAAAAAGCCCTCCGGGCCGGGGAACGGCTTGTCATCGACCGTGCCGGCTGCAACCGCTGCGGCAAATGCACCGAGGTGTGCCCGACGGGCGCCATGTCCTGGATAGGACGCGAAGTGAGCGCAGACGAGGCAGTCCGCGAATTATCGGCGGACAAAATCTTCTTCCGGACTTCGGGCGGAGGCGTCACGCTGTCGGGCGGGGAGCCGTTGCTGCAAGCCGGTTTTGCACGCGAAGTACTCGGCGGCTGCCTCGCGCAGGGAATCCATACGGCCGTCGAGTCGAACCTTACGGAAAACTGGGATGTCGTCGAAACGTTTCTCCCGCTGGTGAAACTCTGGATGTGCGACCTGAAACTGGCCGACCCGGAACTCCACCGCCGCTGGACGGGACAGGGCAATGGACGGATAATCTCCAATCTGAGGCAACTCGCCGACAAGGGGGTGCCGATAATCGTACGCACCCCGGTCGTCCCCGGCGTTAACGACACGGCGGAAGCCATCGACGCATTGTGCCGCATCATATCCGGTTTGGGCGGGAACGTCGCTTACGAACTGCTGGGCTTCCACCCCCTCGGATTCGGCAAGTTCGATGACCTCGGAATGACGAACCCCATGGCGGGCACCGGGGCCCTCGACGGCAGCATACTGGAGGAATTAAAAAAAATACCCCGGCGTTACGGAATAAAAAGCAAACTGTAAAATACCGATTATATGAAAGATTACAACGAAAGGATCGCCCGGCTGCGGCTGCGCAAGCTGGCGCAAACGCAGGAAAAAATACGTGTCGAAGGCGCCCTCGACGAGGATGATTACGGGCGTATCGTACCGCCCCCGGGGGTGTGGCATATCCTGCCGAACAACCCCGACGGATCGTTTTACGGGTACGACGCATGGGCGGACAACTTTTGCGACCTGATGTCCGTACACCCTGTATATATCGACCCCGACGATGCATTCGCAGGGCGGTGGATGTATTTCATGTCCAAGATGCGACCCAACAAATGGAATCCGGATTATCCGTACGACCATCTGAAAGAGAACATTTCCCGATACGACATCATCTGCGGCATCGGCGACGACGCACACTTCGCCCCCGATTATGAAATGGGAGTACGGCTTGGATGGGGCGGGCTGGTCGAACGCATCGAACATTGGAAAAAGGTCAATACGACCCCGGAGCAACAACATTTCTATGCACTGCACCTGCGGGTGATCCGGGCCGTGCAGGGCTGGATCCAACGCCATGTGGACGAGGCGCGTCGTCTGGCCGCAACATGCGGCGACCCCGAAAAAAAGGCGCTGTTGACCGAACTCGCAGACATGAACGAACGAATCATCTCCGACGCCCCGGCGACCCTGCGCGAAGCCTGCCAATGGATCATCTGGTTCCATCTGGCGTCCCGCACCTACAACCGCGACGGCGCCGGGGGACAGATCGACTCGCTGCTGCGCCCTTTCTACGAACAGGACAAGGCAAACGGGATCCTCGACGATGAAACGGCCGTATATTACCTGGCCTGCCTGCTCATCAACGACCCGATATACTGGCAGCTGGGAGGGCCCGATGCATCGGGCCGCGACCAGACCTCGCACATCTCGTTCCTCGTCCTCGAAGCGGCGGACAAGATCAATACCTCGCTCAACCTCACCGTACGCGTCCACGACGGGCTCGATCCGCAGCTGTTCCGAAAATCGGTGGAATACCTGGTGAAAAACAAAAACGGATGGCCGCGATTTTCCGGGGACAAGGCCCTCGTGGAAAACTTCATGCGGAACGGATACAGCGCAGAACTGGCACGCAGGCGCATCGCCGTGGGCTGCAACTGGATGTCGCTTCCCGGATTGGAATATACGATGAACGACCTTGTGAAGGTCAATATGGCGCGGGTATTCGAAGTTGCCTATTACGACACGGTGAAGGATCCCGCCCCGACGACGGAGCGCCTTTGGGAGAAGTTCGCACACCACCTCGCCCTGGCCGTGCATACGGCCGCCGAAGGAATCCGGCATCATCTGAAATACCAGAAATACAACGAACCCGAACTGCTCCTCAACCTGCTGAGCCACGGCCCGATGGAAAAAGGGGTGGATGTATCGGACGGCGGAGCGGAATACTACAACCTTTCGATCGACGGAGCCGGGCTGGCAATCGTCGCCGATTCCTTTTCGGCGCTCGAACAGCATGTCGAACGACAGAAACACCTGACATGGGAACAGGTTACCGGAGCCCTGCTCGACGATTTTGCCGGTACGGAAGGTGAAAAGATCCGGCTGCAGCTCCGCAACAGCGGACGCTACGGAGCGGAAGGATCGGCCGGGGAACGCTGGGCGCTGCGAATCAAAGACGAGTTCACGGCCCTGGTACGCCGCGAGTCCGAACCGGAACTCCGCCGCTGCTTCATCCCCGGATTCTTCTCCTGGGCCAATACGATAGGGTTCGGCCGAAGCGTCGGGGCGACACCCGACGGCCGGCGGGCCGGGACGCCTATTTCGCACGGGGCGAATCCCACGCCGGGGTTCGTTGCCGACGGGGCTTCGCTTTCGCTGGCAACCGTCATCGCACGCATCCAGCCCCGCTACGGCAACACGGCGCCGATGCAATGGGAACTCGACCCCTCGTTCGCGCACGAGGAAAATGCGGAACTGATCGGCTCGATTATCAAAGCCCACTTCGAAATGGGAGGCACGCTCATCAACGTCAACATCATGGATAAGCAAAAGGTGCTCGACGCGCACAAGGATCCGTCGAAATATCCCGACCTGGTCGTCCGCGTCACAGGGTTCACCGCCTATTTCTCGATGCTCTCGCCCCAATTCCGCCAATTGGTCGTAGACCGTATTCTCGTAAGCTGACACGACTCATACCCGAACAAACCTGCTAAAATGAACCTGAACATGAAAATTATCGATTGTTATGCCCCGCGTGAAGCGGGCTACCACCCTTTCCTCATCGGGCCGGTGTGGCAAACGGCCGTTCTCAATTATGCCCCGGCGGAGTCGCTCGAACAGATCGACAAGCTGGACGTACACCACCAGACCGACGAGTTGTTCGTATTGCTCGAAGGGAATGCGGTACTCATCGCCGCGGCGTTGGACGACAGCGGCATCGCAGGGTACGACCTGCAGGACATGCAGCCCGGCATAGCCTACAACATCCGCCGCAACGTATGGCACAAAATAGCCATGAGCGAAGGCAGCCGCGTGCTGATCGTCGAGAATGCCGACACTCACCGGGGCGACTTCGAATTCCGCGGGCTTTCCGCACAGGAGCGGGAAGAACTGTGCCGCCGGGTGAGGGATTGCAGAAACGCCTCAAAACATTGATATTATGGAAACGAACGTCTTATCCGGATTGTTACTGATCCTGCTGGCCGGCAGTTGCTCGGGCGTTTTCTCCGTCCCGTTCAAATTCAACCGGGGCTGGGCCTGGGAGAACAACTGGTTCATATGGAGTTTTGCCGCGCTGCTGGTCATGCCGTGGCTCATGGCATGGCTGACCGTACCCCGGTTGGGAACACTCTACGGCGCAGACCCGCACAGCACATCGTTGGTGGCGCTCTTCGGCCTCACTTGGGGTGTCGGAGCGATTCTGTTCGGCAAGGGGATAGATTATCTGGGCATCTCGCTCAGCCTGCCGATCATGCAGGGGCTCATCAACTCCATCGGCACGCTCATGCCGATCGTACTGCGCGATCCGTCGGAACTGGCTACTCCCGCCGGGCAGAGAATACTTGCGGGAGTGGCGGTTATCCTGGCCGGCATCATACTCTTCGCGCTGGCAGGAAGCCGGAAGGAGCAGTCGGAAGGCTCCCGCCAGACGGGTGCGCAGTCCCGCTCCCGGTTTCGCAAAGGATTGGTCATCTGCCTGCTGGCCGGTATATTCGGCCCGATGATAAATTTCGCATTCGTTTACGGGGCCCCGCTGCAACAGCAGGCCGTAGCCCTGGGGGCCGACCCGGTTTATGCGGGCAATGCTGTCTGGAGCGTCGCTCTGACCGCCGGATTCCTGATCAACGCCGCCGAATGCATCCGGCTGTTCCGTCGCAACCGCACGTGGAAGCACTATGCATCGCGTCGTGTACCTGGCATCACGCTGGCCGCCGTCGCCGGAATAGTATGGTACCTGAGCATCATGCTCTACGGGATGGGCGGCAACCGGATGGGTGAAGCCGGTGCCTCCGTGGGCTGGGCGGTCATGCAGTCCGTAGCGATCATTGCGGGGAATGCCGCAGGAATCTGCTCGGGCGAATGGCGCGCAACGACGCGGCACGCCCAATGGCCGATGGCAGCCGGACTCTGTTGTTTAGTCCTCGGGGTCGTGATATTATCGCGGGGATTATAGTCTCGAACCTAAAACCTTAAAAATATGGATCTGATGAAAATTTTTGGCAAAACGAAACTCGCCGGTTCCCTTCGGAACCTGGCCTTGGCCTTAAGCTGCGCCGCAGGAGTGTTATTCGCCTGCCCGGCAGCTGCGGAAGAGCCCGCAGACCGGGTTCAGGGCGTGGTGACCCTCGAATCGGGCGAACCCCTGGCGGGTGTCACCGTCATGGTCGAAGGCAGCCATACGGGCGTGACTACCGATGCCGACGGGCGCTTCGAACTCAAAGGCGTAAAAAACGGAACCGTATTGGCCTTCTCATTCATCGGCATGGAGCCGGCAAAGGCCACCGTCACGGGCCCGACGCTGCACATCAGCATGAAAGAGAGCGCAATTGCAGTCGAAGAGGTTGTAGCCATCGGTTACAGCACCGTCCGCAAGGAAGAACTTACGAGTTCCGTCACCCGGGTCGACGCTTCCGATTTCAACGGTGGCGTTACGACCAGCCCCATCAACCTGATCAGCGGCAAAGTCCCCGGCCTGACGATCCGCAATACGGCGGGTACGGATCCCAATGCGGCTCCCGAAATACAGCTCCGCGGCGTAGGGTCGATCCGCGCCGGAAGCACGCCCCTTATCATCATCGACGGGGTTTACAGCACGATGAACGACCTGCAGGCGATCAACGCACAGGATATCGCCTCGTTCAACGTACTGAAAGACGCATCGTCCGCGGCGATCTACGGCACGCGGGGCAGCAACGGCGTCATCATCGTCGAAACGAAAAATGCGGAACAGGGACGCGCACATATCGACTACACGAGTTATTACTACACGGAACGCGCCGCCCGCAAACTCGATATGATGTCGGCAAACCAGTATCTCGACTACCTGACGCGCCACGGGCAATCGGCGGCGAACAACGATTACGGGTTCTCGACCGACTGGACGGACGAGCTGTTACGCAACAACTTCAGCTATTACCAGGGCGTTTCCTTTTCGACGAGCGGCAAAAATTCCTCGCTGCGCGCCTCGGTCGGTTATCGCAATTCCGAAGGAATGGTGCTCCGCACAGGGAACGAACAGCTGATGGGGCGCATCAACTTCAGGCAGGATTTCTTCAACCGGGTGCTGAGCATCGAGGGAACGGCGAGCGGCACGGACACCAAAATGCAATATACCGATTACAGCGCATTCATGCAGGCAATGGTATACCACCCCACGGCTCCCGTCTACGGCGCTGACGGCAAATTTTTCGAATACGAGGGCGTGGGGCCCTACAACCCCGTGGCCATGCTCTCGCAGGTGGATAACCGAGGCGAACGGTTCAACTATGCGGGCAACATCACCGCCACGCTCCGTCCGGTAACGGGACTGAAGGTCGTGGCATCGCTCTCGTCGAACAACGAGAACTACGAAGCGAGCAAATACGTGAGCCGGGAATCGAGATACAGCATCCTGGGCAATTACGACGGCTCGGCCGAGATGAGCAATTACTTTTACAAGACCAATACGCTCGAAGCCTATGCCGATTACAACTGGACGGACAACGTCCACAATTTCGGCGTGATGGCCGGTTACTCGTACAGCCAGACCAAGCGTACCTGGTCGAACGCATCGAATGCCGGGTTCCTGACCGACGCACTCGGGCCGAACAACATAGGGAACGGCACATGGCTCGAAGAGGGGCTCGCATCCATGGGACGGGGCGAAGACGAATCCAAGCTCATTGCATTTTTCGGCCGGGTGAACTATTCCTACAAAGGGCGCTACCTTTTCAACGCCAGCATCCGCCGCGAGGGTTCGACCCGCTTCGGCGAAAACAACAAATGGGGCTGGTTCCCCGCCCTGTCGGGCGCCTGGCGCATATCGGAAGAACCTTTCATGGCCGGGGCGAAAGCCGTCAGCAACCTCAAGCTGCGCGCCGGGTTCGGCATCACGGGCAACCAGGACATCCCGCTCTACGCCTCTATTTCCAAATACAACGACCTGGGATACGCCTACATAAACGGAAGCTGGCAGAAGGTCTACGGCCCGACGACCAATCCCAACCCGGATCTGCGCTGGGAGAAGAACACCGAGTACAATGTCGGCGTCGATGCCGGGTTGTGGGACAACCGCCTGACCGCATCGGTCGATTACTATTACCGCAAGACCACCGACCTGCTTGACTGGTACGACGCGCAGGTTCCGTCCAGCATCTACAATACGATATTCACGAACGTCGGGACGCTGACCAACCAGGGTGTAGAGGTCGCCCTGGGTTGGGATGCCGTGCGCAGGGAAAACCTGACATGGCATATCGACGGGAACTTCTCGTACAACGCCAACGAACTGGTTTCGCTTTCGAACGACACCTACAAAGCCAACCACATTCCCTACAACACGCTCAGTTCGCCGGCCAACGGGCAAACGACCTACATTTTCGAGGCGGGACATCCGATCGGCACCTTTTACGGACTGAAATACCGGGGCTTCAACACGGCCGGCAAATGGGTTTTCGAAGACTACGACCACAACGGCTCCTATACCGAAGACGACTTCACCTATCTGGGCAGCGGCCTTCCCAAGTGGAATTTCAGCCTTTCGAGCTCGCTGACCTGGAAAAACCTCGATTTCTCGTTCCTGTTCCGCGGTGCAGCCGATTTCATGGTGCTAAACACGAAGCGCATCTATTATGAAAACTCGGTGTCGCTGCCGTTCAACCTGCTCGCATCGGCCATAGATTCGCCGCTGAACGACTCCGCCGTATTCTCGGACTATTACCTGGAAAAAGGCAACTACCTCAAACTGGACAACCTGACGCTGGGCTATACGTTCCGCTTCCCGAAACTCTCATGGCTGGATCACATCCGCATCTATGCCACGGCCACCAACCTCTGGACGATCACCGGCTATACGGGAGTCGATCCCGAAGTCGGTTCGGGGCTTACGCCGGGATTCGACGACTCGGGCTATTATCCACGCGCTACGACCTATCTTTTCGGTTTAAACATCAAATTCTGAGACAACAATGAAAAAACTGATATGTATCCTGTCGCTGTCAGGTGTCATGGGATGTACGGACTTGACGGAAAACATGTACAATGACCTGAACAAAACTAATTTTTACACATCCGCCGCCGAATACGATGCCGCATTCATGAACCAATACGCTTTCCTGCGCAGCATGTCCTGTTGGAACGTCTACTACCTCCAGGAACTGACCACCGACGAAGCCTGCCTTCCGCAGAAAGGCCGCGACGGATACGACGGAGGCATCTACCAGCGCCTGCACTGGCATACGTGGACGACACGCGAAGAGATCATCGAAGGGGCATGGCTCGAACTCTACAAAGCCGTCGGATTCTCCAACCAGATTCTCGCGGACATGAAGGCGGCCGACAATAAGATTCTGCCCGCGCCGACACAACGCCTGTTCATCGCCGAAACCCGTGCGCTGCGGGCCTATTTCTACTGGATGCTGTGCGACCTCTTCGGCAACGTCCCCATCGTGGAAAGCGTTTCGGAAGAGAATCCCGCCACGCGCAGCCGCAAGGAGGTTTTCAGCTTCGTCGAACAGGAAATCAATGCCGTAAAGGAGCTGCTGCTCAGCCACTCCGATGCCAACAGCTACGGAAGGTTCACCCGCGAAGCCGCCCTTGCCCTGCTGTCGCGCCTTTACCTCAATGCCGAGGTCTATACGGGCGAGTCGCGTCTGGACGACTGCATTGCGGTTTCGCGCGAGCTGCTTCAGCGCAACTTTTCGCTCGACAACACCTGGGACGCGCCCTTCGCCTGGGAAAACGAGAACAGCAAGGAAAATATCTTCGTCATTCCCAACGACGAGGTAATGGCCAACGAAATGAGCGCGCTGTTCTATCGCAATATCCACTGGTCGCAGGGCTCGCAATGGGAGTGGAAGAACCCCAATGGCGGGTGGAACGCAATCTGTACCGAACGCAGCTTCATCGAAAAATACGACATCGTCAACGACCGCCGCTGCAAATACGACCCCCGGAACGGCTATTACGGCCAGTTCATGTGGGGCCCGCAGTTCGACCAGGGCGGGAACCCGATCCTCGGCACGAACGAGTTTGCGGGGCAGCAACTCGACCTGACGTTGGATCTTCCCGACATGGTGAACAACAAGGAGAACGCCGGAGCACGCAACATCAAGTATAAAGTGAAAATCGGGGCAAAGGGGCTGGCGAACGACTTTGTGATATTCCGGCTCGCGGAAACCTATTTCAACCTTGCCGAAGCGACCCTCCGGCAGTCGGGAACTCCCGACACGGAAGCCCTTGCGGGCATCAACGCACTGCGCTCCCGAGCCGGAGTCCCGGCCTATACGGCGCAAACGCTGACACTCGACGAACTGTACGACGAAAAGGGACGCGAGATGTGCTACGAAACGGCACGCAGAACCGACATGATCCGTTTCGGGCGCTTCACCCTGCCCATGTGGGACAAAAACTATACGGACAACCCGAGGGTGACGATTTTCCCGATCCCGTATACTGCCGTCTCGATGAACCCCAACCTCAAGCAGCACCCCGAATATGAAAACATGTAAAACCAGAAACAACCGACCGTTATGAATATCCGACATTATCTTTGCGCATTGCTCTGCCTGCTGTCGGCAGCAGGGTGTTCCGACGAGAAAACCCCGTCGCTCGACTATACCGCAATAGACGAACTCATTGCCGAATGCATCCAGCTCCACGATTCGGCCGAAGAGGGCGAGGGACTCGGCGAATATGTAAAAGGCTCGAAAGATATTTTCCAAAAAAGCATCGACGAAGCCTCCTACGTCCGCAACAATACCGACCGGCAGTCCGCACTGGACAATTATTGCGAAAAGCTGGCTACGGCACGCGACGTATTCGCCGGCAGCAAGGTGTCGCCCGCATGTCCGCTTTTCGACGGCACGGGATACATAGATTGCGGTGCGGCGGCACAGTTCCTCTCGGCCAATATGACCGTCGAGGCATGGGTTTACATCAATGAAAAAACCGGGGGCAGCATCATCGGAGCCGAAGGTTCCGATGCCAACGGCGGATTGGGCGGCCTGCTGATCCGCCTGGCCGAAGGAGTGGATTACGCGATCGACTTCTGCATGGTGAACAATACCTGGTCGAGCTGCCTGTCCGGGGCCGGCTCCGCACCGCACAAACAATGGATACACATCGCAGCGACTTTCGACTCGGAGAACATATGCCTCTACCTGAACGGGGAATTCGCTTCGGCGATCAAAATCGCTCCATACGTCCCCGACTCCGACGGCAAATTCATCATCGGCGACCTGGCGCTTTTCAGCGGCCGGCAATTCCGTGGCAAAATCTACGACGTACGTGTCTGGAACACGACCCGCACCCCGGAACAGATTGCCTCGGCCTACGACCGGCTGCTTACGGGCGACGAGGAGGGGCTGGTCGCAAACTGGCAGCTCGCAGTCAAAAGCGGCGACAATATCGTCGACGTTACGGGCCGCTACCCCGCTACGCTCGTAAACATCAAATGGTCAGACCTCGACAACCTTTAACCAACAGACAACCGACATGAAAAAAGCACTTAATTCCCTGGTTCACATATTGCCGATGCTGGTATTCGCATTTTCGGCAACGGGTTGCAATGCCGTAATGCCCGACCGAATCATCGGCAGCAATCCCGAACAAGAATACGGCGACAACAACTACATGCAATGGGCTCGTGAAACCCTGGCCGCCATCGACCGGGATCTGCGCATCGACGGGACGGATTCCTACTACGAAAACCAGGATCGCACACAGGTGTCCTTTATCTGGGGGAACATTTTCCTGCAATACACCTACGCCGAAGGCGCCGGATTGCGTGCCGACGAATGGAAAGGCGCGCTCATGTCCTGCTTCCAGAACCTGGAACGCCACTGGTCGCCCGACTACAAAGGCATTGCAGGCTACTGCACGCTGCCCGTAACGGCGGGCACCCCCGACCGTTACTACGACGAGAACGGCTGGATGGCCATCGGGCTGGCAAGGGCATACGAGCAGACCGGAGACCGGACATACCTCGAAAAAGCCCGGCAGGCACTGAATTTCACCATGTCGGGCGAAGATGACGTGCTCGGCGGAGGCATCTATTTCCAGGAAACCTTCGCCCAATACGAACCCCAGAAAAATACGATTTGCTCGGCCGTGGCTATCCTGGCATCCATGAAACTTTATGAACTGACCAATGAACAAGGGTTCCTCGAAGACGCCCGGCGCATCGAAGAATGGACGCGGGAAAACCTGCTCGACGGCTCGGACGATTTATTCTGGGACGCCAAGATGGTCGATGACGGGGCGGTCAACACCCAGAAATGGTCGTACAACGCGGGATTCATGATCCGCGGGTGGCTGTATCTATACAAAGCCACAGGGGAAGAGAGTTACCTGCGACAGGCCAAAGCGACTTTGGCATCGGCCGAAGCACGCTGGTTCAACCCGGTCAACGGATCCCTCAACGACCCCGGTTATTTCGCATTCGCGCTGGTCGATGCGTGGTTCGACCTTTACGACCTGGAAAAGGATCCATCCGTGTTGTCCAAAGCATTGCAGGCAATCGGATTTATCCACGAATCGCTGCGCGACGCAAACGGCCGTTACCCCGAATACTGGAATGCGCCGCTCACACAACCCCTCGCTGAATACGACCTGCGTATGCAGAGCTGCGTGGCTTATCTCTATATGCGTGCGGCCGGATATATCCGTAAATAACGACTGCGATGAAAAGAGTCTTCATTCCTTTCGCATCCCTGCTGGCCGTATGCTGCACAAGCACGCCGGAATCACATGTCAATCCGCTGATAGGCACCGAAGTCTGGCAGGGCGGAATAGCCATCGCCGGACACGAAGAGGCTTCGGGATACACGTTCCCCGGCGTAACGGAACCTTTCGGCATGACCGAATGGACGGCCCACACCATGCCCGACAAAAAACCGGGGACACTCCACCACCGCGTCCCCTATTGGTATGCACACGAATACATCTCGGGATTCCTGGGAACGCATTATCCCAGCGGAGCCGTAATGTTCGACTACGGTGCCCTGGAGCTCATGCCCCTGACCGGCACGCTGAAAGTCCGTCCCGAGGAACGCAGTTCGTCGTTCCGGCACGAGGCCGAACGGGCCCGGCCGTCGCTCTACGAGGTACATCTCGACGACTATGACATACAGGTTCGGATGGCGGCGACGAAAGCGTCGGCGGTCTTCGATTTCGTTTACCCGGCCTGCGACAGCGCCTACGTCGTAGTGGATGCCATGCCCTCGCTCTTTACGGCCGGGGCACCGGCCGAAATCAGCATTTCACCCGAACGGCGGGAGATCTCCGGCAAGAGCGCCATGACCGCACGGGCCTATCGCGAGACGGGATTTTTCGTTGTCCGCTTCGGCAAGGAGTTCGAAGACTTCGGGACTTTCAACCAAAACATGGATTACCCCGAAGTCATCGAAAACCGGTATCTCTTCACAGAAAAGGATGGCAAACTCGTAAACGGCCTGCGGGGTGTCTATACCCACCAGTCCGACTGGCTGGGGGCCGTGCGCTCGGAGCGCATCGACCCTGTCGTGGATTTCGACTGGGACTGGTACCGTCCCGCCGACGATATCGACGTAAAAGATTACCAGGTAACATGGACAGGGAAACTCAAAGCGCCCGAAACGGGCAGCTACCTGCTCGGGCTGCAATCCGATGACGGGGCACGGCTCTGGCTCGACGGGGAGTTGGTAATCGACGACTGGGGCCCGCATGGTTACAGCATGACGCCCACACAGAAAAACGTAATGCTGGAAGCCGGTCGAATGTATGATATCCGTGTCGACTACTACCAGCATGAATGGAATTCGCGGGTCAAGCTGAGCTGGATCCGGCCCGGAGATGCAGCGCGGAAATTACTGCTTCGCGGAAATAAACGGTTGGCATGTTCCACCAAATGCGGAGCCTATGTCCGGTTCGAGGCTGCCGCCGGAGAAACCATAAGGGCATGGGTCGGGACATCGTTTATCAGCGAAGAGGACGCCCGCGCCAACCTCGAACGCGAAATCGCCGGAGCCGGGGTGGATAAAATCGCCCGCGCAACGGCTGCAAAATGGAACGAGGCCCTCGCCTGCATCGAATTGCCGGGAGCCACCGAACAACAGAAGCAGGTCTTCTATACGGCGCTTTACCACGCATTCCTGCTGCCGCGCAGCATTTCGGAAAACGGCCGATACAGGAGCCCGTACAACGGACAAGTCTGCGAAGGCGAAAGTTTCACGGATTATTCCACATGGGATACGTTCCGGGCACTTCATCCGCTGCTGGTGCTTCTGAAACCCGACCTGGCGTCGCACATGGTCACCGGACTGCTCAATGGATACGACGAAGGCGGTTGGATGCCCAAATGGCCGAACCCGGGCTACACGAACTGCATGATGGGGACGCACTCGGATGCGATCATCGCCGACGCCTATGTCAAGGGAGTCCGCGGATTCGACGAGAAGAAGGCGGCCGAGGCCATGCTCAAGAATGCCAATGTGAAAGGGAACCATATTGCCTGGGGACGCCTCGGAATCGAGGATTACAACAGCCTGGGCTATGTTCCGGTCGACCACTACCGGGAATCCGTAGCCCGGACGATGGAATTCGCCTACGACGACTGGTGCCTGGCACGTTTCTTCGAGGCGAAAGGGGATACGGAAAAGGCCCGCGAATACGATCTGCGAAGCCAGCGTTTCAAAAACGTACTCGACGCCGAGACAAAGTTGGTGCGCGCCCGCCGCAGTGACGGCACATGGGCAGCGCCTTCGGATTACAATATCAGCGTCTGGAGCGGGTTCAACGAAACGGGAGCCCTGAACTACCGCAAGAACTACACGTTGTTCGCACCGCACGATGTCCCTGCCCTGATCGAATTCATGGGCGGGAACGATGCCATGGCCGCTTTCCTCGACGACATTTTCGACAACGGGATATATTATGTCGGCGACGAATTTTCGATGCACGCCCCCTACATGTATAACCTGTGCGGGATGCCGTGGAAGACGCAGCGGCGCGTTTACGACATCGTAAACACCTACTATCTGCCGCAGCCGAGCGGATTGCCGGGGAACGACGACTGCGGACAGCTCAGCGCATGGTATTTATTCAGTGCCATGGGATTCTATCCCATGTGCCCGGGTTCCACCGAATACCAGCTGGGAATTCCCTGCCTGCCGGAAATCATACTGCATCTACCCAATGGCAGGGATTTCCGCATCGTCTGTGAAAATTTCGGATCCGGCAACTGCTACGTACAATCGGTCACCCTCAACGGGAAAGCGCTCGAACGGCCGGCAATAGACCATGCGGATATTCTCCGCGGCGGGGAATTGAGGTTTTCGGTCGCCGATACCCCGTCGGAAACCTGTTTCACCAGTAAATCCCGGTAATTGCCGCCGAAGGATCGTTTGAAACGGATATACTTCGCGGCGACTTGCCCCTGCCGGTTGTCCGCCCCGGAGGCTCGACGGCCCGACACCCATCGAATAACGCTGTAAACGAACAATTTACAGCGTTATTTCTTTATCATAGAGAGACATCGGGCATAAAGGGGGGGGGCAGGGAACAAAAAAGGGACACCTTTTACAAGGATGTCCCTTTTTATTTCGTAGCGGGTCCGAGACTTGAACTCGGGACCTCATGATTATGAATCATGCGCTCTAACCAGCTGAGCTAACCCGCCATTGCATTAAAGCGAGTGCAAAGGTAATAGAATTTTTCATTCGTGCAAAATCTTTCGGCAAAAAATCACCGGAAAATTCGCAGTCCGGGGCTTTGGCACCGATTTTGCCCCGCCTGTGGGCAAACAGAACGACATGTCGCTGACAGATACATCACGCAACGAAATTACCAATTCCCTGAGCATACTCAAGGTAATCGCCGGCGTAGTCCTGCTCGTCGCGGTCTCGTGGGAAATCATCGGCGGAGACCACACCCGCTTTTCGCATACCTACCTGACCGTGCAGCTGGCGGTCTGCATCCTTTTCCTGTGCGATTTCTTCGTACGCTGGGCGGCAGCCATGCATAAAGGGCGCTTCTTCGGGCGGAACATCCTGTTCTTCCTGATCTCGATCCCCTACCTGAACATCCTCGACTGGAGCGGCGCAGACCTACCCCGCTACTGGGCCATGCTGATCGGGGTGATGCCGCTCATGCGGGCGTTCCTGGCGCTCTACGTGGTCGTGCGATGGCTCGTGGACAACAAGATCCGCCAGCTATTCACGGCCTACATCTTCACGGTCGTGGTCTTCACCTACATCTCGGCACTCGTCTTCTACGACTACGAAATACTCGTCAACGACAAGCTCCACGGCTTCGGGAACGCCCTGTGGTGGGCCTGGATGAACGTCACGACCGTCGGTGCCGAAATATTCGCCGTCACGGCCATCGGCAAGGTCATCACCATCCTGCTGCCCACGCTGGGGATGATGATGTTCCCGATCTTCACCACTTATATATTACAGGAATACACGCACAAAAAGGAATCCGACCAATAAGACCGCCCGGCCCGGGCGGCGGATACCCCTATCCTGCGGGAACCGCACGAATGCATAAAAGGCTGTCTGCGCCGTGCAGACAGCCTTTTACACCTGTTTGCGGAACTATTTTTTCTGCTCCCTGAGCAGGTCTCGGATCTCCGCCAGCAGCAACTCCTCCTTCGTGGGTGCGGGTTCGGGCGCAGGCGCCGGAGCGGCGGCCTCTTCCTTTTTCCGCATCAGCCGGTTCATCAGCTTGACCATCAGGAAGACGCAGAATGCCAGAATCGTGAAGTCGATGCACTGCTGGATGAAGGCGCCGTAATTCCAGTAAACGGGTTCGGCAGCCGCCTTCACGGCAGCTTCGCCGCCGCCCGTCACGACGTCGCCGACGGCATGCACGGCACTCGAAGTCATGTCCCGGAACTTCGAAATGTCGAGCCGCAGCTGCGAGAAATCGGTATTGCCGATCAGCGCCCCGATCGGCGGCATCAGGATGTCGTTCACCAGCGACGACACGATCTTGCCGAACGCGCCGCCGATGATTACACCGACGGCCATGTCCATCACGTTCCCCTTGAGGGCGAACTCCTTGAATTCTTTTAGAAATGCCATAAGTCTGAGGTTTAATTATTTGATGGTGCAAATATACTATTTTTCCGGGAAATCGCACGAAGCAAGGGCAGCCGGCTGTATACCGGCTGCCCTTTTTCTGGACGAATGTGCCGGACGGGATTACCCGATCTCGACCAGTACGGCGTCGGTAGCCACGTTCTCGCCGGGCTGTACCAGCACCTGCTTTACCGTGCCGGCGTAATCGGTCGTCACGGAATTCTCCATTTTCATGGCCTCCAGGACTGCGATCTCGTCGCCGGCCTTGACCGTATCGCCCACTTTGACCTTGAGTTCGATGATGCGGCCGGGCAGCGGCGCCGTCACGGCATTGCCCGTGATGACGATCTTCTTCACCTCCTCGGCTTTCTTCTCCTCGGCCTTGGGCTCGGCGGGTTTGGCCGCGGCGTAGGCCTTGACCTTCATGTCCGTGAGGAAAGTCTTGGCTACCATCGGGAACAACTCGAGCAGCAGCACCTCCTTCTCGTTGGCGGCGAGCTTCACGCCTCCGGCCTCGGGAAGTTCGGGATTGGGCTGCATCTGGTATTTCGACGTATCGTAGGGGGTTTCCTCACGCACGCCGCAGATCTTGAAGCGGAATTCGGGGTCGATTTTCACGGGCGTGTGTCCGTACTCGCCCTTGACCAGGCCGACGAACTGCGAGCTCTTGTTGGTGTACATCGGACGCCCGGCCTTCTCGTCGAGGGCGCAGTTGACGGCCTGCGCACCGACGATCTGCGAGGTCGGGGTCACCAGCGGCGGCAGGCCTGCGGCCAGGCGCACCGAGGGGATCAGCTCCATGGCGCGCGGCAGGATGTCCTCGGCCTTGAGCTGCTTGAGCTGGGCGACCATGTTCGAGTACATGCCGCCGGGTATCTCGGCCTTTTGCACCAGTTCGTTGGGAGCCGGGAAACCGAAATAGGCCTCGATCTTGCGGCAGGCGTCGATCGTGCCGTCCTCATCGTCGGCCTTGGCGGCCGCAATGGCCTTGTCGAACAGGGCGTCGATCTCGGCGGGAAGCTTGTCGGTCAGCGGGTTGAATGCCTTGGGTTCGGGTTTGTCCGCGCCGAACACCGACTGGTTGAGCTCCTTGCGGATCTCGCGCAGCTGGGTGTTGATCTTGGCCACGGCCTCCATGTTCACGCCGGTGTCGACACCCAGTTTGCCGCAGAACACGTGGATCAGCTCGATGGCCGGGGCACCCGTGCCTTCGGCGAAATACCAGCAGTTGGTATCGACGATGTCGACGCCGGCCACGATGGCCGCGAGCACCGAAGCCAGGCCGTAGCCGGGGGTACAGTGGGTATGGAAATCGACCGGAATCGAGATGTTCTTCTTGAACAGCTTGACCAGCGTGGCGACACGGCGCGGCGGGATCAGGCCCGACATGTCCTTGATGGTAATCATGTCGGCGCCCAGTGCGGCCATCTGTTTTGCCTTGTCGAGGAAATAGGCATCCGTGAAGACGGGCTGCGGCTGTTTCTTGCCCATCAGGCGCTGCATGAAGGAGGGTTCGGGATATTTCGGGTCGACCGTATAACATACGGCGCAGTCGGCGATGCCGCCGTACTGCTTGACGTATTTGATCGTCGATTTCACGTTGTCCACGTCGTTCAGGGCATCGAAGATACGCATGATGCCCAGCCCGCTTTCGATCGCGTTGCGGCAGAAGCCGTCGATCACGTCGTCGGGGTAAGGCGCGTAGCCGAACAGGTTACGGCCGCGCGAAAGCGCCGTGAGCTTCGACACCTTGCCCACAGCCTTGTAGATCGTCTCCAGGCGCGTCCACGGGTTCTCGTTGAGATAACGCATCACCGAGTCGGGTACGGCACCGCCCCAGACCTCCATCGCATAGAAATTTGCATCCTTGTAGAAGGGCAGGCAACGGTCTACCTGTGCCTGCGACATGCGCGTCGCAAACGAGGACTGCTGTCCGTCGCGCAACGTAAGGTCTCTGATTTTGAGATTTCTCGCCATTGTGATATTTTTGATTAAGGGTTCTTGTTGCCGCTTTTACTGTTATTCCAATAACAAAGATAATAAACAATTTGAAATTCCAACCATTTTACAGGGATTTTTCACAAAAAACACCGGAAACGGTTACTTTTCGTAAAAGCGCCCCGCCCGGAAGCGCCCGGCGGGCTATACCTGAATATCCTGCTCGGGGACGAACAACTGCTTGTACGACGTCCCGTCGAGGTACTTCTTCTTGAAGATATTGACGCAGAAGACGAACATCTCCAGCATCAGCGGCCCGAAAATCACGCCCATGAACCCGAAGAGCGACAGCCCGATGAAAACGCCGAAGATCGTCACCAGCGGATGCGTATCGGCCATCTTCTTCTGCATGATGAACCGCACGACGTTGTCCACGTGCGTCACGACCAGCCCGCCGTAGAGGAGCAGCCCGATGGCCGGCCCCCAGTCGCCCGTCAGCGCCATGTAACCCGCAAGCGGCAGCCATATGAGCGCCGTCCCGAAGATGGGGATGATCGTTGCGAAACAGGTCAGCACGCCCCAGAACAGCGGGCTCGGGGCGTTGAAGACCAGGTAGCCCACGAACGCCACGACGCCCTGCACGACGGCCAGCAGGGGGATGCCGATGGCGTTCGAACGGACGATCATGTGCACCTCGCGCATGACGCTGCTGCCCACGTCCCGGTTGAAAGGCAGTATCTCGCGGCAGTAGCCTTCCATGCGCAGGCCGCCGATGAGCATGAAATAGAGCACAAACAGCAGCACGATGATGTTGATGCCGAAATCCATGATGCTGCCCAGCACCCACTGCCCCAGCCGGGGGATCACGCCCACGAGCGACGTGATGTTCTTCTCCTGCCAGAGGTTGTATCCCGTCTTGTCGTGGATCAGCGCAGCGATGTGCTTGAGCGGCTCGACGACCGACTCGGGCGCGAGGGCGATGTCCTGCACCTGGTTGACGACCATCCAGACGATCAGGCTGATCGGCACCAGGAAACACAGCACCGCCTCGCCCAGCAGCAGCGACGCGGCCAGGCTGCGCCGCCATTTGCGGCAGGCCGTGAGGTAATGCATCTGCCGCCGGAGCAGCACGTAGATCGTCATGGCACCCAGCACCCCGCCCAGAAACGGGGTCAGCTCGATGAAGATCGTGACCCCCAGTCCGAGGATCAACACGAAAAGCGAATAACGCCAGTATAGTTCCTTGAAAGCCTGCATGCGAGTCAGCTGCACAAGGAACGTGCCGCACGTGCAAGGCAGTGCCCGTCAACAGGTTGAAAAATATTTGAACAAAATTTGCGGTGTTCTGTTGCGGCTGTGAAATATTTGGTTTAAATTTGTATAAGCAAATTATGGACGGCTTTATGGAAATAACGGTTTCCACCGGCACCCTGCATCACCGATACGGTGCGGGAGAAGGTATGCAAACCGGACATCGGCTATCGCCGGGCACGGCCTGCGATACGCAACAACGAGGGGTATCTCACACGCGGAGTATCCCTCGCAACTTTATACAAACCCCGGCATACCATGGATCTCAGAGCCTTCCCGAAAGGCTGCCGGGGGTTAAAATCCTGTGAAACTTCCGCCACCCCACCGGCGGGAGCGGAAAAATCCCCGATCTTAGTGCCGCGAACCACGACACCACGCTATGAAGAAACCGAAATATCCATTACACTCTTTTATTTACTAATCCATTAAAAAGTATGAGAAAACATTTACAACATTTCCTCATGACGGCCGCCCTGATCCTGTTCGGAGTGTCCGCCGCTGTCGCGCAATCGGCAGTTACGGGTAAAATCGTAGATGAGACCGGCGCACCGCTGATCGGTGCCTCTGTGACCGTACCCGGCACATCGCAGGGTGTCAGCACCGACGTCGACGGCAACTTCACGCTGAAGACCGATGCCAAGGAGATCGAGATCAGCTACGTGGGCTACGTCCCGACCAAAAAACCCGTCACGGGCCCGAACGCACGCCTGGGCATCATCCAGATGGAGCCCGACGCCGTGGCATTGCAGGATGTCATCGTCATGCAGTCGGTGGCCGTGCAGCGCAAAACCCCGGTAGCCGTATCGACGGTCAACGCCGAGGAGATCAGCTACAAACTCGGCGGGCAGGAGTTCCCCGAAATCCTGAAATCGACCCCGGGCGTCTACGTGACCAAGGACGGCGGCGGCTTCGGCGACTCGAAGATCAACATGCGCGGTTTCCAGGCGGCCAACGTGGCCGTAATGGTCAACGGCGTCCCCGTGAACGACATGGAGTGGGGGGGGGTATACTGGTCGAACTGGGCCGGCCTCTCGGACGTGACGCGCAGCATGCAGACCCAGCGCGGCCTGGGCGCCTCGAAAATCTCGTCGCCCTCGGTCGGCGGTTCGGTCAACATCGTGACCAACGGCATCGAGGCCAAGCAGGGCGGCACGTTCTCGTTCGGCGTAGGTAACGACGGCCTTTACAGCCTTTCGTTCAGCCTCTCGACGGGCCTCACGAAGAGCGGCTGGGCACTGTCGGTACTCGGCGCGAAGCGCTGGGGCGACGGTTACATCCAGGGAACCAACTTCGAAGGCTACAACTGGTTCGTCAACATCTCGAAGCGCATCAACGACCGCCACCAGTTGTCGCTGACCGCCTTCGGCGCCCCGCAGAAGCACGCGCAGCGCCATGCCCTCGACGACGGACTGAAGATCGAGGAATGGCAGAAAGCCAAGAACTTCATGGGCGAAAAGGACATGTACCGCTACAACGCCGAGTACGGTTTCGACAAGAACGGCAGGCAGCGCTACTCGCACTTCAACGAATACCACAAGCCCCAGATCTCGCTGAACCACCAGTGGCAGATCGACTACAAGTCGTCGCTCTCGACGGCGCTCTACATGTCGATCGGACGCGGCAGCGGCTACTCGGGCCAGGGCCGCACCTCGGCAGACCGCAACATGTGGAAGGGTACCAACTACGGCGTGCTGAACACCACCTTCCGCAACCCCGACGGTACGTTCGCCTACGACAAGATCCAGGAGATGAACGCCGCCAGTCCCGACGGTTCGCGCATGATCATGTCGAAGAGCAACAACAACCACATGTGGTACGGGCTGCTCTCGACCTATACCAACCAAATCTCCAAGTCGCTCGAACTGTCGGCCGGTATCGACGTGCGCTACTACATCGGCGAGCACAACAACGAGATCATCGACCTCTACGACGGTAAGTACTACATCGACGACGACAGCCGCAAGAACGTCAAGGCCGAGCAGAACGCCGCCGCAGCCGATCCCAACTGGAAATACCAGAAATTACAGGTCGGCGACAAGGTTTACCGCGACTACGACGGCCACGTACACCAGGAAGGCGTATTCGCCCAGCTGGAGTGGACGAAGAAAAACCTCAACGCCTTCGTATCGGGTTCGGTTTCCAACACCGGCTACTGGCGCTACGACCGCTTCTACTACGACGCCGCACACGCCGAGTCCGAGCACGTAAACTTCATCGGTTACACGGTCAAGGGAGGCGCCAACTACAACATCAACGAGAAACACAACGTATTCGCCAACCTGGGCTACATCAGCCGCGCCCCGTTCTTCTCGGGCGGCGCGTTCCTGCAGAGCACCACGAGCAACGCCAAGAACCCCGACCCGCTGAACGAAAAGGTCTTCTCGGCCGAGGTAGGTTACGGGTTCCGCTCGGGCATCCTTTCGGTCAACCTGAACGGTTACTACACGCTCTGGATGGACAAGTCGGTCGTACGTTCCAGCTCGATGGCCAACGGCGACTATGCCCGCGTGAACCTCTCGGGTGTGGACGCACGCCACATGGGCCTCGAACTGGACTTCGTACTGCGCCCCAACCGCTGGCTGGACGTGACCGGTATGCTTTCGCTGGGCGACTGGCAGTGGGACAGCGACTCGAAGGGCTACATCTACGACACGCAGGGGCAGCCCCTGACCAAGGCTTTGGACGGCACGGTCGCCTCGGGCATCATGGCTGAAGACCACGCATGGCTGAACCTGAAGCAGAAAGGCATCAAGGTCGGCGGTTCGGCACAGACCACCGGAGCCCTCGGCGTCACGGTACGCCCGATGAAGGGCCTGCGCGTCAGCGCCGACTGGAACGCCTACGGCAACAACTACGCCGACTTCTACATCGGTTCGCAGACCAGCCTGAGCGGTAACTCGACCGTAGACGTGAAAGACCCGTGGAAAATTCCGTGGGGACACCAGCTCGACCTCTCGGCCAGCTACGCCTTCAAGATCGGCAACGTACGCGCCACGATCTACGGCAACGTGAACAACGTCTACGACTACAACTACATCATGGACGCGCAGTGCGCCGCAGCCGACGAAGGTATCTGGCAGAACGTATATGCCGTAATGTACTCGTTCGGTCGTACCTATACCGTAAGACTGAAAATTAACTTCTAATTACAGCGAACCATATGAACAAGCATATTGTAAAATACCTTCTGGCCCTTGCGACGATAGCATTCGTGGGGGGGGGTTGTAATGTCGACGATTACAACGAGGAGTATCTGGACGGGTTCAACCCCGACAAGGAGATCACCGACGTCCAGGTGCTGAAATACACGATGACCGACGCCGACTACGCCAGCGTCGCGTCGAACGCCGCCAACAAGGCGATCGCCGAAGCCGCAGGGCCCGATGCAGTGGCAGCCCTGGCCGCCGTAGGCACTGCAAAATGTTTCTCCGAAGCCGCTTCCGCCACGACGTACCTGCCCGCATTCCTGGCTGCAGGTTACGACAGCTACCTCTCGAACGGCTCGACTGTCACCGTTACCTATAAGAACCAGCGCGGCGAGATATCCGAGGCCATCACCGGCATCGCTTCCGCCTCGACTTACGAGCTCAAGGCCGCCGACTACGAGGTAGCCTGGGGCGAGGAGATCACGGCCGACTACTTTACACCCGGTAAGCCGGCAGCCAACTACCTGCCGCGCATCCTCAAGGAGGCCGTCAAGAACGCCGAGGCCGGCGACTACGTCATCGCCGAATACGCCTACTCCGAACAGGAGCCTTCGACCGGAGGCGGCGAAATCCCCGAGACCATCAACAAGATCAGCGAAATCATTGCCCCCGGCGACTATACCGTGCAGGGCACCGTTTCGGCTGCCTATGCCCGCGGCTTTATCGTCGACGACACCACGGGGGCTATTCTGGTATATCTGAACGCCCCGTCGAACTACTCGCTGGGCGATGTAGTGAAGGTCAAGGGTGCCGTTACGGAATACAACAGCGGCATGCAGTTCGGCAACACGGCCGAGATCACGCTCGTGGAGAAAACCAAGAATTTCGCCTTCCCCACGGCACAGGCCATGTCGGGCAGCGAGCTCGACGCCTACCTGACCGCAGCGTCGATCAAATTCGTCAGCCTGACGGGTACGCTCTCGATCAGCGGCAACTATTACAACCTCAATGTGGACGGTGCCGCGACGGCCACCGGCAGCCTCTCCTTCCCCAACAAGGGGCAGATCGACGGGAGCCTGGACGGTAAGAAGGTCACCGCAACCGGTTACCTCTTCTCCGTCAGCAAGAGCGGCGGCGCACCCAAATTCGCCAACATGATCGTCGCCACGATCGCCGAGGAGGGTTCGCAGCCCGAATTCACGCCCGTAGGTATCGTCGCATCGGCCGATCCCGGCACGTTCAGCGTAAAGGGGCAGGTCGCTGCGACCTACAAGCGCGGCTTCCTCATCAACGACGGCACGGGGTCGATCCTCATCTATACCAATGTCGACCCGACCGGAACCTATGCCATCGGCGATCTGGTCAGCGTGGAAGGTACCACTTCGGCTTATGCCGGGCTGAACCAGTACCCCGCGGCATCGACCGTCACCAAACTCAATACCGAGGCCGATACGTTCACCTACCCCGCGATCCGCGAGATGGACGGTACCGACATGGACGGCTACCTGACGCTGACCACGGCGCAGTACGTGCGTTACACGGGTACGCTGAAGATCGACGGCAACTACTACAACGTCATCAACGACGAAGCGCTGACGGCACAGGGCAGCCTCTCGTATGTCCTGGACGGCGCCGTAGACGCAGCACTCGACGGACAGGAAGTCGTCGTGGAAGGCTATGCGATCGGCGTATCGAGCGGCAAGTTCCTCAATACGATGGTCACTTCTGTCAAGTCGGCAGCCAATGCTTCGGCAGCTTCCTTCGGCATGACCCGCGCCGCGGTGACCAAGAACCGCTATGCGATTTACACCTTCGACGGCACGTCGTGGGCAGCCGCAGAAAACACCACGATGGTCAACCCCGAGGACTACACGCAGATGGGCGCCACCAATCCCAACTTCAGTTCGTCGTTCTCGCAGGACACCTACCTGCCCCTCTACCTGAAGTACAAATATCCCTACGCCCTGGCCGAGGAGAAGATGAACGTGGCATACCACTTCTACGACTCGACGGACAAGGTAACCCTGCTCTTCGCCGACGAGTACACTTACGACGGTGCGGACTGGATCAAGACCGAGGACACAGAGACGCTCGACGGCCCGTTCAAGAAGGTCAGCGGCAAATGGAACTTCGACCCCAGCATGACGCTCGTCGTGGCCCCCGACCGCAGCGCTTACAGCAAGAGCTTCTACCAGGCTTGCGTGGACTGGGTGCTCCAGAACAAGGACGCCGCCTATACGACGGACAACCGCAGCGGCAGCCGCCTCACGGATGCGGAGTATTACAGCGGTTGCGCAGCAAGCTACACCAACCTGAACTGGCGTATCAACACGCTCCCGAAATACTATTGGAGCGAAGCCGGCGACGACGTATCGGCCTACGACAACTGGGGGTCGGACGACAAGGAAGCAGCACGCGCTTCGTACCAGGCGTTCTACGACGAAGTCGAAAAGCGTTTCGGCGAGGTAATGTCGGCCGCCCTGGGTACGCTCTACCCCGATGTCAAGATGATCTCCGGCATCGACGTGATCTACACGGTACAGATGATGCTCTACACGCAGCACATCGGCTCGGGCACGGGCAAGGTGACGCACGCATTCGAGTTCAAGCTCGTCGACACCGGCAAGTTCGAATACGTACGCATGTACGCACTCTCGCCGGAGTATGAACTGATGAAGGACGCCAACTTCGAATAACGGAATCCGATCCAAAGCAAAGGGCCGCTCTGACGAGCGGCCCTTTTTATTTTTCAATCATCGGACGGATCGGATCAAGGGACAGGGAAAACCGCTGCAAAAGGGGAAGCCGACGATTCGTGCGGGCGGAGCGAACGGCCTGCGGGTACGGCTATACGGACGGAGTACCCGGATATGGTCTCGGGCTGCTACCCTACTATTTCGGGCAGCAGCCTGCGGCGCAGCAGGTCGCAGGTTGCGGCCGGCGCCGAATGGTCGAACAGCTGCCCGCGGATACCCAGCGCCGCTGCGGCAGCGATATTGGCCGGGCGGTCGTCGATAAAGAGCGTCTGCGCAGGATCGAGTCCGTAGCGGCCGAGCAGTCGCCGGTAGATTTCCGGCTCGGGTTTCACCACGCCCTCCTCGCAGGAGACCACCTCGCCGTCGAAAAGCCCGTAGACGGGGAACCGGCGCAGGAAGTCGATGAACTCGCGCGACATGTTCGAAAGCACGAACAACTTGTAGCCGGCGGCCTTCAGGTCGCGGACAAGCTGTTCGGTAGGCTTCACGGGTTCCTGCATGTCGATCGACAGGCGCAGGTACTCCTCGCATTTCGCACGCGGGCAGGCGTTGACCCCGGAAAGGATGCCGGTCACCTCGTCGAGCGTCAGCACGCCCCGGTCGTAATCCTCCCAAAAAGCCGGCATGGGCTCCGAACGGATGAAACTGAAAAAGTCGTGGAATTCTTGCGTACACTTACTTCTGTCGCGGGCAAAAAGTACTCCGCCCAGGTCGAAAACGATATTTTCCATGGGGCAAAGATAGCCATTTTTTCGTTTGGTTCATGATTTGCAGGCTGGCGCATAACAAAAACTCCGATTATGAACTATGGCATAAGCATCCTCTTCCGCGCCATTCCGCTTGCGATGGCAGCCTTCTGTTTCGCCTACGGCGCCTACGTTTTCGCCGCCGGCGACGACCCCTCGCGGCTCACGGCAGGCCCCGTACTCTTTTTCCTGGGCTCGATCTGCATCGCGCTCTATTGCACCGCCGCCACCATCATCCGCCAGATCATCGGCACCTATACCGCCGCCGCGAAATACCTTTTCCCGGCCATCGGCTATGCGGTCGCCGCCATGACGGTCATCTGCGGGCTTTTCATCATCCAGTCGCACATGACCGGGGCGTTCGTCACGGGGCATGTAATCTGCGGGCTGGGGTTCATCACGGCGTGCGTCTCGACGGCGGCCACCTCCTCGACGCGGTTCAGCCTGATCCCCAAGAACTCGGGCGACAGCACCTTCTCGGTCAACCCCGCAGGCTTCACCCGCGGGCAAAGTTCGCTGCTGATCTTCATCGTGTCGGCCATAGCCGCCGGGGCATGGGTGTGGTGCATCCTGCTCTTCGCGCTGGGAACGCTCCCGGCGCATATCGTGGCGGGAAGCGTCATGTTCGGCATCGCCTGTGTCTGCACATCGCTCATCGCGCTGGTGGCCAGTATCGCACGCCAGGCACGGGGCAGCTACACGATGGAGGAACGCCGCCGGTGGATGGGGCTGGTGCTCGCGATGGGCGGCCTGGCCTTCGCGCTGGGACTGATCCTCATCTTCACGCTCCGGGGCGAGGCGATCAGCTTCGTGGGCTTCGTGCTCATAGGGCTGGCACTGATCTGCTGGAGCATATCGAGCAAGGTCATCCTGCTGGCAAAGATCTGGCACGCCGATTTCCCGCTGGCCAACCGCATCCCGATCATCCCGGTGCTTACGGCCCTGGCCTGCCTGTTCCTCGCAGCATTCCTCTACGAGGCGGCACTCTCCGAGCCCAAGTATTTCGTCCCCGCACGCGTGCTGGCGGGCTTCGGCGCCATCTGCTTCACGCTCTACTCCATCGTCTCGATCCTCGAAAGCGGCGCGAGCAAGAAGTAATTCGCGCGAGCAAAAAGCAACGAGGCCCAACCCCCGGCGCGGACTTGCCCATACCCAGCCTGCGCCGCGCCCCGGTTCCAACCCTCAGCCGTATTTCCGGCCTTTTCTGAGGCCGACATGAAGCCGCCTTCACAGGACGGCATCCAATAAAAAACCACCCTGCACAGGGTGGTTTTTTATTTCACAGCGGCCGGTGCCGGGACATCGCCTTTCGCTGCGGGCCGAAGCCAGTACAACGCCTTCGCCGGGAGCCGGAGCCGGGACATCGCCTTTAGCCGGGACATCGCCTTTAGCCGGGAGCCGGAGACGAGGGCCGGGAGCCGGAGCCAGAGACGGGGCAACGCCCGGCCGCAGCCCTGCCTGTCCCGAATCCGGATTCGGGCGGCACCCGCCCCTTCCGGCAGGCAAGGCATCAGAAAAGGTGGCAGGCCACCGTGAGCCCGGCCATTACGATGGAGACCATCGACATCAGCTTGATAAGGATGTTGAGCGACGGGCCCGAAGTGTCCTTGAACGGGTCGCCGACGGTGTCGCCCACCACGGTGGCCTTGTGGCACTCGGAGCCTTTGCCGCCGAAATGCCCCTCCTCGACCATCTTCTTGGCATTGTCCCACGCGCCGCCCGCATTGGCCATGAACACGGCCAGCACGAAACCCGAGCTGAGGCCGCCGACCAGCAGGCCCATCACGCCGGCCACGCCGAACACGAGACCGACGGCTACCGGCACGACGATGGCCAGCAGGCTGGGGAACATCATCTCGCGCTGTGCACCGCGGGTCGAAATCTCCACGCAGCGGGCATAGTCCGGCGTGCCTTCGCCCGTGAGGATGCCCTTGATCTCGCGGAACTGGCGGCGCACCTCGTTCACCATGCTCTGCGCAGCACGTCCCACGGCGTTCATCGTCAGGCCGCAGAACAGGAACGACATCATGGCGCCGATGAAGATGCCGATCAGCACCGTCGGGTTCATCAGCGAGACCTGATAATACTCCATGAAATCGAGGATCGAGGCCTTCTCGACCAGCTGCGAGGTGCCGTTGGGCAGGTCGAGCATCGTTATGCCGTTATGCAGCAACCCGATGCGGATCTCCTCGATGTAGGATGCCAGCAGCGCCAGTGCGGTCAGCGCCGCGGATCCGATGGCGAAGCCCTTGCCCGTGGCAGCGGTCGTATTGCCCAGCGCGTCCAGCGCGTCGGTGCGCTTGCGCACCTCGGGGCCGAGGCCGCTCATTTCGGCATTGCCGCCCGCATTGTCGGCGATCGGGCCATAGGCGTCCGTGGCGAGCGTGATGCCCAGCGTCGAGAGCATACCGACGGCGGCGATGCCGATGCCGTAGAGCCCCAGCGACATATTCATCGGAGCCATCATATTCTCCATGTCGAAGCCGATGGCGCACAGATAGGCGAGGATAATCGCGGCACCGATCGTCAGGACGGGGATGGCCGTCGAGATCATGCCCGACCCGACCCCGGCGATGATGACCGTGGCCGGCCCGGTCTGGGCGCTTCCGGCGATCTTCTGCGTCGGTTTATAGGAGTGCGAAGTGTAATATTCGGTAGCCTGTCCGATGATGATACCGGCGACGAGCCCCGTGATGACCGAGCACGACAGCCCGAGCCAGTTCTGGATTCCCAGCAGGTAGAGGATACCGAACGTCGCGCCGGCAATCAGCAGCGAACTGAAGTTGACACCCACGCCCAGCGAGCGGAGCAGCTCGCGCATCGAGGCGCCCTCCCGGGTTCGCACGAGGAAGATGCCGATGATCGAGAGCACGATCCCCACGGCCGCGATCAGCATCGGCGCCAGCACGGCCTTGAGCTGCATCGCCATGCCGTCGGCCGTGGCGAACGCCGCCGCGCCCAGCGCCGCCGTGGCGAGCACCGAACCGCAATAGCTCTCATAGAGGTCGGCGCCCATGCCGGCCACGTCGCCCACGTTGTCACCCACGTTGTCGGCGATGGTCGCGGGGTTGCGCGGGTCGTCCTCCGGGATCCCCGCCTCGACCTTACCCACCAGGTCGGCACCCACGTCGGCCGCCTTGGTATAGATACCGCCGCCGACGCGTGCAAAGAGCGCCTGCGTCGAGGCGCCCATGCCGAAGGTCAGCATCGTCGTGGTGATGACCACGAGTTTCTGCGGCCCCGACACCTCCACGAAGCGTTCGAGGATAATATACCAGAACGAGATGTCCAGCAGCCCGAGCCCCACGACCACGAGCCCCATCACGGCGCCGCTGCGGAAGGCGACCTTCAGGCCGCGGTCGAGCGACTGGCGTGCGGCGTTGGCCGTGCGTGCCGAGGCGTAGGTCGCGGTCTTCATGCCGAAATAACCGGCAAGCCCCGAGAAGAAACCGCCCGTCAGGAAGGCGAAGGGCACCCAGGGGTTCTGCACCCCGACGCCGTAGGCCAGGTAGGCGAAGAACAGCGCCAGGATGATGAATACGATCAACACGACCTTGTACTGCTGGCGCAGGTAGGCCATGGCGCCCTTGCGCACGTGCTCGGCGATCTCGCGCATGCGCGGGGTACCTTCGTCCTCGCGCTTCATGCTGCGGTAAAATGCCCAGGCTACGGCCAGGGCAATGACAGCAGCGGCAGGGACGATCCAGAAAATCAAAGGAATGTTCATTTCGATAGAATTAAGGTTTTTAGAGTTTGTCGAATCGGTTATTAATACAAATATAATAATTTATCCCGATACTGTACTTTCCCGGACGGGCCGATATACAGCACAAAAAATCCCGGCACGGGCACCCCCCCCTCCCGGACAGCGCGAGGCCAGCGAGCAGGGGCCCGCAGCGCCGGGCTTCCGTGTCATTCCCGAAGGAAATCCGTATCGTCCGCAAACGGGCGGCGCTCCCGCGCCATGCGAGCAACGGCACCCGGCAGCTCCGCACTCCCCCCCCCGCCCTGCGGCAACGAAAAACGGAAAGGAGCGAAGCCTTCGAAACGATTCGAATCTTCGCCCCTTCCCGTTTATGCGCCTGCGGCGTTCAGCGGATCACCGCACCGCTACGAGCCGAAGTTGTCGTAGAGGATATTCTCCGACGGCACTCCGAGGTCGTCCAGCATCTTGACCACCGACGCGATCATCATCGGGGGGCCGCACATGAGGTAGATGCAGTCCTCGGGCGCCTGGTGGTTCTTGAGGTAATTCTCATAGAGCACGTTATGCACGAAGCCCGGGGTGTATTTCACGCCCGCGGCATCCGCCTCGGGATCGGGACGGTCGAGCGCCAGGTTGAACTTGAAATTGGGGAACTCCTTTTCGATGGCATGGAACTCGTCCACATAGGGAGCCTCCTTCAGCGCACGGGCACCGTACCAGAACGACACGGGGCGCTTGGTCTTCTCGGTCTTGAACAGATGCATCAGGTGGCTGCGCATCGGGGCCATACCGGCACCGCCGCCGATGAAGATCAACTCCTGCGTGTCGGGCAGGTTGTCCGGCAGGAAGAACTCGCCGTAGGGGCCCGAGATCGTCACCTTGTCGCCCGGCTTGCGGGAGAAGATGTACGACGAGCAGATACCCGGGTTCACCTTCATGAACCCGCCCGTAGCCTTGTCGAACGGCGGCGTGGCGATACGGATGTTGAGCATGATGATATTGCCCTCGGCCGGGTGGTTGGCCATCGAGTAGGCACGGAACGTAGCTTCGGGGTTGGTCGTGACCAGATCCCACATCTTGAACTTGTCCCAGTCGGCACGGTACGCCTCGTCGATGTCCATGTCCGAGAACTTGATGGCGTCGTATTTCGGGATGTCGATCTGGATGTAGCCGCCGCTGCGGAACTTGAGGTTCTCGCCTTCGGGCAGCTTGACGACGAACTCCTTGAGGAAGGTCGAGATATTGCGGTTCGAGACCACGGTGCACTCCCACTTCTTGACGCCGAGCACGGCTTCGGGAACCTGTATCTTGAGGTTCTCCTTCACCTTGACCTGGCATCCCAGGCGCCAGTGCTCCTTGGCCATCTTGCGCGTGATGAAGCCGGTCTCGGTGGGCAGGATGTCGCCGCCGCCCTCGATCACCTGGCATTTGCACATGCCGCACGAACCGCCACCGCCGCAGGCCGAAGGCAGGAAGACCTTGTTGTTGGCCAGCGTTGCGAGCAGCGTCGAGCCGCTTTCGGTCGTGATGACCTTCTCGCCGCCGTTGATGTCGATCGTAACTTCACCCGACGAGGTCAGTTTGGCCTTTGCAAAGAGAAGCAGCCCCACGAGGACAAGGGTCACCACCAGAAAGGCTATGATTGCAACTATAATAGTCAATTCCATTTTTCCGAATCTCTTTTAAGGTTAGAACTGAATACCCGAGAAGATCATGAAGGCGATACCCATCAGGCCGGTAATGATAAACGCGATACCGGGGCCCCTGAGCGCCGCGGGGATCTGCGAGTAGGTCGTCTTCTCGCGGATGGCGGCCATCATGACGATGGCGAGCCACCAGCCCAGACCGGAGCCAAGGCCGTAGACGATCGACTGCCACAGCGACGTCAGCTCCAGCGCATCGACCTTCTGCTGCATGAAAAGCGAGCCGCCCATGATGGCGCAGTTCACGGCGATCAGCGGCAGGAAGATACCCAGCTGGCTGTAAAGCGTCGGCGAGAACTTCTCGACGGCCATCTCCACCAACTGCACGAAAGCGGCGATGGTGGCGATGAAGACGATGAAAGTCAGGAAGTCCAGGTTCACATCGGGCAGTCCGGCCCACGAAAGGGCGCCGGCCTTGAGCACGAATTCATACAGGAGGTAGTTCAGCGGCACGGTCATCACCATCACGAACGTAACGGCGGCGCCGAGGCCGAGGGCCGTTTTTACGCTCTTCGAAACGGCGATGTAGGAACACATGCCGAAGAAGAACGCGAAGACCATGTTGTCGATGAAGATCGACCGGATAAAGATATTCAATGATTCCATACGCTACCCTCCTATTTTTCCTGTAAATCCTTATTGCGCGAACGGTGTACCCAGATGATGCAGCCCACGATGATCAGCGCCATCGGCGGGAAGAGCATAAGCCCGTTGTTGTAGTACCAGCCGCCCTCGGCCGCATACCAGCTCTCGGGAATGATGCGCCAGCCCATCAGGGTGCCCGAGCCGAAAAGCTCGCGGAAAAAAGCCACGATCACCAGGATCAGGCCGTACCCCAGGCCGTTGCCGATACCGTCGAGCAGCGACGCCCACGGCTTGTTAGCCAGCGCGAATGCCTCGATACGTCCCATGACGATACAGTTGGTGATGATAAGGCCGACATAGACCGACAGCTGCTTCGACACCTCGAAGACAAAGGCCTTGAGCACCTGGTCGACCAGGATTACCAGCGCGGCGATGACCACCAGCTGCACGATGATGCGGATGCGCGAAGGCACGCCGTTGCGCAGCAGCGACATCACCAGGTTCGAGAAACCCGTCACGACCGTCACGGAGAGGGCCATGACGATGGCGGGCTTGAGCTGCACGGTGACGGCCAGCGCCGAGCAGATACCCAGGATCTGCACGATGACCGGGTTGTTCGCGGAGAACGGCCCCGTCAGGAACTTCATATTCTTAGCCGAAAACAAAGGCTCTTTTTCTTGCTTACTCATTGTTTCCTACATTTTCTTCGTTAGACTCATCCCGCACGGGGGCAAACACGACATCCTCGATTGCGGCCTTGCGCTTGGCTTCGAGCAGCGGCAGGTAGTGGTGCAGGCTGTTGTAAAGCATCGCCGTCACGCCGTCCGAAGTCTTCGTACCGCCCGAAATGGCATCCACTTCATGCTCGGGATCCTGTGCGCCGCCCTTACGCAGCTTCACGGAAACGAACTGGTCGCCCTTGAAAATCTTCTTGCCGACGAACAGCGCCTGGTATTTCGGCGTGGCGATCTCGGCACCCAGGCCCGGGGTCTCGCCCTTGTGGGCCATGATGATACCGGCCATCGTGTCCATATCCTTTTCGAGCGCCACATAACCCCAGACCGGGCCCCAAAGACCGGTACCCGTAACCGGGATCACCACACGGCCGTCCTTGGCCTCGAACACGGGGAATTTGCCGTCATCGAAAGCACCCGGCAAGTCCTTGAGCAGTTCGAATACGTCCTGCCCCTCGACTTTCTCGCCCCGGGCGTCGACGACGTAGGCGTCGATGAAGGTGTCGTAGTTCTGCCCCTGCGCCGAGAGCGACGAGAGGATCGAGGATTTCTTTTCGTTCAGCTCGTTGGCATACTGGCGCTTCTGGAGCGAGAGTGCCGCCACGGCGAGCAGCGTCGCCACGATCACGACCATCACGGTCGAATACATTATAATATATGCGTTGCCGTTCTTGTCGCTCAGCATCCCCTTCTTCTTCGCGTCCTCGATCTCGACGAACGCCGAAGCGGGAGCCGCGCAAACGGGGCATGTTTCGGGAGCGGCCTTCCCTTCGTGGATATAGCCGCAGACTGTGCATTTGAATTTTTTCGTTGCCATATATCTCCCCTATTTCGCCAGTTTAACACGTTTCTTTCTGCGCGAGATGTTCGCCTCGACCACGTAGTAGTCCACCAGCGGAGCCAGCGCATTCATAAAGAGGATCGACAGCATCATGCCCTCGGGATAGGCCGGGTTGACCACGCGGATCAGCACTGCCAGCGCACCGGTCAGCAACCCCACGATATACTTGCCCGTATTGGTCTGGGCCGAGGTCACGGGGTCGGTGGCCATGAAGACGGCACCGAATGCGAAACCGCCGATGATCAGGTGGTACCATGCCGGATAGGTCGTCGTGCCGATCGCCTGGAAGAAATAGCCCATCGCCAGCCCGCCGACGAATACCGAAACCATCGTGCGCCACGAAGCGACGCCCGTGAACAGGAGGATCGCGGCGCCCAGGAGGATCGCCAGCGTCGAGGTCTCGCCGATACACCCCGGAATGAAACCGAGGAAGGCATCCATGGCCGAGTAGCCCATCTGGCCCGTGGTGCTCAGGTTTTCGAGTGCCGTAGCGCCCGAGAAGCCGTCCACCACGCCCTCGCCCGAGGAGAGCCCTGCGATCCACACCGTAGCGCCCGACATCGAGGGCGTATAGGCGAAGAACGCGAAGGCGCGGGCCAGCAGCGCGGGGTTGAAGACGTTCATACCCGTACCGCCGAACACCTCCTTGCCGAAGATGACCGAGAAGGCCGTGGCCAGCGCCACCATCCACAGCGGGATGTCCACCGGCATGACCATCGGGATCAGCAGGCCCGTCACGAGGAAACCTTCGTTGACCTCGTGGCCGCGGGCCTGTGCGAAGGCGAACTCGATGCCCAGGCCGACGACGTACGAAACGACGATGATGGGCAGCACCTTGAGGAACCCGAACCAGAGCGAAGCCCAGAATTCGGGCTGTACGCCCTGCGAGAGGAAATGCAGGTAACCCGTGTTATAGAAACCGAACAGGAGCGCCGGCATCAGGGCGACGACCACCATGATCATCGTACGCTTCATATCGTTGCAGTCGCGTATGTGCGCGCCCTTCTGCGTCGTGGTGTTCGGTACGAACAGGAATGTCTCGAACGCATCGAACGTCGACTCCAGGAAGCCCAGCTTGCCACCCTTGGTGAACGTGGGCTTGATCTTATCTACCAAATTGCGTAATGCGCTCATCGTTATGCCTCCTTAATCATTAAGTTAATACCGTCGCGGATGATCTGCTGTATCTCGATCTTCGAGGGATCTACGAATTCGCACAGGGCGAAATCCTCCTCTACGACCTCGTAGATGCCGAGGTTCTCCATCTTGTCGATGTCGCCGGCAAGGCAGGCCTTCAGCAGGTACATCGGGTAGATGTCCATCGGCAGGTACTGCTCGTAGAGTCCCGTCACGACGAACGGGCGCTCGCCGCCGTTCATGTTGGTGTCGAGGTCGTAGGCCTTCTTCGGGCAGAGCCACGAGAAATAGGAGCGCGATACGGAGAACTTGTTGAAACGGGGCATCGCCCAGCCCAGCAGCTCGTACTTGTCGCCCTCGGGGATCACCGTAAGCTGATTGGCATAGAAACCGAGGAAGCCGTCGGCCGGGGTCTTCGTGCCGGTGAGCACGTTGCCCGAGATGATGCGTACATGGTCGCCCTCCTTTTGGGGTTTCACGTTGCCCCGGAGGATCGAATCGACCCTGGCGCCCGCGACGACGCGGCAGTACTGCGGTTTTTCGATCTCAGAGCCGGCTACGGCGATGATCTTCGTCATGTCGACGCGGCCTTCGTTGAACAGGCGGCCGATGATGGCCAGATCCTGGATATTGACCGTCCACACGACATCGCCCTTGTTCACGGGGTCGATGTGGTGGATCTGGATGCCGACGTTGCCCGCGGGATGTTTGCCCGCGAAGGTGTGCAGTTCGGCACCCTTGAGCATGGGCATCTGCCCCTCGGCCTTGGCACGCACCGAAAGGTGCACTTTGCCCGGCGTGAGGCGGCGCATCACCTCGATGCCGGCCTGGAGGTTCTTCTGCTCGTTGCGGAGCACGAAGTTGTAATCCGGGGCCAGCGGCGCGGAGTCGAAGGCGGAAATGAAAACGGCCTTCGGCGTGTCGTTCGGGTCGGCGATGATGCCGTAGGGCCGCTGCACGATCATCGGCCAGAGGCCGGAACGGAGCAGCAGTTCGACAATCTCCTCGCGGGACGCTTTCTGGAGGTCGGGCTTGGCGAACTCCTCGTAGCTCTGCGTGGCATCCGGCGTTACGGTTACGGAGAGCACCTTGCGCTTCTCCCCGCGGTTGACGGCAGCAACCGTCCCGCTGACAGGCGACGTGAAGAGGACACGCTCGCTGTACTTGTTGAAGAACAGCGGCGTACCGGCTTTCACCTCATCGCCTACCTTAACCAGCAACTTGGGAGTCACGCCTTCGAAATCGAGCGGCGAGAGGGCATACTCCGAAGCCTGCGGCGCGTCGGCCAGAGACTCCTGAGCCTTTCCCCGGAGATTGATGTCGAGACCCTTGCGTAGTGTAATGATTTTCGACATGGTTAAAGATTTTGATTGTTATGTTTGGATATTTTTGGGTTAAATTTCGGGCCGGTTTTTGTTGTTAGCCTGCTAACAGCATAATTCGCGTGCGAAAGTACGAATTTTTTCCGAAAAATCCGTATGCATTATCTATTATTTTTTAATTTACTTAAAATTTGTACTTTTGTCGCAATGACTGCCCAATTCGTCAACATACACACCCACCGCCCGACAGGCCGGGGCATCGAGCTCCGCACCGCCGGCATCCACCCGTGGGACGCAGACAAAGAGGACATTGCCGCACTCGGCACGCTCCCGGCGGACGTACAGGCCATCGGCGAGACGGGTCTCGACTACGCCCGCGGCGCCGGGCGCCAGCGCCAGCTGGCCGCCTTCCGCGCCCAGCTGGCGCTGGCGCGCGAACGGCGGCTGCCCGTAGTGCTGCACTGTGTCAGAGCCTTCGAGCCCGTCATGCTGGAACTGGCCGCCCGCGAGCCCCGTGCCGTCATCTTCCACGGGTTCATCGGCTCGCCCGAGCAGGCACGCCGCGCACTGGAGAAAGGCTACTACCTCTCGTTCGGCGTGCGGACGTTCTCGTCGCCCAAGACCATGGAGGCGCTGCGCGAAACGCCCCCCGGGCAGCTCTTCCTCGAAACCGACGACAGCGACACCGGCATCGAAGAGGTCTACGCGCACGCGGCAGCGGTGAGAGGCACCACCGTCGAAGCCCTGAAACGGGCGACGACCGAAAATTACGAACGGATATTCGCCCCGCAAAATGGATAACTGGCTTGAACGCACCGAGCTGCTGCTCGGCAAGGAAAAACTCGACCTGCTCCGGCAGGCGCACGTGCTCGTCGTGGGACTGGGCGGCGTAGGCGCCTATGCCGCCGAAATGGTCGCCCGGGCGGGCGTGGGACGCATGACCATCGCCGACGCCGACGCCGTGGCGCCGAGCAACATCAACCGCCAGCTGGTGGCCCTGCATTCGACCGTAGGCCGGCAGAAGGCCGAGGTGCTCGCCGACCGGCTGCGGGACATCAACCCCGCGATCGGGCTGACCGTCGTCAACCGCTACATCCGGGACGAGGAGACCTACACGCTGCTCGACGCCGCCGCATACGATTTCGTGGTGGACGCCATCGACACCCTCTCGCCCAAGCTGGCACTGATAAAGGGCGCCCTCGACCGTTCGCTGCCGCTGGTCAGCTCGATGGGCGCCGGCGCCAAGACCGACCCCACGAAGATGGAGATCGCCGACATCTCGAAGACCCACCACTGCCCCCTGGCGCACATGCTCCGCAAGCGGCTGCACAAACTGGGCGTCCGCAGCGGCTTCAAGGCGGTATTCTCGCCCGAGGCGATGCGCGCGGGGGCGATGATCCTCTGCGACGAGCAGAACAAGAAGTCGAACGTCGGCACGATCTCCTACATCCCGGCGCTGTTCGGCATCGGCTGCGCCTCGGTGGCGATCCGCACGCTGATCGGGGAAATGGACTGACAACAAAACCATAAACACATACGCCAATGAAACCTAACATCGTATTTCTGGACGAGTACACCCTCGGGGGTGCCGACCTGACCCGCCTGCACGAGCTGGGCCGGTACACGGGTTACAGCACGACCGCGCCGGACGAGGTCGCGGATCGCTGCCGCGATGCCGAAATCGTCATCACCAACAAAGTCGTGATGCGCCGCGAGACGCTCGCCGCACTCCCCGGGCTGCGCCTGATCTGCATAGCCGCCACGGGCATGAACAACATCGACCTCGACGCCGCGGCCGAGCTGGGCATCGCCGTCAGGAACGCCGCGGGCTACTCGACGCACTCCGTAGCCGAAACCACCCTCGGGGCGGCCATCGCCCTGCGGCGGCACATCGTCTACTACGACCGCTATGTCAAGAGCGGCGCTTACTCGGCCGCCGGGCAGCAGTTCCACTTCGCCAAACCCACGCACCAGCTCTACGGCTCGAAGTGGGGCATCGTGGGGCTCGGCGCCATCGGGCACGAAGTGGCGCGGCTCGCCGCGGCCTTCGGCTGCGAGGTACGCTACACCTCGACTTCGGGCGCCGTGCGCGAAGAGCCCTACCCCGCCGTGTCGCTTCCCGAACTGCTGGGCTGGGCGGACACGGTCTCGGTGCACGCGCCGCTGAACGACCACACGCGGGGGCTGATCGGCGCCCCGGAGCTGGCCGTGATGAAGCAATCGGCCATCCTCGTGAACGTCGCCCGCGGCGGGATCGTCGACGAGGCGGCACTGGCCGAAGCCCTCGACCGGGGATCGGTCGCAGGCGCCGCGCTCGACGTATTCTCGCGCGAGCCGCTGGCCGCGGACAACCCGCTGCTGAGCATCCGCGAACCCGACCGGCTGCTGCTCTCGCCCCACAACGCATGGTCGCCGCGCGAAGCCATCGACGTGCTGGTAGGCTGCATCGCGGAGAATATCGAAGAATTCTGCAAGGCCCGATAGCCATGGAAGGAATGGAAACGGCAAGCCCCGGCGCCGCAACGGCCGCCCCGACGCCGGACGAACGCCGGCAGCGGGTTTTCGACTGGCTCGACGCCCGCGGCATCGCCTACACGTGGTACGAACACCCCGAGGCACCGACCATCGAGGCCGCACGCCGCTACTGGCGCGACGACGGGTCGAAGCACTGCAAGAACCTCTTTTTCCGCAACCACAAAGGCAACCGCCACTACCTCGTATGTTTCGACTGCGAACGGAACCTGGCCATCCACAACCTGGAACACCGCCTGAGACAGGGCAAACTGTCGTTCGCTTCGGAGCAGCGCATGGAGCGCTGGCTGGGGTTGCGTCCCGGTTCGGTGTCGCCCTTCGGGCTGATCAACGACCCGGCCAGGCACGTGCACCTGTTCCTCGACGCCAGCCTGCAACGGCTGCCGGCCTACTCGTTCCACCCCAACGACAACCGGGCGACGGTGGTGATCTCCCGTGAGGAGTTCCTGCGTTACCTGGCGGCCGTAGGCAACACCTACGAGTTCATCGAGCTCTACTGACCCGCCCATGCGGTATATCGAAACCAAAACGATCCTCTCGAAGCTGCGGACGGCCGATCGGTGGTTCGGCATCGCCTACAACATGAACCTCTACCGGGGATGCCAGCACGGGTGCATCTACTGCGACACGCGCAGCGACTGCTACGGGATCGGGGACATCGCCCAGATAGCCGTGAAGCGCAACGCACTGGAATTGCTGTCCGCCGAGCTGCGTGCCCGGCGGAAAAAACGCGCCACGATCGGCACGGGATCGATGAACGACCCCTACATGCCCGTCGAGCGCGAGCTGCGGCTGACCCGCCGGGCACTGGGCATGATCGCCGACGAGCGTTTCCCGGTGCATGTCATCACCAAGAGCTCCCTGGCGGAGCGCGACGCCGACATCCTGCAGGAAATTTCCGCCACCTACGCGGCGGTGAGTTTCACCGTGACCTGTGCCGACGACGCGCTCAGCGTCCGCACGGAACCCGGCGCCCCGGCCTCTTCGGAGCGGTTCCACGCGATGGCGGCACTGGCTGCCAAGGGCATCTATACGGGTGTCACGATGATGCCGCTGCTGCCGCTGATCAACGACACGCGGGAAAATGTCGAAGCCATCGTCCGCCGGGCGAAGGACGCGGGGGCGTCGTATATCCTCCCGATGTTCGGCGTGACGCTCCGCAGCGGGTCGAGGGAGCATTTCCATGCCGCCCTGGAGCGCGGGTTCCCCGGGCTGAAAGCACGTTACGAAGCCTGTTTCGGCAACCGCTACGAATGCTTCGGCCCGAACTGCCGGGCGCTGGACGACACGTTCCGCAACCTGTGCGCAAAGCTGGGCATAGCCACCCGGATGGAGTTCTACCGGCCTGCATCTGCGCAGCAGCAAACGCTCTTTTAATTCCCGGAATTTGCCACGCTCCAAATAAGGGTTTATCCCGACACGTCACCCCTGATAAAAAACACCCCGGAATCGACATTCCGGGGTGTTTTATTGAAAAGGCAGGCTATTTCATCTCCACGAGCGCCTTGCCGGTCATTTCGGCGGGCTGCTCCAGCCCCATCAACTTGAGCACCGTCGGCGCGACGTCGGCCAGGATGCCGTCGTGCACCGACTTCACGCGGTCGGAAACGACCACGATGGGCACGGGGTTGAGCGAATGCGCCGTATTGGGCGTACCGTCGGCATTGACAGCGTTGTCGGCATTGCCGTGGTCGGCGATCATGACGACCTCGTAACCGTTCTCCTTAGCAGCCTCGACAACTTTGGCGACGCACCCGTCGACGGCCTTCACGGCCTTCACGATGGCATCGTAGACGCCCGTATGGCCGACCATGTCGCCATTGGCGAAATTCAGGCAGATAAAGTCGAACTTCCGCTCACCGAGCGCAGCAACCAGTTTATCAGCGACTTCCGGAGCGCTCATCTCGGGTTGCAGGTCGTAGGTGGCCACCTTGGGCGACGCGACGAGGATACGGTCTTCGCCCGCGAACTCCGCCTCGCGGCCGCCGTTCAGGAAGAACGTCACGTGGGCATATTTCTCGGTCTCGGCGATGCGCAGCTGCCGCAAGCCCTGCTTCGAAACGAACTCGCCGATGGTGTTGGGCACGTTCTCCTTGTCGAAGAGGATGTGCAGCCCCGTGAACTTGGCATCGTAGGGGGTCATGCAGCAATAGTAGAGGGGCATGGTGTGCATCCCCTCGGCGGGCATGTCCTCCTGCGTCAGCACGATGGTCAGCTCCTTGGCGCGGTCGTTGCGGTAGTTGAAAAAGACCACCACGTCGTTGGGGCGGATCATGCCGACGGGCTGCCCGTTCTCGTCGATGCGCACGAAAGGCTTGATGAACTCGTCCGTAACGCCCTCGTCATAGGATTTCTGGACGGCTTCGACCATGTCCGACGAACGCTCGCCGATGCCGCTGACCAGCGCGTCGTAGGCGACCTTGACACGTTCCCAGCGCTTGTCGCGATCCATCGCGTAGTAGCGCCCGATCACCGTGGCGATCTTGCCCGTCGTGGCTGCGAGGTGCTTTTCGAGGTCGGCGACGAACCCCTTGCCGCTGTGCGGGTCGGTGTCGCGGCCGTCCATGAAGCAGTGCACGAAGGTATTTTCGAGGCCGTAGGCCGCCGAGATGTCGCACAGCTTGAAAAGGTGCTCGAGCGACGAGTGCACGCCGCCGTCCGACACGAGGCCCATGAAATGCATGTTCACGCCGTTCTTTTTGGCATGTTCGAACGCTGCCTTGACCTCGGGGTTCTCCAGGATCGAATTGTCGCGGCAGGCGCGGTTGATCTTCACCAGATCCTGGTAGACCACGCGGCCGGCGCCGATATTGAGGTGCCCGACCTCCGAGTTGCCCATTTGGCCGTCGGGCAGGCCGACGTTCTCGCCGTCGGTGCGCAGCTCGGCATGGGGATATTTCGCCGTCATGGCCGAGATATATTCGGGATGGACGGTCGAAATGACATCGGCCTTGTCGTGGCGGCCGTTGCCCCAGCCGTCGAGGATCATCAATAATACCTTGTTATTCATAATTATCCGGTTTTTAACTATTCTTTTACTTTACCTGGGCCATAATCAGCTCCACGGCCTTGTCGATGGCGGCCTGCAGCCCGTCGGGGTTCTTGCCGCCCGCCGTGGCGAAGAACGCCTGTCCGCCGCCGCCGCCCTGCATCAGTTTCGCAGCCTCGCGCACCACGGCACCGGCGTTCACGCCCTGGGCCGTGATCTCGTCGCCGAGCATCACCGTCAGCATGGGTTTGCCGTCGTTGACCGACCCCTGCACGAACACCAGTTTCGGGGAGCGGGCACGCAGGTTATAGGCCAGGTCTTTGACGAACTCGGGCGTACGGTCGGTCTGCGTGGCGATGAGCTGCACCCCGTGGCGCTCGGGCGTCGAAGAGATGATCTTCTCGGCCCACTGTGCGACCTGCTCGCGGCGCATGGCCTCGACCTCCTTCGAAAGCGTCTCGTTGCTCTCGAACATCTTCTTTACGGCCTGCAGCACCTGCGGGTTGTGGAGGTATTCGCTGATGTCGCGCATCGTATCCTCGGCGGCGTAGATGATCTTCTCGGCCTGTTCGCCCGTGACGGCTTCGATGCGGCGCACGCCGGCCGAGATGGCGCTCTCGGTCAATATCTTGAAGAACCCGATGTTACCCGTGGCGCTGGTGTGCGTGCCGCCGCAGAGCTCGACCGACGTACCGAAGCGCACCATGCGCACCTTGTCGCCGTACTTCTCGCCGAAGAGCATCATGGCACCGCATTTCTCGGCCTCCTCCTTGGTGGCCTCGCGGTTCTCCTCCAACGGATAGTTGGCGCGGACGGCGCGGTTGACGAGCATCTCGACCTGGCGAAGCTCGGCGGGGGTCATCTTCTGGAAATGCGAAAAGTCGAAGCGCAGTATCTCGGGCGTCACCATCGAACCCTTCTGCTCGACGTGCGATCCCAGCACCTTGCGCAGCGCCTCGTGCATGAGGTGCGTCGCGGTGTGGTTGTTGGCCGCGGCCTGGCGTTTGGCAGCGTCCACGACGGCCGTGAACTCGGCCGCAGGGTTTTCGGGAAGCTCCTTGACGATATGGATAATCAGTCCGTTTTCCTTTTCGGTAGCCACGACGGCGATGCGCTCGTTGGCATTCTCGATATAGCCGATGTCACCGATCTGGCCGCCCGAATTGCCGTAGAACGGCGTGCGGTCGAAGACCAGCTGGTAGGAGGTCTTGCCTTTGGAGGTCACGCGGCGGTAACGGGCGATCTTCACCCGCTCGGTCAGCGTGTCGTAGCCCGTGAAGACGCTCTCGCGAATGGGGAACAACTCCACCCAGTCGTCGGTATCGACGGCCGCGGCGTTGCGCGAACGCTCCTTTTGTGCCTGCAACTCGGTTTCAAAGGCTGCCAGGTCGACGCCGACGCCCTGTTCGCGGGCGATGAGCTCCGTCAGGTCGATCGGGAACCCGAACGTATCGTAAAGTTCGAAGGCGTCCTTGCCCGAGATCAGCTCGCGCCCTTCCCTGCGGGTCTTTTCGACCACGCCGTCCAGCAGGCTGATGCCCGTGGCCAGCGTACGCAGGAACGAGGCCTCCTCCTCCTCGATGACCTTTTCGATCAGCGCCTGCTGGGCCTTCAGCTCGGGGAACTGGCCGCCCATCTGCTCCACCAGTCCGGGAACCAGCCGGCAGATCGTAGGCTCCGTAAAGCCGAGGTAGGTATAGCCGTAGCGCACGGCGCGGCGCAGGATGCGGCGGATGACGTAGCCGGCCTTGACGTTCGACGGCAGCTGCCCGTCGGCGATCGAGAAGGCGATGGCACGCAGGTGGTCGGCGATGACGCGCATCGCCACGTCGCACTTCGCGTCGGCGCCGTAGGTCTTGCCCGAAAGCTGCGAAATACGCTGGATCGTAGGCTGGAACACGTCGGTGTCGTAGTTCGATTTCTTGCCCTGGAGGATCATGCAGAGGCGCTCGAAGCCCATACCGGTATCGACGTTGCGCGCCGGAAGCTCCTCCAGCGAGCCGTTGGCCTTGCGGTTGAACTGCATGAACACGAGGTTCCAGATCTCGATCACCTGCGGATGGCCCGCATTGACCATCCCGCGTCCCGGTTTGGAGGCGATCTCCGCCTCGTCGCGCAGGTCGAAATGGATCTCCGAGCAGGGGCCGCAGGGGCCGGTCTCGCCCATCTCCCAGAAATTGTCGTGCTTGTTGCCGCGGATAATATGGTCTTCGGGCAGAAACTGCTTCCAGTAGTCGTAGGCCTCCTGGTCGAAGGGCACGCCGTCCTCCTCGGAGCCTTCGAAAACCGTGGCGTACATGCGGTCGGCGGGAAGTTTGTAGACGCCGTGGAGCAACTCCCACGCCCATTCGATCGCCTCTTTCTTGAAGTAATCGCCGTAAGACCAGTTGCCCAGCATCTCGAACATCGTATGGTGGTAGGTGTCATGCCCCACCTCCTCCAGGTCGTTGTGCTTGCCCGAAACGCGCAGACACTTCTGGGTGTCGGCTGCACGCGGATATTTGCGGGGCGCATTGCCCAGGAAAATATCCTTGAACTGGTTCATGCCCGCGTTGGTGAACATCAGCGTGGGATCCCCCTTGACGACCATCGGTGCCGAAGGCACGATCACATGGCCCTTGCTCTCGAAGAAGTCCAGAAAGGCCCGGCGAATTTTATTCGATTCCATATATAAGATTTTATCCGATTTCCACGTTTGTGATTTCGGGTTGCAAAATTACACAATTAAAGTTAAATTTGCATCCTATTAACCGGAGTTTTTTCCGCAATGAAGCAAAAAGGGCAGAGATTCGACACGCAGGCGCTGACACAGGAAGCGCAGGCGCTGACGCGCGACGTGGTCACGGCACCTTTCCGCCTGCGCACCTACCGCCTGATCCGGAAAATACTCATCGGCTTCATCCTCGTCTCGATCGCCAACGTGCTCTTCTCGTACTTCTTCTACACCCCCAAGATGTACCGCATCATCCGCGACAACCGCGACCTGGTGATCAAGTACCGCATCCTGCAAGACCGCATCCGCACCTCGCAGCGGCGCGTGGACGAAATCCGCCACCGCGACAACTACGTCTACCGCTCGCTCTTCTCGACCGACACGATGACCCTCGACGGCGTGTGGCAGCCCTATCCCGACACCAAATACGCCGCGATGGCCGGGGACGACTTCGCCCCGCTGATGGTCGGCACCTGGAAACAGCTCGATGCGCTGGCCCGCATACTCTACCTCGAATCGGTGTCGTTCGACGAATTGCAGGCATTCGCCCGCGACAAGGAGAAAATGTCGTCGGCGATCCCGGCCATATGGCCCATCGACCGCTCGGCGCTGCACAACGACCATATCGGCGCCTTCAACATGCGGCGCATGCACCCCGTGCTGGGGTATATCCGCCCCCACAAGGGCATCGACCTGGGCTGCGACCGCGGCACGCCGGTCTACGCCACGGGCGACGCCGTGGTGGAGGTCGCCTCCTCGGGGGGCAACGGCGGATACGGGCGCATGGTGCTGCTGAACCACGAATTCGGCTACAAGACCCGCTACGCGCACCTGAGCAAAATCCTCGTGCAGCCGGGCGAACGGGTCGCCCGCGGGCAGGTCATCGCCGAAACGGGCAACACGGGCATCTCCTCGGGCCCCCACCTCCACTACGAGGTGATCCACAAGGGCATGCCGGTGAACCCGATCAACTATTTCAACCGCAACATGACCGCCGCGGAATACGACGCACTCATGGAGAAGATGCGCGATACGAACTTCGAAAAGCTCTGACATGGCAGGAAAGAAAGACCTGGAGCGGCTCCGCAGGCGTAAGCGCCGCAAACAGAACATCATACGCGCGACGGTGCACTTTTTCGTGTGGGCCGGGGTCGCCGTGCTCTACTACGTCGGGTTCTCGCTCTTCTTCGACACCCCCGTGGAGTACGAGCTCAAACACTCGACCGACCGCCTGCGCCGCGAATACGCCGCACTCACCCAGCGGTACGACTCGCTCACGACCGTCATGCACAACCTCTCCGCGCGCGACCGCAACGTCTTCCGCATCCTCTTCGAATCGGATCCCTACGACTTCGATTCGGAATACGAACGCCGGCAGGCCGTCACCTACGAAAACATCTTCAACCGTTCGTCGCGGCGGCTCAAGCTCGAACTGCGCGAACGGGTCGCCGACATGGAGAAGCGGCTCGACGAACTGAACGCCTCGTACCTCGACCTGCAGGCGCTCATCGACTCGGCGGGCAGCGGCTGCAACAACATCCCGGCCATCCAGCCCGTGATAAACAAGCAGTTGACGCTGCTCACGGCCTCGTACGGCATGCGCATACACCCCTTCTACAAGACCCTGCAATCGCACCAGGGCGTGGACTACACCATCCCCGAGGGGTCGCGCGTCTTCGCCACGGCCGACGGCGTGGTGCGCGACGTGGCGCTGCGCAACTCCACGTCGGGGCAGACGGTCGTGATCGACCACGGCAACGGCTACGAGACTTCGTACAGCCACCTCTCGAAGATCAACGTCCGCAAGGGCCAGCGCGTGAGCCGCGGCGAGATCATCGCCCTCTCGGGCGACACGGGCCTTTCGCTCTCGCCCCACCTCCACTACGAGGTGCGGCTGAACGGCATGCGCGTCGATCCGATCCACTACTTCTTCATGGAACTCACCCCCACCGAATACCAACGCCTGATGCGCATCGCGCAGTCGGGCATGCAGTCGTTCGACTAAAAACATAAGGAGATGGGAAACGACTGGACAAAGGATTTCGGCTTTGCGCGCGAAGAAATTTTCCGCAGCGAAGAAACGCTCCGCACAATCCGCCATATCCGTGCCTCATGGGGCGGCGAACCGGAGTTCCTCTGGGAGAAATTCCCGGACTACGCCGTATTCCGGCGGCAGGACAACGCCAAATGGTATGCCGTGATATTGACGGTGCAGGCCGGCAAACTCGGCCTCGCAGACCAGGGGCGGACAGAGATTCTCGACATCCGGGCCGATGCGGAGACCATGGCGCGGTCGCTGGACTTCGAACATTATTTCCCCGGTTACCATATGAATAAACGCACGTGGCTCACCGTACGGCTGGACGGCAGCGTACCCTTCGGGGAAATCGCCCCGCTGATCGCCCGCAGTTACGAACTGGCCGGGAAAAAGTAGCCCGTCATGCAAATCCGACTCATCCTGCTCGACTTCGACGGCACGCTGGCCGACACGCGGCGCGCCAATACGCTCGCCTATGTGGCCACACTGCGCGAGGCGGGCTATACGCTCACCGAGGAGGAGTATGCGGCAAAGTATTTCGGTATGCGGTGCAACGAGTTCCTGACCCGTTACGGCATCGCCGACCCCGGGGAGCGCGAGCGGCTGCGGCTGCGCAAGATCGCGCTCTACCCCGCGTTCTTCGACACCGTGCGGCTCAACCGCCCGCTGTGGGAGTTCTGCAGGCAGTTCCGGGCGCAGGGCGGCCGCGTATGGATCGTATCGACAGGCAGCCGCGCCAACATAGACAACGCCATGCGCCACCTGGGGATCACGGTCGCGGGACAGCGGACGGGGAGCACGGGTACGGCAACCTCGGGTGCGGCGGGCAGAGACTTGACAGGTGCGGATAAGGCATGGCTCCGGACAGCCGGCACGGCAACGATAGATGCAGGTACGCCAGCACACGCAACAGTCACCCCCGAGCCCGGCGAAGGGCCGAACGGCTCCGTGGACGGCATACTCTCGGGCGCCGACGTCGAACACAGCAAGCCCGCCCCGGACTGTTTCCTGGAGGCCATGCGGCGCGAGGGCTGTACGCCGCAGGAAACGCTGATCTTCGAGGACTCCGAAATCGGGCTCGAAGCGGCCCGCCGCAGCGGAGCGGCCTATTTCAGGGTAACGCTCTGACCATCGCCGCCCAGGCCGTTCCCGGCATCCTGTATCCGGCATCCTGCACCCGACATCCGGCGTCCGGCACCCGACATCCGGCTCCCTGTATCCTGTATCCTGTATCCTGTATTCTGTATCCTGCGTCCTGCACCTCGCACCCGACACCCGCTGCCGGACGCACTCATTCCTCCGCGCCGTCCCCAACAGCATCCATCCGGCCGATCTTCCACAACCGAGCCATGTAATTTCCGGGAGTAATCACCATCCGGCAGCGGAACTCGTCCGCCCCCGTCACGACACAGCCGGTCAGCGCTTGCAGATCACGTTGAAATCGCAGTACTTGCAGGTATCGGCATCCTCGCACTGGCGGAACGGAACCGAGGTGTCGTAGAGTTCGGCGAGCTGCGCGCGCAGCAGTTCCTCGAAACGCTCGCGGTAAAGCGTATAGCGTGCCCCCTTCACCCCCGTTTGCTTGTCGTCCAGCTGCGGCGAATAGCCGGGGCGGTTCATGTTGCGGACGTAATAGAGTGCCGGTTCGACGTCGCAGCCGCGCGACCGGTGCAGCATCATCGCGTAGAGCAGCGTTTGCAGGATGTTCGAAAGGCGTTGTTTGCCCGTGCCCGTGAACAGGCTCTCCACACCGTCGAATTCGAGGTGCGGCGCACCGGTCTTGTAATCCACCACCCTCAGCGCCCCGTCGTCGAGCGTGTCGATACGGTCGGCGATGCCGGCGAATTTCATCTCCAGGTCGCGCCCGCCCGCGCGGAAGCGGAACGGATAGGCTACGGGCTCCTCCAGCCCCGACACGGCGAAAGCATCGTGCGCAGCGTCGTAGGGCATCACCCCGCCCCGCAGGTAACGGATCACGATGTCCTTCACCAGCAACAGGTTGCCCGAATAATCCTCGGCCGTGGCATGTTTATCCTGCAAATAGTTCTCGTTGATGGCCGCCTCGACCGCCTGCGCCACTTCGCCCGTACGGATCATCGCACGCAGGGTTTCACCGGGATGCGCCTCCCCCGCGATGCGGGCGTAAAGCGTCTGCACGGCGGCATGGAGGATCGTACCGAACATCGGGGCGTCGACCTCCTCGGAAATTTCGTCATCGGCCTCCAAGCGGGCTATGGAATGGAAATAGAAGCGCAAGGGGCAGGCCACATAGCGAAAAAAAGCCGTCGGCGAGAGCGTCGCAGGGCTTTGGGCGTCGACGAAACGCTCCAGCCGGGCCATCACCCCTTCGTCCTTGGGCACCTCGATCGGCGCCGTTTCGGCCAGGTTGACGTCCACCCCCACTTCGACCTTGCGCACGTCGAAGCCGCTCTCGTAGTCCAACTGGTAGATATAGCGGCTCGGCTCGCCCGTCGACTTGTCGTCGGCGTGCGAGCAATAGAGCATGTGGACGGTCTTGGCGCGCTGGATCAGGCGGTAGAAATAGTAGGCATAGACGCCCTCGTGGTGCTCGGGCGTGGGCAGCTCGTAGGCCGCACGCAGGTTGTAGGGGATGAACGATGCCTGCGCCATATGGTTGCCGGGGAAATTGTCGTCGTTCATCGAAAGGATGATGACGTTTTCGAAATCGAGGTTGCGGGTCTCGAGGATCCCCATGATCTGGATGCCCTCCAGCGGCTCGCCCTCGAACGGGATGCGCAGCGTCTGCAAGTGCCGGCGCAGCAGCGAGGTGTAGACCTCGGCCGTAAGGTCGATATCGCACTCGTCGAGCGAGTTGCGCAACTTGGTGACCTGCTCGGCGATGACCGCCAGGAATTCGACCCGCTGCCGTGCATCGTCACCCTCGTAGGGCTGGCGCGCCACGGCGGCGACCACGTCCAGCATGTAGTCGGACAACTCGCGCCACGTCGCGGCGGGCGTAAAGATCCGTTTCAGCAGTTCATTGCGGCCCAGCCACGCGGCATCGACCGAAATGCGGCGGTCGCGGACGATCTCCTCGTGCATCGTGCGCGTGAGTGCGGCATCGCACTCGGCCACATAGGGGTGTGCGAGGATGCCGGCGACGTCGGCATGGTAGAACGTGCAGCCGCCGCCCTTGCGGCGGCGGTGGTTCTGCAACTCCACCAGACGCTCGACGAACGTGTAGGCCAGGCTCTGCCGCAGGGGGAAGCCCATCGTCACGTTCACCCGTCCGATGTCGGCGGGCAGGGCGTACAGCAGTGGCAGCAGCAGGTTCTCGTCGGTAAGCACCACGGCGGTCTCCTTGCCCAGCGCGGGCCTGGCGCCCGCGGCGATGCCGGGGTCTTCCTCCCTGCGGCGGCGGGCAAGGTCGGCGAGGATCGCCGCGGCATACTTGCACTGCACGGCGTTCGAGACGGCGGCGACCGACACGACCTGCTTCTCCCCCCGCATGTTGTCGTGCCGAAGTTCCGTGCGGGGCGGGAACTGCGCCACGTTCGAACGCACGAACATACCCGCCTCCTGTTCGGGGTCGTCCTTATAATAGGAGTCGTAGTCCCAGTAAAAATCGGTTTCGGCCGCCGTGGCGAGGAACCCGAAAAGGCGCTTCTCGCACTCGGAAAGGGCGTTGAACCCCGCCACGACATAACGCCGGGGCTCGGGGAAGGCGAACCCGCCCCCGCGGATGCGGTCGGCGGCGGCGCGCTGCACCATGCCGTTGTAGGCGATGCCGAGCGACGAGAGACGCTCCCGGAAGCGGCGGTAGATGGGGCCGAGGGTCTTCCAGATCGCCAGGAAACGGCGTTTCTCCTCCGAAAGGTCGGCCTGCTCGCCGAACGAGGACCAGAACGAAAGGATGCGCAGCTGCGCGGGCGTGAGGTAGGAAATATCGGCTTCGATCTCCTTGATCTCCGAGATGTTGCGGAACAGCATCTGCGCGTCGATCAGGTATTTGTCGATCGTATCGAAGTCCGTGAGGAGCATGTCGCCCCAGAAATAGAACTTGTCGAAAGGTTCGTTGTGGTAGGCCGAGTAGACTTTGTAGAGCTCGGTGATGAGCCGCACGCGGTCGCCCGTATGCAGCCCCGATATTTCGCCCGTCAGGTCGTCGATCGTCACCCATTCGGGCTGCCACATCGGCCGCCCGGCGATACGCCCCAGGGCATCGACGAAAAACAGCCGCGCACGCCGCGACGGGAAGAGCACCGCCCGATCGGACAGTCCCTCGCCATAGCGCGCATACAGGTCGGCGGCCACCTCCTCCAGAAATCCCTTCATAGCAGTTCGGACAGCCCCGGCGACTTCCCCGGCGGTATCGTCCGCCCGGAATCCGGAAGCCCCCTTCGCATTATTGTTCCATGAGACTATTCTACGTGGCTGATCTCACCGCCCATGAACTTGGCGCCGCCGCGCACGACGGCAGGCTGCCCCTTATAGGTAATACGGGCGTTGGTCGTGGTCTTGCCGATGAACCGGTCGGTGATCCACAGCGACACGTCGGCCTTGCTCTGGGCATTGACCTCGGCCGACATCACCTCCAGCCCCGAGGCCGCGACCCTGCCCGTCGAGGCGAACAGCGTCAGGTAGCCCGCCTTGCCGGTGAGCGTCGCGCTGCTGCCGCCCGTGAGCTCCATCCTGAGGTCTTTGACATCGAACGCCGCCGTGAGCGACGCCTTGCGCCCCAGGGTCAGGTCGAGCAGCACCGCATCCACCGTTCCCTCGAACACGGCTGCGGCGCCCGACAGCGAAACGGACTGCAACGTATTGTAATAGACCGTCACCTGGGTGCGGTCGGGACGGCGCGAATCATACTTCTCGCTGATACGCAGGGTTTTGTCCTTCACCTCGGCGCGGAATTTCGAAGTATAGGAGCCTTTCGTGTCGTATACGATCTTGGGGGCCTCGGTGTCGGGGACTTTCACGAATTTGATATCCAGGTCGGCATCCACCGCGACGGCCTCGAACGTGGTCAGCCACTCGTTATGTTCCGTAGGACTTGCGGCACCCGCCTCCTGTGCACGGCCGGAGGCTGCGAAAACCAGCATCACGGCGCTCAGAATCATCTTCTTCATACATTGTAGGTTTAAATACGTCGCTAAAATACAAAATTATTGCGAACCCCGGTTTGCCGTTCGGGATTTGTTTTGTACTTTTACTACCTAAAACGACATTTCGGACAGTGAGGGCGAGAATTCTGAATGCAAGCGCAGGGTCGGGCAAGACCTACCAGTTGGCGTACAAATACGTGCGCGACGTGGTCGAACAGCCCGGCATTTACCGCCACATCCTCGCCGTGACCTTCACCAACAAGGCCACCGAGGAGATGAAATCGCGCATCCTCAAGGAGATCCACCTGCTGGCCTCGGGACAGCCGAGCTCCTACCTCGACAACCTCTGCCGCGAATTGTCGCTCGATGCCGCCACGGTGCGCCGACGCGCCCGGGAGGTGCGGTCGAAGATCCTGCACGACTATTCGCGCTTCACGGTGCTGACGATCGACACCTTCTTCCAGCGCATCCTGCGCGCCTTCATCAAGGAGCTGGGCATCGACCTCAATTACAACGTCGAGATCGAAACGGCCTCGGTGCTGACCAAGAGCGCCGACACGCTCATCGAGCAGATCACCACCGACCGCGACCTGCAGCGCTGGCTCACGGACTTCGTGCAGGAGCGCATCGACGAAGGCAAGAAATGGGACATCCGCGACGGCATCCTCACGCTGGGCGGCGAGCTGTTCAAGGAGAAAAACAAGGACGCACTCTCGGCGGCCCGCCCGCGCGAGGAACTGGCGCGTATCGTGGGCGAAGCCACGGCGCACGCCGCGGCGACCAAAAAACGGATGCAGGACGCTGCGGCCGAAGCCGTGCGGATCATCGGGGACGCAGGCGCCTCGGTCGCCGACTTTCCCTACAAAGGCTCGGGCTTCGCGGCCTATTTCTACGCCGTGGCGGGCGGCAGCTTCGAGCGCTACGGAAGCCGCGCGGAGGCGGCCTGCACCAGGGACGAGGCGTGGGGAAAACCCGGCAGCACGGCACAGGGGCTGCGTCCCCGGCTGCAACCCCTGCTGCGCGAAATGTGCGGCCTCTACGATGAGAACGTCCGCGCGTGGAACACCTGCGACCTGCTGCGCGAGAACTACCGCAGCTTCGCGCTGCTCTCCGACCTCTATGCCAAGGTGCAGCAGATGTGCGACCAGGAAAACACGATGCTCCTCTCGGAGACCAAATACATCCTCTCGGAATTCATCGGCCACAACGACGCGCCGTTCATCTACGAGAAGGTCGGCAACCGCTTCGAACACTTCATGATCGACGAATTCCAGGACACCTCCGTGAAGGAGTGGGAGAATTTCCTGCCCCTGCTGCAAAACGCCATGGCGCAGAGCGAGGCGACCTCGGTGCTGATCGTGGGCGACATCAAGCAGTCGATCTACCGCTGGCGGGGCGGCGACTGGAAAATACTCCACTCGCAGGCGCAGCGGGCGCTGGGCGCGGACAGCACCGAACTGGTCAACCTCACGGAAAACTACCGCAGCCTGCCCGCCGTGGTGGATTTCAACAACAAGGCCATCGGCCGCGTGGTCGAAGCCGACAACCGGGCGCTCAACGCGACGCTGGACGAAGCCGCGGCGCGGGGCGACATGGACACCCGCACCGCCGCCGGGCTGCGCGACACACTGTGCGACGCCTACCGCGAACATGCGCAGACACCCCGCCGCCTGGGCGGGAGGCCGGGCTATGTTTCGGTGGAGACCTTCGCCGAACGGCCGCCCGTCGTGGAGCGCATCTGCGAGGTGCTGGACAAGGGTTTCCGTCCGTGCGACATCATGATCCTGGTGCGCGGGGCGACCGACGGCGCCAGGGTGGCCGCCGAGCTGCTGGATTTCAAACGCCGCAACGACGACCCGCGCTACCGGTTCGATGTGATGACGCAGGAAGCGCTGATCGTGGGCAACGCCCCCGTCAGTTCGTTCATCGCCGCGGCGCTGCGCCTGTCGCTCAACCCCGACGACTCGCTCAGCCGCGCCGTCTACAACCACTACCTCGGCCGCGGGTTCGACCGCCCGCTGCCCGGGGACGAACGCACCTTTTTCCGTTCGATCCGGCTGCTGTCGCCCGAGGAGGCGTTCGAGCGGATCGTCATGCGCCACGCGCTGCACGACGACAGGCAGCAGACGGCCTACCTGCAAGCCATACACGAACAGATCATCGGCTTCTGCGCCAGCAAGATCGCCGACATCGCGCTGTTCCTCGACTGGTGGGAGCAGCAGGGGCAGAACCGGTCGCTGAGCGTCGACGAGAGCGCAACGACCGTCGAGATCACGACCATACACAAGGCCAAGGGGCTCGAAAAGCGCGTGGTGCTGATCCCCTGGTGCTCGTGGCAGCTCGATCCCAAGTCGGGCGGCAACGTGACGAACATCGTCTGGGCCGAGGCGCAGGGCGATGCGGGCGCCGTCGGGCGCTTCCCGGTGAAATACAAGAAGGCGATGGCCGAATCGGGCTTCTCGGCGGAGTACTACCGCGAGCTGGTCTATTCGCACGTCGACAACATCAATCTGCTGTACGTGGCCCTGACACGCGCCGCCGAGTCGCTGCACGTCTTCATCCCCCGCAAGGGCGGCAAGAGCGTCGGCGGGCTGCTGCTGCAAAGCATCGGAGCCGACGGCGACAAAGCGCTGCTCGACGGTACCGAAGGGCGCCGCACCGTGACCGAGGAGGGCGAAAGGTTCGAATTCGGGCTCTTCACGGGCCCCGTGCCCGGCGGCGGCAAAGCATCCGACGGCAGGCACGTCGTGCTGGAGAATTACCCCACGGCACGCGCCGACCTGCGGCTGAGACTCCCCTCGCAACGCTATTTCGAGGAGGAGGACGAGGTGGAACTCTCGCCCCGCAACTTCGGCATCCTGATGCACAAGGCCTTCGAGGAGGCCGACGACCGGCAACAGATCTACGAGGCCGTGCAGCGGATGCGGGACGACGGCACGCTGTCGCCCGGCGAAGCCGAAGCGCTGCGGGGAATGATCGCCCGGGCGCTGGCGCACCCCGTCGTGGGCGAATGGTTCGGGGGCGGCTGGCAGCGCGTGCGCAACGAGAACGAGATCATCGTCCCCGGCGCCGGGTCGACCCGGCGCCCCGACCGCGTGATGATCCGCGGCACGCGGGCCGTGGTCGTCGACTACAAGTTCGGAAACCGCGAACCCGGACGCTACCGCCGCCAGGTGGGCGAATACCTCGGCCTGCTGCGGCAAATGGGCTACACCGAATGCGAAGGGTACCTGTGGTACGTGAAACTGGGGGAGATCGAAAAAGTGGAAGGATAAGATGAACGAAACCATCGGCATCATACCGCGTGCGTTCCGCCGCCGGGGAGTGTGGGTCGCCTGCACGCTCCTGCTGCGCGCAGGGCTGAATTTCCTCGGGCTGGCCATGCTGCTGCCCGTGCTGGCGCTGGTGCTCGACCCCGGCAGCCTCGAGGGCGGCGGGATGCTGGCACGCGCCTACGACGGACTGGGCTTCGCCTCACAGCGCAGTTTCGCGCTGGCGGTCTGCGCGGCCGTGGTGGGCGTGATCGTCCTGAAAAGCCTGCTCGGGCTGTGGCTCGCCCGCGTCGAACGCAACTATATCTTCGCACTCTACCGCACGCTCTCGCGGCGGCTGCTCGTCACCTACCACGACCGGGGGCTGCCGTTCGTCAAGGCGTCGAACTCGGCCGTACTGGCCCGCAACGTCAACGTCGTCTGCCTGGCCTTCGCGGCGGGCGTGCTCAAACCCGCCGCCGCCATCGCCGCCGAGGCGATGCTGCTCGTGCTGCTGCTCGGGGCGCTGATGTGGTACACGCCCCTCGCGGCACTGCTCGCCCTGGCGGTCTTCCTGCCCTCGATCTGGCTCTATTACGGACTGGTGCGCAACCGCATCAACAGCTACGGGGAACTGGAAAACAAGGCGCAGCGCGAAAAGGCGCGGCTCGTGGCCGAGACCTTCCGCGGCTATGCCGACATCGAGATCAACAATGCCTTCCCGATGATGCTCCGCCAGTTCGACCGGGCGATGGATCAGGTGATCCGCACGCGCCTGCGCGAAACGGCGATCGGGCTGCTGCCCCAGACCTTCACCGAGGTCGGGCTGGCCGTGGGCATGGCCCTGCTCGTGGCTCTGAGCCTCGGCGACGGCGACGGGCGGGCGCAAATGCTGTTCGGCGTATTCGCCGTGGCCGCACTGCGCCTGATGCCCTCGGTGCGCAACATCATGACCGGCTGGACGGCCATCAAATACAACCGCTACACGATCGGCATCCTGCGCGACGCCGCAGCGGACTGCCCCCCGGCGCCGGCTACCCCGAATCCGGGGAAAGCGGCCGCACAGAGCACCCGGGACTCCGCGGACACCGCCCCGGCCTGCGGGAAAACCCCGGAGGCAAGCCCTGTTCCCGGCACCCCGACAAATGCCCCGGGACAGCACAACACCCCGGAACGACATAATATCCCCGGACGGAGCGACACCCCTGAACAGCACAGCACCCCGGAACAGCACACTTTCCCCGGACGGAGCGATACCGCAGAGTGCCGGGAGACGCCCGCCCCATCCGCCACTCCCGGCCCGCACAGCACACCCGCCGCAACCGTTGCCGCCGGCAATTCCGGCACTCTCTGCAATCCCGGCACTCCCGGGAACCCCGCCGCCGATAGTATCCGCACCCCCGAAAAACTGCCCTTCAGCCGCGAGATCGCCGTGCGCGACCTTAGGTTCCGCTTCGCGGACGGCGGGCGCGAGCTTTTCCACGGCCTTTCGCTGACGATCCGCAAGGGCGAGCGCATCGGTATCCGCGGAGCCTCGGGCGCCGGGAAAACGACGCTCTTCAACCTGCTGCTGGGACTGTACGAGCCGACCGGGGGTGAAATCGTCATCGACGGCACGCCGCTTACGGCGGCCAACCGCCGGGCATGGCAGAACCGCATCGGGTACGTCTCGCAGAGCCTCTTCATCGCCGACGGCAGCTTCGCGGCCAACGTCGCGCTGGGCATCCCCGCCGGGGAGGTCGACCGGGAGCGGGTCATGCAGGCGCTCCGCGCGGCACAGCTCGGGGAGCTGGTCGCCGGACTGGCGAAAGGGATCGACACCCACGTCGGGGAGTGCGGCTGCCGCCTCTCGGGCGGACAGCGCCAGCGCATCGGCATAGCCCGTGCGCTCTACCGGCAGGCCGACGTGCTTTTCTTCGACGAGGCGACCTCGGCGCTCGACAGCCGCACCGAAGAGGAGATCAACCGCTCGATCGCCGGGCTCGCGGCACGGGATGCCGGGCTGACACTGGTCGTCATCGCCCACCGCGAAAGCTCGCTCGAATACTGTAACAGGATCATAACGATAGGAGAATAAAACATGGAATACCTCATAGCCGGCATACGCATCGACATCCCGCACCGGTTCACGACAGGCGCCTTCGGCATGGCGCTGGCACCGTTCGCGGCCGGAAACAAAACGGAAACGGACGCCGGCAGCAACCGTATGGCGGGCCCCGTGCCCGGAACGGCGACAACCGCAGCGCCCTCCCCGTCGGAAACACCGGGGACGGAAAGGAGTGCACCCCGCCCTGCGACATCCCCGGCGGGCACGGCACAACCAGACCTCATCCTGCGCACGGGACTGCTCGCCGGCGACACGGCCGGCTACTGCGAACTCGACGCATTCGACTTCACCGACGCCGATGCCGACTGCCGTTTCGGCCGCGGCACGGAGGGCTACCTGCTTACCATGACACCCCGCGACGGCAGCGCCCCGGCACGGTTCCACAAAGCCTTCGGCAGCCCCGACGCCACGAGCGACATCACCCCGGAGCACAATCCGGCGCTGTTCCGCTTCGGGCTGTGGACGATGTTCAACATCGCCGCGCTGGAACGCCGGGCGGTAGCCGTACACTCGTCGGTGATCAGCCTGGACGGGCGCGCCGTACTCTTCCTCGGCGAATCGGGCACGGGAAAGAGCACCCACACGCGCCTGTGGCGCGAGCATATCCCCGGGGCACGCCTGCTCAACGACGACAGCCCGATCATCCGGATCGCCCCGGAAGGGGCTGCCGAAGCGGCAAGCGCTCCCGCGGCAGACACGATTCCCGCCCTGCAAGGCGTTCTCGCCTGCGGGTCGCCGTGGAGCGGCAAAACCCCGTGTTACCGCAACGTGAGCAATCCGATAGCGGGCATCGTGCGGCTTTCGCAGGCACCGCAGAACCGCATCCGTCGCCTGCGTCCCATCGAAGCCATCGGGGCGCTGCTGCCTTCGTGCCCGCCGTCGTTCGCACACGACGAGCGGCTGGAAGACGCCATCTGCCGCCTCGTATCCCAAATCGTGGCGCAAGTCCCCGTCTACCACCTCGAATGCCTGCCCGATGCCGCGGCAGCCCGTCTCTCCTGCCGCACGGTATTCGGTGACGACGCCCCAAACACCCTCCGCTGATGCTGCTGACCAACCGCCTTTTCTTCGAACAGGTCGAAGCGATGCTCGCCGAAGGACACGAAGTCCAGATCCGCATGAAAGGGCACAGTATGCGGCCGCTGCTGCGCAACGAACGGGACATCGCCGTACTGACCCCGATTGCGAAATATGCCCCGGCACCTGTCCCGGCAGCCGGGGCATCGGCGGATCCCGTCCCCGAAACCTGCGCCGCCGACGGCAATGCCAGCACCGCCCGCCAGACCCGACTTTCCGGCGACACCCCCGGCACAGCCCCCGACCTGCACACATCCGCCTGCGGCACCCGCCATCCGGCTCCGCCGCCGAGCGGCATCGGCGCCCTGCGGCCGGGCGACGTCGTCCTGTTCCGCTGCGAAGGGCACCATATCCTGCACCGCATCGTCGGGATCGAAACAGGCGTCCGCTGCGAAGGAAACCGTCCCGTATGCGCACCAGCCGCAGGGAATGCCCCGTCCCCTGCGGCATCCGCGGAAAACCCCGCAGAGAGGGATTCCGCCGCGGGGACACTCCGTTTCACCCTGTCCGGGGACGGTAATTACCGCACGACGGAGCATTGCCTCGGCAAGGATATCGTCGCCGTGATGACGGCTGTCATCCTGCCGTCGGGACGCATCGTCCGCACCTGCTCCCGCCGCTGGAAACGGCGGTCGCACAGGTGGCTGGCACTCCCCCAGGGCGTGCGGCGTTTCGTCCTCCGGGTCATGTGGCGGCTCGGAATACGGTAACCGGAAACCGGCCGGCAAACGCCGCCCCCTGAAAACGGCAGCCTGAAAAAATTGCGGCCGCCGATAAAAAAAAGGCCGAAACCCATGCGGGTTTCGGCCTTTTCGAATATATAGCGGGGCACATCGCACCCCTCCTGGTGACAGATTACTCGCCCAGCGCGAAACGCTTGTAAGCGACAACCGTAGCCTCTTTGTCAGCCTTGTGGATGAACTCGGCGATCGTCTCCTTCTCGCCTACCACCGGCTGGTTCAGCAGCGTGTTCTCCTCGAAGAACTTGCGCATCTTACCCTCGGCGATCTTCTCGAGGATAGCCTCGGGCTTGTTGGCGTTCTTGGGATCCTGCTTCATGGCCTCGACGGCGATCTTACGCTCGTGCTCCACGATCTCCGCGGGGCAGTCGGCCTCCGAAATCGAAACCGGAGCCATCGCCGTAGCCTGCATGGCAACGGTGTGGGCGACCTCGGCGGGAACCTCCTTGTTGAAACCGAGGATCGTGCCGAGCTTCTTGTTGAAGTGCACGTAAGCGGCGCAATAGGGAGCCTCGATGCGGGCATAGTATGCCAGTTCGATCTTCTCGCCCGTCTGTCCCGATTTCTCGGTCACCATCTCCTCGACGGTGTGGCCTTCGTCATTCTTCGAGGCCATCAGGGCGTCGCGGTCTGCGGCGTCGTTCTTTACGGCAACCTCCAGCATCGCGTTGGCCGATGCGGTATATTCTGCATTCTGAGCCACGAAATCGGTCTCGCAGGCCAGGCAGAGAAGGTAAGCCTTCTGGCCTACGATCTTCGTAACGACGACACCCTCGGTAGCGGTGCGGTCGGCGCGCTTGGCAACGACGAGCTTGCCTTTCTCGCGGATAATGTCCTGAGCACGTGCAAAGTCACCTTCGGCCTCGATCAGGGCATTCTTGCAGTCCATCATACCGGCACCGGTCATCTTGCGGAGCTTCATTACATCAGCAGCTTTGATTTCCATAATAATTTTCCTTTCTTTTTATTGTTAATTGATTTCCCCAAAAGGCGATTACTCGGCCTTGGCCTCGGCTACCGCTTCCGCAGCTGCCTCTTCGGCTACTGCTTCAACGGCTGCTGCTTCGGCTACAGCTTCAACTGCTGCTTCGGCTGCGGGCTCCTCGAACGGAGTCTCCACAGCTGCGACAACCTCGGCTACGGCGGCCTGCTCGGCATCGATGGCCGCCTTCACGGCCTTCTTGATGCGGGGCTTGCCCTCCTTCTTCACGGGAGCGTCGGCACCTGCCTCGGCCTCCTGGGCTTCCTTCTCCTTTTCGAGCTTACGCTCCTCGGTACCCTCGGCGATTGCGGCGCACATGGCTTCGAGCACCACGGCAATCGACTTGGTAGCATCGTCATTTGCAGGTATAACGTAATCAATGTCGGTCGGATCACAACAAGTATCTACCATTGCAAATACGGGGATGCTCAGGCGTTTTGCCTCCCTTACGGCGTTGGCCTCCTTCTGCACGTCGACGACGAACAGGGCGGCCGGCAGGCGCGTCAGGTCGGCGATCGAGCCGAGGTTCTTCTCGAGCTTCGCGCGCTGGCGGGAAATCTGGAGCTTCTCACGCTTGGAGAAGTTATCGAACGTGCCGTCGCTATTCATCTTGTCGATGGTAGCCATTTTCTTGACGGCTTTACGTATGGTGGGGAAGTTTGTCAGCATACCGCCTGCCCAACGCTCTGTGACGTAAGGCATACCGACGGCTGCCACCTTTTCGGCAACAATATCCTTGGCTTGTTTCTTCGTGGCTACGAACAGCACGCGGCGGCCGCTCTTGGCGATCTGCTTGATGGCTGCGGCAGCCTCATCGATCTTGAGCACGGTCTTGTGCAGGTCGATGATGTGGATGCCGTTCTTCTCCATGAAGATGTAAGGAGCCATTTTGGGGTTCCATTTGCGCTTCAGGTGACCGAAGTGCGCACCGGCTTCCAATAATGTATTAAAATCTGTACGTGACATTTTAATTCAATCGTGTTTGTTAATTTTAATTCTCTTTTCTTCAACCCGACGGGTAGCGGCCTGGCCGATCCCACGGGTTTTCCGCGGCGGGGCAACCTGAAAGTAATACGCGTATAGATAATATAGGTAGTCTTTCCGGTTTGTGACCCGCACCGTGCTTGCCGAAATTCGGTCGTACGATTAACGCTTGCTGAACTGGAACTTGCGGCGTGCTCCGGGCTGACCGGGCTTCTTACGCTCAACCTCGCGGGGATCGCGCGTGAGGAACCCGGCTTTTTTGAGTGCCGGACGCATCTCAGCGTCGATTTCGCACAATGCGCGTGCGATGCCCAAGCGAGCGGCCGAAGCCTGTCCCGTAACACCACCGCCATCGAGGTTGATGACGATGTCGTAATTCTCCACCGTGTTGGTAGCCAGCAGCGGCTGCTTCACCTGATACTGGAGAATTTCGAGCGGGAAGTAAACTTCAAGCGCCTTGCGGTTGATTGTAATCTGACCCTTACCCGGCTTCACGTATACGCGAGCCACAGCGGCCTTACGACGACCTACGGTGTTTACAACTTCCATAACTCTTACTTAATCTCGTTTAACTTAATGGTCTTCGGGTTCTGCGCTGCGTGCGGATGCTCCGTACCGGCATATACCTTCAGGTTTCTGAGCAGCGCGGCGCCCAGACGGGTGCGGGGCAGCATGCCCTTGACTGCTTTTTCGACGATGAACGTCGGTTTCTTGGCCAGATAGTCGGCAGGCGTAGCGAAACGCTGGCCGCCGGGGTATCCGGTGTGACGCGTGTAGACCTTGTCGGTCATTTTTTTGCCCGTGAGCTTCACCTTGTCCGCATTGATGACGATGACGTAGTCACCGCAATCCACGTGGGGCGTGTAGCTGGGCTTGTTCTTGCCTCGGAGGATCTTCGCGATCTGCGATGCAAGACGTCCCAATACCTCATCCGCAGCGTCGATGACGACCCATTCCTTGGTCACCGTCGAAGCATTGGCCGAGATAGTCTTGTAGCTTAATGAATCCACTGTGTTTTACGTTTAATTTAACTTGTTTGTAATCCGTTCCCCGCACTTTACGGGTGCGCAAAGGTACTAAAAAGTTTTCGTTCTGCAAAATAATACGGATTAAAAACGAGAATAGTCGTCAACGCCGACCCGGACTTCCCGTCCCGGGACGGACGGACGCACCGGCTGCCCGGCAGGCCGGGTTCTGTCCAGCCGGAAAATCAACGGAAGCGTGTACCTCACCCGCACCGGTTCGCCGTTCCCGAGCCGTCCGGGTTCCCATTTGGGCGACAGGGTGAGCACCCGCCCCACTTCCCGGATCAGGGCCAGATTCTTCCCCTGCTCCACGACGATGTCTGACAGCGTCCCGTCCTTTTCGACAATGAATGTCACCACGATGTCGTCTTCGACTTCATCCTCGAGCGCCTCCCGGGGATATTTCAGGTTCTCCATCACCCATTTGCGGAAACTTTGCAGATCCCCGCCCTGAAATAGCGGCATCTGTTCCAGTTCCCCGGCTACATCCTCCTCCAACGGAATTCCATCCGTCAGCCCCGCCGCGAGCGAATCCGCGGCCGTAGGCACCGCCAACTGGATATTGACGGGCATTACCAGTTTAGTGCGCACCGCAACGTCCCCCAGGCGTCCGGGAGTCCACCGCGGTGCGGAGGCGAGCACACGCAGGACTTCGGCCGAGCAGCGTTCGTCCGTCGAACTGACCACTTCCGGCTCCTCGACCGCCCCTTGCCTGCCGACGACGAACGACACGACCAGGCGCGCCTCGACCCCCTCGCGGAACAACTCCCCGCCGAAACAAAGATGCCGGAACACCCAGTCCCGGAAAGCGAGCACGTCGCCCCCCTGGAACCGGGGAGGCTCGTCCACGCGCAGGTAAACAGTCCGGTCGGAAGCGGCGGTATCCGGCCTTACCACGACGGAAGAATCCGGCATGATGGCCGGATGTGCCGCAGCGCTGCCCGCAAAGTACGGGAGCGCAGCAAGGAGAAAAAAGAATCGGGTCATTTTCAAATGGATTCGGGTAGACGATCCCTGCAAACATACGATTTTATATCCGGAATTACAAATCGAACGGGCAGGCGGGAAACAGGCCGCAGGTCAGCGACCGCTACGGGAACGTCCGCGGGCATGGCGGCCGACCTCGTAGCGTCCCGCCGAATCCGTCACGAGCCGGTGCACGCCGGGGTTGTCGGGCAGGTAGCGCACCACGACCGAATCGCCGATGCGGGCCGTATGGAGGTTCTCTTTCTTGCGTACCTTGCCGGTGTACGTCTGTCCGCCGACCTCATAGCGGTAATCGAAACAGCAGACCGCATGTTTCTCACGGTAACGGCGACCGTGCGGCCTGTACCCGACGAATCCGACCCGCGATGAGCAGCCTGTCAGCACGGCCTTCGTCTCGGCGCCTTCCGCCTGCAACCTTCCGCAGATATGCCCCGACCGGAGGATGGCCGCCCCGAGCAGGGCAGCCGGCACGCAGAGAAACGCAATGATCCATTTACCACGGCTCATAATTCAGGAATCAGTCCGGACGAAAATACGAAAAACGCGGAACGGATGCCGTACGACGACGGCAGAGCCGGATTATGGCGGTTCGGGGTCATCGTTGCGGTTCGGGGCAGAAGATATATTCCGGGCTCCACTCCGCCGGAGGCACGACGGCAGGCCAGCGGTGCGAAGTGTCGGGCTTCAGCAGGAAGTCGATCGGAAGGAGATATTTCACGGGCACTTTCGCGCTGTTCGCAATGCCGCCTCCCATCCGGGCAGGCGCCCAGCGGGGCGAGCTGCGCACGACGCGCACGGCCTCGCGAACCAGCGCCGGCGATTCCGAAATACCTATCGGCCCCGCCTTCCGCTTCGGCAGCAGCTCCTTGTACCGTTCATCCGTCCCCGGGGACTCCTTGCCGCACTCCTCATCACCACGGGCTGCCGCACTCAACGGCCCCACCTGCGTAACGTTCCCGAGCGTGTCGATGACGAAGCTAACGAGGATACGCCCCTGCTCGCCCCGGTCGAATGCCTCGCGGGGATAGCGGACATTCCGGTACACCCAGGCACGGAACTCCGTGAGGTCTCCGCCCATAAAGGTCGGATATTGTTCTAAGCCCGTGTGAAAGACGCACTCCCCGGCTTCGGGATCCTGCGCCGCAACCCCCTGCGACACACACAGGGCAAGCAACCATACACAGCATTTTTTCATAGTCAACGTTTTTTCACCGGATACAAGCGGATCGGAGTTTTCATAAAGATACAAAAAAATCGCACTGTTGTCCAATAAAACGCATCCGACAACAAAAAAAAACGGCATGAAGAGGGAGAGCGTGACGGGAGCCGGAGACCCCGGCGAGGGAGTCCCTACGGGGGCGGAAGAGCGGCGCCGAGTGCCTGCAAAAACCCGGCACGACCACTCACAAAAAAGGCGGGCTCCGAAAACCGGAGCCCGCCCCTATCGCGGACGACACTTCTGCCGCCCGGCGTAGTATTATCCGAGGAACGACAGCAGGATACCCGCAGCGACGGCCGAACCGACCACGCCGGCCACGTTGGGCCCCATGGCGTGCATCAGCAGGTAGTTCGAAGGATTCTCCTTCTGGCCTTCGGTCTGCGATACGCGGGCAGCCATCGGGACTGCCGAAACGCCTGCCGAACCGATCAGCGGGTTGATCTTGTTCCCGTCCTTGCTGAAGACGTTCATCAGTTTGGCCAGCAGCACGCCTCCGGCGGTTCCCATGGCAAACGCGATGACACCCAGCACGAGGATCCCCAGCGTACGGAAGTTCAGGAACGCCTCGGCCGTAGCCGTAGCGCCGACCGTGAGGCCGAGGAAGATCACCACGATGTTCATCAGTTCGTTCTGCACCGTCTTGCTCAGGCGATCCACCACGCCGCACTCCTTCATCAGGTTACCCAGCATGAGGCACCCGACCAACGGGGCCGCACTGGGCAGCAGCAGCGAGATGATCACGGCGATGATCAGCGGGAAGAGGATACGCTCCAGCTTCGAAACCGGGCGCAGCGTACGCATCTTGATGCCACGCTCCTTCTTGCTGGTCAGCGCGCGCATGATAGGCGGCTGGATCACCGGCACGAGCGCCATGTAGGAGTAGGCCGCCACAGCGATCGGGCCCAGCAGTTCGGGGGCCAGCATCGAGGTGAGGTAGATGGCCGTCGGGCCGTCCGCACCGCCGATGATACCGATGGAACCGGCCTGCGCGGGCGTGAAGCCCAGGGCGTAGGCGCCGAGGAACGTCACGAAGATACCGATCTGCGCGGCGGCGCCGAGCAGGAAGCTCTTCGGGTTGGCGATCAGCGGGCCGAAATCGGTCATCGCCCCCACGCCGACGAAGATCAGGCAGGGATAGATACCCAGTTTCACGCCCAGGTAGAGGTAGTCGAGCAGTCCGGCATTCGCCACGAAAATATCCCAGTGGACATGTCCGTCGGCGAAAAGCTCGGTATGGTAGAGGTTCGCACCGGGCAGGTTGGTGAGCAGCATGCCGAAGGCGATGGTGAACAGCAACAGCGGTTCGAACTTGTGCCTGATAGCCAGGTAGAGCAGGAAGAATGCCACGCAGATCATGGCGACGCTCCCCCATCCCATCTCGGTGAAGAAACCCGCGATGCCCGTCGAACCGGCGAAGTTACGCAGGCTGTCCCATACGAAGTCAGCGTTCGAGGTTAGCATTGTCAGCATAGGGCTATTCGATAACGATCAGGTTATCGCCTTCCATAACCGTAGCGCCCTGCTGGATGCAGACCTCCTTGACTACACCGGCACGGTCGGCGTCGATATTGTTCTCCATCTTCATGGCTTCGAGCACGACGAGCGTCTGGCCCGAGGCCACCTTGTCGCCGACCTGCACCTTGACCGAGAGCACGGTGCCGGGCAGCGGGCATTTCACGGCGTAACCCGACGAGGGTGCCGAAGGGGCGATACGGGGCGAAGGCGAAGCCGTCGCGGGGGTAATCATCGCACTGTTGGCGTTCTTGGGAGCGGGCATCACCTGGGGCCGCGATGCGGCAGAGGTCTTGGCGCCTTCGATCTCGACTTCGTAGGCCGTACCGTTGACGACGACGTGCGCCACCGTCGAGGCGTCGTTCACCTCGTCGATCTGCACGGTATAATTCTGTCCGTTGATTTTCAGTGAGTAATCTTTCATTGTTATTTAAGTTCTATTTCCTTTCGGGAAGCGGGGTTAAACCGTGAATTTTCGAATTCCAGGGCGAATAGGCACGCTTGATGCTCATGATGGTCAGCACCTCGGACTCCCTGTCGTGCAGGGCGCTCCGGTAGAGTTTCAGGGCCGTGGCAATGGCCGCGATCTCCTCGTCGTGGATCTGCCCCGGAACTACCGCGGACTTATTGGCAGCGGCAGTCGCAGCGGCCTGGCGGCGCGTGAAGACATAGCCGAAGAGCTTCATGACCCACACCAGCAGAACCAGCACGAGGAACACGAGGCAGATACTGATGAGTGCCACCCACAGCATCTCCGCCCAGCTCCAGTCTATTACCGATAATATTCTCATACTCATAATACGATTCTATTACAACGGAATGTTCGAATGCTTCTTCGCGGGGTTCTGCAGGCGCTTGGTTGCCAGCGACTGCAGCGCACGGATGATGCGGAAGCGCGTGTTGCGCGGTTCGATCACGTCGTCGATATAGCCGTAGCGGGCGGCGTTGTAGGGGTTCGAGAACTTGTCGTTGTACTCTTTCTCCTTTTCGGCCACGAACCTGGCTTTCTCTTCGGGTGATTCGATCGCTGCGACCTCCTTGCCGTAGAGCACCTCGACGGCGCCGCTGGCGCCCATCACGGCGATCTCGGCCGTCGGCCATGCGTAGTTGATATCACCGCGGATGTGCTTCGACGACATCACGATATAGGCGCCGCCGTAAGCCTTGCGCAGCGTGACGGTGACCTTGGGCACCGTAGCCTCGCAGTATGCGAAGAGCAGTTTCGCGCCATGGGTGATGACGCCGCCGTACTCCTGGGTCGTACCCGGCAGGAAGCCCGGAACGTCCACCAGGGTCACGATCGGAATGTTGAACGCATCGCAGAAGCGGATGAAACGCGCGGCCTTGCGGCTGGCGTTGATGTCGAGCACGCCGGCCATGAACTTGGGCTGGTTGGCGACGATGCCGACCGACTGGCCGTTGAAACGCGCGAAGCAGGTGATGATGTTCTTGGCGTATCCGGGAGCCGACTCCAGGTACTCGCCGTTGTCCACGATCGCACGGATGACCTCGGCCATGTCGTAGGGTTTGTTGGCGTTGTCGGGGATGATCTCGTTGAGCGAATCCTCCAGGCGCGTGATCGAGTCGTTGCAGACGGCCAGCGGGGCGTCCTCCATGTTGTTCTGCGGCATGTAGGAGATGAGCTTGCGGATCAGCTCGATGCCCTCCTCCTCGGTATCGACGGCAAACTGCGCCACGCCCGACTTGGTGGTGTGCATCGTGGCACCGCCCAGCTGCTCCTGCGTCACGTCCTCGCCCGTCACGGTCTTCACGACCTTCGGGCCGGTGAGGAACATGTTCGAGGTCTCCTTCTTCATGATGATGAAGTCGGTCAGCGCGGGCGAATAAACGGCACCGCCGGCGCAGGGGCCGAAGATGGCCGAAATCTGCGGGATGACGCCCGACGACATCACGTTGCGCTGGAAGATGTTGGCATAGCCGGCCAGCGCGTTCACGCCTTCCTGGATACGCGCACCGCCCGAGTCGTTCATGCCGATGCAGGGGGCGCCGTTGCGCAGGGCCATGTCCATGACCTTGCAGATCTTGTCGGACATCGACAGCGACAGCGAACCCGCCGTCACGGTGAAGTCCTGTGCGAAAACATAGACCAGGCGTCCGTTGATCGTACCGTAACCGGTCACTACGCCGTCGCCGAAGGCATGGCTCTTGTCCATCCCGAAGTCATAGCAGCGGTGCGTCACGAACATGTCGAACTCCTCGAAGGAGCCTTCGTCGAGCAGCATCTGGATGCGCTCGCGGGCCGTGTACTTACCCTTGGCATGCTGGGCGTCGATACGCTTCTGACCGCCTCCGAGACGCGCGGTTTCGCGGTTCTCGATCAGCTGGTTGATCTTGTTCTGAATTTCACTCATAAGTATGTAGGTTTGTAATTTTTCCGAACCCCGGAATTTCCCGGCAGGTATCGCCCGCGGCCTGCGGCCGCGTTTACAGGTCTGACCCCACCCTAAATCCCTCCCTCGGGAGGGACTTCTGTTCCGCCTTTGGCGGAATTCGGAGATTCCGCAATATTCCTTGTTACACTATTTGTTCTTATTCTCGCAAAGCTCGGTCAGGATGCCCTGGGTCGATTTGGGGTGCAGGAAGGCGATGGTCATTCCCTCGGCGCCCTTGCGCGGGGTCTTGTCGATCAGGCGGATGCCCTTGGCTTCGGCATCGGCGAGCTGCTCCTCGATATTCTCGCAGGCAAGCGCCATGTGGTGGATACCGACGCCGCGGTTTTCGATGTATTTGGCGATGGTCGACTCCTCCGAAGTGGGTTCCAGCAGTTCGATCTTGGTCTGCCCCAACATGAAAAACGCCGTGCGCACCTTCTGGTCGGCGACCTCTTCGATGGCATAGCATTTCAGGCCCAATACGTTTTCCCAGTAGGGAATTGCTTCATCGAGGCTCTTCACTGCGACGCCAAGATGCTCGATATGAGAAACTTTCATAGCAAATATAAAATTTAAGTTAGTGAATATTTCGCGTCAAATACCAGCTTGTTATTTTGCGAACACAAAGATAGGGTATTAAATTGGAAATACCCAAGAGATTTCTGGTATTTTTTTCCGGATTTATGCTCCTTTCGGGAAGGCCAAGCGCTTCACAGCGAACTGTAAATGTCGATCAGCCGGCGGGCGACGGCGTATTCCGAGAAAAGTTCGGCGCGGCGGCGTTCGCGGGCTTTCATCTCGCGGCGGAAATTCGCGTCCGACAGCACGTTTTCCAGCGCAGCGGCCACCTCCCCCGCCGCCCCAGGGCGGACATAGGCCGCGGCGTCGCCGGCGGCCTCGCGGTTGAGCTGCGTGTCGCTCAGCACCATGGGCACCCCGGCACGCATCGCCTCCACCACGGGCACAATCGACGCCTCGATCCCGGCATCGGGCAGGTAGACGAAGGCATGGGCGAGGCGGAACAGCGCCGGCAGGTCGTCGGGGCTGAGTTCGTAGATGAAATCGACGCGCGAGGCCATATGCCGCCCGCGGGCAAATTCCAGCAGGGAATCCGAATAGGCCGTGCGCCGGCCGCAGACCACGATCCCGACCCGCTCGGCGGAAGATGCGGCAGGACGCACGGCGGTGTCCGCCGGGGCCTCGCCGCGCATGCCCGTGGCGATGCCGCCCCGCCCTGCCGCTGCGGCGGCACCCCGCCCCGAACCCCGATCGGCAGCCAGCCCGGGCAGTTCCGGGCCAGCGGCCGCGGCGGCGCGCTGCGCTGCGCGGAGCCCCTCCGCACGGATCGCACGTTCGCGTTCGCCGAGCGAGCCGACCGCCTCGAAGAGCACCTCGTGGTTATGGCGCGGTTCGACAGTGCCGAGCATGAGGATGAACCTGCCGGGCAGCATGTATTTGCGCCGCACCGCCTCGAGCTGCGCACCGCCCGGCGTTTCATGCGGGACGCGCGCGGCGAGGGGCATCACGACCTCGATGCGCCCGGGGTCGATCCGCAACCGCTCCGACAGCTCGGCGCGGGCATCGCGGTTGACCGTAATGAGCAGGCTGGCGGAGCGCAGCGCACGGCGGTAGAGCCGCAGCAGCACCAGCCGCTCGGGCAGCGAATAGAGGTGCGGGTAGCGCAGGAAATTGAGGTTGTGGACGGTCATAACGCTGGGGATCTTCCGCAGCAGCGGCAGGGGCAGTCCGGGGCGGAAGCCGTGGTAGAGGTCGAACTCCTTATAACGCGCCCCGTCAACGATATACTCGTGCTCGGGGGCATATTCGGCCAAAAGTTCGGCAAGGTGCCGGGAGTAAGTCCCGGCGGGTGCGGCCGGGGTGTCTTCGAATCCGATTTTCATAACTCTGCGTAAAATTTTTCGTCTATATGGCAAATAATTGTTATCTTCGCTGAAAATAAGGCTGCCTTTTTATGAAGAAAGTTTTGCTCACTTTACTCCTGGCCCTGGCACTCCCCGTTGCGGCGGCCGAGGCGCAAAACATCGCCCTCGGCGAACGCGTACCCGAGGTGAAGGTTCCGGCATGGCTCCGGGGCGGGAAACCCGCCGCCACCCCCGGCCTGACGTACGTCGAGTTTTTCCACTCGTCGAACCCGGCCTGCACCGCGTCGCTCGAACAGCTCCGGGCGATAACCGACAAATTAGGCGCCAAACTCCACGTCGTGGTCGTCACGCGGGAAAACGAGGAGAAAATCGCCCCCCTGCTTTCGCCGTTCCTCTCGCGGCACATCTCCGTCGCGCTGGACACCGGGGGCAGGATATTCTCGGCGTTCAACGTGCAGTACGTCCCGTTCGGGGTGCTGGTCGACAGCCGGAACCGGGCGCTGTGGATGGGCAACTCACTGCAGCTGACACCAGAAATCATCGAAAAATCAAGTAAATAGCACCATGTCCTTCACGAAGATAAACCATTACGAAAAAGAGTACGCAGATACCCATCACGACACGGCGCTCAACGTCACGGAAGGCGTTGAAGACCAACCTATCGTAAGCCCTTACTTCACGCGCCGCAAGAAGCGGCGGCTTTCGACCGACGAATACGTCGAAGGCATCCTCGCGGGCAACATCACCACCCTGTCGCAGGCCATCACGCTCGTCGAAAGCAACAACCCCGCCCATTACGCGCAGGCGCAGCAGATCATCGAACGCTGCCTGCCGCACGCCGGGAAATCGGTGCGCATCGGCATCACGGGCGTTCCCGGGGCGGGCAAGTCGACCTTCATCGAGGCCATCGGCAACATGGTCACCTCGCTGCGGCACAAACTGGCGGTGCTGGCCATCGACCCCTCGTCGGAACGCAGCGGGGGTTCGATCCTCGGCGACAAAACCCGCATGGAGAGCATTTCGGGCAATCCCGACGTCTTCATCCGCCCCTCCCCTTCGGCCGGGTCGCTGGGCGGCGTGGCACGCAAGACGCGCGAGACGATCATCCTGTGCGAAGCCGCGGGCTTCGACGTGGTATTCATCGAGACGGTGGGCGTCGGGCAGTCCGAGACGGCCGTGCACTCGATGGTCGACATGTTCATGCTGTTGCAGATTTCGGGTGCCGGCGACGAGTTGCAGGGCATCAAGCGCGGCATCATGGAGATGGCCGACATCATGGTCATCACCAAGGCCGACGGCGAGAATATCCACAAGGCCGAACTGGCCAAGACCCAGTTCCAGGGGGCATTAAGGCTGTTCCCCGTCCCGGAATCGGGCTGGCGGCCCAATGTATACACCTGCTCGGCCGTGGCCGCGACGGGGCTCGAAGAGGTCTGGAAAGGCGTCGAGGAGTTCCTCGACCACATCCAGGCCAACGGCTATTTCCGCCACAACCGCAACCGCCAGAACAAATACTGGATGTACGAGTCGATCAACGAAGTGCTGCGCAACTCGTTCTACCACGACCCGGCGGTCGAAGCGCGCATCGCGGAGTACGAAAAGCGCGTGCTGGAGGACAAAATATCGTCGTTCATCGCCGCCAAGGAGCTGCTGGACATCTATTTCAAGGATTTGAAATAAACGGCGCCCCATCTCATACGCCCCCGTTTCAGCACTTTTCGGCCGGCTGCCCTTCCCCAAAACGAAACCGCCTTCGGGAGAATCCGAAGGCGGTTTTCTTTCACAGCGCCAATACTGCAAGCCTCGGGCCGCGAATCGCCGAAGCGAAATCCGCCGGCAGAAACTACCGGGGTGAAATCCGGGAGCAAAATACCGAAGCAATAAGCGGGCGAATAAGCCGACGCGAAATGCAGGGACAAAATCCGGGCGCAAAATGCCGAAGCAATAAGCGGGCGAATAAGCCGACGCGAAATACAGGCGTCCCTACCCCGCCGCATACTTTTCCCGCAACAGCTCCGCCAGGCCGGGCATGCCTTCGGCGGCACGTTTGCGGATCAGGGTCAGCGGATTGCGGATGCCCGCCGTATCGGGATTACCGGGATCGACGACATAAATCGGGATTTCGGGACGCACGCAGCGCACCAGCGACGCGGCGGGATAGACCGCCAGCGAAGTCCCCACGACCACCATGATATCCGCCGTCTGCGCAATCTGCGCGGCACGTTCGAACATCGGCACCGCCTCGCCGAAAAAGACGATGTGCGGACGCAGCAGCGCCCCGTCGGGCGCCGTGGCGTCGAGCTTCTGCTCCCAGCCCTCGATCGGAACGACCAGATCGGGATTGCGCGACGAGCGCAGGCAGGTCAGTTCGCCGTGCAGGTGGGTCACTTTCGACGAGCCGGCACGCTCGTGCAGGTCGTCTACGTTCTGCGTCAAGACCTCGACCTCGAAATCCCGTTCCAGCCCCGCGATGGCCTCATGCCCGGCATTGGGCTGCGCGGCGAGCATCTCGCGGCGGCGCATGTTGTAAAACCCGATGACCGTGGCACGGTTATGCGCCAACGCCTCGGGCGTGCAGACATCCTCGATCCGGTAGGAAGCCCATAACCCGTCGGAATCGCGGAAGGTCGCCAGACCGCTGTCGGCGCTTACCCCCGCACCCGTAAAAACGACGATTTTTTTCATAAACTATAACTTTAGATAACCTAATCTATGCCCAACGGCAGCAAGCAGTATCAACAGGCCGAATCCGACTGCCTTCGTAACTCCGACGGCGACGCCTTCGGTCGAAATATCGTATGCCAGCATCGCCGCCAGCACGAAAAAAGCGATCCCCAGCGCGACTTTCGCCAGCAGGGACTTTCGCCCGGCGGGTTCGGTGCGATCCACGGGTTCGGTGCGATCCGCAGGTACAGTATGATCCGGGAGCACAGCGGGATCCTCAGGCACAATGCGCACCGGGCGCCCGGTGCGGGTACGGAATCCCGTATTCCCGGCAGCCCTGCGGGATTCGGCCCGGCCGCCGGCACACCGCCCTTTGGGCGTCCATGCCGTGAGCAGTGCGGGCAGGCCGAACAGCAGGGAACTCACTGCCGCATGCAACGGCGACTGCCCGACCCACAGCAGGTTGAGCGGGAACATCACCAGCGCAACCGCAAGCACCGAAACAACCGCAAAAATCCATTTCCGATTCATAGCAACCTCCTTTTATTACCTATTCGCCTGCATCCGGCGGGATGCCGTGAGTTTGCGGCGCTTCATGCGCAATTGCCAAAGCCGCAGTCCGGCATCGGAGCGCAGGCGCCGCCAGCGCCACAGGCTGTAAAGGCAAGCGGCAAACGACACGGCACCAAGCCCGAGCAACATGCAGGCCGTCGCCCGGTCATCCGGAGCCTCCGCAAAGACGACCGACGGCATAATGACGCCCATGACAAGCGACAGGCACAACAGCATCAGCCACGCATCGCGCCACCGCTGCCGGGGATGCTTGCGCCGGTAATCCGCATATACATCGCAGATTCCCAACAATATACTCGCCGCCAGCAGCACCCCGCAAACCCACAGGGGCAGCACGTCGGAGCGCAGCAGCAGAAAAAAGAGCAGCAACCCGGCTGCCGCCCGCAAAGCGGCCCGGATCCGCACCCCCTTCGGGTTGCGGACGTTGCGGGGCCTTTTTATAAACATCGGATTCGACATAACACCGGCTTTTATTGATCCTACCATTTACTGCGTCTCGAATCAAGCCATACGGGAACAACGACGGCCGCAACCGCCATCGCCTTGAGCAGCATCCCCCCGAACCCGCGGGCCAGCGAACATTCGCCGCCCAGCATATCCGAAATCTGGGACGAGCAAACCAGGGCGAACGCCCCCAGCAGCAATACGAAGCAGAGAACCCTGCCCCGCCACGCCGCACAGGATCCCACGTTACCGACGGCCTCCCTGTCCTGCCCGCCGTCGTCATCGGACGGTTCGGGCCCGACGGCGGCCCATACGCCCAAAGCCCAGCAAAAAGCAATCACCAGTGCACAGACAGCCCCCTTCCAAAGCGCCTCGGCAGTCGGGAGACCTTCACCGAAACGGCGCAGCAGGAAAATTACGACGAAGGCGACAACGGCTGCCACGGGCAGGCCGAGCCACATGCGGCTGTGCAGAAACATCCGCCAGCGTCCGGCATCGAGCAGGCCGGAAAAATAGCATCTCCACATCCTGAACATCGGATTTATTTTTTTATATCGGCTTTATTTTTTTGCGGGTCGTCGGACTGCATACGGGCGTGCGGAGGCAGCGGGCCGGCCTCCCCGGCTGCCGCTGTGGCAACGGGAGGGACGGCATCCTGCAGCGGCGGCGTGCCTTCACCGGACGCAACGTCAGCAGGAGGAGCGGCGGCAACCGCGGGAGAAACGGCCGCCGGAGCCGGCGGGAAGTCCCTGCCCGACGAAGCAACGCCCGTATCCGCGGCCGGCAGGGTCGCCCCGGCGGCCGCACGCGGCTTCTTCAGGCGGCCGCTGCGGCGCAGGGCATCGGCGATGATCCACTGGAGCTGGCCGTTGATCGAGCGGAACTCGTCGGCAGCCCATAGCTCCAGTGCGTCCATCGTCGCGGCGTCGATACGCAGTACGAAACTCTTGTTATTATTCTCTTTAGCCATCCCCAGTTAAATCAATGGTGCAGGGTTCCGGCATTCACCACGGGCTGCGCGGCTTCGTCGGCACAGAGCACTACGAGCAAATTCGACACCATGGCCGCCTTGCGCTCTTCGTCCAGTTCGACGATATGCTCGTTGCCGAGGCGGTCGAGCGCCATGTGCACCATCGACACAGCGCCCTCGACGATCTTCTCGCGGGCGGAGATGATGGCATCGGCCTGCTGGCGGCGCAGCATCACGGCGGCGATTTCGGGCGCATAGGCCAGGTAGTTGATGCGGGCCTCGACCACCTCGATGCCGGCCATCGCCAGACGTTCGTTGAGCGTGTGTTCGAGTTGGTCGTTGATCTGCTCGCTGTTCGAGCGGAGCGTCAGCTCATCGTCCGCAACACCATTGTTATCATAGGAATAGCAACCGGCCACCTGGCGCAACGCGGCGTCGCTCTGCACGCCCACGAAGTTCTCGAGGATGTTCATGCGCGCCGTGGCCGAAACGCCGGTCTGCCCGGCCGTAGTCGGGGCGTCGATCTCGAAAACGGCCTTATAAATATCGTCGCGCTTGATCTTCCAGACCAGTACCAGCCCGATCAGGATCGGGTTGCCCGTCTTGTCGTTGACCTTGATCGGGTCGACGTTAAGGTTGCGGGCGCGGATCGAGATCTGCTTGGCCGACATGAAGGGGTTGACCCACCAGTAACCCGTTTCGTAGAAGGTACCTTTGTATTTACCGAAAAAGACCATCACGCGCGCCTCGTTGGGTTCGAGCAGCATGAATCCCGCCATGCAGATCAGCATGCAAAGGCTCCAGACGACGCCCGCCGCCACCAGTCCGCCGCCGAGCGCCAGCCCGGCGTCGATGCGCTGCGCGCCTGCGACGATCGCGTAAACCCCCAGGGCCAACCCGCCGAGGATCAGCACCAACGCCAGGAAACCATTGCATTTCCAGCCTTTGTAAACGAAATTTCCATTTTCCATACCCGTGTAGTTTTTGAATGATATTATTTTGATATCACAAATATATCGAACATTTTTGGATTTGCAAATTTTCCGGGCATTTTTTTCATAACGGACTGCGACCGAAGCAGAAGAGGCCCCGCAGCCCGGTTTAGGCCGAAAAAAACCGCTCCGTGGCACAGTTCATGCAAGGTTGGAGGGCGTAAACCAAAACAAAATTTACATCATGAATCAGCAAAGACACACCAACGAAGACACGCTGACCGACATTTTCGGTTCGGAGGAAATGCGCAGTCCGGCACCCACGGAATTCATCCCCAAGGGCAAGACGGCTCCCGAGATCGCTTACCAGTTAGTCAAGGACGAGACCTATCCGCAGACACAGCCGCGGCTGAACCTCGCCACGTTCGTAACGACCTACATGGACGATTACGCCACGCGGCTGATGAACGAGGCCATCAACATCAACTACATCGACGAAACGGAGTACCCGCGTGTCGCGGTGATGTGCGGCCGCTGCCTGAACATCGTCGCCAACATGTGGAACACCCCCGAGAAGGCCGAATGGAAGACCGGTGCGCTGGGCATCGGTTCGTCGGAGGCATGTATGCTGGGCGGCGTGGCCGCATGGCTCCGCTGGCGCCAGCGCCGCAAGGCCGCAGGCAAGCCCTTCGACAAACCGAACCTGGTGATGAGCGCCGGGTTCCAGGTCGTATGGGAGAAGTTCTGCCAGCTGTGGCAGATCGAAATGCGCACCGTGCCCCTGACGCTCGACCACATCACGCTCGACCCCAAGCAGGCGCTGGAGATGTGCGACGAGAACACGATCTGCATCGTGCCGATCGCAGGCGTCACGTGGACGGGCCTGGACGACGACATCGAGGGGCTGGACAAGGCGCTCGACGAGTACAACGCCAAGACCGGCTATGAAATCCCGATCCACGTCGACGCAGCGTCGGGCGGTTTCATCCTGCCGTTCCTCAAACCCGAGAAGAAGTGGGACTTCCGCCTCAAGTGGGTATTGTCGATCTCCACGTCGGGCCACAAGTACGGCCTGGTATATCCCGGCCTGGGATGGGTGGTATGGAAAGACAAGAAATACCTGCCCGACGAAATGTCGTTCTCGGTCAACTACCTGGGCGCCAACATCACGCAGGTCGGCCTCAACTTCTCGCGCCCCGCAGCGCAGATACTCGGCCAGTACTACAACTTCATCCGCCTGGGATTCGAGGGATACAAGGAGATCCAGCAGAACTCGATGGACATCGCCAAGTACTGCCACCAGCAGATCGGCACGATGAAATGCTTCAAGAACTATTCGGAGGAGGTCGTCAACCCGCTGTTCATCTGGATGATGGATCCCGAGTACGACAAGAAGGCCAAGTGGACGCTGTTCGACCTGCAGGCCAAACTGCAGCAAAGCGGCTGGATGGTTCCCGCCTATACGATGCCCAAGAACATCGAGGACGTGGTCGTAATGCGCATCGTGGTGCGCCAGGGTATGTCGCGCGACATGGCCGACATGCTGATGGGCGACATCCGCAATGCCATCGCCGAGTTCGAGCAGCTGGAGTACCCCACTACCTCGCGCATCAAGTACGAGAACAAGGAACACCAGAAAGGAAAAGTCTTTACGCACTAATATGCCCCGTCCGGCGGCAGGCAGCCCCGGGGAGGGCATGTCGCGCCGCCGGCACCGGACGGCAGAGCGACAGCCGGGAGCGGGCAACTCCCATATCGGACCGTACGTACGGCGTGACGCCGAAGCGTCACAGGTCACCGTCCCGGCGCCCCTGCTTCGGCAGGGGTTTTTACGAGAGGGCTCCGGCATCCTGGAACGAATGCCGGAAAGCGGGCGCCCCGGCGCCCGCAGCCAAAGCATTTCGCGCCCTGCGGGGCTGCGAAGGGTCGGACAGACGGCTTCCACAATCGTGGGGGCCGTCGTTTTTTTATCGGGATGCGGGCTTTCATGCAGGCCGGGGCGCAGACGGGGGGGGGAGGCAAAGGACGACAGCGGAATCACACAGGCCCGCTGCAGAGGGGCATCCGCACAGGCCCGGACATAGGCCGGGCGGGGAAAACAGAGGGAGAAAGCGGAAGACACAAGGCGGGTAGGCGGAGGGACGGGAAAGCGGATGCGGGATTTCACACAGGCCGGGACATAGGCCGGGCGGGGAAAACAGAGAGAGAAAGCGGAAGACACAAGGCGGGTAGGCGGAGGGACGGGAAGGCGGATGCGGGTTTTCACACAGGCCGGAACATAGGCCGGGCGGAGGCAGAGGGAGAAAGCGGAAGACACAAGGCGGGCGGAGGGACGGGAAAGCGGATGCGGGTTTTCACACAGGCCGGAAAGCGGCAGGCTGAGCGGGCGGCAAGCCGGGGAGACAGGTAAGGGCCCAAAGCGGGGATGGGAACCCGGCCGCATCGGGAAAATCCGACCGGCAGGACAGATGCTGCGACCAATAAGACAACCGTGTGCCCGGAAAGGAGAAAAACAACCGGCGGGGAGGCGGATGCGATTTTCATTATACCGATTTGTTTTGTAACTTTACGACGTTTTTATCCAACCGCAGACAAATGGCAGAAACATTCAATATCTTCCTGATCGTCATGGCCGTGCTGGCCGCCGGGGTTTACGTCGCCCTGCACTTTTTCGAAGCCGGGTACGGCTATCTGTTCAACCCGAAATACGGCCCCCCGGTACCCAACAAGGTGGGCTGGGTCGTGATGGAGTCGCCCGTGTTCATCGCAATGTGCGTGCTCTGGCTCATGTCCGGGCGGACATGGGAGGCCGGGCCGCTGGCGCTCTTCGTGCTGTTCCAGGCGCACTACCTGCAGCGCGCCTTCATCTTCCCGCTGCTGCTGCGCGGAGAGTCGAAGATGCCGCTGGGGATCGTCGTGATGGGCATGACGTTCAACACGCTCAACGCGCTGATGCAGGGCGGGTGGATCTTCTACGTCTCGCCCGAAGGCTATTACGCCGACTGGTTCGCAAAGCCCTACATTTACGTCGGAGGAGCCCTGTTCATGGCGGGGATGGCCGTAAACCTCCATTCCGACCATATCATCCGCAACCTGCGCAAGCCGGGCGACACGCGCCACTACATTCCCCGCGGGGGGATGTTCCGATATGTCTCGTCGGCCAACTATTTCGGCGAACTGCTCGAATGGACGGGCTTCGCCGTGGCTTCGTGGTCGTGGGCCGGAGCGGTATTCGCCTGGTGGACGTTCGCTAACCTCGCACCCCGTGCGGCATCGCTCTACAAGCGTTACGCACAGGAGTTCGGGGAGGAATTCACGGCGCTGAAACGAAAAAAGATCATACCTTTCATCTATTAACCTACCGGAAAATGTCATCACTGTTCACCCCTTATAAATTAGGCCCCGTGACACTGCGCAACCGCACGGTACGTTCGGCGGCGTTCGAGTCGATGGGGCGCCATTTCGGCCCCACGGAGCAGCTCAAGGAGTACCACGTTTCGGTGGCACGCGGCGGCGTGGGCATGACCACGCTGGCCTATGCCGCGGTATGCCGCAGCGGACTGTCGTTCGACAAGCAGTTGTGGCTGCGCCCAGAGATCGTGCCCGGGCTGCGCGGGATAACCGACGCCGTACACCGCGAAGGCGCGGCGGCCGGCATCCAGATCGGGCATTGCGGCAACATGACCCATTTGACGACCGCCGGGCAGATCCCGATCGGCGCATCGACGGGGTTCAACCTCTATGCCTACACCCCCGTGCGGGGTATGCGCAAGGACGAGATCGCGCAGGTGGCACGGGATTTCGGGAAGGCCGTCCACACCGCGCACGACGCGGGGTTCGACTCGGTGGAGGTACATGCCGGGCACGGCTACCTGATCTCGCAGTTCCTCTCGCCCTACACCAATCACCGGAAAGACGAGTACGGCGGGACGTTGGAAAACAGAATGCGCTTCATGCGGATGTGCCTCACAGAAGTGATGGAGGCCGCGGCGAAAACGGGGACGGCCGTATTGGTGAAGCACAACATGTACGACGGGTTCAGGGGCGGCATCGAGATTCCCGAAAGCATCGCCATAGCCCGCGAGATCGAACGCTTCGGCGTGGACGGCATCGTGCTTTCGGGCGGGTTCGTGTCCAAGGCCCCGATGGCCGTGATGCGGGGGCTGATCCCGATCTACACGATGAGCTACTACTCGCCCCTGTGGCTGCGCTATTTCATCCGCTGGTGCGGGCCCTTCATGATCCGGCAGTTCCCCTTCGAGGAGTGCTATTTCCTGGAAGACGCCAAGAAATTCCGCGCCGAGCTGAAATGCCCGCTGGTATATGTCGGCGGGCTGGTGAGCCGCGAAGGGATCGACAAGGCGCTGGACGCAGGGTTCGAACTGGTGCAGATGGCCCGGGCGCTGGTCAACGACCCGGCGTTCGTCAACAAGCTCCGCGAGGGCGACGCTTCGACACGCAGCGGCTGCGACCACCGCAACTACTGCATCGCGCGGATGTACTCGGTGGACATGAAATGCTGCAAGCATTGCGACGGGCTGCCGCGCAGGATACAGGAAGAACTGGCCAAGCTGCCGTAAGCATGGAACACATGGAGAAGCGTAAACGGAACAGCGAAACGGCCGGGGCCGCGGCACAAGGCGGGACGCCGGCCGGATACCGGAACCTCGGAGACAAGGCCGGGTGCAGGGAGCACGCGGCCGAGACCCGGGACAAGGTTCGCACGGGTGAGGCCGGGTGCAGGGAACACGCGGCCGAGACCGGGCACAGGGAGCGCGGGGATAAGGCCGTGACAGCCCACTGCGCCCCTGTGGGTTCGCAGGACGGCACGGCCGAACCGCAGGGCCGCCGGATGGAACGCGGCGCAGTGGCGCCGGGCAGCGCATGGGCGCTGGTGACGGGCGCCGGGTCGGGCATCGGGCGCTGCTACGCCCTGCGGCTGGCAGCGCTGGGCTACCGGCTGGTGATCGCGGGCAACAACCGCGCACCGCTCGAAACCGTGGCGGAAGAGATACGGAATGCCCGGCCGGCCGGGCGAAAAGCAGCCGAGGAAAGACCGGAGGCCGTGGAAGGGCCGGAAGCCGCGAAAGGACTGGAAATTACGGAAGGACTGGAAGTTACGGAAGGACTGGAAGTTACGGCATCCGCAAACGGAAGCGGGGCGGCGGGGCGCGAACCGGCGGCGGGAATTGCCCAGGCTACGGGGGAACCCGGGGCCGGGTCGGACGGGAACGGGGCGTGCACAGCCGGCAGTACGGAACAAAGCGTCGGCAGTACAGAGGGACACGGCAGCACAGAGGGATACGGCAGCGCAGAGGGACGCGGCAATACAGAGGGACTCGGCAGCAGGGCAACGCAGGCCGTGACGCCCGACGTGCGGGTGATTGCGATAGATCTGGCGCGGGTCGGGGCGGCACAGGAGCTGTACGACCGCATGGCAGCCGAGGGGATCGGGGTCGACGTGGTGATCAACAACGCCGGGATATTCTCGTTCTGCGACATCCTCGCCACGCCGGCGGAGCGCATCGAGCGCATCATCCTGCTGCACGACCTGACCGTCACGCAGCTATGCCGCCTCTTCGCCGCGGACATGGTACGCCGCGGCGTACGGGGGCACATCCTCAACATGTCGTCCTACTCGCTATGGATGCCGTTCCCGGGGCTGGCGCTATACAGCGCCTCGAAAGCCTACATGCGTTCGTTTTCCGTGGCATTCGCCAAGGAGGTGCGAGAACGGGGCATCCGCGTCACGGCGGTATGCCCGGCAGGCGTGGCGACAGACCTCTACGGGCTGACACCCTACTGGCAGCGCATCGGCTGCAAACTGGGCGTGCTCATCACCCCCGACAGTTGTGCGCGCAGGGGGCTGAAAGCGTTGTGGAGGGGCAGGCGGTGCATCGTACCCGACTGGTGGAACCGCGCCTGGATCCCCTTTTGCAAGGTATTGCCGATGTGGGTGCTGCGTCCGGTACGGCGTTTCACGATGAAGTTCCAGAAATAAGGCGGGACGGCGCAGCCGGCCACCGCAGGACGGATCCCGTCCTGCCGGGTAAAACACGCACGGCGCCGGGCTGTGCCGCCGGGGAGAGGCAGGAAGCAGTACGGCGGAGCCACACTCCGGGGACGCGGCGCACGGACAAGACATATAGATAACTATGAAAAATATTAAAAATGTAATTTTCGACCTCGGGGGCGTCCTCGTAGACCTCGACATAGACCGCTGCACAGCGGCATTCAGGCAGCTCGGCATGAACCGGGTCGCCGACCTGATAAACCCCTGCTATCCCGCCGAGATGATCGGACGGCTGGAACGGGGCGACCTGTCGTTCCACGAGGCATGCGACGCGATGCGGAAGCTCGACGGGCGGTACGACGTCACCGACGCCCAGATCGCAGGGGCATACGGCGCGTTCCTGGCGGGGATTCCGGTCTGGAAACTGCGCCAGGTGGAACGGCTGCGCGGGGCGGGGATCCGCACCTACGTGTTGTCGAACAACAACCCGGCGTCGATGGAGGTCATCCGCGGCGAATTCACGGCCGACGGGCACACGATGGACGACTATTTCGACAAGGTATACCTCTCCTACGAACTGCGCGAGCTGAAACCCTCGGAGGCGATCTTCCGCAAGGTGATCGCCGACAGCGGCATCATCCCCGCACAGACGCTCTTCATCGACGACGGGCGGAAGAACGTCGAAGCGGCGCAGGCACTGGGATTCGCGGTATACATGCCCGCGCCGGGAGAGGATGTCGGACACCTGTTCGAAGAGATAACCGCAACGAAATAGCAACGCCGCACGGAATGCCCGGCGGCAGGGCTGCGACCCGGCATAAATAAACGCCTCATGAAAAAGTGGATTAAAATCACATTGATCGTCACGGCCGTGATCGCCGTGATTGTGCTTGCCGTGGCGGTATCCATAGCGCCGTTAGCTAAAAATTACGTCGAGAAACACGACCGCGAACTGTTAGGCCGCTCGATCCGCATGGAACGGCTGAAGTTCAACATATTCACGGGGCGCCTGCGCATCGGCGACCTGCGCATCGGCGGGGCGGACGACTCGACGACCTTCTTCCGGCTCGACAGTTTCGAGATGCGCATGCGGCTGTGGCCCCTGCTGTCCAACCGCGTGGTCGTCAAGAAGCTCTCGTTCGCGGCGCCCGGCATAAAGGTCTACCAGCGGGGCAACTCGTTCAGTTTCGACGACATCCTGGCACATTTCGCGGGCGACACGATCCCGGCGGCCGCAACGCCCGAAAAGCCGTCGAAGCCGTGGGAAATAGGCATCTACGACATCTCGATCCGCAACGGGCAGGTGTTTTACAAAGACCTGCTGCTCGATGCCACGTGGGGCATGAAGGACATCAACCTGCACATCCCGGGCGTCTATTTCTCGGGCGAGAAGACCGACGTGGGCGCCGTCCTGAACTTCGCAGAGGGAGGTTCGCTCTCGACCGACGTGGGGTACAACATCGCAACGTCGGAATTCGACATCGGCATCCGCCTGCAGGACTTCGCACTGGCCGGGACGCTGCCCTACTTCCGGCAGGCGCTCGACGTCGCGGCGGTGGACGGACGGCTTTCGGCCGACATACGGCTGCGGGGCAATACCGAGCACCTGCTCTCGCTGCGCACCGAAGGTACGGCCTCGCTGGCGGGTTTCGCCCTGCGCGACCGCCAGCAGCGGCCCGTGGTGGGCGTAGATACGCTGGGCATGAAGCTCGCCGAGGGCGACATGGGGTCGATGCGTTTTCGTTTCGACCGAATCTATGCCGCCGGGGTCTCGGCGCTGTTCGAAATGACGCCCGAAGGCGACAATTTCTCGGCGCTGATGAAACCCACGGGCAGCACGGCAGGAACTCAGGCAGCCGGGAGAATATCCGAAAGCGGTGCAACGGACGACGCGGCACAGGATCGGGCAACGGCTCCGGACGCCCCCGGGGACGTCACACCGACGCTCAGGATCGCCGACCTGGAGATAGCCCGGGGCAGCGTGACGGTGCGCGACCTGACGCTGCACCGCCCGTTCGAATACACCGTCTCGCAGATCGGCATGCACAGCCGCGATTTCGACCCGTCGAAACACAACAAGCTCACGGTGGATGCCCGCATGCAGAAAACGGGCTCGGCGAAACTGCGCTGGGAAGGGGCGTTGGACAACATCGACAACCAGAACATCACGCTCTGGCTGTCGAACCTCGACCTGCGCGACTTCGGCCCTTACTGCGAGCATTTCACGGCCTATCCGCTGACGAAGGGCAACCTCACGTTCCGCAGCCAGAACGTTATCCGCGACCGTTACCTCGACGGCACCAACCACCTCGACATGTTCGAACCGAAGGTCGACAGGAAACGCAAGGACATCAAGGCGGAAATGAACATCCCGCTGAAGCTGGGGCTCTATGTGCTCAAGGACAAGAAAGGGCATGTGAAGATGGACTTGCCGGTCAGGGGCAGCCTCGACTCACCGGAATTCTCCTACCGCAAGATCGTGCTCAAGGCGATCGGCAACGTACTGCTGAAGGTGGTGACGGCACCGTTCTCGTTCCTTTCGGGCAACAGGGACAACCTGGAATACATCAACATCGACCCGCAGCAATATGCCTTCACCTCGGAACAATACGCCTCGCTGGACAAGATCGCGCAGGCGTTGCGGGACAAGCCCGAAATGCATATCGCCCTGACGCAGCGCATCAACATGCGGCGCGCCCTGCCACGGCAGGCGGCTAACGCACTGCGGATGGCATATGCCGCACACATGAGGGCGGCGGATTCGACGCAAAGGCGGCAACTTTCGATGCTCGAATACGAAAAGATCCAGCAGACCGACATCCGCACTCCGGCGATCATGGCCTTTGCCGATTCGCTGCTGGCGGCGCAGGGTGTCTCCCCGCAGGGGCTTTCGGCCGAGGACAAGGCGATGGCGCTCTTCCGCGAACAGGCGGCCGGACAACTGGTACGCATGACGGCCGCCCGCAACAAGGCGCTGATCGACTACATGCAGTCGACGCACGGCGCGGCAGCCCCGGCTTTCCGCGTACAGGCGATGGATTCGGCGGCGATGCTAACCTACGCAGGGCGTGACCGCTACACCATAGCGATAGAAGTGGACGGCGAAACCGTGGAGGTGGCAACGGAGGACGAGGCGCCCGTCGCCGGGGATGGCACAGGGACAGCGGATATGGGTGCGGCCACCACGACCGGAACGGCAATAGATGCAGCAACCGAAGGTGCAAGCGAAACGGCAGGGATAACGACCGCAGCAGGTGGTGCGACAGAAGCGGCAGAAACAGCCGGGAGCGGCGAGGCGGCATCCCCGGCAAGCGGCACAGCTGCGACGGAAGTTCGGCGATAGATCCCCGGTTTGGCGGAAGAGTACATAGCGGAGTGGGCGATCCGGACGGGGAGGCCGTAAAAACAGCAAAAAACGTCCCGGGAAGTGAGGGGCTCCCCTGCCGCCGGGATGCAACGGGACGCAACGGGATTGCCAGTCCTCCGGAAGGTAACGCATACGGATCGAGGCGCTATATATCCGGGGAGGCAACAGGAACAGGGAACCCGGAACAGGCAACAAAGGAATAGAAAACAGGTATCCGAAACAGGTACAGGAACGGTAGTAGGGACTGGAACAGAGACAGAGACAGAGACAGAGACGGAGACAGGGGCTGGGGCTGGGACGGAGACGGAGACGGAGACAGGGACAGAAAAACGTCAGGGCATCGGCAAAAGGCTGCCCCGAACCCCGAAACCAGAGCGGCGAAAAACGTCCGGCAAGCAAACCGGCAACTCACGCAACCGGAATCCGGCGCACCGACGGGGTGTAGCGCAGTCCGGTTAGCGCACCTGCTTTGGGAGCAGGGGGTCGTGGGTTCGAATCCCGCTACCCCGACAAATTGTAAAAGGTTTAAAATGAGGAATATACAAAACTCATTTTGAGCCTTTTTTTGTGTATATACCCGTTCTACTACCGTAGTTTCCCGCAAAAAAGGGTGCAAAAAGCAGGCTTTTAGGTGCCTTTTGGAGCGTGGGAGTGAGAAAATGCGCGAGAATTTTAAACCCATTTTACACTATGGCTACTGTTAGTATCTATTATGACCAGCGCTACAAAAGCGCATCAGGTAAATACCCGCTCTATTACCGGGTTAACCTGCCAAGACGTAAGAATTTCGTTATCAACACTGGCCTGACCATCCCGCCCGAATGGTGGGACGGCTACGAAATCATAAAAGCTCCCCAGCGAGAGAAGATGAACCGCGCTTTGCGCAGAGGTCTCAACAATATAGAGGATGCTTTGCTTGAGGTGCAACTGACCCACGGCCTCAACGGGAAAGCCGCAGACATCAAAGCGCGCATTATCGCCCACATGAACGGGGTCGAATACGTCGCCCCGGAAGATAAACAAATGACATTCGACGCTTTTTACACCGAATACGTGGATCGGATCACACACCCCGGCACAAAAGCAATTTATCAACTCACCCATGCCCGTATGGGATGGTTTGCGGAAAAGACGGGCAAAACTGACGGCTGGCGATTTGAAGACATTACAATCGAATGGCTCAAAAAGTTTGAGCATTTTTTGCGGACGAAACACCTCGACGAACACGGCAAGCCGATCATAGGGGTCAAAGAGATAGCCACCAACACAATCGCAATCAGTATGCGAAATATCCGCGCTGTCGTGAATGCAGCCATCGACGACGAACTGACTACCCTCTACCCTTTCCGAAAGTTCAAGATCAAGCACGAAGAAACGGCGAAACGGTCGCTTACCGTCGAAGAACTTCGCACGCTGCGGGACTACCCCTGCGAGCCGCACCAAGAGAAGTACCGCGACATCTTCATGCTTATGGTATACCTGATCGGCATAAACTCGGTGGATCTATTTTCACTCAAAGAAATCCGAAACGGCAGAATCGAATACCGGCGTTCCAAAACCGGACACATATTTTCAATCAAGGTCGAACCCGAAGCGCAGGCGATCATCGACAAATACAGGGGTAAGAATTACCTGCTCGATGTCCTCGACACATACGGCAACTATAAAGACTTCACCCATCGGATGAACGAGAACCTGCGAAAAATCGGGACTGTCGAACGCAAAGGTCGCGGAGGGAAAAAACACCGGAATCCGTTATTTCCCAAACTCTCCACCTACTGGGCACGGCACACGTGGGCAACGCTGGCCGCAGAACTCGACATACCTGATGAAACAATTTCCCTTGGCATGGGACATTCAACCGGGAACCGGGTAACGAATATCTACATCAACCGCAACCAAAAAAAGGTCGATGAGGCAAATAGAAAAGTAATCGACTATTTAGTGAATAATTTGGAGTAAAGCTATGCGATAGAAAACGCCCCGGATTTCTCCGGGGCGCACCGTTGATCGTTAACCTGTGATAATTAAACAAACCGAACGGATTCTATTTCTTTGGCGAATTCCCTGATCTTCTCCTCGATCTTGCGGGCGGTCTTTTCGCTCGGCTTCCGGAAGCCGCTGATATAGTGCCCGAGCTGCTTCTGGTTGACCCCCGTGATGCGCTCCAGCCCTGCAAGCGTAAAGGCATAGGCGTAGTATTGCAGGAACGACGGAACGTCGTACTTGAATTCGAACTCCAGTTGCGGACACTCCTTTCCCTCGGCCTTATACATCGCCTGCATTTCCCCGTAGGAGTTATAAAAGTCCGCGATCGTATCGGCCACGGTCTTTCCCTGTCCCAGGAGCCCGAACGGGACGCTTTTTATAAACTCCATATTCGCATCGAAGGTGCCGTCGGCACCGCGCTCGATTATAACCTGAACTTTCATAATAAAATAAGATGATTTATAAGGTCTTATTGTTTCGGCAGGCGCCGGGGTCAGAACTTGACCCCGGACTGCTCGCTAATGCTTTTCAGTGTGCCGGCCTTCGCCTCTTCGCTCTTGTGCCGGGGCAGTAGGAACCGGCGGTCGGTGATGGGACTGTACCACCAGTCGTGGTTCGTGCCGTGAGAAACGAACCGGCAACCGGCCTTTCTCAATTTCTTTTCTACTTCCGAGTACTTCATTTTTCGGGCCTTGTTTAATTATCACAACACAAAGATAGTATTTTTACTATCATTCTCCAAATATTCCAGCAATTATTTTTCGTGCGGTCTCAAAAAAGGCATCCCCGGAATTTCCGGGGATGCCTTCACAGTCAATTCCATTTTCTCCATAGCGTCACACCTACGGTTCCTTGGAGATAGAAACCGTCGCATCGGGGTGTCCATCCACCTTCGGCCGTGAAACTCAACCGGCCGCGGGTATGTCGCAAGCGTCCGCCGATCCACACCAGGGCATCGTCCCGGGCATACAGCGCACCCGCGGCGGCCTCCAGCTCCCAGCGCGGGAACCGCTGCACGTCCCTCACCACCTCCCGCACCCGCTCCACCTCCTTCATCAGCGGCCGGATCGTGGGTGAAATAGCCAGCAGGCGGTTGCGGCCGACCGAGGCATCCACCAGGAACATCCCGGTGGAATCGCTCGAAAAATCGAAATGGTAGTCCCGCGTGCGCAGGTAGTCGGCAATGATTGCGGCCGTATCGGCCGGAGCGGGAATTCGTACCGTATCGGGCGGGTCGTGCACCGCCACCGGCCACGGGTCGCGGATGGTGACCGTCAACGGGGGCAGCGGTTTCAGGCGTACGGTTACGCTGTCCCTCACAACCACCGACGCGGCGCCCCGGCGGTAGCCCCAGCCGAAGAGCAGCGCCCCGGCCGCAAGGGCGAGGAGCAGGTAGAGAATCAGGCGTTTCATAATCCCTCGGCCGTCACGATCCGTTGTACGTTGTCGATCATCGAGGCCATGACCTCGGCGTAGTTCGGAGCCGTAGCGTACTTGGCGCCGGTGTCATCCACAAGCCGCCGGGCGTACTCTTTCGGGTCAGCCCGGTACGGCCACGCATCGGCATACGAGGGTTTGCGCAGCAGCGACAGGTAGTCGTCCAGGCACGCATCGAGCGAGGCGTACACACGGAAAAACCGCCGGACGCGGTATTTGTATTTGTCCGGGGCGACCTGCTCCACCGATACGACCTCCTCGGGCGCCTTGAATTTCACATCGTGCGTCTTGAAGTATTCCGTGGTGAGCACCAATTCCACCGGCCCCGCCCACGTACTACCCTTCGTGATGCCGAAAATATTGTTGCCGATGCCTTTGACCTTCCAGCCTGTTTCCAGCGCCGCCTGCGCCGTGACGAACAGCGGACTGACGCCGCCGGCGCGGTAAAGTCTCTCGGCCGCCGGGTAGATCGCCCGGACGAATTGGGTTTGTTCCTTCTTTGTTGCCATCGTTATTGGATTGCTATTGTCGATATTGACAGGTTGTTATTCCTAAACTCGTGTCATTGCGCGATGTGTTTAGTGTACAGGATATGCCCGACCCATCCGGCCATAGCACAAACAACCCCCACGAGGATGTAACGCGGGAATACGATTCCGAGCACTACGGCCACGGCCGCAACGATGCTCCATACGATCCATTTCTTTTTCATTTGTCCTTTTGTTTTTGTTTGTAGTTTTCCAAATAGGGAATCTTCTTAATCATCTCGAACGAGAGCACATAGTACAGGAAGTCGATGTATCGGTTCTTCGGGAATATGCGGTTCAGGTTCTTGAGGATGTTGACCCCGTAGAAATATATCAGGGCATATACTGCGAGCGAGATCGCCGACATCGCCCCGTCGTGGTTGTCGATGTTGTCCCCGACGAGCAGTATCATAGCCATCAGTCCCGATATTACCGCAGCCTCGGATATGCACTTGAAAGCCTTGCGGAATATGAATCCTTCGTGCTGTACGAGCACGCCGGCGAACAGGCCCGTGAAAAAGTTTGCGGCGAATATAATCATGCAGGCCGTCAGTATGTCGTGTATCGGGGCTATGGCGTTGAACATGTACACCAGGGCACCGATCAACACCTGCCATACTTTTTCGCAGAGCCTTTCTATAAATCTCCACAATGCTTCCATAGGGTGTATTCTATTGTTCGGGCAACACGTTTGTCTGCGCCTGGGGCGCCGCTTCCGACTTCTCCAATTCTGCGATCCTCTGTTCGAGCCGTTGCAGCACCGCGGCTAAAGTTTCTCCTTCGGAAACAAGCACGGCTTCGGCTACGGTTACGGGATAGAACGGCTCGCCGTTGGGCTTGTTGGTCATATACATCTTCATTGCTCAATATTTTGAAAGTTCATAACCGTTTCTTCGGCGGCCAGCTCTTCGGCACGCCGGGCCCTCAGCTCCGCAAGGGTCTTTTCGTTCGCGTTGTACTCCGCGTTGGCCGCTTCGTACTCCTCATAATCCAGAGGATAGGTAGCCCGGAAGTCAAGGCCGGACTTGCTGCATTTGGCCGCCCTGTCGTCGGACTTGGCCATGACTGCCCGTAATTCGAGCTGCCGTGATTCGAGGGTGTCGATCTGTCGTTGTGTTTCCATGGTTCAGATAATTATAAGGCGCAGACCGGACGGGACGCGTATTTATAGCACTTGCCTGTATAGCCCAGAGTGCCGTTCCCTCCGCTATAAATGTAGATGTAACTCTCCTGCATCTCGCATGAAGTATGGACATAATAATTATAACCATAGCACGTGGTAGCTTTCAAGCGTAAGAGCGTGCGGTTTACGGGGTCTTTTTCCACGTCGGCAGCCGTCAGCACGCGGTCGTGCATGAGCAGATAGATTTCGTCGACGGATGGCAGCCACCATGCGCCCGCTTCCAGTCCGGTAGTTGCGCCCTCGACCGTGATGCCGTAGTCGAGAGCAGCCGCAGCGGCCGGGTAGCGGTACTGTGTTTTGCCGTAAATATCCTCGAAGGTAAGCCGCCCGATCAGGTTTGTGTTGGTCTTGCCATCCTGCAACATCGTCCCGAACTCCGTAGGATATTGTGCCATGTGCTCGGCGAACAGGTAGTCCTTGTAGGTGGGATACACGGCGACCAGATCGGGGTTGTCGGCTTCGGTGAAAACGCTCTCCCGAATGACTATGCCGCTTCCCGGCTTTTGTCCTGTGGCTGCCTGGCCTCTCTCCGAATAATATTCTGCGAACTGGTCGAGGACACCACCTGCCATATTTGAACTCACACCATTCTTGCGGCGAATTTCTTCTCTGGTTCCTTTGATAAGTATCCCCGTGAGTGTTGTCTGATAGCTCACGTTCTCCCGAGGATAGGTGATTTGGCAGCCATTCGTAACGTCGATAAGCACATAATTGGGCGACCATGTGTTTATCGACATGACAATTCGTGCCCCTGCTTCATCGGCAGAGGCTGTCCAGCCATAAGTGTTTTTGATCTTCTCGTCCGCATTGATCTGCGCGGCGATATCCGCGAGCGTCGCACCCGGGGCATAAGTGAATGCGTGGTCGGTATTATAGATACGAAGCGTGAAGGTTCCCCCCGCAGACAGTTCGAAGCCAGATAGGGCGACCTCGTAAGAGTACGCCCAGCAAACGCTGCTTGCCGCATTGCGAAGCGACACGATCAGCACCCGCTCGCCCTGCCGGGCATAGACCACGGCCATCGGAACGAGTTCCGGCGGCAGCTGGTCGTAAAGCAGTGTCGCGCCCTTGACGAACTTCAGCGTGCCGTCCGTTTTGTCGAAGACCGCAAGATCGCCGGCATCCGCGGCATCCCGGTCGACAACGACATTCACGCCGTCGTAGATCACCTCGCCGTCGTCTTCGACGTATGACACCGCCGACTGCGTGTCCTTGCGGTTCTTGTCGGCCGTGTAACCCGCCTTGTCGGCGTATTTGTTGACTTGTGACATGTTGTATGTAGTTTAAGCGTTCTTCCAGTCCGACACCGCGCCGTTGCCCACGGAGTGGTAGACCGCGTTGTTCTTCGTATCGACATAGAACTGCCCCGCCCGGTCGGGGGCTTTCGCCGGCGCGCCCTCGCCCGTGACGACGAGGTTGTTGTCGCCCCACACGCCCAGTTTTTTCACCTGCAATTCCGGGATCAGCACTTTGCCCGAGAGCACTCCCACGAGCAGCCCTTCGAGGTGCGCGATGCGCTCTTCGAGCGTGCAATCCGAGTGCGCGAGGAGGGACAATTTATCCTCGTCGCGCGTGGTGTTATCCTCCAGTTTCTTTTCGAGCGGGGTGCCGTCCTTCATCAGCACGGCCGACGCGGAGGTCTGCGGGTCGAACGCCTTGCCCTCGGCGTCCGTAAGCACATAAGCGCCGGAGGCGGTCTCATCCCCCCGCATCGCGTTCTGCGGCCGCAGGGCCCGCGCCAGGGCTTTGTCGGCCTGCTCCCCGGTGGTTTGTAATTGGTAAGTTGCCATTTCTCTGTGTTCGGTTTTAGGGTTGCACTGTGTAAATTTACCGCTTAGTTTGTGGAACATCGGCGATCAGGGTTCCTGCGAAACCTCGACATCGTAGGCCACGTCCTCACTCGATTCGACGTTGCGGTACCGCATCGAGATCGTTCCCGTGCGCTGGGCACCCGTCTCGTTCTTCGAGACGCCGAAGGCTCGTCCCTCGCCCACCGCCACCGTGCCCGGGATGTCCCCGGTGATGGTGCACCATTCCGGCGCCGAAAGCAGTTCCAGGTCGACATTGCCCGTATTGCGGAGCGTACCCAGGTGCGCCGTATACGTCCACGGGGACGCCGGGTCGAGCGTGATGCCCGGCGAGTAGTCGTAATAGATCACCACGTCCGTGTCGTAGGTGTACGCCTCCTTGCCCGCCGGGACGGCGATTTGCTGCATATGCACGCGCGAGCCATCGGCCTGCGCCATAATCAGGAGCGTAAAGCCTTGCGTGGTCGCATTGTCGAAAGTCTCGTGCACGCCGCCCGTGAATTGCAGGTTTTCGTCGCTCCCGTCCGGCTTCACGTACTGAATCACCACGACCGCATCCTCCACGGCCGCGCCCTGCTCGTTCCTGACCGCGAAATCCAGGTGCAGGGAACGCGAACCCGGATAGAGCGTGACAGTCTTGCGGATCGTGACGGTCTCGATGCCTGCCTCCACGGGCACCTCCTCCACGGCGGTATTGTAGTCCGCGGCCGTGACGGTGATGCGCGACGTGAACGCCTTCACCGAACAGTCCGTATGTACATGTTTGTCGAGGATGCTGCTGTTCGTAGCCAGCATCGTATTGGTATTGCCCGAGCTTTGCAGGTACGTACAGGTGATCTCTTCGGCGACGACCGCCGAGCCTCCCGCATTCTGCACGCGCACTTCGGCGTCGATCGTACGCGACGAGCGCAGGGGAACGACCCCGGTGTAGGTGTAGTCCGAGCTGCCCGAAGGGATAGACCCCCGAATCCGGCCATCGTTGTAGCCGGACTTCGAGGCCGTGACCGTGACGCTCGATCCGCTCGTGGGGATGTCGGCGATGGTATCCTCCACCGCCGAGGTATTCGTATATTCGCGCGTCACGGTTTGGCCCGCGGCGTTCTTTGTCGTGACGGTGACCTTATCGGCCGCGAGGGGGCTGCCGTCCGCGTCCTCGATCGACAGCACGACGTGCAGGTTCCGCCCCGGCGCAGGTTCCGAGGCCGTCAGTGCAATCTGTTTTGCCACGGTAGACTGTTCTGTCCCCGCATTGACGGTGAGGGAATCTTGCCACAGGACATACCCCGGAGTGGTTACAGCTACTGTCATTATGAAAGAATCGGTTGTGACATCCCGTAGTGTGTCATTAATATGTGATCCTGATGCCGAATACAAAGTTTCTACGCCATCCGTTTTGGTGTACTTCACATAGACGGATTCCGCCTCCACCGGCTGTCCGTCATTATCCGTGATGGTGATGTCGAGTGTAATATTTCGGCTGGTTATCGGTTGTTCAGAAGTTAACATCAAGGTCTCGTTGATATTGTATTCTGAATTTCCGGCCGGGATGTCCACCTGCTTCTTGCCACTCGTATACCCGGTCTTGGTCGCGGCGAGGCCCAGGGTCATATATTCTGTGGAGGCTTCCGGCGTGACGTCGACAGCGTCCGTATCGGCCCAGCGTTCCAGCTTGCTGTCGCCCGACGGAAGGATATACGAGGCCGTAACCTCGTCGGCCGCAAGCGGCGCGCCCTGCGCGTCCGTGATCGTAAGGTCGAGAAGCAGGTTACGGCTACCGGACTTGACCGTAAGGCGCGCGTCCGTGTCGTAGGTGAAAGCCGCCTCCCCGGCCGGCACCGTGACGATATTCTCGTAAGTTTCGTAGCCATCCTTGGCCACGGCGACGCCGCACCGGAACTGCTCCGTAGTGACGTCCTCGATCGTGGCCGCGACGTGTCCGCCCGTAGTGGCGTAGTAGGTTTCCTCGCCCTCGGAAGGAGTGTACACCACGGCGACCTCGGCGCCTTCGACGGGGATGCCCGACTGGTCGACGACCGAGAAATCCAGCACGAGGTCGCGGCGAAGCCCCTGGAGCGAAACCGTGTCCGAGTAGGTATAGTCGCTTTCGCCCGCAGGGATTACGGTGCTATGGTCATAACCTCGGAAGCCTGGCTCCGAGACCGTGACCCGCAGCGGGAACGAGAGCACCGTGGCCGCGTCGATGAGCGAATCCACGACATCGAAACCCCGGTAGCTGTTCCGCCCCGTGCTGCCGTCAGGCCGTGTCCAGTAGATTTCCGTTTCGGCAGCCGTGACCGGATTGCCCGATGAATCCGTGATCGACAGGTGTACGCGAACCTTGCGCGAGGCAAGCGCCGTACCCGCCTGGTGCACCGACACGGAGCGGCGCCCGAGGCTCCCGTAGGCGTCCGGCCCGAACTCCGCGACCCCGTCCCGTTCGTACTGCGTCGCATCGGCCGACAACGTGATGCCCGTATTGCCCGCGAAGGAGGCACGAAGCCAGTCCATGCCCGCATACTGCTTGATCGGGAACAGGCCCGGTTGTACCTCTACACTGCGCGAGCCCCCGACGACAGGCAACTCGACGGACGTGGGCGACAGCACGAAATCTGACTTGCGGATCAGGCGAAGCGTGAGGTCGTAGCCGGCCTGAACGGAGGGAGCATAACGCACCAGATCGACGAACACCTCGCCGTCGAAGTAGTCATCATCCAGAGCGCCGACAAGCAGCGTCCGCCCCTGCGAATCCAGCAGGGTGCGCCCCTGCGAATCGAGCAAAGTCGCGGGATCGGTCATCTTCTTGTAGAATCTCATCCGATGCCCGGCCAGGCGCGTATTCCATGCCGTTTCGGTTTGCTCGTAGTTCCAGACGATGTTACCGCTGGCATCGGTATATTGTTCCATCAGCATGCTGTCCTCGAAGCTGGCGGCGACCGTAATGCCCGGGATCGACGCGCCGGTCACGGCATCGACGGCCTTGATCCGGAATGCGACAGGCAACCCGACGGGGTCGGTCAACCCCACGCCTATTTTTTTCAGGATCGTATCGGCTTCGACCTCGCATTCCACCATCGCGTAGTGGCCGTCCTCCTGCCAGTTCGGATCGGGCAGAAAGTGCATGACCTCATAGAGCTGTCCGTTGGCCGTCATGCGAACGTAATCCGACAACCATACGATACGCAGCGCGTCGACAAGGTATTCGGGGGCTTTGCACTCGAAACGGAAAATTTTTTTGCCGACCTGCTTCTCGATGTACGGATAGCCGTCGCGCGCCTCGGATTCCTCCTCGAACTCATAGTCGGGCTTCCCGAGCTCGGAGCAGATGTATAGAACGTTCCGGTAGCCGTTCGAATAGTCTATCTCCCCGCCGTTGTACTCTTGGTTGTCCGACGACCAGTATTCGAGCCTGATATACCGCGACAGATCGTCCACGACATTGAACACCTCCGAAAACCAGGTTTCCACCCCATCGGACAACTCGGCGTAATACCGCCCCGGCGCAAGCCGCTGAAAGAAGCCGGTGCCCCCGTCGTTGCAGTATTGGATCACATCGAAATCCTCGCCGCTCACCACATGCAGGTCGGCGGCGACATCGGCCGATACGTTGCGGTACTGCGTCCCGTCGTCATACAGGATACGTACGATGAACGTCGCCTCCGGGCGGTGCGCGCGGCGTATCTGGAACGGCAGCAGCGCACGGTCGGGGGCGATAAGCTGGAACACGTTGCCATACGCATAGGATTTGCGGAAATCCTGGTACTTCACGGATTTGTACCAGGGGAGCGGGAAAAAGTTGTTGTTCGGGGTCATTGCAGCTCGTATTTTAATTGCACATCGGCCATATCGCTCGACAGGTTCAACGATATTTCATCCACCATACCGTCACCCAGCGTGGTTTTTATCAGCTGGTAGGGATTGATCCCCGAGGCGAACGGCGGCGGGACGCTGACGCGCTGTTTGAGGGCTTTCGAGATCGACCGCACCGCAATAGGCGCCGCGGGCCCGAAGGTTTCCTCCCCGTTGTTGATGACGCAATCGCCCGACGGCAGGTTGTAGACGTAGAATTTCGGAACGATGTATAGGAACGAAGCCCAGAAGTTTTGCACATTGGCGACACGTCCCTGGTAATAGAAATGATCCGGCACCCAGTTGCTTCCGTTCCACACACAGTACATCGGATCGTACTGCGTCCGGAATATGCTCGACAGGCGCGCCGTGGTGATCGGCCCCATCATGCCCCGGCCGGTAGCGTAGTTCAGGACGACGTATCTCGTGTCGCCCGGGATGAACACCTGTTTGTGCTGCATGAAGGCCATATCCTCGCCGGTGTTCAGGAAGCATTGCAGGACGTTCCGGTCGGCATCCAGGCACACGCAGCCCGGATAGTCCCGGTTTCCCCAACAGCGTATCTTCACCGTCTGGCCGGCGATCCCCTGCCCCGTGACATCGTAGGTGCGGTGGAATCTGCCGGTTCCGGCCTCGACCGTCCCGTCGTTCTTCATCCAGCCGCCCGTCTGCTCGAAATAGTTGTAGAATTTGTCATTGGCCGCCAGCAGCACGAAGCCATCGGACGACACGCTGCCCGAATTATACAGCATCGTGTCTATGTCCGCCACGAACGACCCTACCGTAACCTGCTCCTTCTTGCCGTCGGTGGTAAACGGCGCGTTGATCTCGACGGGATAGCCGTTGAACACCGCCCCGGCATCCTCCGGCCATTCGAATTCATAACGGTCGGGAAGATCGCCCTTGTCATAGTTCCACTTGGCCGTGCCGAAACTCCACGGCAGGCGCGCCCGCGGGTTGTATATCTGCGTCAGGTCGACCGACACCGGGCCGACGCCTTTGTAGCTCCCGCCATTGAGGAACCATTGCAGATGCTCGATGCGCAGGCGCTTCTCCTCGTCGATGAACCAATAGAGCTGATAGACGTCGCGCAGCATATTGAACACGCTTTGCAGGCTCGTCTTGGCGATCTGGGCCGGTTTGTCGTAGCTCACCGAAAGCAGGTTGCTTTTTGGGGCCACGAGCAGCCGGAAATTCGGCACCGTCGTAGGATGCGTCGGAAAAGGTTTATGCGTATCGTCCTGATTTTCGGCCGTGCCCGAAAAATACAGGAACTCGCTGTACTCGGGGAGCGGCTCGTGCTTGATCTCCGGGGCGAATTTATTCAGCAGCACTTTAATGACATTGCCCACGTCGTAACAGTCGTTGACCGTCCACTCTTTCAGGTTGGGCGGAGTATTCTCCAAAGCGACCTCGGTTTCCGTAAGCGTCAGTTTCATCCAATAGGACAACGTAGCCCAGCGCGATTGGAAAACGGGAAAAAACTCGTCGCTGAGGCCATTCGGGCGTGTGAAATAGTCACCCCTCTCGGTATGGCCCCATTCGGTCGGCTCGGGGGTACTCTCATTCGAAACATAAACTTCGTAATTTGTGTCATCCTTATATGCCAAAGGATATACTTTCAACGCAGTGTCCGTAATATCGGCATCGCTCCGACTTTTTCCCGATACGGCATTGATGACCCGCTGGTATATTTTGGAGGTCTGAGCGTTTCCTGTCAGAAGATCAGTTGTGCTATCAATCCTGTGCATACGTATTGTGTCTGAGTAAATAAACCCCGAGGCAATAGGATCACCGACCTCGCTATCTATGCTCGGGTTATATGCATATAGCTCCAATCTCGGAACCAATAAGCCAGCCCCCTCTTTGAGACAGAATAGCGTTCGAGAATTGACAAAAAACCGGTCTTTATCCTCGGCACTGCCGCGGGTCAGATGATAGGTGCCTGAATAGTTATCTATCTCCGGGAAAGACCAATAGCCTCCTCCATATCCCAAACTTGCAACACCAACCGTCCGACCAGGGGCAAAGTGGTACGTATCGGTAAGCGTTTTTTCATCCGACGGGCTGTCGTTCGTCTCTTTTTCCCATACGTGGTTGCCCTGGAAAACGGAAATCTTATCCGAGCCGACCCCGTTTTGCACCAAATACACCTCAAGCAGCGGCCGGATGAAAGTTTTTGCGCTGATGCTCTCCGGCCCCAGCGGGATCAGGTTCTCCTCCGAATCGTAGTTTTTCAGGATGTCGACGTAGTTGTCCGACGAATCCACCGTCGCCGTGACCTTGCGATTGTCCCGGTCGAATTCGCAGTCGGTCTTGAAAAAGCGGCCGCGGTATATCTCCGTCCATCCTGCTTTGTTCCGGCGCTCGATACACAGGATAAACGTCGTCGAGAGCGGTTGCGCATCGATGTAGTCGTAGTCGCCGCGAATGAAATTCAATTTGCCGCTCAACTTCGAGCGGAAGAACCACCGGGACGATTCGCGTGCCGTTTCGACCGACAAGTCATCTTTGTAGTAGGGGCAGCACAGGCGGTCGTTGATGTAAAATCGGTAATTCGGGTTCATTGTCAGTTAATTTTTCTTGTAAGGTTCTTGTATCGTATGACTGTGCGGCCTTTCGCGTCGGTATACACCTGGCGTTCGGACAATCTGCGTATTGCGGCAATGTCATCGGCCATTTTCCTGTTATCCCCCATCGCATTCACGACAACCGGGGTTGGCGGGGCGGCAAATGCGGCCCGGATGTACGTCCGGTCGAACTCCCCGCGGTTGAGCGAATTGATGATCGCGGGCAGTTCCGAGCGGTATTTACGTACGCCGGCCTTGTTCACCACGGCGAACATTTCCCCGCCCTCGACCCGGCGTTCCTTGCCGGTCTTGGGGTTGATGCCCAGCGGTACGTCGTTGCCGCTCTGATGGCTGCCGCCGTCGATAAACTCGTAGGTACCGTCACCGTACTGCTCCGTTCCGTTCGAGGATTTGGCGAGTTGCGAAGCCTTGATCTTGGCCGCACCGAATGTCGCCCACATGATAGCGATAGCGGGAATCGCCAGCCACGGCAGGACAAGGGCGCCCCAAATTGCGGCCGAAGCCGTCACCAGGCTCGAAATCTGCTGCAAAGTTTCGATCTGAGCCTTCTGTTTCTGCGCCTTTTTCTGCTCGGCGATAGCTTTGGCTTGGTTCTGCTTCTCCATCGCAAGGCGTTTCTCCGCTTCGGTCTGGCTGTACGCGAGGCCGTTGGCCTTGGCCTGCATTTCCGCATCGAGGGCCGACTGCGCCGCCGTAACGCGCTCGTTGGCCGCATCGACCGCCTGCTGCGCCATTTCGATCTCGGCATCGAGTATGGCGGTCATCTGCTCCAGGGCGAAAGAAACGCTTTCGGAAATTGCCTGTTTCTTCTCATCATCGAGATTGATACCCACAACGTCCCAGAAATCGCGCGGCCTTTTCGCCTTTTCGAGTTCGTTATTTGTTTCCGCAAGGGCATTTTTGACAATGGCGACATCTGCGTCCGACACGACGCCGCCATATTGCCGCATCATGGCGAGCACCTTTTCCCAGCGCTCCTTTTCCGCCTGCAACCGCAATACGGTCTTTTCGCGTTCGGTGGCCTTCAGCGCTTCGATTTCGCTGTTACGAACCGCAAATTCCGTGTCGATGCCGGAAATACCCGACTGCAACCCTTGCTGGCTACTTTGGAAGCGATATTTCGCGTTTATAGTATCCTCATCCTGCCGCTGCTCTTTGGGGCGGGACTTGTTTTCCAGTAATTCGATTTGACGGGCATTTTCGAGCATTTCACGCTGAATACGAATATACTCGGCACTCCCCTCCTGCACGGCAGCAAGCCGGTTTTGCAAGGTTTCCTGGGTCAGCTGGCGGGTTTCAATGGCATATTGGTTATCGAGCTCGATCAAGGCGTCGTTTTTCGCCTTTTCATTGGCAAGGACGGCATAGGCGTAATCCTTCCACAAATCGGCATCGCCCTCGGCAAAGCCTTCTATTTTATTATACCGTCGCTCCAGCTCGGCCTCCTCCCATTTGGCGCTGAACTCGATGGTCGCACGGCGTTTGGCATAACCTTCCTGCATCGCATCGATCTGCAACTGTTCCGACTTTTTCGCAGCATCGAAGGAATATTTTTCCTGACGCTCGGCCGCCCGGGCCTCCTTGTCCGCCCGGGTCTGTTTACGGCGGGCGGCAGCTTCCTCGGCCTTGCGCTTCCGTTCTTCCTCCTTACGGAGTTTTTCTTCAGCTTTGGCACCGGTAGCGGTGTCCAGCCCTGCCGCCACCAAACCATCATTCGCAGCTGTCTTATAGTTCTGCTCCAATTCAAAATAGGCATCTGCAACGCTCTCGTACGACTTGGCAAGTTTATCGGCTTGTTTAGCTTCATTTTCAAATACTCGCGCCCGCTGCTCGGCATAATCCGCCACAGTCATTCCCGTACGCGAAGATGACATCTGAGCGGCGGAAGCCACGTATCCACCCGCTCCAAACTCTTGGGTTTCGCGCGCATTCCGAGCTTTTTCCCGGCTGGTTTCGGCATTATTCCGCTCTTTGATGGCTTTTTGATACTGCTCGATCGCCAATTCTCTGGCGGCGGCAGCCTTTGCCTGCTGTTTGAGAGCCTCAATTACTTTCGGCGAATTTTCGACAAAGGCACTTTGCGCATCATCGGCATCCTGAATCGAAATACCGAGCTTCGTGAACTCCGATTGATTTTCCTTGATCCACTTCCGCTGTTCGTCAGCCCCACCCTTCATGGCTTTCCACTCGCGTTGCAATTCTTTGTAACGAAGCAGGTTATCAGCTAAAGTTTTCGAGTTCTCCGACACGGCTTTATTCACATCCCCGAACATCTGCGTAGCAGTTCGCATCTTGGGGGTACCACCGAACAGCTGAGAGAAAAAGTTCCCGATCTCCTTGCCGTAAGCAGTCACCAGCGTAATACCCACAACAAGTGCAGTTTGCCATGATACTATTGATTTCAGCAACTGTTTCCAAACCGGAACACCTTTCTGCCCGGATGCCAACAGTGCCTCATTGGCAATTCGCGCACGATGCACCTCGTCAATAAGCATCGGCAGGTTGTTGGAGATCGCCAGAAAGAATTGCCGAAGCGACATTGTCAGCGACGGCAATTCGCGCGCTACCTGCTGAACCTGATATTGCAGCGGAGTGAATGCGCCGCCATAGTTTCCGACATTCCGCTGGTAGTTTCCGATCGAAGCGTCCAATTTCTTCATTTCGGAATCGAGCAAGCCGATGTTCTTGCGTGTAGCTTCACCCAGGGGCGAATTACGCTCGGCAGCCGTCATATCGCGGTAGGCCATACGAAGCCGGCCGAGCAGTTGCGACATCTCGTTCATCGAGCCGCCCGCGGCCTGCATCTGTTTCGTTTCGGCATTCAGGGACTGTTGCAACTGCGCAGAGGCCGTTTTGTGCTCCTGCTCGGCACGGATGATCCTCTCGCGCCGTGTCGCAGCCTCTTCGGCTGTAAGCATGCCGTCCTTTTCCACTTTGGCGAGGTTGGCCTTCTGCTGGCGCAATTTCGCCAACGCGGCCTGTTCGGCGGCAAGCTGCTTGATGACCTCAGCCCGGGTGCCGAGTATTCCTTCGACAATCTCGTTAAGCTCCTGCGTCGTTTTCGCCTCGGCCTGTGTGGCCTTGGTTTCTTCCTGCGTGGCCGAAGTCAATTCTGCTTTCTGCCGGCGGAGCGCAACGATCTCGCTTTCGAGTGCGGCGGCCTCCTTCTTCATCTCCTTGTAGGAGCGGGAAAGCCGGTCGGCCTCGACGGCAGCCTCCTGCGCCGCACGCTTTTGTTCGTCGGTCGTGCCGCTCAGCTTACGCAGGCTCTGATCCAGGGTGTTCGCCTTTTTCTGTATCTCGTCGATCGACTTGACGTACTTGTCGCGCAGCCGCTCCAGGTCAGCAATCAGTTTGTCGATCGTGCCGTCGTCCTGGAACAGATCGCCGGTCTTTATCGGGTTGTTCACCTCAGCCATGATAATGTCAGTTTACTCGTCTTCGTAATTTCTTGGCCTCGTTTTTCATGTATGCGAGGGCCTGGTAAAATTCCAGCACCGTCATGTCCCGGGCGTCCATCTTCATGGACTTCGAAACGAGCAGCATGATGTCGGTGTAGTTCTTGTCGAACATCACGTCGGCGCCTTTGGTCGTCGAAAACGCCTGCGGCGGGTTCTGCATCAGGATGAAATCGTCGATGCGTCCGATGTCCTCCGAGGCGTCCTGTCCCGCGGTTATTTCCGAAAGCACCAGCCGCGTACGCCGGATGATCCTCTCCGTCGCGTCTTTTTCATGCACGTCGTTAAACGTAGCCGGGAAATAAACAGAAAGGTCTTCGCTGATTTTTTTTTTGATCGCCTCGGCAAGCCGGGAGATCACGGTGTGTTTCACATCGGCCAGCAGGGCCAGCGTTTCGTTCAGCCCCTCGTCGCTCAGGTCGTCGCGCGGCCGGCCGTCGACCTCCGCCACCAGCGCAGCAAAGGCCATATGCCGGGGCGATACGCCCTGCACGATATAGTACAGGTTGTTGCGCATGTTCTCCAGCTCCTGCAAAGCCTTTGCGGGGTCTTTGGGGATATACGACGCGATCCGCGCCATATGAACATCCACGTCCGAGAAGTCCGATCCGATACCCGTGTCGTACAGCAGGCATTTGTTGAACCGCTGGAAGCGCCTGATCGGCATTTCGTCCACACCCTCGTATAGCTTCACGGTATGCCCGCGGAATTGTTCCGTTCTCATAGCAGCGCGCGGGTTATAGGGGTTGAGAAAAACGGTACGATAAGTATCGAGGCGTCCCACCTCCATAGCGCCGCGCCAATAACCAGCAGGACGCATATCCACCACGACAGGCAGAAGTCGCACGAAAACATTTCGGAAATCAGTTTGGGGGATTTGGCAATAAACTCCTCGCGCCATCCGATCCTATCGATAAAAATAACTACGAATGCAGCGCCGAGCGCTACCATTACAATGTCGGTTATCATAATTTATATTGGTTAAGTCTAACACACTCTTCAGACATTTCCATTTCACCCTCCACAGCGAAACCACCATAAGGCACCATCAGGTACTGCGTGTCTACCTCGGAGAGGGTATAGCCGCGGTAGATGTTCTCGTGGCGCTCGTATACTTTCTCGACCCACAGCCCGCCGTCGGAAAGGGTCGTTTGCCCGAGCACGGCCAGCACGTCCATTTTCAGCTGCTCGCGGTTGCTCACACCTGGCCCCCAGATCGTCCGCTCATCGAACCACACCACCAGACGGAACGGCGTGAAGAATTTGTTCGGCATGAAGCGGTTGTACTCCGGAAACCGGTAGGCGTCCGGCACGTCGAAGAAACTGAAATTTCCCAGGCGCGCATCGGGCAGCATCGACAGGTATTCCGTGTCGCCGGTATAGATGGCCGGCATGTAGTAATCGCGGCCCTGTATGCGTTTGACGATGCGCTGCGCCTTGCCGTAGGCGTGCGTAAGCCAGGAAACATTCGTTTCCAAAGCCGTTTGCAACTGCCCGAGCACCTTGTCGAGCAAAACCGGATTTTCATTCATTTTCTATTGTTTATCGTTTCCACAAGTTTTTCACGCAGGAACGGCAGGATATACGACCGCACCAGGTCGTCGAGGTTCTCGCGGTTCAGGCCGAATATCTCCTTTCCGTATTTGCGCACCAGATCGTCGGTTTTCCAGTCGGAGGCCGTGATCTCGAACCCATCGTCCGTATAGCGGATATAAAAACTGCTTTCGAAATCGCCCGTATCGCGCAGCGTTACCCGGTTATAGGGCTGGCCGCGGATCCGCTTCTCCTCGACGGTGACCGGAGAATAGGGCTGGTAGTCCGCGATCGACACGCCGAGGCGGTTTTCGCCCCTTTCGAACAACTGCTCCTCGGCATTGGCATCGATTACGACCGCCTCGTTCTCCCGTACGCATTCGAGCACGTAAAAATCCTTGCGCTGCATGAAATCACGAAGGGCGTTTATCATGGACTGAATCGGGTTCATTGTTCTAAAGGTTTGTATTTTCCCGAGGTAAAACACCTACTTTCGGGGGCCAAATTGTTCTTTTCGTCACATTCCGGCGACCGAACCATAACGCACTCCGCCGTTGTGGCAAGGCAGGCAGATGCGCGACATCCCGGCCGTATCGAGTTGCAGGGACTTGTACGCCCGGGCCAAATCGGCGACCAAGCCCGAAGGCCGGCCGGCGGTGTTGCCCTCCAGTTCGAACAGGATGTCCGTCCGCGTGATGTTCGACTGGTTGCGGTTGATCCTCACATTGGGATTGTAGGCCATCGTACGCAGTGCGTTCACCGCAACCTGCTTGGCTACGACCTCCGCGAAGTTCATGCGCTGCTCGACGATGAAGTCGGTATAGTCGCATTCGATCGTCACTTCGAGATTCATCCCATAGTTGCGCGTATAGGTGTAGCCCATGCGCGCTATGTCCCACAATTCGGGGTTCCGGGCAAAGTCCGCCTCTGCGCGGACAGCGAAGGGGTAAATCTCCAGGTATTTGTGGATCATCTTCCACAACTCGTATTCCCCGCGCCGGCAGGCACAAGGCTGTTGCGACCAGTCGCGGTTCAGGTTCACGGCCTGCATCTCTGCGGGCAAGTCCGGCTGGTTGTAGCACACATACCACGACCCGCCGGCATTCCCCTGCTGCAAATAGGGCATGTAGCAGTCTTTCACCGGGAACCACTGATACCCTACTTTGGCCTTCACGTCGAACTGGAAGGTATACACCGGTTCGAGCAGGCTCGAATGGAACACGTACACCGTTACCGGGCCGCTGCCGGTCATTTGCAGGCCGATGCGCTCGATTTTCGTCGTAACTCCCAGTGCGCGGATCGGCACCACCTCGTACCCGACGACCTTGCCGGTGCTCTGGATCGCATCGGCAATACGCCCGGTGCCGTCGAAAAACGCCCGCTTGTCGAGCAGGCTCTTCGCCCTGTTATCGACCGCATGACCGTTGATGAAGGTCTGGACGGCCAACGCCACCCCCGACTGGCGGATCGAGCGCAGGAATGCGGAAAACGGATCGTATTTCGACCAGTATTCGCCATCGGACAACGCGGCACCCGTGCTGTCCTGCAAAGCCTCGTACAAATCCTTATTGTCCTGAGGGTTCGCAACGACATCCCCGGCCCGATATTGGAAACCGGCGTCGTAGACCGCGTAAGTCACGGCAGTCCGGTCGGGCATGCAATGGTACAGGTTCTCCAGCGTCAGGAGCGGATGCACGTCCTGAAAGTAAAGGCCGCTGTCGGATTGCGTCAGGTCTTCGTCGATCCGGTAGGCCGGATTCGGGTCTTTGCGCCATCCGACGAGCCCCGCGAGCGCGCTCTGAATTTCGGGTATTCTATACATTTCCAGTTTAATAAGAACGGGGGCAGGGTACTACCCTACCCCCGTCGGTTGAACTTGTGTGGTCGATTACGCTCCCGCCACCTCTTTCGTGTTCACGGGCGATTCGGTCGGATTGACTACCTGCACCGGAATCGTCGTCACGGGCGTCATGGTCGATTTCAGGATGTCGAACTTCATGATCGGGTTGGCGATCTCCGCAGGGTCGGAATTGTAAGCCACCATGTAGGCCACGTCTACCGAGAAGCCGTAGTACTCCTTGTGTACGCACTTCATGTCGGCCGAAGCAGCGCCGGCAATACCCGAGTAGTCGCCTACGCTGTCCTTGAAGAATGTACCGACGGGAATGTTCAGGACGGGCAGCGTCGAGACATCCCACTCACCCATCGGGCCGAGGTCGGTACGACGCAGGGCTTCGCGATCCACGCGGAACAGCATCCCCACGTTGCCGTGCTCGACGGCATAACCGCTCGCATAGGCGCTGGATTCGTTGGCGACATTGTTCGTGAAGTGGAAAATCTTGTTCAGGTACTCGTTGCGCTTGTCTACATCGTTGTAGAGACCGTGCTGCGCGAGTTTCGTCACGAGGGCCTGAATTCCTGCGTTGCCGACGATGTGCATGCGGCCGAAATAGTCGTTTGCAGCCATCATCGCGTCGAAATCGGCAAGGGCATCCTCACGCTGCACCCACGGCACCTGCACCGAGTTTCCCGCCTGCGTGTAAGTCAGCAGTTCTTTGAACACCTGCGTTTTGTTGGCCGAAAGAGCCGCGACCGCACCGGCATCGAGCGTGTCGGCCAGCTTGTAGAGGTACTTCAGGAACTTGCGCTCCCAGTCCTTCTGGATTCTGATTTCGTTGTTGTCGTACAACGTCGGAACCATCGTGAATCCCCACGCATACGTTACGAAGGTAACGTTTACGAGTTTCGACGTATTCTCGTCGTCGGCGATGTCGCAGCTACGGACATTCGAAATGGTTACTTCACCGTCGTAGTCGATGACGGGGATTTGCACTTCGCGGCCGTTGGCGGCGAAAGCACGCTCACGCAGTTCGTCGGTGATGATCCCATCGCGGGCGTAGGACTGCTCGACGAACAGGTCAAGCGCACCGTAACGGGACGGGCGGGCCATATTCTTGTCGAGGTCGGAATTAACCCGCAGATTCTGCATTTTTGTTTCGATAAGAGACATAATAAAAAATTTAAATAGTTAATACTTTCGAAGCTGACCCTTTGCCCCGTTGGTTATCGTTTTATCTGAGAGGTAGCTCCTGGACTTTGTTCTCCGCACGAATCTTACTGTGCTCATCTGTGAATTCGGGCGTCCCTTTCACGAACCCGTCACGGCAAAGCTGCTCGACGATCATCTCGTCGGCCTCTACCTGCGTACGGGCACCTCCGATGTCGTATCGGCTGCCGCCTGCATTCCCCGGCGTGGCTTTTGTCCCGGCACCGGCCTGCTTCTGTCCCTCGGCCAGAATACCGAGCGCCGAGAGTTTCTGCGTGAGAAGCTCGGCCGCGGTGAAAGGCTGCAGGCCGTTGGCCGGGTTGTTGAACTGCACCCCGTTTTCGTCCTTGAAGACCAGGCGATGGCCGCCGTTGCCGTCGGGGATGAACTCGGGTTTATGAGCCGTTTCCATCTCCTTGACGATGTTCTGCACGGCCAGGTCGGCCACAGCCTGCGGAATCTCGGGTTTGAACTTGAGCGCCGCGGCTGCTCCCTTGATCTCGTAGCCAATTTGCAGCGCGGTCATCTTCGATACGCTCTCTTTTGTCAGCTTATCCAGGTCGGCCTTCGTGTCAGCGTAGAGTTTTTTGGTGTTCTTCAGCTCGGCCTCCTTTGCAGCCAACTGAGCCGAAAGGTCGCCGGCGCCCCCAGCCTTCAGTTGCTCTCTCAGCGCATCGCGCTCGCCCGTCAGCGCGGTGACTTTCTGCTGGAACTCATCGGACTTATCGGCTCGGCGCTTGATCTCGCCGGCCGCGCGCTTGAGGTAGTCGTAGGTCTTTTCCCCCTGCTGCTTGGCAATCCCGGTCGCTGCCAGGATGTCGGCATCGTAGTCGCCGTGCAGTTGACCGATCCGGTTGGCTATTACGGTGTTCTCGTCGTTGCGCGAAAGCGTTTCGATCAGGTCGACCTGTTCGTCGGAGAGCCCGGCAAGGGCTTCATTCGCCCGAAGCGTTTCTTTTGTAAGTGCCATAATTTATTTTCCCTTTATAAATTCGTGTGATTACTGCTCCTCCTCCGAATCTTTATCGGACTGTCTCTCCCCCGCGCTCTCGTCCGGCTTCCCGTCGTCTTTCTTGGTTGCCGGTGCAGGTGCTTCTCCCGCACGGATGACCGTTACCGGCGTAGGAGTTGCCGGAAGTTGCGCCTCGGCCAACGTCTTCGCCGTGGGCATGTAAAGCAATTCGACCGTGTAGCCCTGCTTATAGAGCTGATCCTTGACTTTGGCGTACTCGCGGACGCCGAATTTCTGCATGCGGGGACGTGAGAGTTTCTGCCCCGTCCGTTTGTCGTAATTAGGCTGTTCCAGTGTTACGTGGACATAAGCCTCATCGCCCGGAGCCGGTTTAAACGGCTCCTGCGCCTTCCCTGTTTTGTTGTTCTGTGCCATAGTTTCTCAAAGCGTTAGTAATTCGTTGTATTTTGGTGTCGTGTGGAATGTTCACGCCGAAATCGACTACATTCATATTCTCCCGTTCGAAGCGTGAGATAAAGGCTGAAAAATTCAGTTTCACAGCCAAATCAGCCGGGTCGGCCAGCCCCTTGTCATTGAGTTCCAGCAACTCGCTGCGGGTCAGGTGGCGGTATGGTTCCAGCTCCGAAAGGATCATCATGCGTTGCAGTTGCAACGGATCGTTCCGGTACTCGGTTTCGATGATCTTGCGAGACAAGGCATCCAGCTCGGCGTCCGAGGCGCCCTGCTCCTTGGCCTTGGCGTAGCGGGCCCGAAGTTCCGATGCGGTAGTCAGGTAGAACTCGGTACCCCAGTCGACCGTCGCCGACGTGAAACCCGAACCGTAACGCAGGCGGCAGACCGTTTCGTCGACAAACCGCTGGGCGTTCTCGAAATTACGCTTCACGGTCATAAGTACCGTCGTGCGGTTCTCAAAGGACGCTTCGACCTGGCGTTCGTTGAATGCCTGGTCGTTGGTCGCTTCGTTATCCACGCCGACGCAGTTGCGAATGATGTTGCGCTCCATGCGTTCGACCTCCTCGACATTGTAATCGAGGGAATTGCGGTCGACCGTAAGTATCTGCACCGGATTGCGCAGGTCGGGGCCGTTGGGTTGCGGCACGGGAACCTCGACGAACGAGCCGGGGCCGCTGAGGCGCTTATTTCCGCACACCGGGCAGCGCTCCACGGCACCGGTCACCGGGATGATCTTGTAGTTCCCGCTTTTGTTACGCAGGAACCCGCCGTCGCAATAATCCCCCGAATCGTCGTTGTGGAAGTTGCAATCCATTTCGAAACCCGAATACACCGGGTACGGCGCATAAAGGTCGAGGCATTGCTTCGATATGGCAAAGAACAGGTACCAATCGAGCGCAGCGAGCTCCTTCGACAGCGGACTGCGCTTGACCTCCGGTTCGCGGAGGTTTACGGGCGTCGTCCAAAAGAAGCGGGCGGGGCAATAGCCCAGTGCGTGCAGGTTATCCACGAGCAGCTCTCCGACGTTGCCGTCCTTTCCCTTGCGGAACAGACGGTAGCGCTCCTCGTCGAAAACTGCGATCCGGTCGTCACCGACCTCGAAAATGATCCATTCGAAATTCGAGAAGCCTTGCTTCGTACGGTCGATCCGGAAGTCGATCACCCGCTCGATCGACAGCCAGTAGAAATACGGCTCGGGCAACTCTCCGGCCTGCACTTCGGGCACGTCCACGATCAACACCGAGTTGATCCCCGTCTGAAAGTGTTCGAACCCGTCCGTCTGCCACACCGTAGGCTCGCCGAGCCTCTCGGCACGGTATTTCTCCCAATCGTCCCGCTGCGCATTGTCCCGGAACTGGTAGGAGAAAACCGGATTGCGCCCGTCGAATACGCGGCTGAGTTTGTCGAAAATAACCCCCGTCAATTCATTCGTCTTGACCGGAAATCGAAACAGCGAGAGGAACGTAACGAACTTGTCGTGCGGGATCAAACCTTCGACCCAACCGAGGAACTGCGTTGCCATCGCGCCCATTCGGTACTGGTCAAGGTTCGTTTCCGCATGAAATCGGATGCGTTCCTGCTGCCGGATAGCCTTATGCTTCGTCCCGCCGTGGTGCGGCGTTCTTATCCGGTCGCGTATTTCTTCGATGCTCAATCCCATTTGCAAGGGTGAAAGTGAAAGGTGAATCTTCGGGTAATTTCCAGCCGCCGTTGCGCGGCATGCGCAGGAGCCTTTCGGCATGCTCCATCGAGAACTCCCGCTTCATGCCGTCGGCGGTAATTAGCGTCACTTTCGTTTCGCGCTTCATGGCTTCCGGGAATTTATTCGGCAGCGGCCACAAGGTCGCGCAGCGGGTTGAAGTCGGCAGGCTCGACAATCACGAAATCGTCCGACCACCCGGGCAGGAACGAGAACGAGATATTGTTGCTGTCGGGGGCTTCGAATCCGCCCAGCCCCTTATCCGACACGAATACCGACTGCACGGGGATCGGATAATAAGCCGTCTTAGACGGTTCGCCCGCGGTCGTTTCCTTGCGACAGCCGATGTTGCCGTGTTCATCCACCAGGTAGACACCGACATTCTCGCACATCAGTTCCTTCATGGCCTTGATCGTGTCCTGCTGAGATCGCAGAATTTTAGCCGTGAAGGCCGTCGGATTCGTGCCGAGGATGATTTCGACACCGCCGACGGTGGCATTGCCGCCGCCATACGTGCGGGCCTCGCCCGGTTCTGCCGTGGGTTCGACGATAAACGGCGTGATGACGGCCTTCGTGCCGTCGGTCGCCGACAGGAGCGGCGTCCAGGACGCCAGTTTGGTAGGGTCGGCGATGCTGTTGAGCTCGTCGCCCGATTTGTAGATGCGCTGGAAGATCAACTTCTGCACCTGCCCCATGCTCTCCGGGCAATCGTGTACCGGAATAGTCTGAAGCGATGCGCCGCGCGGACAACCACAATTCATACGTGAAATAAATTTATCGGTTAAACATCCGGGCGACCCTTAGCCCATTTTCATCACAAAGGAAAATATTATTTTGAGGCAGATCGGCGTCAATTCCGAACTCTTACGCCGCGCGTCGGTTTTCGGGTGCCGTTTTCACACTCGGCGATACCCGTAAGCACGTCGGCAACCTCATCGTGCGCGTTGGCCTTGAAGATACGTTTGAACGAAACGGCATCCGCATAGAACCGCGGCCAGCGCTGCGCCCAGTCGTAGGGCATGACGATACACTGCTTCACGGTGGGGGCATAGGTGAGGATGCGCGATTCCTTGTTGCGCGACTGGAAGAACGGCGTGATCTCCACACCGGGGCACTTCGAGCGGAGTTTGCGGGCGAAATAGCCGCCGCCGTTGTTGCTCTCGATCATCGCGGCCCGCGTCTGGCTCCTGGAAAAAAGCATCGGCAACAACTTCTCCGCTTCGTCGAGGTCGCTGCCCGTATACACCAGGTCGGTGACGTAACATTTGCAGAATCCGACGCCGTCGACGACTTCGGCGGCGCCGACGCGATACGAAACGGACAGCGTATTGTCCGTGCCCGTATCGGCAATATCCGTATAGTTTTTATTCCCGAAGGTTGCGGGCAGCTCCGTATAGGTCTGCCACTCCCGGCCATAGAGCGCCCCTGCCTCGTTATAGGGGTTGCCCTGGCACATGCATTCGAATATCTCCGGGGCGAGTTTACGCGAGTTCAGAAGCCGTTCCAACGAATGCCGCTGCGGCCACAGGGCCTCTCCGACTTGCCGGGGGTCGAGCTCTGTCGGCTCGCTCTCCTTTATCGCCTGGAAATTGATCTTCGCCCAGGCATCCGCGGGGAAATTGTCGAGCTGCCCCCACGAGGTAACCTCGATCACCTTGTCGTGCTTCTCCAATCGGCCGATCAGGTCGTCCTCATGCCAACGCGTGAATACGATAAGCTGCTGGCTGTCGTTGTGCAGGCGGAAGTTTGCAACGGAGGTGTACCACTCCCAGCAGGATTCCCGGATAACGGGAGAATTACCCTCCTCCGCATCCTTATACAGGTCGTCGATTATCAGGACGTCGACGGGATTGCCCGTAAGACCGCCGCCACGGCCGACACTCAGCAGACTACCCCGGTGGCCGATGATTTCGAACTCATTCGCGGTGTTGATCGCATCCTCCGCCGAGGTGCGCCCTTTGCTGATACGTGTATCGGGAAACAAGTCCGCGTATTGCGGGGTTCGCATATAACGCTGAATCTCTCGGTTGAATTTCTTGGCCTTTCCGTCATTGTAGGAAGCCACGGCAATACGGGCATCCGGATTTTGGCCCAATATCTTGGCCGGAAGTAGACGGGTCGAACCTTCGCTCTTACCATGTTGCGGAGGAATCGACACGATCAACTTTCTGATCTTCCCCGTAGCGAACCTATGCAGGATTCGGTAGTAGACGATATGGAACTGCGCGAACTCCAGCCGCGGGTTGACATACTTGGCAAAAAGCCCGAAAATATTCCGAGCTTTCTCCATACGCCATTGGCTGAGGGTATTTGCGTCTATCTTCATTCCAAAACATCGTCCGACAGGAATTGGGCCTTCTGCTCGGGGGTCATGCCTTTGAACGGATTGTCCGGACTGGCCGGGCGGAACTTTACGGCCTGCTCATCCTCATAACCGTGGTTATTCTTCAGCAGGAAGATTGCGGCAGCGGCACCGCACCCGCCTTTGAGCATCCTCACGACCAAATCCCGCTGCACCCGCATACGCGCTTTTTTTACCGTAGGGAAAAACTCAGAGTATGCCTCCAGCTTGCCATAGTTGAGAATCGTTTTCCTGTCTACCTCAAGAGCCTCGCAAAGCCCCTCGATGGTAAGCGGTTCGTCTTTCTTCTCACACGCGGCGAAATAAGCATCGATGGCCGCCTGCATATCCTCCGGGCTGGAGAACTTACGCGGGCGCCCGATCTGTTTCTGTTCCTTATTTGCTGCCATAATGTACGATTTGTAGCGGGGATGGGATTTGGACCCACGACCTCCGGGACATGAGCCCGGCGAGCTACCGCTGCTCCACCCCGCAATGATTCCGTTTCAATCCGGAGGCTAAAATACAACGCTTTTTGAGTACCATCGGCTATCGGGAGGAGCCCCCCGAATTTCGAAGCCGTTTTATCCGTTTGGACAAAAACGGATTCGGCATGCAGTCGAGCGATCCGAGATGCTCGGATTCAGCCTTGTCAGGCTTTGCCGCCTTTTTCGGGGCCTTTCCCCGGGCGCCCTTGTTATGCGGGATGTGCCCTTTCTGAAATCGGCCGGGCAGCTGCTTGCACCCTTCGATGAAAGCCTCGGATTTTTTCAAACCCAAGCGAGCCGCACAAACGGCCACGGCTTTCGGCGACCGGCCGAACAACTCGGCCAGGGCCTTATTGAAAAAAGTCGGATATAACCGCGTCATTTCATACAGTTCTTCGCGCGTCCATTTTTTTACCCTACTCATTTGCAATCCTCCAAATTAATCACTACCTTTATTCCTGCGTGTAGGGGTGATCCGAAAGGATTGCCTCTTTTTTTCGCACCAATAGAACAATTATTTAGGATTTATTGGGCTTTATCCCTGGGAGAAATAAAACCTTTAGAACAATCCGCATCCTCAAAATCATCGACGACCTCTCCCGAATGCTCCCGACAAAATCCAATGGAGCGCACTTCCGGGCCTCTGGCATCTTCGAAGACTACAACGGCAACATCGTCTTCTGTACGGCATCCAACGAGCCTACACCCACTGGGAACACAAATTCGCACCTCCAAAGATTTATTCATCATTTCTTTGTTTTTCCAGTTCTTCAATAAGGGCTTCGGCGAGTTCAATAGCATTTCGGGCATAGTTTATACAATCAGGTGCCCCATCTTTGGGCCAACTCCTTCCTGCAAATATTCCCATCATCGCCAGCTCGGCATACACCCTCCGCCAGTACTCCCGGTCAACTGTTAAGTTTTCCTTAAAAGTTGGATCAACCTTTTCGGTGGCTTCGTCGATATGGTTCCCGTACTCTCCCCGCGCCAGCTTCTCGGCGTAGTTGTCGTCGCGCATCATCAGATCTAAGCTCGATTCGGCACACGCCGGATACCATTGACCGTCCGGCCAGTACTCCACAATGTCCTCCTCATCCGGAGCCGATGGAACTCGGGCAATAACCGAATGATCGCTTTTCAGGTCGAAGCAGATAATCCGTGCGGCACGGCCGCCTCTCGTGCATACCGGCGCGCCTGCTTTGGCGGCCTCTAAGTCAAATTCTCTCATGATTATTTCAGTTTTTCGAGATTTTGCGAAAATATCGCTATTTTTTTCAAAACGGAGCGTCGCAATTTTTGCACGCCCCTCTGTATCTGAATAATTCATAGAGGCGTCCAAATAGCCATACCTCCAAATATCTATGGCCTGCGGCGTGCTCGTGGCACCAGCATTTCCCCATGCGTATCTTAAATATATTCATACTCATTGCTATTTTACTAATTCAAAAAGTGTTTTATCCTTCGCTATCGTCCCGATTTTCACCCGTTCCGCCTCTTCTTTAGTGTCGAACTTTAACACCATTCCTTCGCCTATTGAGCACCCATTATCCCGCCAGAGTGCATAAACCAAAAGCCACCACTTGCCATCCCAAAACGTGGGCACCCCGTATATCTCAGCCACGTAAGCATATATTTTACGGGTGACTATTTGACAGATCAAATCGCTCATTTCACCAATTCGAATTCGTAAGCCACCACCCACGGGTTGCGCTCCCAAGTCCCACGCCCGCAAGTCCTGTCGATCAGTGAGGCGAAGGCTTGCCTGGGTGTATTGAAGGTTTCCTCGTGCTCATGCCCCGGTAAAGCAAATAATTCGTATGGACGTCCCCCGCTCTTAAAGTAGGTCACATCCACCACCCCTTCTTTCATACAGTCCTCGTCCGAAATATCCTGCAAGCGCTCGCAACGCACTCCCTTGATGCGGATTTGGTGGGGCATCAATTCGGCACGGACGAATATCTTGTTTCGCCAGCCCGGACACATGGAAATAATCTGATAGCCATCAATGTCGGGGCGGGATATGTAATGTTGCGGGTTTGCGCCGATCTGCTCATAGCTCTGCGCCACGGCCACGACCTCGCCGACCTTGTAGCGCAATTTCACGATGATATTCTCCCCATTGGCAACTGCATATATTTTCCCATTTTTGTCGGGGAGGGCACGCCCCATAACCATGTTGACCGGGAAGTCGATCCCAGCCATAATTTGCGTCGCCCTGGTCTTGCGACCCTCGATAACCGCATCCGTCAGTCCGTAGCGGTCGTTAAAGTTGATCTTTTTCATGGCTTACATTGATATTAATTGTACCACTTCGGTTTTGGGAATCTTGTGGTGAAGGTTATTTCATTCACTTCCTCGCATTCGATCATATAAGCCTCCGGCCATAGCTCCTTTATTTGCTCGACATTTTCGGCATAGGCGACAATAACGAAAGAGTCGACGCTTTCGCCCGTACACCAATACGGATGCTTGATTGGCCATTTAATCGGCCGATAATCGTTACCGCAATCTTTGAATTTGATATAGAATCTTGCTCGTATCATTTCTCCCTCTTTTTGAAATGTTCAATAATCTCCTCAACCGTGGCCTTACGGCATATGTGTACCATCTCAAATAGTACCATTCTGTTATGTTTGTAATTGTGCATTTGAGAAAAAACGCATTTTCTCTCCTGTTTTAGCTCCGCAACGCGGCGGAGGATATATGCCCTAATCCAGCGCTTGTAATACCGACAATATATTTTAAAATCATCTGTTACCCATAAGGATTCCGTTTCGGCTTCTTCCCTCAAGCGGCGCAGTAGTTTGGTTTTCATTTTTCTGGATACATTTCATCCACTACTGGATGGATTATTTCAGCATTAAAATCATTTTCCTCCATTAGTTTTAGGCAAGTATCTCGGTCAAATCCAGCATCTCTAATCAATGCCTTCACTGCTTGTCTATCCGCCTGTAAATCAAAGGAGGCAGCATTTTGCACGGCTATCCAATAGCCACGATCATAATCGGTTATTTTTTTCATGTCTCATAGGGATTTGTGGGTAAATCGTGAATGCTGACGGCCAGCCCGGCGTCGATCAGACCGCGATAGTCAAACAGCCACTCGGAGAGTTTGTCAATGACGGGGATTATAAGCCATTCAGGCAGCGCCCGCAATAACTCGTAAGTATTCCATAGGGGGTCATATTCACCAAACCAATTTATTAAATCATACGTCCAGTTCGAATCCTTGCCATCTTCTCGGGTCATTTCAGTAATACACTCAATAGGAATGAATGTTTTGCCTTTGTGGGTGATCTCTCTGGTAAGGTCGGACATCGGACGAAGGATCGGCGATGCCATAACTAACTCTTCCGAATACTTCTCACCGGAAATCATTTCAACTTTTTCTTCCCCATTCCAGTCGCAACACGCTGCACTCTGCCACTCCCATACGGTGGTAATTCCGCGCTTTCTGTCTAATAATTTAAGCCCATACGGCAGATACCCCGCAATGTCGGTCAGTGTGAGTTCTCGTTTCATCGTATGATTTCTATTATTTTAAGTCGTTCATCAATCTCCGGAAACAGATAATCTATCGCATCACCATCAACTAAAATATCGTAGTCCTGGGCTCCATTCTCAACCGCCCAGTCGTACAGTTCTTTCGGTGTCATGGCTCTGTCTTATTCGTGAATCTCCCGCCAGCCGATGATTTCGTGTCGGTAAAAGGAGCCGTTGCCCGTGAACCAGTAGTTAAATTGCTTGTCGTAAGCCGCTATGTAATATATTCCTGGGGAAGTGCATATTATCACTGGTTTATCATCATCCGGGATAGTGTTTTGGCCGTTCCACCGGGTCAGCTCCTCATAAGCGGCAATGTAAGCGTCTATCATCGCCTGCCTGTTGTATGGGTGTACGCTGCCTGCTGGCTGCGAATCCACCCACTCTCTCGCTCTTTCCTCAATCGTTTTCATCTTCGTTCTGTTTTCAGGTATTAACCCCGCGCCCATTGAATAGGCTCGGGAATGATTAAACTGTGAAACTATTTCTTGAAAGCGGAAACCGGACGCACGGCGTCTGTGCTATACTTGTCGTAGTAGTACATGTAGCCCGTGCTGCCGTTGTAGATGAACGCGTTGTTGGAATTGTACTCCGGATCGGGGTCGGCCTCGCTCGTCCAGTAGATGTTTGTAGCGGGCTCGCCGCCGATCTTCTCGAACGCTTCGTCGAGGCCCCGGAACCGGGCGTCGTACATTTCTATCGCCTCGTGACGGGTTGCGCAGCGGAAGCCCTCGCGGTATTCGGCAGCGGCTTTCTGCGCGACCTTGAAATTGAATTTGATCGGCAGGTCTTCTTTAGCGATTTCGAGCATTCCGAAATCGGTTACCAGTACGACGGTCTGCGCCGTGGTCGGGTCTTCGCGTTTCGTCCACTCGTCGAGCGGGTGCAGTTTGCGGTTTTCGTCGGGAATGTAAATCCCGTTTTCGATGTTGTTTTTCATTCCTTGTTCAGTTTTTGGATAAATTCGTCGGCTATCTTTTGGGGCATATCGCCTTGAAAAAGGCCGCCCATCATTTCCTTGACAATCTTATGTGCTTTCGCCCGCATCCGCTCCTCGGCCTCCTGCTCGGCGAGTTCGACGGCCTTTATTGCGTCTTTCTTCATCATCGCCCGGGCCTCCTGAAACGTTACCCCGTCGATGTGGAAATAAAAATCACTTTCGCGGATAATTGCTTTTGCTTTTTCGCTTTTCATGGTTAAAAATTGCCTTCAATTTAACTTCCACGTCTTGTGCATGGTAGCGATCAGGTCTATATACCCTTTGTATTCCTCTATCTGCTCGGGGATATATCCTTCGGCCTCACCAATTTTTCGGAAATGCTTCTGCCATTCGGAAATAGTGTAGCGTTTGCATCCTATTTGAATAACATCCTCGCCCCAATAGGATACCGTATGACGAGATGCGCTGATAAATAGCGATTTAGGAACATCGCACCCGTTGCCCAGTTCGCACCAGTAGCCCAGTTTGCACCCGTTGCCCAGTTCGCACCCGTTGCCCAGTTCGCACCCGTCGCCCAGTTTGCACCCGTCGCCCAGTTTGCACCAGTTGCCCAGTTTGCACCTGTCGCCCAGTTCGCACCCGTTGCCCAGTTCGCACCAGTCGCCCAGTTTGCACCCGTTGCCCAGTTCGCACCCGTTGCCCAGTTCGCACCCGTAGCCCAGTTCGCACCCGTTGCCCAGTTCGCACCCGTAGCCCAGTTCGCACCTGTTGCCCAGTTCGCACCCGTTGCCCAGTTCGCACCCGTCGCCCAGTTTGCACCCGTCGCCCAGTTTGCACCCGTCGCCCAGTTTGCACCCGTCGCCCAGTTTGCACC